>Ga0207645_10000565_pt1 | contig 30624 bp, 19 predicted proteins | sample KBSM53metaG_FD_184331 | JGI IMG/M metagenome (GOLD analysis project Ga0207645, IMG submission 184331) | Miscanthus rhizosphere microbial communities from Kellogg Biological Station, Michigan, USA - KBS M5-3 metaG (SPAdes) (version 2) | ecosystem: Host-associated > Plants > Roots > Rhizosphere >...
TCCCGACCTACGGCTGCGGAGTCAGGAGCTGTCCGTTCGCGACCGGGCTCACACCAAACGTACGGGACACGCTGCCTGTCTTGCCGGCATTGTCGGTGACGCGAGCGGTGACGGTCACCGTTGTCTTCCCCACGGGCATGACGAACCTGCCACCAGCAACCCACGACGCAGTCGTGGTGACGCCGCCATTGCCGCGGTGATCGACTGTGCTTCCCGCGATATCGAACGCCGGCGCCAGGTTCTGCCCAGCCGGGACGATGACCCCGTTCCCTCGGCGAAAATCGACGTCGAAGGTGAAGACCAGTCCGGGGATGTTGCGATTGGCGCCTGCCGATGCGAACTGCGCGGGATCACGAATGAGCCCCACGGGTGTCGCGGGTGCGGTGATGCCGTCCCCATTTTCATTGACGCCGATGCCGGCACCGCTCCGGTCGAATGCCGAGACCTGGAAGAATGTGAACGCCGGTACCACGTCGGTGCCTAACGCGACACTCGATGGGTCACGCGGACCGACGAGCGTCACCTCCGGGCCGTCGGCGTCATCCAGACCATCGCCGGTCACCGTCGTCGGCGCGGGCGTGAGCGCCTGCCCACTCGTTCCGTGCTTGTCCACCTTCACCTTCACGACGTCGGTCCCGATACGCCCCTGGGCGTCGCGCACCGTTGCCGTAATGGTGAAGCCCCTCACGTCGTCGGGAAACGACTCGAGCACATGCCAGCCGGCCCAGATCGTCACGCCGTCGCCCGGCGAGTCGTCGGTGCCGAGGGTGTTGAAGAGGTTCGCCAGGTTGGTGTTCTTCGCGATGATCTTCCCATCGGGCGTGATCATGTCCGCGTCGATGCTCACGCTGAACCCCGGGAAGTTGGGGTTGGGCTGGCCCAGCAAGGCCGTATTCCGAATGTTGGTGCTCTCGTTCGCCGAAACATCGGTCGCGTTCTTCGTCACGGTCTGGACGACGATCGTGAACGCCGAGCCGCCGGCGAGTGACCCGGCGTTCAGTTGGCCTTCGCCCCCGGCGACGACGTCGTCGTTCACGGGAGACGTGATACGAACGAGCGGGCCGTCCGACTCGAACTCCCGCGCGACTCGGCGACCCGTTTGCGTCGCCGGTGCGGCAATGTCTGGTTGATCGTCCCGGCACGCGGCCGTAGCGGCAACCGCGACCAGGATCAACTGCGTGATGTGAACCCGCATTGGATCGTGTTCCTTGAAGTGATGGGTGAGGAGGAGCGCGCGCATCCTCGGTGCTGCATGCTCCATAAACGAATTCGATTTCACCCATCGGCCACATCACGCGAGTCGTTAGGCGGCGTCGATACCGGCTCGTGACACGGTACCTGACTGGAGACAGGGGTGCTCCCCCAACCATTGGCAGTGCCGCCTGCCGCCTGCCGCCTGTCGCCTGTCGCCGGTCGCCGGTCGCCTGCCTAACGCGCCCGTCGCGCCGTTTCTCGCTCAGCGGTGATCACGTCGATCAGCCGCGCCAGCGCCTGCGAGCGCACCTGCGCCCGGTGCGTAACGAACTGCGTGCCCACGTACCGATGCGGTCTGGCGAGCTCGTGGATCGACACTTCCTTCTTTCGCGCCGAGCGCTCGACGACGGATCGCGGGAGCAGCGAGATCCCGAGCCCGGCGGCGACACAGCCGATGATGCCGTCGATCGTGCCGAACTCCATTGGGCTCAGCACGCCGATACCCTCCCCGCCGAGATACCGCTCGAGCCGATGCCGGTAGTGACACCCGGTCTTGAACACGAGCAGCTTGGGTAGCGTGCTTTGCTTCAGGTACGCCCGCACCGTGCGGTAGGCCGCGGGGGTGATGATCACGAGCTCCTCGACGAAGCTCGTCACCACGTCGAGCTCCGGATGATCCTCGACCCCGGAGACGAACGCGCCGTCCAGGCGCGACTCGATCACCCTGCTGATCAGCTCCGCGCTCGTCCCGGTTTCGACCGCGATGTCCACTTGCGCGTAGCTCGCTGCGTATACCTTGAGGACCTCAGGCAACCGCGCCGAAGCGGTGGATTGAAGCGCGCCGATCTGTAACGTGCCGCGTACCTCGCCCGAATCCGAGACGGCGGCCTTCGCATTCTCCACCAGCGACAGCATCTGCTGTGCGTAGGGGAGGAGCCGCTGACCCTTCTCCGTCAGCGTGATGCCGCGATGGCTGCGATGGAACAGCTGCACGTTGAGCTCCGTCTCGAGCAGACGGATTCGGGTCGTCACGTTCGACTGTACCGTCGACAGCGACTGGGCGGCCTTCGTGACACTGCCGTGGCGGGCCGCTGCCGCGAACACGGTGAGGTCGTGAATGTCCATATGCTATCTCGAATAGAGATTGAATCGTTCCAAAAGAATCATTACTCATGATACCCGGGCGCCGATAGGTTGCAAGACATGACCACGCACGCCATTGCCCTCGAGCGCGAACGGCCCTACGGGCTCTACGCCATCTGTTTCGGGTTCTTCCTCGTTCTCTTCGACACCACCGCCCTCAACGTCGCCATCGCGGCGATGCACCGCGAGTTCGGCGGCACCATCAGCGCGCTGCAGTGGATCGTGAGCGCGTACACCATCGTGTTTGCGAGCCTCGTGCTGACCTGCGGCGCCCTGGGCGACCGCTACGGTGCCCGACGCCTGTATCAGCTCGGCCTCACCATCTTCACCGTGATGTCGCTCGCCTGCGCGCTATCGCCGAACGTCGCGCTTCTCATCGCCTTCCGCATGGCGCAGGGACTGGGCGCCGCGATGATGCTGCCCGCGTCACTCGCCCTGTTGAGCCATCTGTACCCCGACCCGCGCGCCCGAGCACGCGCGGTGTCGTTCTGGGCATCGATCGTCAGCCTCGGCTTCGCCGCGGGCCCGGCGCTCGGCGGCGTATTCACGAGCGTCTTCGGGTGGCGCAGCATCTTTCTCCTCAACGTGCCCACCGGCTTGGTCGCGCTCCTCATGGTGCGGGCCTTCATCGAGGAAACCCGCGGCACGCGAGACGGCACCATCGACTGGCTTGGTCAGCTCGGCGTCTCGCTGACCCTGTGGGCGCTGAGCTACGCGTTGATCGAGGCGGGCAACGCCGGGTGGGCAGCGCCGCGCGTGCTCGCGGCGTTCGCCGCGTCAATCACGCTCGCCGGCGTGTCGGCCCTCACCGAGCGGCGGAGCGTATCGCCCGTGTTCCCGCCCGCGCTCTTCTCGCGGCCCGCGTTCGTCGCGTGCGTCGGTGCGGGCGTCGTCGTGAGCCTGGGCACATACGGCATCCTGTTCATCGAGTCGATCTACCTGCAGAATGTCCGCCACCTGAGCGCACTCGCGACGGGTGCGATGATCGTGCCCCTCACGGTGGCGCCCACCGTGACGACACGGATGATCGATCGCTACCGCGCCGACATGCACTTCAAGCCGCGGCTCTTCACGGGACAGATCCTCGCGGTGTTGGGTGCCGCGACAATGGCGGTGTCCGTGTGGATTCCCGCGACTGGCGTCATTCTGCTCGGTTTCGGGCTGCTCGGTGTATCGCTGGGCTACATCACGCCCGCGATGACGACGGGGGTGCTGACCGCGTCGCCGCCTTCGATGGCCGGCCTGGCGTCAGGAACGCTGAATGCGGGCCGCCAAGTCGGCGGCGCGATCGGCGTGGCGCTCATGGGCACGCTCATGCAGATGCACCATGAGCCCGGGATGGTGGTGGCGTTCACCGTGGCGCTGGCGTTGTCCGGCGTGGCCGCCGTTGCAGCGCGTCGGGCGATTCCGGAGCCGACGCGTTAGGTCGGGGGATTTCGTCTCGGACGACCGGGCGACTGGCGCATTTACGCGGCTGCTCGTAGCTCTATTCTCTGCGCTACGAGGCGCCCACCCGGCACCCTTCGACTCACGACCGTGACACGTTCAGCCTACACCCGAACCCTGGCGCAGGTCATCGCGCCATCCCTCCTTCTCCTCCAGATCGGCGGGGCTTCACTCGGAGCGCAGGCCGCACCCTCCCGAGGTGCCCCGTCGGACACGCTCGTCGCGATCGTCGGCGCGACGGTCATCGACGGCAACGGCGGCACGCCGGTGTCCGACGCGACGATCGTCGTGCGTGGCAAGCGCATCACGGCGTTAGGTCCCCGGGCGTCGACCCAGGTGCCGAAAGGCGCTCGTGTCGTCGATGGCACCGGCAAATTCATCACGCCAGGGTTCATTGACACGAACGTACACCTCTCGCTCTACAACAACGGCGAATCGATGGTGCGCTACGAGGACCGTTTCCTCGACCTCATCACCGAGGCGGCGCAAACAGAGCTCAAGTACGGCATCACGACCGTGCGCGACAGCTACGGCGCGCTCGTCCCGCTCATCGTCATTCGCGATTCGATCGCGCACGGAAAGCTGATCGGCCCGCGCATGCTGGTAGCGGGAAACATCGTCGGCTGGGGTGGGCCCAAGTCACCGCTCTTCTCGAATGCCGCGCCTGTGACGCTCTTCGATGAGGAGATGATGGACTTCATCGCGCAGGGCGCCGGCGAAGAGCTGATCGACATGTCGCCTGACGAGCTGCGCGTCGCCATGCGCACCTATCTCGACAAGGGCCCCAACTTCGTGAAGTACGGTGGCACCTCTCACACGAACAACCTCATCACCTTCTCGCCACGCCAGCAGGAAGCGCTCGTCGACGAAGTGCACAAGCGGGGGTTGATCGCCGAGACGCACTCGACGAACCCCGAGCCGCTCAGGATCTCGGTGCTCGCCGGGATCGACCTCATTCAGCACCCTGAAGTGCACGACGTGCCGATCCCCGACGACCTGGTGAACCTGATCGTCGACCGAAAGGTCATCTGCTCCATCCTGTCGAACACCATCACGGCCAAGCCGTGGAAGGACTACCTCAAGACCCGCCAGCGCGCCGACTCGGCCAAGGCAGACTCGCTCAAGAATGACACGCTCAAGGTGATGCAGCGCGCGAAGACCGGTTGGGAGCTGCGGAACGAGCGGCGCGCCAAGGGGATGGCCACTCGCCGCGCGAACGCCGAGAAACTGATCGCGGGTGGCTGCATAACGACGCCGTCGACCGACACGTATCTGAGCGGCGCGCCGGAGTTTCTCCGCGCTCCGCGCACGGACTTTCACCAGATGCCGGGCACGGCGACGCTTGCGGCCATCGAAGGACTCGTCGAGTTGGGCATGACGCCGTCGCAGGCGATCGTTTCGGCGACGAAGAACGGCGCGATCGCGTCGCAGGGCCTGAAGGACTTCGGGACGCTCGAGGTGGGCAAGCTCGCGGATCTCCTCGTGCTCGATGCCGATCCGCTCGCCGACATTCACAATATTCGAAAGCTGTCGCTCGTGATGCGCGACGGTCGCATCATCGACCGCGACAAGCTGCCTGAAAGACCCGTCTGGACCAGACCCAAGCCGAAAGCGTGAAGCGATTGGGCCGTGTGTTCACAGCAGTGGTTTCACGAGTGCGAGCAGGTCGTCCATTTCGAATGGCTTTCTGAGGGTTCCGTGCGTGAGGCGATCATCCGCAACGGATGCCAGCAAGTCTTCGTGCGCGCTGATGAAAATGATCGGCGGCACCGTCGGCCGCTCGCGCTCGAGAAGTTGCGCCAGCGTATAGCCGCTCATCCCGGGTAACTGCATATCCAGCACGAGGCAGCTCGGAGCGGTCGGCGCCGCGTGATCCAGATACTCTTCGGCTGACGCGAACACCGCCGCGCGAATTCCCTCGAGCCGCATGACGCGAGCAAGGCACGATCGCACCGACTGGTGGTCGTCGATGATCGCCACCCATGTGTCCGCCGCTGGCCCGGGATGTCGGCCCTCCAACGCTTCGGTGCGGTAACGCATAGCCGTATTCGCGGCGCGCAATCTGGCTGTCATCCGATGAGCTCAGCAACCAAGAAGTTCATTGGAAACCCAAGGGTCCATTGGACCTTCGGCCAAAATCCGGCCTACTGCAAGATTCCATTTGCCACCGGAGTCTGCGCCTCCAGCTTCAGCCGCAGCGTGGAAGGGCTCTCTGTAACAGCACTCCCCGTGCCTGGCATTGTGACGCGAAAGATTGCACCGCCATCTTCCGCGTTCTCCGCCTTCACCCGCCCGTGGTGTCGCTCGATGATCGATTGCACGATCGGTAAACCCAGGCCCAGGCCGTGTGGCTTCGTGGTGAAGAACGACTCGAAGAGGTGTTGCTGAACATCCGCTGTCAGTCCAGGCCCGTTGTCACGCACGGCGACCTCGGCCTCCTCGTCCCGAACAGCCGTACTGATGGTGACGCGCGGAGTCGTCGACGCCGCGCATGCATCGAGCGCGTTGACCAGGAGATTCAGCACGACCTGCTGAAGCTGAACGGGATCACCGGTGACCGTCGGTTGGCGCGGATCGAGCGCGAACGTGATGTCCGCTTGGCGTGCGACAACATCGTATTGGAGAACGCGTGCCGAGGTGCGACAGATCTCGTTGAGGTCCACGGGCTGCGGTGGCAATTCTTCTCGTCGGACCAGCGCGCGAACCCGAGTGATGATGTCGGAGGCCAGCTCGTTGTCGGCCACGATGTCGCCAAAAATCTCCCGACACATCTCTCGCACCTCGTCGCCCAGTGGCCCCGAGTCACCCGCCACGATCTTCGCACCGGCTTCCGCGTTCATGCGGATCGCGGCAAGCGGTTGACGAAGGTCGTGTGACATCGTCGCCGCCAGCTCACCGACGAGGGCCACGCGCCCCATGTGGGCGACTTGACCTCTCGTCTCGTCAGCGCGACGCTGCTGCTCCTCGGCCACGAGTTGAGCACGTTTGCGTCGGCGACGTTCGGCGAGGAGGCTGCCAATGAGCAGCGCCTCCGCGCCGATGACGCCAAGCGTCAACAGGACAACCGTCCGGTACCGCTGCCACAGCGTCGGTTCTCGGAAAAGGAGCTCGGTGCCCTGCGGCAGACGTGCCGCAGACAGTCCCCACCGTCGAAGCTGACGCCAGTCCGCAACGTATGCGTTGTCGATGAGCTCCACAGGCGGCATCCGTTCGCCAGGTCGGCGTCGCAGGACGCGGACGACCAGTCGGCCCGTCCGAACGGCTTCGTCATCGAACCGCAGAACGGAACCACCGACCACCCCTTCTCCGATATAGCTGGCCAACTGGGTGTACATCGGGGCTGGCGCCGCGTGTGCGATGCTCCCCACGATGTCCAACGGTTCGTAGGCCTGCCCGCGCCCGTCCAACCGGTAGTTCGCGAACACGACGATCGACCGAGGGGGAATCTTCCGGAGCCTCGGGAGCAACTCGTCGAGCGGCAACCCTTGAAGGACGGCGACGTCGAGCGGGTTGCCTAGCGTCGCGGCCGCGCTCACCACCGCGGCAACGGAGGTCGAATCCGCGGGGCCGGCTCCGCCAATCACGACGACGCGGTGCGCATCCGGCTGAAGACGACGCGCCATCTCGAGTGTGGGTGCGAAGCGCGACGCCGAAGAGATACGCCCCGTCACGTTCTGCGGTTGTGCCGTCGGATCCGTTTGCGGCATGGCGCACAGCGCGAACACGATTGGAACGTTAGGCAATCCTCGGCCCAACTGGTCGACGGCAAATTTCAACGCCCGCCCGCCGACCGGCACGACGACGTCGACACCGAACTGGCGATACTTGTCGGCCAGATAATTCGTGAGCGGTGAGGACTGTTCGAGGCCGGTGAAGCGGTCGAAGTCCAGGGCTTCCTGGTAGAACTCGACTTGGGAGCCCAGCTCCTTACTGATCGTCAGGCGAAGCCGTTGCGCAAACTCGAGCATCGGCTGAGTCTCGGCCTGCTGCTGGTAGACCACGAGCACGCGCACTGGCCGAGTCGCGCGCTGGGCGGCCACACTCGGCGCCGATGCGCTCAGTGCGAGAACGAAAGTGGTGAGGACGAACGTCCAGACGGCCAGTCGGTGTGACACGTCAGACCCTAAAAATTGTAGCGTATCGCGAGCTGAAGTTGGTAGTAGGTGTCGAAATTCTCGTCGCTGTATCGGCGCATCATCGAATCGAAGCGATAGATGGGCTGTGCTCCTGCCCCCGTCGTTTGGCCAATTTGGGACAGCAAGGGAATCTGGCTCGTGGTCGCCAGCGAAGTTCCGGTCGGCATTGCGAGTCTGCCCCAACTGGAGTTCAGCAAGTTGAGGAAGTTGAACACCTGCAGTTCGAATACCAACGATTGGGTTCCTATGCTCGGTAGCGCCTGGCGCAACGCGAGGTTCGTGACATTCATCCAGGGCGCCCGGCAGCTGTTCCGGCCCATGATCCGCCCTCGTTGATTGCGAAGGCACGGCGCGCCATCGATGAAGCGCTCGAATGCGGCCTGCTGGGTTTGCACTTCCGCTGCGGATCCGGCGAACTTGATCTCCGCGGTGTCGAACGCGGTTCGCGGGATGTAGATCGGGTCGTTGCCGGCCGCGCCATCGGCATTGAGGTCGCCACGGCCCCCTGCACCGCCGGCGACGTATGTGTAGGGAAATCCCGAGCCACCAACGTACAGAAAGGACAGGCTCGTCCCGAACCGCCGCCACGGCGAACGAAGCGTGCCTGACGCGCGCACCTGAAACGGTTGATCGAAATCCGACGTCCCTGGCGAGAGATCGTCCTGGCGACCAGTGACCGGTCGCGCGAAGCGCCAATTGTCAGTGAGGAGCGCGCTGACCGTTCGCGGACTTTGGACGTCACGGGCCTTCCCATAGGTGAACGATCCCGTCACGTCGGCGAGGCGAGTCTGTTTCCGCAGCTCAGCGACCACGCTGTACGCGTAATCCTTCGACTCGTTCGTGATCCCGATGATATCGCCTAACTGGGACGCCACGCGATTCGGGACAGCGGTTCCCGTCGCGTTGACGGTCCCATACATCATGCGACCGTGAGCGTCGGTCGCGAGCGGTTCGCTGAGGTTGATCGGAGAGAAGAAGATGGCGCGCGTCGCGCGCGTATAGAGTCCCTCGAGAGTTCCGACCAGGCCGAACGGGAGCCGCGCGTCCGTGGCGAGCGTGGCGCGCATCGTCTGAGGAAGGCGGAGACTCGCGTCGATGATATCGATCTCTCCGTTCGTCGAGGCACCGTACGTCTGACCGCCCGCACAGGCCTGCGGCGGATTCTGAGCGTCGGGGCGGAACGCAGGTGCGGCTCCAGCGTCGCTGGGAAGCGGCCCGCATTGCAGCGTTCGCGTCGCCAGTCCGTAGGCTGCAAAACCGCCGAATAGCCAGAATAACGGCGGCCGCCCGGTAAATAGCCCGACTCCGCCACGCACCTGAGCCGGCGGAGTGTCGGAGCTCGTTAGGCGATAGTTGAAGCCGAACCGCGGTGACCACGTGACGGATCCGGAGGGCACTCCGTCGGTGCGGAGACCGAATATCGAATCGACCGCCGCCACGTAGGGCGGATGGGCCGAGAGCGTGGAGTGATCGGCCCGGATCCCGAACGTCAGGGCCAGTCGGGACGATGCTTCCCACTCATCGCCCAGGTAGACCGCGTGATATGCGCCGTGTGCCGACGTCACGCTGCCGGTATCGCGTGTAATGCGGTAGCGCGACGCGGTGCCCGCTTGTAACGAGTCCAGGCTCGCGAACTCCCAGATACCGTAGGCTCCGCGCAGCTGAAAGGCATCCAGATCGAACAGTTGGGCCGAGAAACCGAGCGTGAGACGATGCGCTCCGGCGGAGATCGAGAGATTGTCCGTGAGCTCACCGGTCCACGTCTCATTCCGCTGTCCGGTCGCGATTTCGTGCGTTCCCGACTGCAGCACGACTGGCGCCCCGCTCGTCCCCGGAACCGTTACCAGCATGAGCGGCTGCCTAACGGTTGGCCTGAAGCCGGACGTCAGGTCGGTATACCCCGCCTGGAGCTCGTTGTAGGCACCATGCGCAAAATTGGAAACGAGCTGCCCCGCAACCGACCACTTGTCCACCCAACGCGAGTGCTGGAGTGACGACAACGAAAAGCACCCACTCGTTGGACAATTCGTCGGTGCGAGCGTCGTCGGACGAGCGAAGATCGAGCTATCGGCGTGTCCGTAATTACCGCGGACGGTAATACGACTGTTCCAGCGGGCAATCGGCGCGTCGAGACGGAGGAACGTGCTCGATGACGGATTTTCGTTCGTCACGGCTCCGGCAGACCCGCCGTCGAGCCCATAGCCACTCAGTAACTGTTGGAAGCGCGCAACGTCCGTTTCGCTGACGAGAATCGAATTCTGGCCGGAGGGCGATTGACTTACGCTCGGGCCCAGTGCCGGGATCGACCGCCGTTGCAGCTCCGATGAAAGAAAGAAGAAGAGACGGTCGCGAAGGATCGGTCCGCCCAGCGACGCACCGAATTGCTGCTTGTCGTATTGAGCGTTGCGCACGAGCGGGACGTTTGGACCGAGCCGCTCGTTCGTGCCGTAGCCAAAGACACCGCCGCGCAGCTCGTTGGTGCCGCTCCGGGTGACGACATTGATGTTCGCGCCCGCGAAGCTGCCCTGCCTCACATCGAACGGTGAGAACAGGACCTGATACTCTTTCACGGCGTCCAGCGGGATGACTTTGCCACCATAGAGCTGACCGGCTGCGAAATTGCTCGACGGCACTTGATCCGTGACGCCGTCGATGCGGATGCTGTTCACGCGTGTTCCCGCACCCGACGGGGCCAGTGCGAACCACGTCGACATCTGCGGAACCAACCGGACCAGGTCGTACAGGTCGCGGTTGATGACGGGCATCTGGTGGATCGTCGAATCCGAGAGGAGCGCCTCGGTGCCCGTGTGCGAACGCGAGAAGACCCTATCCTGCGCCGCGTGTGTTTCGACTTCCTGAAGCCGCACCGCTTGCTGCTCGAACGTCAGATCGACCTGGAGCTGTTGGCCGAGGCTGAGAAAGAGCCCGGTGCGGGTCTGCATTGGTGACCCGATTCGCCGGACCGTCACGGAGTAGGGCCCGCCCACCTCGAGCCCGCTGACCAGGTAGCGTCCCTCGCCTCGCGAGCTCACACGGATCGAGATGCCGGTCGCCTGGTTTCTCACGACGACCTCGACGCCCTGCAGCCCGTGGCCTTGGGTGTCGAGAATCCGTCCGGCGATTGCGGCCGACGTTGTTCCCTGCGCCCACGCACCCCCAGCAAATCCAGCGAACACACAAAGGACGAGACACCAAAAAGCCGCGCGCGCGGCGAGCTGAGCCATTCGACGCCGATGCGAATGTTCCGGAGAGCAAGCCGCCCATGATTTGCTCCAGCTCGGTCCATTACCTGTCAGACGTTTGGCCAATGGCGGAATGCGATTCGCGAGAACTGGAAGCTTCCGCTTCGCTGCCTTTCTCTCCGGGGCGTCGGCCGGCCGACGAAGGTTGCGCGGCCGCGACGGGTGACGAGCGAGTCGATGATCGAGTTGACTCGGTACGACACCACGGAGTCCCCGACCATGCCGCATCCTGGACCGCGCCCGCCGTCGACCGTACTCGCTCGTACCCCGACACTCCGCGGCTGGTTGCTCGCGTCGCCGGTACTCGCCATCGCGTTCATCCCACTCTTCGCCAACTGGCAGGCTGCCTCGCGGCGCGGTGACACCACGACGCGGGATTTCGCGCGCGACCTGCTGAACAGCGTCGAGCCTTACGCCGTCATCGTCACCGCGGGAGACAACGACACCTTTCCCCTCTGGTACGCCCAACAGGTCGAGGGAGTGCGGAAAGACGTCGTCATCGCGGTGACGTCGCTGCTCAACACCGACTGGTATGCGCGACAGATCGTCCGCGCCCCGGTGAGTGAGTACGACGAGGCGCAGGGGCCGGCGATCTATCGCGGCAAGCATTGGCCGAAGCCCACCGCGCCGCCAGTGACACTGACGCTGAACGAAGTGGACCAGGTTCCGCCCTATGTCCGCCTCACGGAACCGCAGCTCTTCCAGGCCGGAAATATCAGGGCCGAGATCGCGCCGGGGTACCTGGAGAAGGCCGACATTCTCGTGCTGCGCATGATCAAGGACAACACCGGCCGGCCGATCTACTTCAGCCGCACCACCGGCGACTACCCGCACCGTCTCGGTCTTGGTCCCTACCTCTTGACGCAGGGACTCGCGCGCAAGCTGCTGCCTAACGTTCCAACCGCCGGTCGCGATACGGTTCTCGCGGCGGGTGAAGGGTTCGTCGACGTTCCGCGCTCCGTTGCGCTGTGGACCGACGTCTTCAGAGGTCAACAGGCGCTGATCGCGAAGAACGACTGGCCGGACCGTGCATCCGTGAACATTCCCGTCCTCTACGCCGCGACGGGAGCGCTCCTCGGTGGCGTGCTGAACTCTGGCGGCCAGCCGCAGCTCGCGAAGGAGATCATCGATACCTCGGAGCGGATCGTCGCGGCGGCGCGGATGACCGACATCTTCCCGTCGGGTGTGCGGTGGACGGTACCGCTCGAGGTGCCGTCGAGCGACGCACCGCGGTCGACCCCGCTGTCTACAACAGAACGGACTAAGAGCAATTGAACCACGGAGGTCGCAGAGGGCTCGGAGAACTGCCAAAGCGTTTGGTGCAATCTCCGCGTCCTCCGCGTCCTCGCGTCCGCTGTGGTCAAATAAAGTTCAACGTGTCCGACCTGCCTGGATGCTGTTGCCGCCCCGCGGCGCCGCCCGTCCATCGACGTGAGCGAACATTCGAGCGTCATGCAGCGGCTCCAGCGCGGTTGGGGCATTTTCGTCCTCCCCGCATGTCTGGCGGTCGCGCTGTATCTCCCCAGCATCTGGCATCAGTTCGTGTACGACGATCTCGAGATCGTCGTCCGCCATCCGCTCATGCACACGGCCCGGACGTTCCCGGAGCTGGTGGCGTCGCCATACTGGTTCGCGACGGGGAAGCTCTACCGGCCGCTCACGTCCCTGACGCTCGGCATCGACTGGGTCGTCGGAAGCGGCAGCCCGGTGATGTCGCACGTCGTGAACGTGCTGCTCCACGCCATCGTCACCGTGTTGGTCGGGCTGCTCGCTGCGCGCTGGCTGCCGCGCGTCGGCGCGGTTGCCGCGGCCACGATCTTCGCCATCCATCCTGCGCACGTCGAGGCCGTGTCGACGGCAGTCGGCCGAGCCGAGTTGTTGTGCGCGGCGATGCTGTTGGGCCTCATGCTCCTCGCGTCTCGCGCCGCTTCGCCAACGGCACGCGAGCGCGCAGCGGCGGCAATCCTCGCGGCACTCGCCCTGGCGTCGAAGGAGACCGGTGTGGTCGCCCCTGCGCTTGCATTCGTCGCGGCATGGGCGTCACCAACGCAGCGCACGGCGGCGTGGCGCTGGGCTGCGGCCGCGCTCGTCGGCGTCGTACCAATGCTTCTGGTGCGTCTCATCGTGCTCGGGACGTTAGGTGGCGATGTTCCACATCCCGCGCTCGTGGTCGGGTCGTGGGCGGTGCGCGAACGGCTCGCACTGGCGACGGCCGTCCAGACGTTAGGCGCCCTCCTGCTCCCTCGCTCGGCGCCCATTGACGTTGCGCCGCCGCTCGCGGAGGCGAGCGCGCCAAGCCTCGTTCTCACGACGATGGGCGTGGTCGTCGTTGCCGCCACGTGCGTGATCGTGGTGAGGCATTTCATTCGGCCATCGGTCGCGACGCTCGCCGTCGCGATCGCCGCCTTCACGATTGCGCCCACCGCGAACCTGCTGTTCGCGAGCGGCGTCGTGTTGGCTGGCCGGACCCTCTATTCACCGAGCATTGGTGTCGCGCTGCTCGGGGGCGCGCTTGCGAGTTTCGTCCTTGCAGCGCAGCCGCTGGTGATTCGAAGGTCGGCGATCGGACTGCTCACGTGTTGGGGAGCTGCCGCCCTCGTCGTATCCGCGCGAGACGTAGGGATCTGGCGCGACTCCGACCAAGTGTCCGCCGCCATGCTGGCACGTGAGCCGGACAACTTTCGCGCGCATGCGTACGCCGCTGAGCTGGCGCGGGACCGCAAGGACATGCCGGCGGCACTCGGGCACTACCGCACTGCGATCCAACTCTTCCCGTCCGAGCGATACCTGCTCTACAGCGCAGCGATCGCCGCACTCGACGTCGGCGACACGACCTCGGCGGCCTCCTGGCTCGAGGACGCCGTCAAGGTTGCGCCGAAGCATTGGCAGGCTCGTACGCGGTTGGCGAAGGTCGAGGCCTGGCGTGGCGACACGACACGCGCGCGACAGCTTCTCGACGACGGCCTGCAGCTGGATCCTGGCCAGCAAACCTGGCGCGCTATGCGTGAGCAACTGGAGAACCGCGAACGCTGAGCACGCAGACGGCGCTATCTGAGCCTTCGACTCACTCCGCCTAGTCTTTACGGTAACGTGATCGTGCCCTGTGCCAGGCTCGTTAGTCGCGTCGCACCATCGACTGGCTTGGCGTCGCGCGCGAGCGGCAAGGTCCCGCCGGTGCGGGTTGCCGTCCAGTTGATGACGCCCGTTTGAAGCGCCCACGACGAATCGAACCCGGCTACGCTCGCGAGGTCCGGCACGTCGAGATCGTACCCACCGGCGAGCGCTGCGTACGCCGGCGTCATCGAGACGGCGACGAACCCAGTGCTCGTCGGCTGGTTGTACACGATGCTCGAGACCTTGTCATAGTCCGCCTGCGCCATGTAATGCGCGCGAAGACGCGGCGTGGCACCACCGGCGATGACGCTGATGGTCGGCGCTTGAATCTGACTTCCCAGAGTGACGGTGCGATCCGTCGGCGTGCGAAAATACACATCCGCGGTGCGACTGGAGTTGCCATTGGCCGAGACGTGCAAGCGCTCCAGGTCGCCCGCGAGCAGCTTGTCCGCTGGGAGCGCAAGGTATGGCTGCGGCGAGCCATTGCCACTGGCGGCGATGGGGAGGAAAAACTCGCCGTGGGCCGTCGTGAGGACGGAGAAATCCACGACGGGGTTGCCCTCGCCTCCCAGGTTCCCGATGGTGAGCGTCGCCGCCACCATGTCGAACGCTTCCGAGGACGCGAAGTCGAGCGTCGGGACGACCGAGCCGTTAGGCAGGTCGAGGTCGCGGCGTATGATGAGCCGCGGAGGCGCTGCCTGCGCCGTGCGAACCGCAAGCAGATCCTGCGGCCCGGCCGCGACGCCGTCGATGGTGAAATCGAGTCCCTCCCGAGGCACGACGCCCGTTCGCGCCAGTGGTCCGATCGCGATGAACGCGGCTTCCGTCGTCGCAATTCCCGCGACGGTACCACGCAGCGATTTGAACGCGCCCGTTAGGCAGTCGGGACTCGTGGTGTCCCCGTCGGTAGAGAGCTCCTCGGGTGCGCCATACAGCACCCGCAGCACGGTGAACTCGCCGTCCAGGACCGGTGTGAGCGACGCGATGGCCGCGCGATTGCTGGTGAAGGAATGGCGGAAGGTCGTCGTGGACCCGGTAACGGATGGCGTCTCGCGCGTCCACGCACCATCGCCGTCGCGAAACGCGACCCACGTGGGCGTGACAGCGGCACAGTAGCTCACTGCGACCGCGCGGTCTGCTACGGGCCGAGGCCCGGTCGAATCGGAATTACAGGCAAGCGCTCCCGCGCACAGTACGGCCGCGATCGCAGAGCGTGCGCCAAAGGCGCCAATCGAGCGTACCACACGGTCTCCAGTTGCTGGCATGAGGACATACGCCATGGCGACTGGAATGCGGACAATCACTTCTTCGGGCGACGTCGCGCTCGAGTCGGATGCGGAGCTTTCGATCCTCGTCCATCATGAGTCCGCGCTTGCTCCACGATGCTTGGTTGAGCGCCGCGGCAGACCGCGACCGACACGTCAGGCACGCGCGACCATTCCCACGACTCGTTGACCATCGGGCGTGTCATGTACGTGAGGTACAGCGATTCTCCACCTCGCATGACATCGAGTTTCATCTGTTCGATCTGCTCGCTGACCAGCGTTTCGGCCGCGACCGGCGTCGTGACTACATCTCCGTTGCGCAGTCCCGCGGTTGCCGCTGCCGATGCCGGAACCAGGCTGACGACAGTCTGCACGTCCGGCGTGCGTCGATCGAACGCGAAATCCGGCACCACCACCTGCGTCCAGGAATGCGTGAAGCACGGACCGAATGCGTCAGGCGGCACGAACACGGTCTTCGTGCCGCGGACGACAACGGAGTCGAGCTCCGGGCCGATACCACGACCCAGCTCTCTCGCCAATGCGTTGATGAAGGTCCGCACGCTGACAGTCTCACCTGCCGCGCGTCGAGCAAACAGGTCGAGCAGTATGTCGTCGAGCGACCGTTCGCCACCCGACCTCTGACGAATCGCGGCATCGAGCGCGAAGAAGTAAAGCGCCCCACGCACGTTCGGCAGCAACTCACCGTTCTTGTCGGCCCAGAACACCGCGCGGGCGTCGTCGCTCGTCGCGTTGCGGTACGGATTCCCGTGGTACTCCTGCGATAGCCGATTCAGCTCGGCGACGAACGCTTTGATCGGCTGCAGTCCGAGCCGTCGCTGGAGATTCGCGGTGAAGTACGTCGCGAGCCCTTCACTCGCCCACGGACCTGCGCCCTGGAACGAGCCGGCCCAGCCGTGGATCATCTCGTGGGCAACGATGCTCCGCAGCCCTCCGTCACCGCTGGATGTCGAGCCCCGAGGCCTAACGGGAACCTGCAGCATGAACGAGCGGTTCCCGGCCGTGCCCCCCGACGTGGTGGACTCCGGGAGGACGCGCAGGAAGAATCGGTACGGGCGTTGGGCGGTGTCCCCGAAGAACGTGCTGAGCGCCTTGAACGCCTTGGCCGCCCACGCCATGTCGGCGCGAAGGTCGAGACCTGGCGAAGAACCCAGCCACGCCGCGCTGAACCCACCAGTGTTTCCGGCCGCGGGATACTGGCCTAACGGTCCGGCCATGAACCAGCTCGATTGGAGATCCGCGAGACCCATGGTCGCGTCGGCGTCCCCGTCACCGAGGCTGGAGATGCCAACGGAGCCGCGTCGAAGCGCGCGGAGGTCCCAGCGGATCTGCACTCGGTACTGCCGTGCGTCCTGCGGCAGTGCGAGGAAACCGGCACCACCACCGCTCACGCCTCCGGCGAACGTGCGCAGGTCGAACGGCGGACCTGCACGAAGGCGGCCGGGAGGCACGACCGCGCGGTAGTGGACCGTTACGGGAAAGGTTACGGACCGCGCGGTACGCCAGCGACGATTGTAGCCGAACCCGCTCGCGTCAACCGAATCGTCCTCCCTCGTCATCAGCACCGCGCCGATGCTGTCGTCGACCCGGAAACCTCGGATGCGATCGGCGATGCCGGGGATGTTGTTCAGTTCGATCGGCGCGCGAAACTCCAGCATTGGTGCCACGCTCACCGTGTCGGTGAGCAGGAAGGTGACGAGGACCGATTCGACGTTGCCAGCCTTGTCTCGCTCGGGCCGCAAGGCGATCTCGATGCCCGGCATGACCACGGTGTCCGCCACCACGTCCTGCGCGGACGCCGCGACGGGTGCGACAAGCACCAGGGAGACGACCGCCACCCAGCGGATCAACGGGGTCAGAGTCGTTCGAATCCGGGGAACTAAGGCTGTGAGACGGTTCGCGAAATTCAAACGACTCTGACCCCTTTGATCGACTCTCGTGGATTCTTCCGCGCGGTCGTCGCGCGGTGGGCCGCGCGACGGTTACTTAGCACCCACTATCCGACGTAGTTCGGGATGGGAACATGAGACTAATGACGGTCTACCGAAAAATGTGGCATCGCCGCCTTGCACTCGTCACGACGCTCGCCGGCGTCGCCTCGTCTGGTCACAACCTGCCGGCGCAGACCGTCGATTACGCCACCGCGGATCGCATACGGACCTTCGATCCGCTCCTGGTCGGCGGTCGCGTGTACCCGGTGTGGTTCAGTGACAGCGTCCGATTCTATTATGAGGCGAACGGAAGCGGGGCAGACCGAGGCACCCTGTATCTCGTGGATCCCCGTGCGCGGACCAGGCGTCCGCTGATCGACAACGGTCGCGTCGCCGCGTCGCTGTCCGCTGCCGCCGATACGTCGATCGACTCGCACAAGTTGCCCGCCGCGACCTTGGTGAACGGCGATCGCGCTCTCCAATTCGACATCCGCGGCAAGTCCTATTGGTGCCCGCTCGACGCACCACAGTGCGTCGTCGCCGACTCGGCGCAGCTCATGGTGCGGCGCAAGGCCAAGGGGCCAACGTGGGCCAGTCGGTCGCCTAACGGCGAGTGGGACGCGTTCGTCTGGAATTACAACGTGTACGTGCGACCGGCTCGGCTCACCGATGCCGACGCCGTGGCATGGCGCGCTCGGACGCGTGCGCCTGTGCGCGATGGATGCGACGCGCCGACGATGCCCGGGCCGCTTCCGCCGCGCGATTCCGTTCCGCTGCCGTCGGGCTCGATCGCACTCACGACCGATGGCACGACGTCGTGGGGGTACGGTCTCTATCGATTCGGCCTCGAGGTCGCGCGCGTCGAGCTGGAGCGATTCACGCCGGCGACTGGTGACGTCGTCTGGTCGCCCGACTCGAAGAAGCTGCTGGTGCAACGCGACGACCTTCGCGGCGTGCGGATCTATCCGCTGTACTCGTCCAGCACGAATCAACCGGTCGACCACAGCTACTTTTATGCGGCGCCCGGCGACAGCCTCACGCTGCGGTACAACTTCTACGTGCTCGACGTCGCGAATCGCGCCGCGAAGAAGATCGAAGGCGCGCCGATCGGCGCGCTGAACGCCCCGGACGAAGCGCGCTGGGGGAAGACCTCCGACGAGCTGTATATCGTGAGCTCGACCCGGAGCCTCAAGTCGGTGCAGTTGGCCGTGGTCGACCTGACCACCGGACGCTCGCACACGATCGTCCGTGATACGGCCGCGACGTTCGTGGATCTCAACCCAACGGATTGGGCGGTCGCGAACGGCGGCGAGGACATCTTCTGGGTGTCCGAGCGCGATGGCTGGGGCCATCTCTATCGTTATGCACGAGACGGCACGCTCAAGAACCAGGTCGAGCGCGGCTCGTACAAGGTCAACGGCATCGTTCGCGTCGACAGCGCGCGCAAGCAGATCTACTTCACCGCCTGGGGCAAGGAGGCAGGCTCGCCACACTACGCCTACCTCTATCGCGTGGGTTTCGACGGCGGCGGCCTAACGCTGCTGACGCCAGAGCCCGGGAATCACACGATCAGGCTCGTCCCGCGCGCGCAGTACTTCATCGACACGTACTCGCAGATCGCGACGCCACCAGTGACCGTAGTGCGCGATGCGGACGGCAAGGTAGTGATGGAGCTGGCTCGCGGCGATGCCGCGCCGCTTCGGGCCATCGGCTGGACGCCCGCGGAGGAGTTCACGGTCAAGGCGCGCGACGGCAAGACCGATCTCTGGGGCATTCTGCATAAGCCGAGCACGTTCGATCCGCGCAGGAGGTATCCGATCGTGAGCTACATCTATCCGGGGCCGCAGCGCGGCAGCGTTGGCGACTGGGTGTTCAAGGGCCCGGACTGGGTGCTTGGTACGTCGGTCGAGACGCGGACCGACAAGTTCGTGCCGACGCGTAACCTGGGCGAGGAGGGCATGCGGCGCGCGCTCGCGGAGCTCGGCTTCATTGTCATCCAGCTCGACGCGTTAGGCTCGTCGCCGCAGCGCTCGAAGGCGTTCGAGGATTTCTTCTACGGCCACGTGGGCGACAACGGGCTTCCCGACCACGTCGCCGCGATTCGCCAGTTGGCCGCCAAGTATCCCTGGATCGACACGACGCGCGTGGGCATCGTGGGGCACTCGGGAGGCGGGTATTCAGCGGCCGCCGGGATGCTGTACTTCCCCGACTTCTTCAAGGTTGGCGTCGCCGGGTCGGGCAACCACGACTTCCGCGTCTACGGCTGGTACTGGGGCGAGAAATATCAGGGACCGTATAAGAAGATCGGTGATTCCGACAACTACGAGGCGGAGGCGAACTACAAGTACGCGGCGAATCTCAAGGGGAAGTTGTTGCTGATGACGGGCGACATGGATTGCAACAATCCTCCGGCGGAGACGCTCCGATTGGTGGACGCGCTCGAGAAGGCGGGGAAGGACTTCGACATGCTGATCGTCACCGATGCGGGGCATCAGCGGTCGACGTATGCGATCAGGCGGTCGTGGGACTACTTCGTCCGCAATCTGCTGGGCGCCGAGCCTCCTAAGGAGTATCGAATGATTGAGCCTTGAGCGCGGAGTTGGCTCCGGCACCAAGAGGTGAACGCGAGCCAGTCAGTCACGGGTGGAACGCGACGAGTCGCGGATCAGTGGCGATCCAGCCTCTGGTGCGCGCGCGTGACCGCCGCGAAATACCACTCGCCGTAGTCGTCCTGCGTCGACACGTCGTACCAGGCGAGCGCTTCCGTCGGCCGATGGAGCGCCTCGAGCACCTCGCCCCGCAGATAGCGCAGTGGCGCTGGTGGTCGGGAGCCAGCGGGCGAGAGCAGCACCTTCAGGGCCTCGTCGGGTTTGCCGCTGGCCAGCAGTCGTCGCGCCGACAGCTCGACACTGAGCTGGCGGTGATAGGCGTCGGCCCCGCCGCTCGTGTCACTCGCGACGGCCCGCGGCAGCGTGAAGCGGGCCGGCGCGGCATCGCCGAGTCGCAGCGCGACCATCGCCGCGAACGGCTCGGCCCAGGTGCGAGCTGACGTCGTCGGGAGCGCAGGCGAGCGAAGGTCGGCCATCGCAGCGCGCATGATCGCGGGCGGCGGATCGAGTGAGGGAAGCGAGAGAAAGCGGCCCCTCACGAACGTCGCGTCCTCGAACCTCTCCGCCGCGGCGAGACCGAACAGCGAATCCGCCGCGCGCCAGTCGCCGTCGGTTCCTGCCAGTAGTGCCCGGAACCAAAGCAGGCCCGCCCGCTCGTTGTCGGCGTGGGGCGTGGGGAGCGACGCGAGGAGATTCGCCAGCGTGACGTGGTTTGCCCTTCCCATCGCGACCGAAGCGACGACAGTGACGACGTTGAGCGCGGCGCGTGTGCTCATTCCTTCCAGCTCGCGCCTTGCGAGCGCGATTCGCGACGAGTCGCGATGCGTGACCGCGAGCATCGTCCGGACTATTGGCGCAAGATCGCTCTGGTGGTGCATCGCGAGAAAGAGTGTCGAGATCGAGTCCACGTCGCGCGCACGCCCCTGGAGAGCAGCGATCTCCATCAGGCGGAACAGCACTTCCGCGCTGCGCGCCCGCACCAGCACCGACGCGCGCTCCAGCGGTACTCGTGCTTCCACGCACGACCGCCCCCGAGGCGGGTTCTCGTGGAACAGCAAGTCCCCGAGCCAGAGATTGGCTTCGAAGTCGTCGGGATGCTGCTCTATCACCTCGGTCAGCATCCCCACGCCGTGCTCCAAGTCGCCACGCGCCACCGTCTGCAGCGCTGCGAGAGTGCGTCGGATGCGCTCGGGCAATCGCGCCGCGTGGCGCGCCGCCAGCTCGAGCGTGGACTCGTCGAGGCCGCGCCCTTGTGTCCAGCTGTGCGCCCACGCCAGTCGGTAGTAGCCGAGCGCGAACGTGCTGTCGGCGACCGTCGCGCGCTCATATCGCTCGGCGGCCGCCTCGTACTGGCCCGTCCGCGAGAACGACTCGCCCTCAATGAACAGCTTGAGCGCCGGGAGAGAGCTCGTCGTAAGCGACGCCAGCCGCTCGAGCTGCGGTGTTGGCTGGCCCTCTCGGTCCACGAGCAGTCGAGACACGAGCGAGTCGACGAGCTCGAAGAAGTTTGCGTTCGCGCCCTGCACGCCGATGCGCGCATCGATTGGTTTGCCGTCGATGGCATCGTACATGGCCGCGCCGAGATACAGCCGGCCGGAGATCTGCATCTCGTCGCCCAGCACGAAGTACCGCGCCTCCAGACTTCGCGCGATTCGCGCGGCATCCAATGGATTCGGTTGTTCCCTTCCAGGACGGTAGCGCGCCAGGATGGCGTTGGGGTCGATGCTGCGTATCCCCGCGCCGCCATCCAGCTTCGTCGCGATGAGCGCAGCGAGGGCGTCACCCGTGAATGGGCTCGGATCGCTGCCCCGCACGATGAAGGGAAACACGGCAACACCGGGCGCGGCACTCGCCGCCGCGCTGTCCCCTCCGCCCGCCGTCGATGAGTTGAATCTCGCTTCCGCGTGCCGATTCCTGGCGACGGCGAGCGTCAGGACCGTCGCCGCGATCGCCCCTGCGCCGAGCAGAACTCTCGCGCGGCGTGAGGCAGGGTGCTGCGGTTCCCGAGTCTCGTGCACGCGATCCGACAACGGCTCCGCGTCCGCCGGCACCGCGACGTCCGCCACGATCGCTGTGATCTCCGCGACTGGTTCGCCCGCCGAGTCGTTCGCCGTCGCTCGGTGGAGCAGTGCCACGAGCGCATCTTCCGCCGCCCGCACCGATGGATCCTCACCGAGCCCGAGCTCGGTCTCTCGCAGCGCCTGGTGCATGCGCGCGTGACGCAGCGCAGCGGCCCCGTTGCCCGCGCGCTCGAGCACCTTCATCAGCTGGAGCACGACCCGTGAGTCGAGCGGGTCGAGCGCGGACAGGCGCTCGAGATACTCGCCCGCGGCGACATGGTCGCCACGCCGGTCAGCCACAGAAGCGATCGAGCGAAGCGCCTGGGCGTATCGGCCGGCGATCCGGCGGCGCTCCTGCTCCATCCAGCGGTCGAATTCTCCCTCGCCTCCAAGGTGGAAGCCATCGAGCAACGGACCACCGTACTTCGCGATCGCACGCGCCGTCTCGCCCGCGTCGAGCGCGCGCTCGAAGGTGCGCACGTCCACGTCCACATGCGCCTCATCAAGGCGCAGGTCGTCGCCCACCGTCACGATCGCCCCGTCGCCGAGCGCGCGCCGGGCGACGTACAACGAATCGGAAAGCCGATGCCGCGCGCCCTCGGCGTCGAGCTCGGGCCAGAGGAGCGCGACGAGCCGATCGCGAGTGACTGTGGCGCCTGGCGACACGCCGAGAATCGCCAGGAACGCGAGACGGCGTCGCTGGGTGATCTGTCCGGTGACCGGCCCGTTCGAATCCGAGAGGGACAGGCGGCCCAGCAGCTTGAGCGTAACCATCACCGACTCGTGGCGGGAGGTTCTGCCGGGAGGACACCAGAGGATAGTCAGAGGATGGTGCCTGCTGAGGTTGGTCGCAAGGTGACTCGACCACACTCTCTGTCAGGAGAACCACGAATGCGCTGGCTACTCCTTCTTCCCTTCGCCCTGGCCGCGTGCAGCGCGGAGACCGTTACCGACACGCCCGCGGTGTCTCCATCCGCCGGCGCCGCTCTCTCGAAAGGCGGAGTAGAGCACAGCGTCACCGGCAGCGGGCTCCAGGACATCTTCCCGGGATTCAAGTACACGATCGAGGCATCCGTTCACTCGGATGCGGACGGCAATGTCTCGGGCCAGATCCACGTCCGGGTCCTCGACCTGTCCGCCTTCGGCGTCGCCCCGTACGACGTCGAGGGGGTCCCAACCTGCATGCGCGTCGTCGGCAACACGGCGTACATCGGTGAGGTCATTACCAAGACCACGGATCCGGTGAACGCCCCGGTCGGCGAGCTCGGGGTATTCTGGGTGCGTGACGGCGGGCCGAACGGCGCAGACGTCGGTCATGAGGGGCCGTCCTGGTTCTACGACCCGACTGGCCTGATCTGCACAGACACGCCGCCGGCTGGTCTTACGCCCGACCCGATCACGCACGGGAACTTCGTAGTCCGTTGAGCCACAGCGTGAAGCGACGCTGGCTCGCCGCGCGTCGGCGGCTTGGTTCATCCGGCTGGAGGGCCGCCGCCTAACGAACCATTGCCGAATCGTTAGCGCTTTGCCTTCTTCGTCTTCGCGTTCGACTTCTTCGGGTTGCGCTTCGTGCGCGAGTGCTGATAGCGCGCGCACTGTTCTTGCGATTGCGCCAGAACGTCGATGATGCGGCGAGCGACGACTGCCTAACGCCCAAGCTAAGCTGCAACGAGTCAAATATGGTTGCGCTCAACTGCGCCTCCTGAGTTCCTCGGCGAGGCCGATAAGAAGTCCTTCGGGGCCGCGGATGTAGCAGAGACGATACGCGTCTTCGTACTGAACCACCTCGCCGACGAGCTGTGCGCCACGCTTGCGGAGCCTGGCAAGCGTCTCGTCGATGTCGTCCACAGCGAACATGACGCGCAGGTAGCCGAGAGAGTTCACCGGGGCGTTCCGGTGGTCGCCGACAACGGGCGGGCTGAGGAATCGCGAAAGCTCGAGCCGACTGTGGCCGTCTGGCGTGACCAGCATGGCAATCTCCACGCGCTGGGTCCCTAATCCGGTGACGCGCCCGGCCCAGTCGCCTTCGACCGTGGCTCGGCCTTCGAGTTTCAGGCCAAGCTCGGAGAAGAATGAGATGGCGGCATCGAGGGATTCCACCACGATGCCTACGTTGTCCATCCGCTTAAGAGTCATATCGTCTGTTCTGATGCTGATCGGAAACGGCCGGCATTGCAATTCACATGGCGCCCCCATCCCGCTACGGCAAGACCGACTGCCATCACACGCTTGCGCGCACCATCTCGGCCGACAACTCTCCAGTCGACTGCCGCCAACAAACCCAGCATGACCAGATTCCAGCGCCGCCGCTACCTGCACGAACCCGATTACTCGCGACCACCCCTCGAGGTCACCGCCGCACAGCGCGAGCGGATCATCGAGAAGCTCACCCTCCTCTACGGAGAGCTCGACGCGAAAGCGTACTACTGGGAGCTCGAGCGGCTCATGCAGGTGCATCACGCGCACAGGTCACCCGAGATGCTCGTCGCGGACGCCGAGTTCGACCCCCGCGACCGCTTCACCGAGACCGACGTCGTCGCCATCACCTACGGAGATCTCATCGACAGCCCGAACACGCACCCGCTGCGCGCGCTGTCGATCATCTTCGAGACGCTGTTTCGCGACGTGTTCAGCACCGTCCACATCCTCCCCTTCTTCCCCTATTCGTCCGATCGTGGCTTCAGCGTCATCGACTACGAGCAGGTCGACCCCCGCCTCGGCGGGTGGAAGGACATCGAGCGCCTTGGCGACAAGTATCGGCTGATGTTCGACGGCGTGATCAATCACGTCTCATCGAAGAGCGAGTGGTTTCGCGAATTCCTCGCTCGGAACCCGAACTACGAGGACTTCTTCGTCAGCTTCGAGTCGCCACAGGCGATCAGCGAGGAGAACCTGCGTCTCATCCTCCGGCCGCGCACGAGCAGTCTACTCACGGAGTACGAGACACTGCGCGGGCCGCGGTGGGTCTGGACGACGTTCAGCCCGGACCAGATCGACCTCAATTTCCGCAGCGAGAACGTGCTGTTCCGCGTGCTCGGTGTGCTGCTCTACTACGTGCGACACGGCGCCGACCTGATTCGCCTCGACGCGGCGACGTATCTGTGGCGCGAGCTCGGGACCTCGAGCGCGCACCTGCCACAGACCCACGCGCTCGTCCAGCTCTTTCGCGCCGTGCTCGATGTCGTGGCACCCCGCGTGGCGGTCATCACCGAAACGAACGTGCCGCACGACGACAACGTGAGCTACTTCGGCGACGGCACCAACGAAGCGCACATGGTCTACAACTTCGCGCTGCCGCCGCTCGTGCTCTGGACGTTCCATTCAGGGGACTGGACCCGCCTCGCCGAATGGGCCGCGTCGATCGTGCCGCCCTCGGAGACGACGACGTTCCTCAACTTCCTCGACTCGCACGACGGTATCGGACTCCTGCCAGTCACCGAGCTGCTCACCGCGGCGGAGCGGCAGGAGCTCGTTAGGCGCACGACGAACCATGGTGGCCTCGTCTCGTACCGCGCGGTGGGCGGCGGCGTGCAGACGCCGTACGAGCTCAACATCCCCTGGTACAACGCCCTCAACGACGTCGACTCCGACGAGCCCGACGACGTGCAGATCGCGCGCTTCCTCGCCTCACGGGCGCTGGCGCTCGCGCTGCTCGGGGTCCCAGCCATCTACCTGCCCAGCTTCGTCGGCGCGTACGTGACCTCAGACTACAAGGTCAACGAACGCGATCCCCGCAGCATCAACCGCAACACGATTCGGGTGCAGGAACTGCTCGACCAGCTCAGCGTGCCGGACTCGCATACGGCGAACATCCTCGAGCGCTTCGTGCATCTCATTCACGTCCGGACGCGCCTCGCCGCGTTTCACCCATCGGCGGAGCAGCACGTCCTGCTCGTGAACCCGGCCGTGTTCTGTGTCGTCCGGCGGGCACGACGAAGCGATGGCATTGTCTTAGCCCTCACTAACGTGACGGCCGCGGCCCAGGAGTTGCGCGTGGCGCTCGCCGATGTCGGTCGCCCGGAGCGGGTCTGGCGGGACGCGCTGACCGACCGTTACATCCGGGCGGAAGACGATACGCTGCGCGTCCCCCTCGACGCGTACGAGATCATCTGGCTCGAACCGTTCCGCGCGTAACGTCGGTCACTCGCGTGCGCGGCACGCCGCGCAGTCCAACACGAGGGCCATGGCCGATTTCTTCCAATCGGGCGTCGTCACGACGCTCCACCGGCTCAATCGGAACGACGACGACGTGATCGAGGCGGAGCTCGTCGCGATCTCCGACCACAATCGCATCGGTCTCGTGCTCCCCGCCCTCTACGTGGAGTTCGAGCATCCGGCGATGCAGCGGATTGTCGACGAGCTTCGCGACGTGCGATACCTCAAGCGCATCGTCGTCGCCATCGGCGGCGCGACCCACGAACAGTATCTCCGAGCGGCAGCGTTCTTCCGCGATTTTCCGACGCCCGTGACGGCGCTCTGGATGGAGCACCCTCGCGTCGAAGAGCTGTTTCGCATGCTGGACGACCAGGGCATTAGTGCGGGCGGACCCGGAAAGGGACGCACGTGCTGGCTCTGTTACGGCTACCTGCTCGCGCGCGAGGATGTCGACGTCATTGCCCTCCACGATTGCGACATCCGCAACTACGACAAGAGCCTCCTTACGCGCCTTTGCTATCCTGTCGCCAACCCGAACCTCGGCTTCGAGTTCTGTAAGGGATACTACGCCCGCGCGACGACGAAGCTGCACGGACGCGTCACCCGGTTGTTCTTCTCGCCACTCGTGCGCGCACTGCTCACGCTGCAGCCGACGACGCACTTCCTGCGGTACCTCGACAGCTTTCGGTACGCGCTCTCCGGCGAGTTCGCGATGCGCGCGGACCTCGCGCGCGTGAACCGCATCCCAAGCGACTGGGGGCTCGAAGTCGGCGTCCTGGCCGAGGTCTTCAGCAACTGCGCGCTGAAGCGCATCTGCCAGGTGGACATTGCGGACAATTACGACCACAAGCATCAGGTCCTTTCGGAGGCGGACGCGAGCGCCGGCCTGCGACGCATGACGCTGGAGATCGCGAAGAACCTGTTCCGAACCCTGGCCGCCCAGGGGTGCGTGCTGGATGACGCCGATTTCCGAACGGTGCTCGTGCACTACCAGGAGCTCGCTCAGGAGACGATCAACAAGTATTACGCCGACGCGATGCTCAACGGCCTCGAGTTCGACCGTCACGCCGAGGCATCCGCCGTTTCGGCTTTTGCCGAGAGCCTGCGTGAGGCCGCGGAGACTTACACCGCGAATCCGCTGTCGCTGCCGATCATCCCGAACTGGAACCGCGTCCTGCACGCCATCCCCGGGATGTTCGATCTCATCCTGGACGCAGCCGAAGAGATGGAGATCGTCGGAACAGCCTAACGCCGCTCGTCCAGCGCATCCAACACGGCCGCGTTCCATCCGGCCGGCCCTTCCAGCGTCGTCACCCGACCTTCGGGGACGAGCGCGCGCAGCCGGCCGACGCTCGGCGAGGCAATGAGGATCGGGACGTCGACCTCCTGCAGGAACGGCGCATCGTTAGGTGCGTCGCCGAGCCCCACGGTGCGGACGTCGCCCAGCTGGCGGCGGTAGAGCACGACGAGGAGGCGGACGGCTGCTGCCTTGTCGTTCGCGCCGGTGATGTGGTGAAAGCGACCGCCGGCGGTCCATCGCTTGCCTTCGCGTTCTATGGCCGCGAGGAGCTCGGGCGCACGCGCGGGCTCCAGGATCACGAATGGCTCATCGAACTCGCGCTGGCGTGCGAGCCGTGCCTCCGAGGGCGTGAGCCCTGTTTCGGCCGCGACCTCGTCGTCGGTCATGTCCGCAAAGCCACGAACATCCACGCCGCTTGCCCGGGAGGCACGCTCGAGCGCGCGCGTGAGCTCCGCGTACGGGTCGCCGAGGGCAACTATGACGTAGTCGCCGCGACGCTCGGCTCCCTCGATCTCGAACGGGAAATATCCAAGCGGCACGCACACGCCGCCGCCGTTCTCGATGATGAACGGATGCGCGTTGCGGAGGGCCGCACGGATCGGTTCCACCTCCGCTCGAGTCTTGCTCGTGCACAGCACGAGCGGCACTCGGGCGTCGCGCAACCGCTCGAGTGCCGCTCGCGCGGCGTCAAACGCGTAGGTCGTGTGGTCGAGCAGCGTACCGTCGAGATCGGACAACACGAGCAAAGGCGCGTCTGACATTCACGAATTGTCGTGTAGCGTCGGTATCTACTTCACTTTCTTCCGCGGATCATCCGCCGCGTTCACGTACGTCATCGCGAACGGACCTTCCGAGCGAATGCTCAACACCGTCGCCACCGGCGCGATCGCGAAGTGGTTCATCTTCGCGCCGATCGACCCCGTATCGCCAGGAGCCATCTTCATGGTCTTGCTCTGGTCGAACGCGTCACCCATCCCGACAAGGAACTCACCGCTCCGGATCTGAACGTGCTCGTCGGTCGGGTGCCAGTGTGGAGGAATCTTGTAGCCCGCGGGGAACGAGAGCCGAACCACGAACTCGCCGGGCTTCGTCGGGTCGCCGCGTTCCACGGCCATTTTCGCGCCCGCGGGGAAGACGTCGGGCGCCGGACCCCACGTCAATGACTTCCCCGCACTCGAGGGCGCGGTCGCCTTCGCCGGCTTGTCCTGCGCGCTCGCAACCGTGGCGAGGCTCAGCATGGTGGCCGCAAACACCGCAGCGGTACCGAACTGCCTAACGTTCTGCATCGTGCCATCTCCTGATCGAAAGGTAGTGAAGCAGACCATCAACGAATCCGGAATTCCCATTCGATTCCGTCGGGATCTCTGAACGCGACACACCCCATCCCGACAACATCACCTCGGGGTGGTGAGTGCTCGATGCCCAGGGTCGTCAGTGCGTCGGCGACGGCGCGCAAATCGTCGTGAGTAACACACCAGAGAGAGATGCGCTCCACGCGTCGCTGCGGAATTCTGCTTTCATCCGATCCCGGCGGCGCATCCGTCTCGAGACGGACCGTGATGTCGCTCGAGCCGGCGCGGAACGTGAACGCCTCGCCGTCCTCGTGAAGCAGCGGGAAGCCCAGTCGGGCGAGATAAAACACACGCGCGCGCGTCAGGTCAGCGGTCGCGAGCGTCGCGCCGGCAATTCCTCCTGCTCTGAATCCGATCCCTTCGGCAATCGCCGTCATCCCTTCCGCCTCGACCACGGTTCCTTGCTGCCCTTTCGCGCAGGGCCTAGTATGCATCGCCCATCTCACCCCGATCTCACCTGCCTGGGCGGCGCTCCGGGATCTCACAAGGTGCTGCGTCTCAAGACGTTCGGCGGTCTTTCCCTGGAAGGCGAACACGGGCCGCTGTCCGGTGCAGCGGCGCAGCGGAGGCGACTGGCCGTTCTTGCCGTGCTGGCGGCAGCAGGCGGGCGCGGGATTACCCGTGACAAGCTGGTCGGCCTCCTCTGGCCCGAGGTCGACGAGACGCGTGCGCGGGCAGCGCTCTCGCAGTCCGTGTACGCGCTCAAGCGCGACACCGGTGAAGACCAGATGGTGCTTGGCCACGACATGCTCGTGTTGAATCCGCTGGTCGTGACGTCCGATGTCGCGGAGTTCGAGGATGCCATCAGTCGCGACGACGCGGCACGGGCGGCCAATCTTTATATAGGCCCCTTCCTCGATGGCGTATTTCTTCCCGACGCGCCGGACTTCGAGCATTGGATCGACGGTGTTCGGCTGCGACTCGGACAGGCGGCGGAGCGGGTGCTGGAACGTCTCGCCAGCGAAGCCGAGCATCGACAGGACTATGTCGCCGCCGCGGACTGGTGGCGCCGGCTCACCGCGATCGATCCGTTGAGAACGCGTGCGGTGCTCGGACTCATGGGCGCGCTCGCCGAGAGCGGCGATCGTGCGGCCGCCCTGCGACACGCCGAGCGATACACAGAACGCGTCCGGGAGGAAATGGACGGCGAGCCGAGCACCGCGGTGACCGAGCTCGCCGACACGTTGCGGGGTCAAGCCGGTCACGAACGGTTCGTCGACCGGTTCGTGATCGAGCGCGAGCTTGGCCGTGGCGGAATGGCGGTCGTGTATCTCGCACGCGACACCAAGCATGACCGGAGCGTCGCGCTCAAGGTGCTCCGTGCGGACATGAGCGCGGCGATCGGACGCGAACGGTTCGAGCGCGAGATTCGGGTCACGGCAGGCCTGCAGCATCCGCATATCCTGCCACTCCACGATTCGGGCGAATGGGGTGATGGGCTCTTCTACGTGATGCCGTTTGTCGATGGCGAATCGTTGCGCACACGGCTCAATCGTGAGCGGAAGCTGTCCATCGGCGATGCCCTGCTGGTCGCGCAGGAGGTGGCGGAAGCGCTGAGTCATGCGCATCGGCGCGGCGTGGTGCATCGCGACGTGAAGCCCGAGAACATCCTGCTCGCGGATGGGCACGCGATTGTCGCCGACTTCGGCATCGCGCGAG
>Ga0207645_10000571_pt1 | contig 30525 bp, 29 predicted proteins | sample KBSM53metaG_FD_184331 | JGI IMG/M metagenome (GOLD analysis project Ga0207645, IMG submission 184331) | Miscanthus rhizosphere microbial communities from Kellogg Biological Station, Michigan, USA - KBS M5-3 metaG (SPAdes) (version 2) | ecosystem: Host-associated > Plants > Roots > Rhizosphere >...
GGGACCTATCTGTGTGAAAAAGCATCTTGCTGCATATTTACCAGGACACATAGCAATAGCCGATGGCCACAAAAGCGGCGCCGTTTCTGCCGCGCCTTATGGTTCTGCTTCTATTTTACTGATCAGTTACGGCTATATAAGAATGTTAGGCAATGAAGGCTCAAAGAATGCGACGGAGTTTGCGATCCTGAACGCAAACTATATGCGGGCAAGGCTGGTTGGCGAATTCGAAATATTATACACGAATCATAATGGTCATTGCGCCCACGAGTTTATTGTTGATCTGCGACCGTTCAAAAAATCAGCTGACGTTGAAGCCGAAGATGTGGCAAAACGGTTGATTGATTATGGCTTTCATGCACCGACAATGAGCTTCCCTGTGCCTGGTACTATTATGATTGAACCGACAGAAAGTGAAGACAAAGCCGAACTGGATCGTTTTTGCGATGCGCTGTTGAGCATTCGTGAGGAGATAAGAGCTATTGAAGAAGGACGCTCCGATAGAAAAGATAACGCCTTGAAAAATGCACCGCATACACAGGCTGTCGCTATCAGTTCTGAGTGGACAAAATCATATAGCCGCGAACAGGCTGTTTTCCCGTTGCCGTATGTGCGTGAAAATAAATTCTGGCCATCTGTTGCAAGAGTGAACAATACGCACGGCGACAGAAACCTGATCTGCACCTGTGAGCCGGTATCATCTTATGCTGAACCAGAAGCCGTTCTCTCTTAATTATGAAAAAAAACATACTGCTGCTCACTGCATTATTCCTTTGCTCTTTATTCAATTATATAAAGGCACAAAGCAACGCTGACAAAAAGGAATGGATATCTCTTTTTAACGGAAAAGATATCAATGATTGGGTTGTTAAGATCAATCACCACGAAACAGGTGATAACTTCGGCAATACGTTTCGTGTAGAAGATGGAATAATTAAAGTGCGCTATGACAAGTATGATAAGTTCAATGAACAGTTTGGTCATCTTTATTTCAAACAACCGTACTCCTATTATCATCTTATTGTTGAGTATCGTTTTACCGGTGAATGGCGAAAAGACGCACCTGAATACACTAACCTCAACAGCGGCATCATGTTTCATTCACAGGACCCGCATACAATGCCCAGGGAACAAAACTGGCCCATTTCAATAGAATTTCAGCTCTTGGCCGGGCAGAAAGAAGGTGAAGCAAGACCGACGGGAAATATGTGTTCCCCGGGAACCAATGTTGTTTACCAGGGAAAATTAGATACCCGTCACTGCATTAATTCAACTTCGAAAACGTATTATGGCGATCAATGGGTACGTGCAGAAATTATTGTATTGGGCGATTCACTAATTACGCATATCATTAATGGTGATACCGTACTGCAATATTCCAAACCACAGATCGGCGGCAATGTTGTTGTCAACTATGATCCTGCAATAAAAATCGATGGTAAGCTTTTAAAAGAAGGATTTATTGCATTGCAAAGCGAAGGCCAGCCTGTCGATTTTCGTAAAGTTGAACTGCTGAATCTTGAAGGCTGCATGGATCCGAAATCTAAAAATTATAAAAGTTATTTTATAAAAAACAATCCTTCTGCCTGCCGTTAACAATTGTATGGCGCTGACATCCAAATGAATTGTCAGCGCCATTTTTCTTACCTCCCCAGATCTGTGTTATTAGTTTAAATTTATCGCTTTGTCTTTAGGATATTTTGCGCTGTAAGCAAATCGTAGCTTTTTACTTTCTCCCGGTGCAAGCTCCAATTTCCAGGTCAGCACACCAATCTCCTTATTTACCAGAGCGCCGCCATCATCCATCAATTCTACTTCAATTTCTTTAAGTGTTGCCAAAGGATATTGGTCCTTCAGTAGCATATGCACTGTATCTTTTTTATTATTCTTAACGGTAATTTCGTAAGTTATCTTTTGCAATTTATTACTGCCCAAAAATTTTACACTGCTATAGTCAACCAGCTTTTCTTTCTTTATTACCACTCTTTTATCCGTCCCTAGCGTCAGGTTCAATGTATCAAATGTTGAATTCGGATCGATAAAAGACTTACCGACATAAGTGCCTTCAAAAATTATATTGGCATCGCCAGGCAGCAGGTTCAGTTTTTCCCAATCTGGCACTTCGGCCAGCAGGTAAGCGTCTTTATCCAACCTGGGAACAGAATAGTATTTATAATCTGAACTGACCGAATATTCTTTTAGAGTTGCAGTTTGTTCCTTTCCGTTAGTCGGCACGTCGTAAGGCAGATCTATATCAAAAGTTACATTTAATTCCTTTTCTGCAACAGAAACATAATCGTCAAGCCCTTCTTTCAAAGTAATTATTATTGCCCCATTGGATGCCCTTGCCCCATAAATTGCGATGGCTGGGTCACCTTTTAGAATTTGTGTACTCTTAATGGCTCCGGGATCTATTTTAGAAAATTCCTTTTCACTCATTGCTGCTCCATTGACAATATAAAGTGGTGTAGGTGCTGAAGTTACTGAAGCAGCTCCTCTTATAACAACAACTTCATTCAATGCCTGGCTATGTGCAAAACCTGGTATCGTGTTACTCTTGCCAAGGCTTTTTTCCATTACATTCACCGGGTTAATATAGCCCAGAAACCACGACTTCAACACCGGAGCATTGCCCCATTGATTAGGTACAGAAGTGGAAAGAGAAAGCTTCACCTTCTTCCAGTCAATTCCCGTTGTCTGTGTCACTTTGGCTTTATAAATAACTTTTAATGGACTTCTTATGTTGTCTACTCTTACATCGTAATAAGGCGTCCAATAAGCGTTGGGAGTGATATAAGAAACTGTAAAATCATACTTGCCTGTTACAGCAACCGATAATTGCAAATGCAATTCACCGGTATTGCGTGTGTTTTTACTCTCTTCCTCCTTTACCTGGCTGTTGATTTTACCGATCAGATCGGTTAATTTTTTCTTTTTGTCCTTTTGCAGGGCGAGATCGTTTTGCAGTTCTGCAGATTTATTTTTATAGTAATCCATCATCTTCATCAATTCTGTTACACTTAATCCCGTCTGCTCTCCTTTAATTTGCTTATTTGATTTTAATACATCGAGCAGATCTGCAATGGTACTTATTTGTACATCTGTTTTATCGATATCTTTCTGTACTTTATCCGCAGAATCTTTCAATGACCGAATCCTTGCACTTACCTCGGGAATACTCAAATAATTATTCGCAAACTCAATACCGAGTATGGTAACAGCGGCAGGACAATTAACCTGGATACTGTTAATATCAATCGTGTTGCTGATGCCATCAATAACCAATTCATTATTTCCTTGTGCTAATTGCGGCGACGCAGAATGTACCATCTCTGCACCACTGCGATACACCGTTACCGCCTTAAGATCGGAAGAAACTGTTTTAGGTTCACCGGTTGCATACGACGTAAATGCGACAAGACTAAGTAAAGCCGGTAAGATATTTCTTAACTGCATAAATGATTTTATATCCTGATGCAGGGAGAAAAGAAATTACATAAAAGCGAAAGGTTATTTTGGAAATCGATACACCGCCAGATTAAAATGACCCGGTCGTAAGGTCCTCCGTGTGAACAGCCAATAAAAGACACTTTGTTTTATTCATCGGCAATAAAAAACCCGGACGATTAACAAAAACCATTGACAAAATGCCCAATAGTAAAAGAATGTGCCGGGTCTTGCCAAGGCGGGAACATAAGTTCAATTGGAGTAATTAAGCCGGGTTCATAAAAACAAATAACCTGCTTTATTTAGTTATAAGCTTAATAAAGCAGGTTTAACCTGGTTAGGTATGGTAAATGAAAATTACTTTTTCACGTCTACAGTGATCACCGAAGAAAGTTTACTGCCATAGGAACGATGAAGTCCGTCAGCAAACTGTAAAGTAAGTTTGTGCTTGCCGGGTGCCAGTTTCACTTCGGTTTCTGTCTGTCCTTTACCGAAATGCAAATGCGATGAATCTTTAGGTACCATTGTTCCTGCTGCCAAAGAATCTTCAGCATCTATAAACAGGTGATGATGACCTATACCTGCTATTACAGGACCCGCTGTGTCCACTTTAATATTTTCAACTGCCATCTGGACTTTCAATGGCGAAGAAACAGATGCTCCGTTTTTAAGATTCTTAAACGAAACCTTTGCACCCGCAGGAACATCGGGCAACGGAGGCACTGGTTTGGCATCAGCAGTATGGCTTGTGGAATCGTGGCTCATGCTCATTGAATCATGGCTCGCTGCTGCGGCAGTATCTCCTGTTTTTGCAGAACTGTCGCCTGAATTGTTACAGGCAGCCATTATCAATGCACACGCAACCGGTAAAACAAATTGTCTTTTCATACTTAAAGAATTTGAGCGCAAAGGTAGGCTTATTATGAAATCAATAATGCAGAGCCGTTTGTCTTATTCAAATGCTCAACGTTCAATGTGACATTCTTTATTAAACGAAGTAATTTAAAATTGTCCCGATCGCTATCGCGCGAGTGTTGACCATTAAAGTTTTCAAAAAACAGCAGGCCCGGTTTCCCGGGCCTGCTAAATATAAAATCCTCAAGTGTATGAAAGTTTTTATCCTCTCCGATGTCCGAATCCACCTCTGTTGCCATTATCATTGCTGCCGCGATTCGGTTGTGAAAATTGTCGCGGTTGCTCCTGCCTGCGATTCATATCCGGAAACGATTGACGTTGTTGTTGCGGCTGTTGATTAAAAGTCCTGTTGTTCGGTACATCCCTTCTTTCAAATGCACTTCTTCGTTCCTGTGCCTGAGGGGCATTATTATTGGAAAAGCCGCGGTTACTATTGTCCCTGTTCCATTCGCGTCGGTTGATATCATTATTTCTTACGGGTTGCTCTTGTCTTTCAAAACGTGGTTGTGGCGCCGGCCGATCAAACCCACGCCTGTTATCGCTGCCAAATACATCACGAACACTTCTTTCCCGTGCGCCGTTACTACTATTATTTTGACGCTCAAATTGACGAGCTCTTTCCTGTTGAGCATTCACTTCATTTCTTCTTTCCAATTGTCTCGGGTTGTTTTCCAATCTATCCTGGTTGTTATCGGTATTATTATTCTGACGATTAAAGACGGGGTTATCACGACGGTTTATCCGATCTGTATTGTTATTGTTCTGACGCTGATCAAACTGTCTTACCCGTTCCTGGTTATTTACTTCATTTCTTCTTTCTAATCTATCAGTGCTGTTATTGTTACTATTTACCCGATCATTGTTATTGAATATATTTCTTCTTTCAGCATTTCTTCCATCAACACGTGAATCATTATTCCTTTGAAAACGATCATTGACTCTATTGCTGCGATCAACCTGATTACTATTTCTTTCTGCCACACGATTACTTCCTCTGAATTCATCAAAACGTCTTGGCGCAAATTGCCTGTTGTTGTTTTCCCGCTGAATAGAAGGTCTGTATACAGATACTTCATTGTTACGGAAACCCGCACGGCCGGGACTTGAAATATCTCTTACTCTAACAGAATTGATACGTTCACGTGTATAACGTTCCGCGTCTACGCGGCGCGGACCAGTTACAAAAACATTCCGGTTGTAGTTATAATTATTGATGATCGTTGTGTTATTTATGATAGTTACATTTTGTCGCGAGCTTACGCAATAATCATAAATGCGGGGTGATGTAATGTAACGGCTGGGTGCAAAACACCAATAATTGACCGGCGGTGCATAGCTGCCGATAGAAAACCCAATGCTGATACTGATGCCGGGTCTCAATGGCGCCCATCCATAATAATCACCGCCCGTTCTCCAGGCTACCCAGGCCGGAGACCATTCATATCCCGGCATCCAGAGCCAACCGTATATATCATCATAAAACCAACGCCCATAGTGGAAAGGGGCCCATCCCCAATTGTAGTCAGATACCCACATCCATTCATAGTCATCGCTCCACACCCAATGACCATTGGTACTGTACGGGCGGAAATCAGATCCTTCGTCGGGACACCACACATAGCCATACTCGGGGTAATCGATCCATCGTCCGTATGGGCTGAGTTCATCGTAAAAAGTTTGATAGGAAACATAACCGCCCGGCTGCGCCGAGGCTGTATTTCGCAGACCAGTAAACAGCATTATCAAAAATGCCATTCCTGAAATTTGCAGCAAACGTTTCATGTAGGTTAAGTTTTTGTAAGTAAAAATTGTGATCATAGTTTCTTCAATTCGTTCTCTTCGTCCATTTGACTCTAATTCTAATGCGATTATTATGCCGCTACCTTTATCTTGTTGTACTTTAATGTTTTATTATACAAAGCATGTGTAAATTTTACGGCGCATGCAACCTTTAACAAAATGTGTTGAACAGGTAAAAATTTACTGCTGGCAATTGCTAAATTCCAGTTCTCAGATCGGCATTGATCAACTCGCCGGCTTCAGTCGTAACTTTAGAATCCTTAAACATTTTTTATGGATCAGCGTATCATCAATCTTTATGACGAGTATACTCACAAACCGTTAACAAGAACAGAATTTTTCAAACGACTTACTTTACTCTCAGGCAGCACTGCCGCTGCAATGGCGCTTCTTCCCTTGCTGGAAAATAATTATGTGCATGCTGCGCAGACAAACGAAGAAGATTTATTTATAGAAAGAGTAAAATATCCTGGCGCCGCAGGCGATATGGATGCCTATATAGCGAGACCGAAGGAAGAAAAGAAATATGCAGCTGTAGTGGTGATACACGAGAACCGCGGTTTAAATGCACATATCGAGGATGTAACAAGACGTGCGGCAAAAGCCGGATATCTTGCTGTTGCACCGAATGCATTGTCACCGTTAGGTGGCACGCCTGCCAATGAAGATGAGGCGAGAGAAAAATTTACCAAACTGGACCAGGCACAAACGCAAACCAGTTTCATCAAAGTGTTTGATTACTTAAAAACGAGAAATGACTATAATGGAAATGCCGGCTGCGTGGGATTTTGCTGGGGCGGTGCTATGACCAATACGCTTGCGGTAAATGTTCCGTCGCTGAAGGCTGCAGTCGCCTTTTATGGGCGTCAACCCGATGCAGCGGATGTATCTAAAATAAAAGCTGCCGTTCAGTTACATTATGGATCGCTTGATGAAAGAATAAACGCAGGCATTTCGGCTTATGAAGAGGCATTGAAAAAAGCCGGCACAAAATACGAACTGTATATTTATGAAGGCGCCAATCATGCTTTTCATAACGATACGGCACCAACGAGATACAATGAAGCAGCCGCAAAATTAGCATGGCAGCGAACGTTAGATTTTTTTGCTAAATATCTCCGGTAACACTTCAACTTCCGAAGGTTTTTTTTATTTTTTGTTTATTACATTGCAGGCATGAACCATCTTCATGCAGCTAAAGGATTATTATAAAATACTGGAGATTGAACCGAGTGCAACGTTGCCTGAAATTAAAAAGGCATACCGGCGGCTGGCACAGCAATATCACCCGGATAAGAATGCAGACAAAGAATATGCACACACTTATTTCACTGAAATAAAAGAAGCTTATGAAGTATTGACCGACCCATCAAGGAAAGAAGTTTACCTGCAACAACGCTGGTACCAGCAAAGTCTTGGGAAAAAAGAGTTCGTCACACATCCCGTTACACCACCGCGTATTTTGAAACAAATTCTTGAACTCAATAAATATGTTTCATCTCTGGATAGTTTCCGGATGGATAAATATGGTCTCTATGAATATATTCAAACGATTCTTTCACCGGAAACAGTGGAACAACTAAGAAAATTTAACGAAACCGGTATAAATAAAGAAATAATACGAAGCATTATTCATACGTCCGGTTACCTTCAGCCCCGGCAGGCAAAAAATATTGCATCAACACTTTATGCCCTGGCCAGAAATGAACCGGCATCAATTGGTCAAATAAATTTATTTCTGCTTCAGATTGAACGAAAAGTCCGCTGGGAAAAATACAAAATAATGATTGTTATCCTGGTCACTATTGTCATCAGCCTGCTTATCTATTTTATTGGCCGGCGGTAAAAAAACGATCATTTATCTTTGCATTATGCATTATCTCTCCGCAGAAGGGTTAACGAAGAGCTACGGAATCACCCCCCTGTTCAGCAACATATCTTTTCATATCGAAGAAGGCGATAAGATCTCACTGGTCGCAAAAAACGGATCAGGAAAATCGACCCTGCTTAAAATTCTTTGTGGCAAAGAAACTCCGGACGAGGGAAAATTATGGGTGAGTAAAGACGTAGATGTAGTACTGTTTGAACAGGATCCTGAATTTGATGAAACAAAAACCATCGTGGACAATATTTTTTTTCATTCCCATCCTGTACTGAATGCGATAAAAGAATATGAAACCGCAAGTGAAACAGGAGATGTTGAAAAATTAAATGCCATAATTGTAAAAATGGATGAATTGGGCGCCTGGGATTTTGATACCAAAGTAAAACAGGTGCTGGGAAAACTGAATATTCACAATCTTAATCAGAAAATAAACACGCTTAGCGGCGGCCAGCGAAAGAGAGTAGCTCTGGCAAAAACGTTGATCGATATCGGTTTTGAGCACAAACATGTATTGCTCGTTATGGACGAACCCACCAACCACCTGGATATAGAAATGGTGGAGTGGCTGGAGCATTTTTTGAATAAAGAAAGAGTAACGCTTTTGCTGGTTACACATGACCGTTATTTCCTCGACGCAGTCTGTGAAGAGATATGGGAGCTGTCTGCGGCACCCGGTGGGGATGGCAGCAATTTGTATGTTTATAAAGGTGATTACGAAAATTATGTTGAAAAGAAAGCCGCGCGGCTGGAAAGCGAAACGGCCAGCATCGATAAAGCACGAAATCTTTATCGAAAGGAACTGGAATGGATGCGCAAGCAACCAAAAGCAAGAACAACTAAAGCAAAAAGCAGGCAGGATTCATTTTATGAAACCGAAGCTAAGGCAAAGCAACGCATCGAAGATCAACAATTGCAATTGCAGGTAAAGATGAACCGGCTGGGCGGCAAAATCATTGAACTGAAAAAGGTTTATAAAAGCTTTGGGGATAAAATAATTCTCAAAGGATTTGACTATACATTTAAAAAAGGGGAACGGGTGGGCATTATTGGTAAAAATGGCGCAGGCAAATCCACTTTTCTCAACATTATACAGGGAATAGAAAATGCAGATAGCGGGAAGATAAACACCGGGGAGACAGTCATTTTTGGCAATTACTCACAGCAGGGACTTATTGTAAAAGAAGATATGCGGGTAATCGAATTTGTAAAATCTATTGCAGAAAGCTTTCCGCTGGCGTCAGGCGGCTCATTAAGTGCGGCGCAGTTTTTACAATTGTTTTTATTTGATCCTGATAAACAATACACCTACATAAGCAAGCTGAGCGGTGGTGAAAAAAGAAGACTTCATTTATTGACTATTTTATTTCGGAATCCGAATTTTCTCATACTTGATGAACCGACCAACGACCTTGACTTGCCAACACTCGGCGTATTGGAAAATTTTTTAAGTGAGTTTCCAGGCTGCCTGGTCATCGCTTCACACGACCGCTATTTTATGGACAGGTTGGTTGATCACCTTTTTGTTTTTGAAGGGGATGGTGTCGTACGCGACTTTCCGGGAAATTATAGCCAGTATCGCATCGAAACACCGGGACAGGACGGAAAGGAAAGTAAACCTGATCAAAAGGAGTCGTCAACCATTTCTGAACCGGTGGAAACAAAAAAGAAGATATCGTATAAGGATAAGCGGGAGTTTGAGACATTGGAAAAAGAAATAGCCCGTCTCAACGCAGAAAAACAAACGATAACTGAAAAACTGAGCGCCGGCAGCCTTGCGTATGATGAACTGCAAAAACTTTCTTATCGCATAGAAGAACTGGCCCAATTGCTGGATGAAAAAGAGTTCCGCTGGCTTGAATTAAGTGAAATCCTTTGATGATTTATTTCGTCGCTGCAATTTTTCCTTCCCTTGTCTTGCCAAAAAACCATAGCTTCATGACTATTCCGCCCCGGTGATACCCAACCGCACTTTTTCTTTATTTACCACTTAACCAAATTTAAAATGAAAAGAATTCTTTTTTTCGTTGCCGGTTGTGCAATAATTGCAGCCTGCAACAATAAGGCGGCCGACACAACAGCGGCTAAAACTGATAGTTCCTCTGCTACAGCCAATGAACCAAAAACTGCACCGCCGGCAGAATTTGCCGATCAGAAATTTGTCGAGATTGGTAAAAAAATGAGTGAACAGTTTGCGAGCGGGAATATGGACGAATGGGCAAGTAACTTTGCTGATAATGCCGTGTACAGGTTTTCAGCCGGTGATAGCCTCGCCGGGAAGGAAGCAATTGTAAACTACTGGAAAGGCAGGAGACTGAGTGTCATTGATTCAATTTCCTTCAATAACAACGTTTGGCTGCCTATCAAAGTAAATAAATCCCAGAATGAAAAGGCAGATACGCCCGGTAACTGGCTATTGAACTGGTACCTTGTAAACGTAAAATATAAGAATGGGAAAAAGCTAATGCTCGCGGTACATGTCGACTCGCACTTTGATAATTCTGATAAAATTGACCAGGTAATACATTATATGGATACGGCGCCCATCAAAGCACTGGGTGCAAAATAGCCAAATGCAAAACGTTTCTTAAAGCCTTTGCCGGCAGGTAAAACCGGCCGATCGGGGTTAAACCTCTTTACAGGAGTTCCGTCTATATTCATGTTGAACAGGTGATTCAGGAGTTGGTTCTTTGAGCTAAAGGATAAAATCCGGAAAATTGCGGCACAATATCAGCAAGTTATAACCGTTATAGTAATCGTACGAAAGCTATATTGGGAAAGGGTTTGACCGTTCCAGATTGACGCAACAAATCTTGCAAATTAAAATAATCCGTTTTACCTTTAGTACCAGATTAAGTCCTGTCCCCTGTAAAAACACAGTGTTTCAAACACCCATCCTGTACCTCCTTTGGGAACCCGCTAAACTAAATTGTGAAATTAAAAACATCTGTGCATGAAAAAATTCAACTCTTTTTTGCATGACGAAAAGGTTCAGGGAAATGTTATTATCGCAACTGTTTTCATCGCGATTATCGCCATCTTAATTTTTACATGGAACAAATAATTCGGTGTAAAAATTTTAAAACGTCATTAAAGCCTGGAATAAAATCCGGGCTTTTTTATTACTGCATTCACTGGTCAGCCGATTTCTCAAAAACCATTTTGCAATTCATGTTTTTCTAAAATGATAAGGCAAGGTTTGAAAAGATAGGAAATTTACTCTGGATAAGTTATGTATAAACCCCAACCGTTAATAACGATTTGACAATTAAAGCAAACGGCACTGATTACACGGATAATGTTGCCGTTTGTGTTTTTTCATCCATCATACGTTTTGCCAATTCACCATTTTTCGTAAATTAGAGTATCAATTCTTAATTCCTTTCCCCCAATTTCCTGCAAAACCTAAACGCCGAATCCTTTCCTCCTGTGTTTAGCCGACCCTAAAATTGTTAAATGAAAACTATTTGTATGCGCAGGAATTTTACGCCAGACCAAACACTGATTGACCAGCTTTTTCTTGACAACACAGACGCTTTTGAAGAACTCTACTATCGTCACTGGTATTCACTTTACTCTTACAGTTATGGCAAGTTGAGATCGCACAACGACGCAAAGATCATTGTCCGCAATGTCTTTATTTCCTTGTGGAATGAAAGAAACAAACTGCCGCTTAACTTTTCCCTTTCCGCTTTCTTATATAGTGAAGTACGCAACGAAGTGTTGAAATGTGTAAACGCAAAAATGAATGCCGAAGCAGAAGAAACATTTATCGAGAGCCAGATCATACCCGGCTTTGCTTCGCAGGAATTAGCGAAGGCAAAAAAACCTGTTTCTCACGCTAATGTTTATCCGAAACCCGGCAGGCTTCGTCTTTCCGAGTTAAATGTGAGTCCTAAAGAGACGATATGGGAAAAATATTATTCCCGCGGCAATTTCAAGAGTTTGAAACAGGCTTTACAAACCATGCTCAATTTTTAAAATCATCATAACTGTATTATATGAAAACAGAAGTTTTACAACAGAAATTATCAAGATATCTTGATGGACATTCCATGCCCGCAGAGGTAAACCAGGTACAAATGTGGCTATCTATTGTAGATAAGAGTGAGCTGCAGATGTCTGAAGAGGACAAAATAAATTTTGAAATCGAAATTCTCAACGAAATCAAAGCTTATACCGCTTACCCGTTATTGTTTCCAAAAACAAAACCTTGGTGGCAAAGGATAACAGCACTTTTCTGATTAAGTTTTTATATGTGGTTTATATGCTCCTTTTTTAAGGAGCATATTTTTTTGCTGATAATCTATTAAGCCGGCAGGTGTAATTATTTTTATTGCTCCACAAAATTCAGATCTTTTCCAAATGTTTCTCTCGTATTGATCACGGCAATAAAACCAATAAGCATTATAATGATCGCAGCAAGCCATCCACCTGTATAATAATCTGTAATACCTCTAAGTCCCTTGAATAAAGGAATAATAAAAACGGCAAGCATTCCCCTTACCATATTTGGAATTGTGGTAGCCGCGGTAGCACGCAAATTTGTTCCGAACTGTTCCGCACCCATCGTTACAAATATTGCCCAAAAGCCTGTTCCAAAACCTAAACCTGCACATATCCAATACATCATCGCAGCACTGCCATTCCATTGCACCGTAAAAAATAAAATCATAAATAAAGCCGTGATGGCATAAAACAGGTACAATGCTTTTTTTCGACTGCGAAACCATTGGCTTACGAACCCGATCAACATGTCGCCGGCAGCAATTGCCGCATATGCATACATGACCGCTTTGCCCGGATCAATCTTTTCTTTTATTCCCATTTGTGTTCCAAATTCGCTGGAAAAAGTAACCAGTACGCCGATAACAAACCATGTGGGCAATCCGATCAGAATGCCGAGAACGTATCTTTTAAAACGATCCGCATTATTAAACAGCATGAGAAAATTTCCCCTTTGCACATTCAATTTTTTCACGTCATGAAACATACCTGATTCAAAAACCGATATCCGCAGAATCAGCAACAGCAAACCCAACCCACCGCCAATAAAGTAACAGGTACGCCAGTTAAACTCCTGTTTCATAATAAAAGCAAATACAGCACCGGTGAGACCGATGCCCGCTACCATTGATGTAGCCATACCTCTTTTTTCTTTTGGAATTAATTCTGATACCAATGTAATACCGGCTCCCAGCTCTCCGGCCAAACCAATACCGGCAATAAACCGAACAATGGCATACTGTGTTGTGTTTACAACAAATCCGTTAACAATATTAGCCAACGAATACAGAACAATTGACCCGAATAAAACACTCAATCGTCCTTTTTTATCACCCATAATCCCCCAGATAATGCCCCCGATCAGTAAACCGATCATTTGAATACTGATAATGTCTTCACCGATCACTGTGACCCGATCAACAGGAACTCCAACACCAATAAGACTGTCTTTTCTTATAATACTAAACAGCAGCAAATCATATATATCTACAAAATAACCCAGGGCACCAACAATAACCGGCAATGAAAGGATGCCATAGACTTTCTTATCCATAATCGTTAGGAATGTGTTGTGGGATTTTCTTTTTTACGACCAAAGAATAATTTATACAAAACAGGTAATGTCGTTATCAAAATAATAATAATAGTAATGACTTCGATATGATCTTTTAAGCTATAGCCAAACCTTTTTTCCACCCATGACTGAAGAAAATAACCACCCAGCATCATCGAACTTACCCAGCAGATACTTCCGATAATATTATAAAACACAAATGTTTTTCTATCCATTTTTACAATACCGGCGACAATTGGAGCAAACGTGCGGATGATAGGAAGGAACTTCGCAAGAAATATAGTTCCCTTTCCATAATGATCATAAAAGTCTTTTGCGCGAACCAGGTGTTTACGTTTAAACAGCCATGTTTCTTTTCGTTCGAACAATAGAGGACCGGTTTTGCGTCCAAACCAGTACCCGACATAATTCCCCAATACGGAAGCTATAGTAACGAGAATAATAATAAAAATCCAGTGCAAACCAAAAAACTCCCTGGCTAGATCGGTCATATATATACCGGCTGCGAACAATAACGAATCGCCCGGCAGAAAAAAACCAACAAATAAACCCGTTTCAGCGAAGATGATAAACAGCATGAAATACAATCCACCATTATGAATGATCCACTCAATAAATTGTTGTATAAAACCTTTATCACCACCCATGTTTAATTATTCTTTTGTACAAAAAATAGTTTATGATTCAGGTGCAGGCGCCAGCTCACCTTCCCATTTGCTCACCACACTTGTTGCCAAAGCATTTCCTACAACATTTGTTGCCGTGCGGAACATGTCGCAGAAATGATCTATCGGCAATATTAATGCAATTCCCTCGGGCGGAATTTTAAACATTGCACAGGTAGCTGTAACGACCACCAGCGACGCTCTCGGCACACCGGCAATTCCTTTGCTGGTGAGCATCAATACAAGCAGCATCGTCAGTTGTGTACCAAAATCCATATGCACCCCATAAGCCTGTGCGATGGCAAGGCTGGCAAATGTCATGTACATCATACTGCCATCCAGGTTAAATGAATAACCCAATGGCAGGATGAATGAAACTACTTTATCCCGGCAACCAAAACGTTCAAGCTCTTCCGTTAGTTTGGGAAATACGGCTTCGCTGCTGGTCGTACTAAACGCAACTAGTAACGGTTGGGCAATTCGTCGCAACAGCGTTGGCAAGCGCTTTCGAAGAATTAAGAACCCAACGCCAAGCAGTAGTGTCCAAAGTAGCGCAATGCCAACCAGGAAAAAAAGAAGGTATTTACCATAAAAAACAAATACGCCAAGTCCTTTGGTTGCAATAACAGCAGCTATGGCTCCGAACACACCGAGCGGCGCAAAGTTCATCACATAGCCTACCATTTTTAAGATGATGTGGGATGCAATATCCAACGCCTTGACCAGCGGTTTTGAAAATTCATGCAGTGTAGTTGCTGCTATACCAAAGAAAATACTGAATACAACCAATTGCAGAATTTCATTGTTGGCCATTGCTTCAAATACACTCTTGGGAAATACATGTTCTACAAATCGGCCAATCGAAAACTCCTGTGTTTTGCCGATAAGATCTTTTGCTCCTGCAGTATCCGCATTACTGAGATCAATAGCCGCTCCAGGTTTGAACAGGTTTACCAACACCATGCCCAATAATAAACTGGCCAACGAGGCTGAAATAAACCATAACAATGCCTTACCTCCTACTCTTCCCACTGTTTTCAAATCCCCAAGCTTGGCAATGCCCACAACCAATGTGCAGAATACAAGTGGTGAAATAATCATTTGCACTAACCGCAGGAAAATAGTGGTAAGCAGCTTTATGTTGTCGGAAAACTTTTTTATAAACTCAGGAGAACTTCCTCTGTGAACGAAATATCCCACGCCGATACCGAGCACCATCGCAATCAATATATAAACAGTCAGCCGGTTACCTTTCGACATGAATTTGGTTTAGTATAACAGATTGACGAAAATCGGAAAAATAACCGAACGTAAAAACATTTAAAGGGGTGGTTTTCCATAATAAAAGAAATACCTTCCGAATTAAATTATTCCTTATTTTACGCGATTATAACCGATTTCGAAATCCACAATTATCTACTTATGAGTTTATTCAGGAGAAAATCACTGGATGCATTGCTGGCACAAGCCGCTGATGCAGAAAAAGGACTAAAACGAACCCTTACCGCATGGAGTCTTATTGCTCTTGGTATCGGCGCTATTATCGGTGCGGGGTTATTTGTAAGAACCGCCGCTGCTGCGGGTGGACATGCCGGTTCCGCAGTAACTCTTTCCTTTATAATCGCTGCTGTAGGTTGTGCTTTTGCCGGACTTTGTTATGCTGAGTTTGCATCTATGATCCCTATTGCTGGAAGTGCTTACACCTATGCATACACGACGATGGGTGAGTTGATTGCGTGGATAATCGGCTGGGCACTGGTACTGGAATATGCATTAGGAGCGGCAACCGTTTCCATTGCATGGAGCGAATACTTTGACAAATTGTTTGTCGGGTTGGTGCCCTACGAATGGCGACATTCGCCCTTTCAATCGCAGCTGATTGATGGTACGCTTCATCACGGTATCATGAATGTTCCGGCGCTGTTTATTCTTTTGATACTTTCATTATTGTTAATCAGGGGAACGCAGGAATCTGCAGTGGTAAACGCGGTTATTGTTTTTATAAAAGTGACAATAGTTCTCGTATTTATTTTTATCGGCTGGAAATTTATTAATCCCGCCAATCACACGCCATACATGATCCCTGCCGATCAGCCACCCGCCACATTGGGTGATGGTTCGACTTATAGTTATGCTCCCAGCTTTAATCACGGGTTTTTAGGTGTGCTACGGGGAGCAGCGATTGTATTTTTTGCCTTTATTGGCTTTGATGCAGTATCAACTGCGGCCCAGGAAGCAAAAAACCCCAAACGCGATATGCCTATAGGTATTCTCGGGTCATTGGTTATTTGCACGATTCTTTACATTTTGTTTTCGTATGTGCTTACCGGTGTAGCTCCGTTTACCGAATTCATGCTTTCAGGAAAAGAAGCGTCCGTTGCTTATGCCATTCAACATCATATGGAAGGTTACAATTGGCTCGCTACTGCAGTGACGATTGCAATTCTCGCCGGATTTTCTTCCGTTATACTCGTCATGTTGTTAGGACAAAGCCGCGTGTTTTACTCTATGTCAAATGATGGTCTCCTGCCCGGTGTATTTGCTCAATTGCATCCTAAATTCAGAACGCCGCATAAATCAAACTGGATACTGTTTTTATTTGTCGGCGCTATAGCAACATTGTTACCCGGCGATATCACCGGTGATCTGACCAGCATCGGAACTTTATTTGCATTCGTTCTTGTAAGTGCAGGCGTCTGGATCATGCGGGTAAAACAGCCCAATGTAAAAAGGCCGTTCAGGGTGCCGGCAGTTCCTATTGTCTCTACATTAGGTATTATTATTTGTGGTGCCATGATCATTTCATTGGATAAGATTACCCAATTAACTGCGTTGATGTGGATGATCGTCGGACTTCTTATTTATTTTTCGTACAGCAGGTCGCATAGCAAGCATAAAGAGCCGGGACAAATACTTCCAAACGCAAAAGATTTTGAAAAGAAATAGAATTGCATTAGTATAAAGTAAACCGCTTCTTTACCGAAGCGGTTTTTTTAGGCCATCTTCCTAAATTTGCAGCCCCGGAGGAAGTTGACAGGCTGGATAGTTGACAGGTTAACCGGTTATTCCTCCGCCAAAACTGATTTTTTATATCAATCTTTTAACTGTCAATCAGTCAACTTAAAAAGTAATGGGAAGAATATTTGAAGTTCGTAAGTCAACCATGTTTGCCCGTTGGGACCGCATGGCTAAACAATTTACACGCATTGGAAAAGAAATAATAATTGCTGTAAAAGCCGGTGGACCGGATCCGGGTACAAACGCGGCACTGCGCCGGTGTTTTCAAAATGCACGCAGCGTGGGAATGCCAAAGGACCGTGTAGAAGCGGCGATAAAACGGGCGCAGGGGAAAGAGCTTGTTAACTATGATGAGATATTGTATGAAGGTTATGCCCCGCATGGTGTGGCAATATTGGTAGAAACAGCTACTGACAACCATGTACGCACTGTAGCCAATGTAAAATCACATTTTAATAAAGGCGGTGGTACGTTAGGTAACAGCGGCAGTGTGGCTTTCCAGTTTAAAAAAATGGGTGTGTTTAAACTCAAGCCGGAGGGTTTGAATGCCGACGACCTCGAACTGGAGCTGATTGATTATGGACTGGAAGAATTAGGAGAAGGTACAGGAGAAAAAGGGGAACCAGTACTGATCATCCGTGTTTTATTTAACGATTTTGGCAATATGCAAAAAGCACTTGAAGACAAAAGCATAACGCCAATAAGCGCAGAACTCGAATGGATCCCTACTATTACAGTACCGGTCAACGACGCGCAGGCAGAAGATGTAAGTAAATTGATAGAACGCCTGGAACAGGACGAAGATGTTCAGAAAGTGTTTCATAATATGGCATAAGAAAGTAAAAGGAAGGCAGATTCGTTTAAGGTTTTACATTCTACATTTCCCCGGTAACTTTGCATTGTGAACACTGACAAACCGGTTATACTCTTTGATGGCGTATGCAATCTGTGCAACAAGAGTGTTCAGTTTGTTATAAAAAGAGATCCGTCCGGAATATTTAAATATGCATCGCTACAATCTGATTTCGGACAACGATTATTGAAAGAACACAACTTACCCGCCGACAAATTCAATTCATTTATTCTTTTGCAGGATAATAATATTTACACCCGCTCGACAGGTGCATTGAAAATGCTTTCACAATTGAATGGATGGAAATGGACTAAAGTTCTTTTTGTCATTCCTGCGTTTATACGTGATGGCGTTTATAACCTGATTTCTAAATACAGGTATCGCTGGTTTGGCAAAAGAGATGAATGTATGATACCAACGCCGGATTTGAAAGGCAGATTTTTGGATTAATTTTTTTGATTCCGGCTTTACATCCCTGGTTAAGCTTTCGTTGCGTCGCACCCTTGTACATTCTGTTCGCTATTCGGCATTGTGAAAGAGTCTTTAATTGGATAGTCGGACCAGGGAACCCGTATCAGCGGGAACGCTCAGGCCGGGTCCTTTTCCCGGCAAACCGGGTTACTTATTTTATCAGCCATTCATAAAACAAAGGAAACTCACGCCGCCAGGTTGCTTCACTATGTTGACCATCGTCGCGGATAACGGCCGTGATTTTGGACTTTGAATATTTATTCATCAATTCTACCGCCTTCAGCATATTCTGAACCATCTCTTCATCTTCCTGTTTGCCCACATAGAAATATATTCTTGAATTGAGTTTGGCAGCCTTTGTCTTTATTTCATCAAATAATTTCGGCGCTACCCACAATGAAGGTGAAAATATTCCCGCCCCTCCAAATACACGCGGGTATTGCAATACTGCATAAAAAGTAATCAAACCACCCATTGAACTTCCGGCTATAGTGGTGTTTGATTTATCTTTTTTTGTACGATAATTCTTATCAATGAACGGTTTCAGTGTTTTCACGATAAAATCAACATAGGCTTTGCCCTCTCCTTTGCCAAACTTTTTTGTGTCATAGGGATTATATTCATTCATCCGCTTTGCGCCACCATTGTCAATGGCCACAACGATAGCTTGTATACCCTTTTGATAAACGCTATCCAGGTAATCATCTACACCCCATTCACCCGCAAATGAAGTGGTATCATCAAAAACGTTTTGTCCATCCTGCATATACAGCACAGGAAAACTTTCGCGGGATGTGTGATAATTTTCCGGTAAATAAATCCAGATTTTTCTCGTGCGGTTTAATTGGGGAATTAAAAAAGCCGAATCAACAACGCGAACATTTTTACTCGCTGTACTTTCTTTCTGTTTGACCGGAAACCGGTCCTTCCATTCTTCAACAGTAACATCCACGGTTGTGTCGGATTCTACCGCCAAATAATGATTCTCGCCGGAAACACCGCCCTGCCTGCATTCTACAGTTTCCCATCCGCCACGTGTCAGTTTGTATTCATAACGTCCATCCGCAAGTGAAAAATTAAGAAAATAATTTCCGTTGCTGTCTTTGTTGAACCGGTAAGCAGCGTCCTGCGGGTTCCATCCATTGAAAGAACCGGCGATATAGATATCGCTGCCGGACGAATGATACTGCGGTAATGATTTTACTTTAAATGTTACGGTGTGTTGTGCCATCAGGATCGTCGTTACAATTGCTTGCAGAATAACAAGCGCAATTTTAAACATAAATAAAATTAAAGAAATAAACGAATGGCTGCATCCGCAAAGCGGTTTAATAGAATGAAAAATCTGGAGTTTTAGTGTGACATACAAAGACAGTCAAACCCACCAGTCATTTTTAATGACTAATGAAATTTAGTGAAGAAATTTTGCGCAAAGGAATGACTGAAGACTAATTTAGCAATAAATACATGAGGGGAACAAAGAATTGAAAAAATACAAACGGGTTAACAATAAGCAAGAAAAATGAATACAGCAGGATCAATATATAGCAAGGTTAAGATCTCTGCTGTCGTTTCTGAAACGAAAGAAGCAAAAACATTTGAATTGTTACCATTAGATGATTGGAATGCCGATTATGACGCCGGGCAGTTCATTACGTTTGTTTTTGCTGAAGGAGAGAAAGAAGACCGCCGCTCCTATTCGTTTTCTTCAGCGCCCCTTCTTCATGAACCGATGCGTATAACCGTCAAACGCATTGCAAACGGAGAATATTCAAGAAGGCTTATTGATCATGCAAAGCCCGGCGATATATTGACTACTTCGGGTATTTCAGGTTATTTTCGTTTACCTGGTAGCTATTCACAAATTGACCAATTCTTTTTTCTTGCCGCGGGGAGTGGTATAACTCCGGTTTATTCGTTGCTTAAAACTATTTTACATACCACAGCATTACCAGTCATCTTAATTTACAGCAATCGTTCAGAAAACGATACTATTTTTTATAACGAGCTCCTACAGCTGCAACAAAAGTTTAAAGACCGGTTGATTATTGAATATTTATACAGTCATTCATGGCATGTATATAAAAGAAGATTAAGCAAGTCTCTATTAAATACTTTATTAGAACAAAATAACACGCCGCTGCAAAGCACCTTATTTTATATGTGCGGACCTGCCAACTACATGCTGATGGCAGAGATAAGTTTAATAACTGCAGGCGTACCGAAAGAAAATATCAAAAAAGAAAATTTCAATACAAGGAAGCATATCTTTAAGCCACAGCCTCCGGACATTAACATTCATTCTGCAAAAGTGATCATTAATAATGCTGAATACGAATTTCCCGTTCAATACCCTGATACGATATTATCTGCAGCAAAAAAATTGAACATTCATTTACCGTATAGTTGTGAAGCAGGTAATTGTGGTAGTTGCACCGCCACTTGTATCTCCGGTAAAACCTGGATGGCGTACAATGAAGTATTAACTGATAGTGAAATAGCGAAAGGGAAAGTTTTGACTTGCCAGGCGTACCCTGTTGAAGGAGATGTGGTGATACGGTTTTGAATGTTGAAACATTAAAAAAGCCCCTGCTTTTATGCGGAGGCTTTAACTGAAGCGGACCGGACGGGACTCGAACCCGCGACCTCTGCCGTGACAGGGCAGCATTCTAACCAACTGAACTACCGATCCTTAAAAACCAATCGTTAATTACAACCGGTTTTTTCGGGACGGCAAAGATATATCTACCATCTTTTTCAGCCAAATGTTTTTCATTTAATTATACACCCGGACCACGCATTTTGTGGTGCAGGATTTGATTATTATTTAATCCTTAATTTAGCCGCTCATTAACTGACTATGCCATCCAACGCTAATAGACAATTTCTCGATTTTGAAAAGCCCATCAAAGATCTCATTGATGAAATCGAGAGCATGAAGCATCGCCAGGAAAAAACCAAATTGAATCTCAGCGATACAATTGAAAAACTGGAACAAACGATCCTTCAACGCCGAAAAGAAATTACAGAAAATCTCAGTAGCTGGCAGCGCGTACAGTTGAGCCGGCATCCCGACAGGCCATATACGTTGAAGTATATTGAAAAGATGACGACAAACTTTGTTGAATTGTATGGAGACCGGAATGTAAAAGATGACAGGGCAATGGTCGGCGGATTCGCCTCACTAAATGGGGAGACCGTAATGATCATTGGTCAGCAAAAAGGGATCAATACCAAAATGCGCCAACTTCGGAATTTTGGTATGGCCAATCCTGAAGGCTACCGCAAGGCACTTCGACTCATGCGGCTCGCGGAAAAATTCAATAAACCAATCATCACATTAATAGATACTCCCGGCGCTTACCCGGGATTGGAAGCGGAAGAAAGAGGCCAGGGCGAAGCTATCGCAAGAAATATCTATGAAATGATACGGCTGAAGGTGCCGGTGATTGTTGTGATTATTGGAGAAGGTGCAAGCGGCGGTGCATTGGGTATTGGTGTGGGTGATAAAGTATTTATGATGGAGAATACCTGGTATACCGTTATAAGCCCTGAGAGTTGCTCTTCCATCTTATGGCGAAGCTGGGAGAAAAAAGAAGTGGCAGCAGAGCAATTAAAATTAACGGCCGATAGAATGCTTGGCTTCGGACTTATTGACGGCATAATTCCTGAACCGGTCGGTGGTGCGCATTGGGATTACAATGAAGCTGCACAGATATTAAGAGATTACCTCTCACCGGTCTTAAAAGAACTTAAGAACGTGCCCGCAGATGAGCGGGTTAATACCCGGATAGAAAAATTCGGGAAGATGGGATTCTGGGAAGAAGTAAGTTAATGTAGCCGGCCTTGGCCCCTTGATTTAACTTTTGTTGCGACGCTCCGTTCAACGTTCCGTCCGCCGCTCAGCTTACCCCCATTACAAATTTTACATTCATTATTTTGCAGTCAACATTTTAAATTTTTATGTCACTCAGAGATAAATTTCGCGGCACAGGTATTGCAATTGTCACTCCTTTTCAAAATGATGGAAAAATTGATTGGGATAACTTTCGTAAACTCATCAATTTCTGGATAACAAATAAAGTAGAATACCTTGTTGTATTAGGCACAACTGGTGAAAGCGCCACCATTCATGGTGCAGAAAAACAGCAGGTGTTTTCATTTGTCAGGGAAGTTAATGCTGATCGTTTACCACTTATGGCAGGCGTTGGCGGCAATGATACGTCTGAAGTACTGGAAAACTTTAAGACATTTAATCTCGACGGGTATTCAGCTATACTTTCAGTGAGCCCGTATTACAGCAAACCCAACCAGGAAGGAATTTTCCAGCATTATAAAGCATTGAATGCTGAAACGCCGTTGCCGATTATGTTATACAATGTTCCTTCCCGTACAGGACAAAGTGTAGCCGCGGATACGCAAATACGCATTGCCGGTGAATGCAAAAAAATATTTGGTGTGAAAGAAGCATCAGGCAATTTTGACCTGATCATGCAGCTGTTAAAATATAAACCGGCTGATTTTGTCGTAGTGAGTGGTGATGATGCTTTGACGCTGCCCATGATGGCACTCGGTGCAGAAGGGGTGATATCAGTAGTGGCAAACGCATATCCAAAAGGTTTTTCAGATATGGTACGGCTTTGCATAGATGGAAAATTCGCTGATGCACAGACGTTACATTACCGCTATACAGAGATTATTGCTTCAATGTTTGCAGAAGGCAGCCCATCCGGGGTAAAAACCTATTTAAATGAGTTGAGCCTGTGTAGTGATCATGTAAGAATGCCGGTGTGGCCGGTGAGTGATGAGTTGAGAAAAAAGATTAAGGCACTGATGAAGGATGTGGAGTAGAGTTATGGTCCGGCGATAATACATTTCACAACACGAACAACCTATCAAGGAGCGACCGATTGAATTAATAAGTTTTAGTAACCATTTTTGAATTGCAAATTTACAGGTAACAACCGATAGCCTCATTGAAAATGGATTAAGCTGACCAACTGCACAATCATTGGTTCTGAGGTTTGTATTTTGTATAAGAGTAACATGCGCCTGCTCAATTTTTTTAAACAACGACGTTCCCCAAACAACTGGCTCGCAAACGACCGTCAATTCAATAAACTCTACCCCCGGCATATAGCAATGCTGTCAAGACCGCACTGGACACCAATGGCTGTTGCAAAGGCCGCCTCTGGTTTCCTGGCCGAACCCGGTAAAAAAATCCTGGATGTTGGTAGCGGTGTTGGAAAATTTTGTCTTGTTGCGGCCGCTTTACATAAAGACACATCATTCTATGGAATAGAACAACGGATGAATCTATTTCATTTTGCACAAGAAGCGCGGGATAAATTACAACTGAAGAATGTTCAATTCATTCACGGGAACATTACAGAAACTGATTTCAAAAATTTTGATCATTTCTATTTCTATAATTCATTTTATGAAAACTTATCTCATGTAGATAAAATAGATAATGACATCAGTTTTTCGCAAGAGCGATTTGACTTATATACTGCGCATCTTTTTAATAAACTTGCTGTGTTACCTGAGGGAACAAAACTGGTAACCTATCATGCACATCGCGAACAAATTCCAAATACATATAACCTGGTTCGGCAGGAATTTGATAACAAGCTTGAGTATTGGACAAAATATGCATGAGTTCATCCGCCTGTTTATTTTCAACAGCGTTCTGTCTCTTCATTAAAAATCTTTTTTTAACCCGATCAAAACAATCAGAGTGATTTCAAATAATCAACAAGATCTGTCTTTTCTGAATTCGTCAATTTTAATTGCAGATGATCATTGTAGTGATTGACAACATCCAACAATGTCGGGTACCGGCCATCATGATAAAACCCTCCTTTCGCTCTAGTAAATAATCCAGCCAACGGAGTGGTACGATACTTTCCCGTCGGGGATCGTTTGGCATCGAAGTCATCGATACCAATTTCTCCGGCACTGCGAAGCTGGTATTCCGGTATGCTATATAATTCCGGCGTATGACAAGTATAACACTTTGCTTTACTATAAAACAATTTCCCGCCACGGTTTGCTGCTGACTTGTCATAACTCATTGCAGGGGGATCTGGTACCGGGATCGAATGCTGATAAGCTCTCAATGCAGGAAGTTTAGAAGTAATGAGATCAGGTGTATTCGATACATTCCAAAAACTATTTTCAACAGCAATTGGATATTTAACAGGATCATTTAAACGATCGTCCCTGAATGTTCCTTTGCCATGCATTTCAAGATTACCAACAAAAGAGTTCCAGTAACTGATATCTCCCCAACCGGTATACGTTGTCAGCGCAACATTTTTTAAACCAAATGCCGCGGGAATCAGGTTTGCTGCTACTTTACCATCGGGTCGCAATGCTTTTCCATCCATAAATAATACTGCTGCAAATTTGCCCGGGCCCCATGCACCTAATACTGAACGTAATGTTGTTTCATCTACATGCAGCATACTGGCAATAGGTTGTGCATTGTCGGTTAACGAAATAATGCCGCCAACATTCAGATCCCTGTTAGGCCAGCCATCCAATCTCTTTCCTATTCCCTGTGAAAATGAGTTATCAACTGTAGAGTGGCAAACAGCGCAGGTGATGCCGATTGCCTTCAGGCTACCATTATCATTAAATGTTCCTTTCATGCCTACTACAGCATTCAATTTTAATAGTGCCAATGTCGTTGCAGGATCATCAAGTTTAAGCGCACCAGATTTAATTGCAGCCACGACATCAGGAGGAAGAGCTTCCGCGTCCACCTTTAATCCGGCATCCAATGCAGCCTTCGGACTTACGCCCGGTCCAAATCCACCGTTCACTGTTCCCGCAATAGCTTTATCAATATGTAACAGACCGCTCCAGAAATCTTCATCCCCAAACGTATCAAAGCGAAATATTTGCTTTCCGTCATTCACCACTTCTGGATCGGGTTTATGCGGATGTTTGGGATTGTCTTTATTGCACTGTGTAAATCCGAAGGTCGCTGTTATTATAAACAGCACAATCACACTTTTTCTATATCTCATAACAGGAGATTTAGGTTAAGGGTTTAAACAACAGAGGTTCCCACTCAAAAAATTTAAAAAACTGCTCTTGATAATCTTATTTAATAGAGTTAGAGAAAGGGGGAAGGTTACAAAAAATTGAAACAATTATAGCGACATGAATTTTGGGGAAGTATTGCAGCAATCCGAAATTGAATTGAGGTAATGCATTGCTATTCGGTTATAGATATAATCGGTCTTTGTACTAATTTAGCAGGTTTTAGATTAATTTTATAGGACAAGGCGAGCTGATTTCCCGGTATGTGTGGCATCTCATTGACTAATCATTCATCCAGTAATAATGCCGGCTTCCAAATATCCATAATATAAAACCAAATGACAGCTTTACCAAAAAGATGCAGAAATGCCCTTCTCCAAAAAACAAAAGCTTGTCTATTAAAAGTTTTTCTTTTATTTTTTCTGAACTTATTAATCCGGTCAACAAACGCTCAAAACATAACTACCATCGCAGGAACGGGAACCGCCGGCTACAACGGAGATGGTATACTGGCTACAAATGCCCAATTTAACGGCGTACAGGGCCTGGCACTTGACCCTGCAGGCAATATATATGCAGCTGATATTTCGAATAACCGTATCCGTAAGATAACCATCAGCACAGGTATTATCAGTACTATTGCAGGAACAGGTACCGGTGGATACAATGGCGATGGAATACTGGCCACTGCCGCGCAAATAAATATTCCATCAGCATTGGCTTTTGACAACAATGGCGACCTGTATTTTACAGACCGGTCCAATAGTCGTATACGAAAAATAGCAATGGCTACCGGTATTATCAGCACCGTTGCAGGAACCGCGGCAACAGGCTACAACGGTGATGGCATATTGGCAACGGCTGCTCAGTTGAATAATCCGAATGAAGTGTCATTTGATGCAAGCGGCGACATGTACATTGCAGACTGGCTCAATAATCGTGTGCGCAAGGTGAACATGAGTACCGGTGTTATCAGCACTATAGCCGGAACAGGGGCTGCCGGGTACAATGGTGATGGAATTGCGGCAACAGCTGCACAAATAAATGGCCCTTGCGGAATAACATTTGACAATGCAGGAAATATTTATATAGCAGAATATGGAGGTGCACGTGTCCGTAAGATAACTATTGGCACCGGTCTTATAAGTACTATTGCGGGAACCGGAAGTTTTGGCTATAACGGGGACGGCATTGCTGCTACGGCTGCACAATTGAATGGTTGTGCTTATATAAAATTTGACGCTGCAGAAAACATGTTTATCGGCGATGGAATAAATAACCGCGTTCGTGAAATAATTAAAAGTACGGGCATCATCAGCACGATCGCAGGAACAGGAACTGTAGGTTATAATGGCGATGGAATACCCGCTGCTACTGCCCAGTTAAATCGGCCATTTTACATTTTGTTTGATCAGCCGAAGTGCAATATGTATATCGCCGACTATTATAATAATCGTATCCGGTTAGTATCGGGCGGATTTGTTGGCTGTACGCCGTTACCATTGCACTTACTTTCATTTACGGGAGAAAATAAAAATCAGCATAATGTCCTTGAATGGCAAGTCTCCGGTGGAACCGACAATCGTAACTTTGAAATAGAAAGAAGTAATGATTCGCGAGGTTTTGTATTGATCGGCACGGTGAATGCCATGTCAGCTATTTCCTATTCATTTATTGACGCCTCACCTGCCGATGGCGTAAATTATTATCGGCTGAAGCAAACCGGGATTAATAACAGCATATCCTATTCGGACGTTATTACAATTATCAATCGCCCGTTAAATAATCTGTCGATTGATATTTTTCCGAATCCGGCTAAGGAACAGATCAGGATTACAAGTTCAATGATAATTAAAGAAATAAGAATTCTTAATACAAGCGGCCAGGTCATCTATCACGCTAAGGCAAATACGAAAACTGTTTTGTTGCACCTCGATCAGGGTGGCGTTTTTTTCATTCAACTATTTACTGCTGATAACATTGTTAGTAAAAAAATAATTGTCAGATAAAATACACGCTTATCATTTATCTATGGCAATCAAATTGACCAATTACTTTTTATTTTTTTCTTCAAGAAGCTTATTATACTTTTCAAGGTATTCCTGATATTTATCCCTGTATCTATCCATTTGCTCCAGTGCCTTTTCCAATGTGTCGGGCCGTCCATACTCAACTTCTTCCTCTTCGAACCGCAAACTGCTCATGACCGGAAATTCTTCGGAGAAATCATGCTTTAATGCTCTGCCATACCTTTCCAATACATCGTAAGACAACTCAGGATCTTCAATATGATTATAATAACTCGAGCGACTGTATTTTGCTCTCCTTGTAATTTTTGTAATACTTATTCCGCTCTCCGTCACAGCCTGGCGCAAAATTTCACCTCTATGCTTGATATTTTTTCTTGATGTCATGTAATAAAGAAATAAACAGAATAGTAAAATGTGTTATACATTCTTAAAAAAATTTGTACAATTAATTGCCCAATACTATACATTTATGTACCTTTTATTTTAATGATCATTTTGTTATTCAATAAAAAATTAATACCATACTGCTATGAATACTTCACTCTTCCACGATCCGTCATTACCCGAAGAAATAAAAGAACAAATGCGGGCCGAATCAAAAGCTATCATAGAAAAATTCTTTGATCTTGCGCATTTGCATGAAGTAAAAGAAATGTTGAACGAAATAAAAGAGCAGTTGATCAACAAATCATTCAATCACAAAGAAGACAGCATCGCCTACTCAAATACTATTTACTTTTTTGAAAGACTTGATCAGCTGATAGATGCAGTATACATTCTTCGTTAACTGAATTTCATCTCTACATCAACGTCATTGCATGACCAACAATAATCCTTCCAGCTTGATATTAAAGATCGGGAGACGGGTAAACAATTCTACAACTGATTATTCATTAATTATAACCCCATTTCTACATCTCCGCGTATGGCTCAATGCCTTTGAACGCAAAATAAGTTTAGGATTCGCAAATTCATTATGGGTTATACATGTCATGCCCGGTGAAAAAGAATTCCGGATTCATAAATAAATTATAGCTTACTGGTTCACTACAATTAAAACAAAAAAATGTCCGGTGCTGATTATAACACCGGACTCCTGGAAGATCCTCCTGCTTATGAATTTTAATACAAATTCAGTTTATACTAACTTTCCTGTTCAGCGAGCGCCATCTGGTTCACACTTCTTTCGGCAATATTGGTCAGCAACGTGTCAGCATTTTTTTCCTCTTCAAGAGTTTTGTGTAAAATAGCAGCCGCCTGCGTATATCCCAATGTCTTTGCCAATTCTATCAAGCCCCCGTACGTGGCGATTTCATAATGTTCCGCCTTCTGGCCGGCGAAAATAAGTCCTACATCGCGCTGTGCAGATCCTTCGTCTGTGTCATCAATTATATCCGCACCTTCATCTACAATACCCGACATGGCAGGACATTTCGTAGCTTTTGCATTCCTGTTCATTATGCTAAAAACAGTTTCCAATCTGTTTACATGTTCCCTTGTTTCATCAAGATGATTGTTGAAAGCAGTTCTCAACTCTGTGCTTGTAGCCGCCTCACTCAATTTCGGAAGTGTCTTCACAAGTTTTTTTTCTGCCCAGTAAATGTCCTGCAACTGTTCCACAAAAAATTCCTGCAGCTTCGAATTACTGTTTGCAGCATTCCTGTCATTAATCATAGTTGTAAGTTTTTGGATGAACTATTTAAATACCTGGTCAATTTCAAAAAAATGGTGCCAGTTGACAGAGGCGTTGCGATACTTCAGAAAGCCAAATGCGCTCTAAATTCTTTTACATTGTGTGTGGAATAAACTATTCAAAACGGAGAAGGTTTACCTCTATCCAATAAATGATATTGAATAATGCAATTGCAAAGGAGATACGCCGAAAATAAAAAAGGATTGGCCCGCAAGCGGCGCGGGCCAATCCGGCGGAAATGGTTTTACCATATGTACATTCATTTTTATCCTCAAAACCATTCATGGCCATACCTGGGATCAGGCATTGTTTTAAAGATGCTGATAATGATAAAGGGGTCATCATTATTCATATGACGACGGAAAATTATTATCCTGTTAACTACGATTTTGTTAAAGTGCGCCGGGGCAGGAATATAAATAGCTGAACCGCCAATTATTTATTTTGCATCGGTCTTCCCTTTCAGCAATGAGGATAAATCTGTCCATACAAATCTTGTCTCGGGAATTTTCCGGCCCCTTATTTCAAACATACCCTTATCCTTCGCCGTACCACCTATTCTTTCGTAAAATCTTCGCGCCGGAATATTCTGATCAAGTACCCATAAATAAAAAGAGTGTTTATTCAACCGGATAAGTTTTTCTGCTGCATAGGCAACCAGGGCAGCGCCCTTTCCTTTGCCTTTTTTATCGGGCAACACATGCAGGTTATCTACAAAAGCATCATAATCGCCACTGTTTACTTCCCATACAGAAATAAAACCTACCGGTATTTTATTTTCTTCTGCAATTAAAACGAAATCGTTTCCGGTTAGTTCATTCATCTTTTTATTCCAGTGCAGTTCTCTTTCTGCTTCCAGGTTATCTTCAAGATATTCTTTTGGTAAAATATCCTTGTAAGCATCTTTCCAGCTTGCAGCATGCATATGTGCAATTAAGACAGCATCTTTCTGCCCGGCTTGACGTACGTTCAGCATACACTAAATTTCGGCGAATCTATTGAGAAAGCGCTGTTTGCTTCTTAAAAAAAATTGCAGTGAACAACGATCAGGTAACAGCAAAATCATTAATGCGTCTGCCGTTTTTCATAATGCCCCATCAATTCTCCATGACCAAGT
>Ga0207645_10000572_pt1 | contig 30492 bp, 24 predicted proteins | sample KBSM53metaG_FD_184331 | JGI IMG/M metagenome (GOLD analysis project Ga0207645, IMG submission 184331) | Miscanthus rhizosphere microbial communities from Kellogg Biological Station, Michigan, USA - KBS M5-3 metaG (SPAdes) (version 2) | ecosystem: Host-associated > Plants > Roots > Rhizosphere >...
TTAATTGTTTTAAAATTCTTTTTTCATTGACAGTTGTCAGTTTAGTAGAATTTACAATATCACCGGTAACAACAGCTTGCATTGCCATATAAAAATGATAATTCGGCCAAATATACGAATTTTATTTCAGTTCGTACAATTAACCGAATTTTTAAAAAGTTCGTATATGTAGCCGAACTAAAAAAGAACAAGAGAAGAAGAGCTGAACAGCGAAATGAACCAATCGCAGAAATATTGTCGCCGGATCATTCAGTCAGGCACATCACTTACTTTTGCACCTATGAATTTATACCTGCTTTCATTTATGGAACAGCTCAAAGTATGGGATCAATGGCTTTTTGTAAAATTAAACAGCCAATGGACAAATTCTTTTTTCGATACAGTACTGCCTTTTACACGGGACTCGTCATTTTGGGCACCGCTTTACCTGTTTTTACTTTTGTTTGTCACGATCAATTTTAAAGGCAAGGGCTGGTGGTGGGTGCTTTTGTTTATCTGTACCGTCTCGCTCACAGATATTATCAGCAGCCGCGTGTTTAAAAATGGTTTTGAACGCCTGCGCCCCTGCAGCGACCCGCAGTTTATGATGCATGTGCGGCTGCTGGTCAACCATTGTTCCGGCGGTTATAGTTTTACCTCATCACATGCCGCCAATCATTTCGGAATTGCCACCTTTTTCTATATTACCATGCGCCATATAATCGGCAAATGGGCATTGGCCGGCTTCTTCTGGGCGGTCGTTATCTGTTATGCACAGGTATATGTGGGCGTACATTACCCGCTGGATATTGCCGGCGGTACGATAATCGGCATATGTTTTGGTCTCTTTACCGGTATGATCTTCAATAAGCGCTTTGGATTTGCTAACTTCGGTATGCTAAATAACCCTGCCGCATAAATGGATATAGTTATATTGTTAGCACTGATATTAGTGAATGGATTATTTGTAATGTCTGAAATTGCTCTTGTCTCCGCCCGCAAGGCCAGGCTGGAAAGTATGGCCGAAAAAGGGGATGAAACAGCCCGCAGGGCTCTCGAACTCTCTAATAATCCCGAAGTTTTTTTACCGGCCGCGCAGATAGGCATAACATTAATTGCCATTCTTACCGGTGTATATTCCGGTGAACGCTTTGGCGTGTACCTGCAACCTTTTTTCGAAAGAGTTGAATTGTTGCAACCCTACGCAAAAACGATATCTGTAACAATTGTTGTCATCATTGTCACTTTACTGTCTATCATTTTCGGGGAACTCATTCCCAAACAGATCGGGCTTTTAAGAGCGGAAAAAATTGCGAAACTTGTTGCGTTACCCGTAACTGTTTTTGCAAAAATTACTCACCCGATCGTTTGGTTCCTGAATATTTTCACAAAAATCTTCTTCAGGATATTCAATATAAAGAAATCAAAAGACGATGTAGTAACTGAAGAAGAAATAAAAACGATGATATCGGAAGGAACTGAAGCAGGAACCATTGAAGCGGAAGAAAAAGAAATTATTGAACGGATATTTCACCTTGGCGACAGAAATATCACTTCGCTCATGACGCACCGCAGCGACATCATCTGGTTCGATACTAATGACAATGAAGAAGGGATTAAAGAAAAAATTCTGAGAGAACCGCATTCTGTGTATCCAATTTGCGATGGAGAAATAGATAATATTAAAGGCATTGTTTCTTTAAAAGATCTGTACATCACCAACGATCTTACTATTTTCAAAAACATAATGCGGCCGGCAATGTTTGTCCCGGAAAATAATACAGCTTATCAATTGCTTGAAAAATTCAAAGAGACAAAAGACCATTCCTGTTTTATAGTGGATGAATACGGAACCCTGCAAGGTATGATTACGCTCAATGATATACTCGAGGCTATCATTGGTGACATGCCGCAACCGAATATACCGGATTATGAAATAATGGAAAGATCCGATGGATCATTCCTCATAGACGCCCAGATCCCTTTCTATGACTTTCTTGCCCGCTTTGAACAAACCGAACACATGAATGAAGGGGAGCAGGAATTTGATACCCTGGCAGGCTTTATACTTCATAGACTGGAGCGCATTCCTCATACCGGTGATACACTCGAATGGAAGAAATTTAAGTTCGAAATAATGGATATGGACGGCCACAGGATTGATAAGGTACTTGTCACTGCCAGGAAAGAAGTGAACAGTGATTGGGAAGAATAATCTTTTATATCAGCGGGCAGCTTTTATTCAGAATTGAAAAGAAGCAACGGTAGCGGGGTAATCTATCTTGACACTTTTCCGGTTTCCATTTTCAATAAAATGAATAATCTCTGTTTGATCGTTAAAAAGATCATACAGCACCGAATTTGTCACGTCCGCCCTGGTAATCGTTGGAATATCATTTACCTGCATGTACACATACACTGCCTCGTTTTCCACTTCAAAGCCGATATAATCCATCACCCGGGCCTTATTATCCGCTTTAACGGCTAAATGATTTTTTATATAATCATTTACAAGCTTATCCATCGCCGGTTTGTCTTTGGGTTGTACAAGATCAACTTTAGTTTTATATTTCCGTGACAACGCATCTTCAAAATCATCGGTAAATATTTTACAGCTTATCTCCAGCGTCTTATCCTTTGCGTTATGATTGATCTCCGTCACGCTGACATGGAACGGATGCGGGTTTTCATTCAAAAAATTAAACTGCAGAAAAAACAATAAAAACCATTTATAAAACAGTACTGCCATTTACCCCAAAATTTTTATGTTTACAAAAGTCCGGATTATTTTCATAAGTATATTTCAGTATTCTTTATTTTGCCGCCGAAACTACCAGCCATTAAACTGAGCCATTTGTAAAAACAAATACCGCGGCCGACAGTATAAGTATAGCCTGGCAAAATATTTCTGAATTTCCCGGTTTTCATAAAAGACGGGACAATTCACTTACAAGATGCAGGATTTTGGACTTTATTTTGGATGGGGATGGAATCATATTATAAGCAGGGATGCGCTGGATCACCAGTTGTTCATTGCGGCACTATCGGCTATCTATTTATTGAAAGATTGGCGACAGGTGCTTATCCTTGTTACCGCATTTACAATCGGGCACTCTTTAACCCTGGCACTAAGCGTACTCGATATTATTCGTTTTTCATCCAGGTGGGTTGAATTCCTGATTCCCTGTACCATTGTGATTACTGCCTTGAGCAACCTGTTTCAAAGGCAGTTTACACCGAAAACCATACGCATTAATTATTTTTTGGCATTAGGTTTCGGGTTAATTCACGGAATGGGCTTTGCAAATGCTATACGTTTTGCCATGGCAAAGGATCAAAGTCTTGGATGGAGTTTATTTGGGTTTAACCTGGGCCTTGAAGCCGGGCAGATAGTTGTCGTTATCTGCATTTTATTGTTCACACAGTTTATCCTTTCCGTTTTAAGGGTGGAAAGAAAAAACTGGGTGATTTTTTTATCGGCCGCTGTTTTTAGTTTGGCAGTAAAGATGGCACTGGAGAGAATCCCATAGAAGAGCCGGAAGTCAGAATGACCGGAAATCGGAGTTGATTTATTAACAAAACAAAATCACTATTCACAATTCACTCAAAAAGCAAGATACATGAAGAGAATCCTTTTAACCTGCGGCTTACTGTTAGTCGCCTTTAGTTTTGTAAAAGCCCAGGACATCCAAAACAATCCGGGCAGTAATCATGCAAATAAGTTTGAACAGTTGGGCACTATTTTACCAACACCCAATGAGTACCGCACCGCAAGCGGAGCGCCGGGTCCAAAGTATTGGCAACAAAGAGCCGATTACGACATCAAATGTGAATTGGATGAACCGAACTTAAAACTTACGGGCAGCGAAACCGTTACTTATTATAACAACTCCCCCGATGTTCTTACTTATTTATGGCTGCAGCTCGACGAAAATCAGCACAGCACCGTTGAAAATGCAAACTACCAGGTGGCGTCAACGCTACCGTCGCAGGCAACAGATAAGACGCTTGAAAGAATGGAAGAAAGTAAATCTGATAATGGCTATGGCGATAAAATTCAAAAAATAACAGACGCCACAGGAAAAAAACTTGATTATGTTGTTAATAAAACGATGATGCGTGTTGATCTGCCTGCACCATTAAAGCCTGGACAAAAATTTGTCCTGAACATAGATTGGACATATAAAATAGCAGATCGTTTTACCAAAGGCGGTCGCGGCGGTTATGAATATTTCCCCGAAGATGGCAACAGTTTATTTACCATGGCTCAATGGTATCCGCGGCTTTGTGTGTACAGTGATTTCCAGGGCTGGCAAAATCATCAGTTTACAGGACGCGGCGAATTTGCATTGACGTTTGGGAATTTCAAAGTGCAGATGACAGTACCTGCCGATCATGTCGTTGGCGCTACAGGTGAATGCCAGAATTATGCACAGGTATTGACACCTACCGAATTGGCACGCTGGCAAAAAGCGCAAACGACTAAAGAGCCTTTGCAAATTGTAACATTGAATGAAGCAAAGACAAAAGAAAAAACAAAAAGCACACAAAAGAAAACCTGGATATTTAAAGCGGATAATGTTCGCGACTTTGCGTGGGGCTCCTCAAGAAAATTTATCTGGGATGCCTTGCCGGCTATAGTAGAGGGAAAAAAAGTGATGTGTATGAGCTTTTATGCGAAAGAAGCATATAACCTGTACAGCAAGTTTTCCACAAAAGCTGTCGCTCATACTATAAAAACATATTCCAAATTCACAATCGCCTATCCTTATCCTGTTGCCCAGAGCGTAGAAGCCGCTAACGGCATGGAGTATCCGATGATCTGTTTTAATTTCGGAAGGACCGATAAAGACGGAACTTATTCAGAGGCGACAAAAAATGGAATGCTGGGTGTTGTGATTCATGAAGTAGGCCATAATTTTTTCCCGATGATCGTAAACAGTGATGAGCGTCAATGGAGCTGGATGGATGAAGGTCTGAATACATTTTGCGAATACCTCACTGAAGAATTATGGGACAATAAATTCCCGGTAAAAAGAGGGCCCGCTTATACAATCACCGATTATATGAAATTGCCCAAAGATCAACTGGAACCCATAATGACAAATTCAGAAAACATTATTGGTTTTGGCCCGAATGCTTATTCGAAACCGGCTACGGGTCTAAATATACTTCGCGAAACAATCATGGGAAGGCAATTATTTGATTATGCGTTCAAAGAGTACGCAAAACGCTGGGCATTTAAGCACCCCACTCCTGCCGATCTTTTCCGCACATTGGAAGATGCAAGCGGCGAAGATCTTGACTGGTTCTGGCGCGGCTGGTTTTACAGTACAGATGCCTGTGATATTTCTATTGACTCCGTAAAATTTGCGAAGGCTGATGTAAATGGCAATGTGCCCGGTGATAAAACGCTAAATACAAAAGTGCCAAAACCTGCAGTAAATAGCTTTGAAGACGTATCTAAAATACGCAACCGTGAAGACAAGAGCATACAATTTGCCACAGATGCGGATACGGCTACCCGTGACTTTTACTGGAAATATGATCGCGGTATAGAACCGGTAGACACAACCACGTATTCTATAAATGCACCTGCTACCGTGAGCGAGCTGGATCCATCACAAAAGGAAAAGTATGCGAACAAATATTTTTACGAGCTCACGTTCAGCAACAAGGGCGGATTGGTAATGCCGATCATTATTGAATGGACATATAAAGACGGAACCAAAGAAGTAGATCGTATACCTGCACAGGTGTGGAGATTAAACGAGCAAAAAGTAACGAAGTTCTTTATGAAAGATAAAGAAGTAACGTCTATAAAACTTGACCCGATGCGTGAAACTGCAGACATTAATGAAAGCAACAACACATGGGGAAGTATGCCGGAATCGAGCCGCTTCAGCGTATTCAAACAAAAACAAGATGCTGCACGGGGACAAAGCCAGGGTATTAACCCGATGCAAAAATCGAATGAAAAGAAAAGCTTTTGATTTTTAATAATTGGAAATAAAAAAAGTGACGCACCCATAATGCGTCACTTTTTTTTACCAGCTATAATTTTTACTGCGATCTTCTCTTCAGGTCTGCTATCGGAATATTGATCAATTGTCCAACCTGCTTTCCTTTTTTATAAGTTATCACTTTCAGATGAGCCGCATCAGCCGGGATCAGGATCGGTGAAGTATATTTTGGAAAGAAATTATCCGGTATACTCTCATCAATTGAATAATAAATATCAAGGCCCTCAATTTCTGCTTTCATCGTTACTTCCGGGCTGCCTTTTACATCCTTCACCGTAATGATCGGGTCATAAATGCTGCGGGCATAACGTATCTGCGCTATATCCATACGCTCAAACTGCAATTCCACACGGTCTGTAAAATCATTCCAGTTCTTTTTTTCTTTTGGCGACCACACACTTTCAGCAACGGCAAGCGCCCGGGGCCACAACATATACTGCACCGTTCTGAAACGTTGAATTTGCTCTGTCCATAAATTGGCTTGTCCGCCTAAAATCAATTTTGGGTCAACTCCTTCCGGAACCGGTTCGAACTGGTAGGTTTTATTTAATCTTAATCCTGCATATACAGGAGGTTCCACTGATTGTTCTCCCTGGTAATAATCGAGATATACAAAATCCGTTGGCGACATCACCACCTGGTGACCCATGCCGGCTGCAGCGATTCCACCTTTCATTCCGCGCCAGCTCATGACGGATGCGGATGGCGCCAATCCCCCCTCTAATATTTCATCCCACCCGATCAATTTTTTTCCTTTTGCGGTCACAATCTTTTCTACACGTTTTACAAAATAGCTTTGTACTTCATTCAGATCTTTCAGGTTTTCCCGCTTCATCAGGTCTTTAATCTGCTCACTCTTTGCCCAAAAATTTTTCGCCGTTTCGTCGCCACCCATATGGATGTATTCAAAAGGAAATAATTGGGCTATTTCAGTAAACACCTTATCTAAAAATTCATAAACCTTTTCATTGGCGGGACAAAGTGTATTATCAATAATCCCTTCATGACCACCTTTAAACCAGTTCATGAACGGAGCACCGGAACTTACGTTGTAAGGACCAGGCGTACAGGAAAGTTCCGGGTACGAAGCAAGCGCCGCAAGGCTATGGCCGGGCACATCTACTTCCGGCAATATTGTTACAAATCGCTCCTTTGCATATTGTATCACTTCTTTTATATCATCCTGCGTATAAAACCCGCCATAAGAGTTCGGTTCATTCGGAAATGGATTACCGGTATTCGCCCATTTTCCTTCGCGTTTCACACGCCACGCTCCTACTTCTGTCAGTTTTGGTAAACTTTTTATTTCGACGCGCCAACCTTCATCATCCGTTAAATGCCAGTGCAGCAAATTGAATTTATATTTTACCATATCATCAATAAACTGCTTTACTTCCGCTTTGGTAAAAAAATGACGGCTTACATCAAACATCAAACCGCGCCAGCCGAACCTCGGTTGATCGGTAATTTCCGAACAAGGCGCTGTCCAGCTCACTCCGGCAACCCTGGTTTTGCTTTCAATTTCTTTGGGAAATGATTGAAGCAACGTCTGCATACCGTAAAATAATCCAGCCGGTTTATTTGCACTTATTTTGACCGATCCCGGTGTGATCGATAGTTTATATCCCTCATTACCTATTGCATTATCCGGTGCGGACAGCAATGCAAACTGAATATTTCCACCGGAAGAATTTTCCTTAATGGTTCCGTTGTAGCCCGTTGCCGCAGACAACGCCGCAGACAATTGTTTTGCTACATTGACCGCATCATCACTCTTGCCCGAAACCGATATGCTAAAATTGTTTTTCAGTGTAAACACACCCGGCTTTTCTGCAACAGATACCGGCAGGGGAATAAACGGGGTTTTCACGGGCTGACTATAAGAAATCAACGAAACGAAAAGGAATGCAGGAATTAATAATTTTTTCATCAGCAGAGGTTTTTAGCGCAAAAGGTAATAAACAATGATTTTTAAAAAAAATTATTTGGATAGACAGGGCGAACGTGAACATCTTTTTAAAAACAGTTTTATTGTATCTGAAAAATTTTGTCTTATTTTCACCCACGCTTAAAGCTCAAAACTAACGATCATGAAAACCGTTATCATTCCTGTTGATTTTTCAGAAACCGCGCTCAATGCGGTAAGATATGCTGCCGATATGTTTACCGGGAGAAAGGGTACTACTATAATATTGTACCACATGTTTGAAAGGGATAAAGAGGCGGTGACTGCTGGCCAATATCTTGAAAGTCTTAAAGCCGAGCTGCTGGATAAAGGCGTGGCAGAAGTGGATTGGGTAAAGGAAGAAGGCGACGATTTTATTGATAACCTGGGCAGGTTGGCTTACCAGAAAGCGGCTACGCTTGTACTGATGGGAATCACTGAAAGAGAAGAATGGCGTCAGTTGATAATGACCAGCAACACGGTTAAAATGGCGGAACAAAATATCTGCCCGGTGATGATCATACCGCCACAAGCAAAATTTACCGGGATAAATAATATAGCGCTTACGTCTGATTTCAAAGATGTTGATGCGACAACTCCCGTGCTTGCTATAAAAAATGTATTGGAAATCTTCAATGCAAACCTGCATATTGTAAATGTGGACAACGAACATTATGTATCGCTGACAGAATCATACCTGACGGAAAGAGCAAAAATGCAACGCTTGTTTGCAGAGTTCAAACCCGAATTTTATTTTATCGGCATGAACGATTTCTTTGAAGCTGTTGAACAATTTTCAAGGGATAGGAATATTGACCTGTTAGTCATCATTCCGAAAAACCACACGTTCATGAATAGCGTGTTCAGTTCAAGGCACACCAAAAAACTTGCTCACCATACTTCTGTTCCGCTGCTGGCAGCACATCAATAAAACGAAAATCAAATTTGCCAAATAAGTCGAATGAATCATATCGGTCACGCCGTATGATTCATTTGACATTTCATACAAGATCAGACAATTGCATTTGATCTCCCTTGCTTATTTGACCTTAGACTGACTGCTTTTTCGGCCCGGCGTCTACCGACTTTTCCGGCTCATCTCACTTATCTATCTTTGCTAACAATTGTTCATATGCCTTTTCGGAAAATCACTTCTTTCATACACAAGTTTGCCGATTTACTACCGGTAAATTATTATATCCCTGATTGAGTTGCTCTGCCCCGGACCAGGAACCACTTTGTTTTTTACAATTATATTTTATGAGCTCAACAAATAATAAAATATCCGTCACATCAGAAATAGGAACGCTTCGACGATTACTGGTACACAGCCCTGATAGCGGACTGGGCAAGGTAGTACCCTCAAAGGCACAAGACTGGCTGTTTGAGGACATCGTTCACCTCGACACCATCCGCAGAAAAGAATATGATTACTACACAAAGTTGTTGCTGTATTTCCTCGATCCCGGAAAAATAAAAGGGAAACTGAATGACCTTGATAAAAAAAATTATGAACGCAGTTTTTACAAACCCGGTCACAAAGAATTTTTCAAATCAGAAAATGTGATCGAATTGCAATGGCTGCTGGCGGAGATACTGGGAGATCACGAAATAAAACTGAAACTGACAGCTTCTGTATGCGCTATTGAAAACTGTTCATACGATATGCAGGATGAGCTGGTGTCGCTTTCGCCTGAACAATTAGCCAAAACGTTTATAACCGGTTCCCTCGATGATAAGAATATGATCTTTCCGCCCATTCCCAATTTCATTTTTACAAGAGACATAGGCATTACTATCAACGACCATATACTTCTCAATAAACCGGCGAAAAAAGCGAGAACACGGGAAGCCCTCCTGATGAAATACATTTTTTTTAATCATCCATTATTTAAAAAATACAGGAAAAATGTAATCGAGTTGCCGGATACTTCTCATCATTTTCTGCTGCCCAAAGAAGGTGATGAAAAAAAAGTGACGCTCGAAGGCGGAGATGTAATGGTGATATCAAAAGAGCATATACTCATCGGCGTGAGCGAACGGACAACGATGGAAGCCGCACACCAGGCCGTAAATATTTTATTTGAAAAGAAACTGGTAAAAAAAGTATCGGTAATAAAAATTCCGAAAAAAAGGGATTATATGCATATCGATACGGTATTTACCCAGGTGAAAAGGAATGTATGGGTGATGCTCGGTAATTTTTCAAAAAAAACGATCAAGATGGAAGACGCCGATCCGGTGCAGCGCGTACTGGAAGGGGCCAGAAAAGACGACAAGATTAAGATCGTTCAATTCGCCCGTAAAGACATTGACAATCCCATTTATTTCGACAACCTGGAAGAATTATTGCATGATATAAGCAAAAATGAGCTGAAGAGTGAAGAGAAAACAGTGTTTATTTATTCAGGGAACAATGAATTTCCGTATGATGCGAGAGAACAATGGACTGACTCGTGCAACCTGCTTGCGTTGAAAGAAGGAGTAGTGCTTGGTTATGACCGCAATGATAAAACGGTTGAAGCATTCAGGGAAAATGGGTTTTCGGTAATCGACGCGGGCGATTTGCTCAGGCAACTGGAAACAGGCGAAGCGAGCGCAGACGACATAGCTGATACATTAATATTAATGCCTTCCGCAGAATTATCAAGAGCGCGAGGTGGTTTTCACTGTATGAGTATGCCGTTGTTGAGAGATGAGTTGGAGTGATGGTTGATTGTTGACGAGTTGACTTGTTGACAAGATTTAAACGTTGAATCGTTATTAACCAGTCACAATATTTCACGTTTTAATCCACTTACTAAAGATGCAAACTACATCGCACATACTAATGATAAGGCCCGTTAACTTCGGGTACAATGCCGAAACAGCGGTGAACAATGCATTCCAGGTTGCCGGTATGGATGCAGAAGCACAGAAAAAAGCATTGAGGGAGTTTGACGCTTTTGTGAGCGTTCTGCGCAGCAACGGTGTTGATGTCACTGTCGTACAGGATACGCCGGAACCCCATACACCCGATTCTATATTTCCCAACAACTGGATTTCATTTCACAACGACGGCACGGTTATATTTTACCCGATGTACGCAGCCAATAGAAGACTGGAGAGGAAACAACATGTAATTGATACGGTCCGAAGTCTATTCGAAATTAAAAGCCAGATTGACCTGAGCAGTTATGAATCAAAAAATATTTTCCTGGAAGGCACCGGCAGTATGGTACTCGATCGGGATAATAAAATCGCATATGCCTGCCTGTCACCACGAACCGATAAAAAGGTGCTGGAAGATTTTTGCAAACAAACCGGCTTCAAGCCAGTTTCATTCAGGGCTGTTGACAGCAAGGGGCGGGAAATTTATCATACAAATGTGATGATGTGTGTAGCTGACCGTTATGTCGTGATTTGCCTTGAAAGTATTGATGATAAAACAGAACGTGAAAATGTGACAACTGCTATTACAGGGTCAGGTAAAGAAATTATTGAGATAAATTTTGATCAGATGAATCATTTCGCAGGAAATATGCTGCAGGTGGAAAATGTATCAGGTCAAAAATTATTGGTGATGTCTTCGCAGGCTTTCCGGTCATTAACAAAACAACAGGTAGATAAATTAAGCAGTTATAACAATATCATTCATTCTCCACTTGTTACCATAGAAACCAATGGTGGCGGCAGTGCACGTTGTATGATGGCCGAAGTGCATTTACCTTTGGCAAATGAAAAATGAGCAATAAAAGAAGTATCAAAAAAATAATGCACGTATGAACTTTTTTCAAACGGTTATTCTTTCCTTGTTTTTTTCTACACATCTTTTTTCACAGAAAACATACAGCGACTCTATCACCGGATTTATCAACAATTATATCAATACACATGATGCAGTAAGTGGTGATGACAGGAAATATCTTCGTTTTTTTCCCGCCGATGAAAGCTATAGAGTACCTGCAAAATTTGAAAAAGTAAATAACGGTAAATGGTTTCAAATGGAAACATCCGGAAAAATAAAAAAGACATTTCGTGTGTATGGTATTGCGCATTTCGCCATTCATGATACGACATTAACATTGACGGTTTACCAATCGCAAAGCCTGATGGATGATCCGACTTATAAAAATTATCTTTTTCTTCCGTTTACGGATCTTACAACGGGAAATGAAACCTATCATACCGGGCGTTACATTGATTTTATGACAGGTGACATAAAAAATGAACAATTATTGATTGATTTCAACAAAGCGTACAATCCCTCCTGTGCATATGTTGACGGGAAATACAATTGCCCGGTCCCACCCCGGGAGAATAGTTTGCCGGTCGCTATAATGGCCGGTGAAAAAAATTATGCGAAAAAGCATTAGCCTTTCGTGTGTACCGGTAATTTATTAAAAACCATCGACTGCTTTATCCCGTAAATACCGGTAAAATAAAATAGTGAGACAGATCATAAGCTTAGCGTTATTTATTGCTTTAGCAACTTCCTGTAAACAGCCGATAGAACCTCTCGTAAGCAAAGAATATGTTGATAGCCTGGTTGAAAACTATTCTCCTTCGGCATCGGCCATAACAAACAAAGATGACCTGGCATTTTGGGAAAAAAGAATGGATAGTTTGCCTGACAATTTTGTCAACGGACCAAAATATGCAGCAGCGCTTTCTCTCCGCTTTCATTTATACGGGGACATTCATGATCTGTTAAAAGCAGATAGTCTTTTTATCCGGGCCAACCTGGCCAACGGCGAAAAAGAAGACGGGATTTTATATACCCTGGCGAATTTCTCCATGCAGCAGCATCGTTTTAAACAAGCGGCAGATTTCACAACTAAAGCTATCAACGCCGGCGACAACAGGTACGGTGGCCAATTGGCATTATTTGATGCTGCATTTGAAACAGGAGACTATGATGTAGCCGGAAGCATACTTAAAACCATCAAGCCTGCAGATACATATCCCGTTTATTTCCGTCGATCAAAATATGAACATTATAAAGGATCGCTGGATAGTGCTGTTTTCTATATGATGCGTGCCGTTGAAAAGTCTTCCGGAAACAGGTATTTGAAACAGATCGCCTTATCAAACGCTGCGGACCTGAACATACATAAAGCAGATTTGAAACAGGCTTACGAACTATATAGAAAAAGTATAGCCATTGATCGGTCAGACTTTCATAGTATTATGGGTATAGGCTGGATAGCATTGATGCATGATAAAAACGATACGCTGGCAACCAAACTATTTTCTTTTGTACATGGCAAACTACGATCACCCGATCCATTATTAAAAATGATGCAGGTTGCAGAATTCAACCAAAACAGCGAAGCGGAAAGAAAATTTGCAGAAGAATTTACCCGGCAGGCCACAGGACCGGAATATGGGTTGATGTATAATAAATACCTTATTGATATTTATACAGGAATATTAAACGATCCTGCTAAAGCCGTTTCCTTAGCTCAACAGGAAATTGAAAACCGTGCTACTCCTCAAACATACGCATGGCTGGCCTGGTCATTTTTACAAAATAATCAAAAAGAAAAAGCACTTGAAATTTACGATCAGCATATTTCGGGCAAACCACTCGAAGGGTTAGAGCTTTATTACATGGGCAAGCTCATGAAGGCGGTTAATAAGGGATACAACGCTCAACAGTTCTTTAAAGCGGCTTATGATAACCGTTATGATCTGAGCCCTGTGAAAATAAATGATCTCGAGAAAAATTTAGAATAAGAATATCCGTTGTAAAACCCAGTATCCCGCTACTATTGCAATCAGCGCAGACAACGGAATCACAATGAACCTACGGTAATATGTTTTGTGGCCAAAAAGTTTTGCCAGCAACAACCAGGCCAGCAGGATCACCGTTAGCTGACCCAATTCAACTCCCGCATTAAACATGACGAGCGAGCTGAGAAATGAATTTTGAGGAAGGCCCAGGTTGGACAAAGCACCTGCAAACCCCAACCCATGAACAAGTCCGAAACAAAACACTACGCCGATTCGGGACGGCTTTAATCGTGGAGAAAAAATGTTTTCCAATGCGACGTACATAATAGAAAGTGCGATGAGCGGTTCAATGATGCTTGCGGATGGTCTGATAACATTGTATACTGCAAGACATAGTGTAACCGAATGTGCAACGGTAAAAGCAAGTGATTGTAAAAGGACTGGCTTCAATTTCGGACTTAATAAAAATAAGCTTAGTACAAATAAAATATGATCGAGCCCAAGCGGAAGAATATGCTGATAACCCAGCTTCAGGTATAACACCATCGTGTCTGCCTTCGACATTTTTTCCAATTCGGTTATCACTGTATGGGCGAATGTTAGTATTGGCAAAAAGAAAAGAAATAAAAGAACATGAACTTTTTTACAGACTGCCGGAATTTTCATATTTCTTGTTTTGTATATGAAGCGACGAATTATTATAAACGATAGATGGCTCTTTATTTATCGCGATAAATAAAGAGCCACCTTGCAACACTCCACTTTCACTTAAAACGGGCTGGCCATATAGGGAAATGTGTTTAGAAAAGCCTTATCATTACCACCGATATGATCGCTTGTAAGACCGGGATTAGCGCTGCCGGCAGCACCACCAAAGATCAAGGTAAGCTCGACATCGATTACATCATCAGCAAGTGTTCTTCCTGTCAATACATTTGTACCGTCGTAAAAAGTAGTCGGGCCATTTAATTTAACGTTCAGCACATCTGTTACCAGTACACCTGCAAATGCATCGGCATTTAAGCCAAGAATATTATTTGAGTAACCAAATGCATTGAGCTTCGCAACAAAATCAGGTTTGAAAGCTGCGCTCATTGCAGAAGGAGTCGTCATATTAAATTCATTTTTCCTTGCGGAACCGACAAAAACAGTATTTATTGCAGGCCTTGCCATTTGATCCTGTTGTGTGTATGTGCCTGAAACATCAAAGTCGTCTTTAGGATTGTTGTTATGATCTTTTTTGCAGCCGGCAGAAGATAATGCAGCGGCCATTACAATGAAAAAGGACAATTTATTAATTCGTAGCATAGATCGGGTTTTAAAACTTGAATAATTTATTTTGATTTTGATTCGGCCCACACGTTTATTGTTGATGATGAGCCGAGTAATGCCTTGGGTACTTCTATCACGATAGACATGACATTTGTACCGGCAAACGTATCTGTTGCAGGATCTTCTGAGGTACCACCATGAAAAGCAGTAGCGGTGCCGGCGATAATTTCTTTGAATCGTTTGAGGTCAAAGAAAAAAGGATCATCTCTTGGACCTGCAAACAATTTTACACCCTTTATGCTGCTGCCTATTGTAGGTGAAGCCGCACCATAAGGTGTAACTGCAACTTCAGCATAAGGTGCAGTGGCAATTACTGTGCTGGATGTACCGGTAGCGGACGGAGCAACAGGACCATATACCCTTAGCTTTCCCTTTTTAACCAGGCATTGAAAAACCATGTCTTCCACATTATCCCCATTGTTATCAATGTTCAGTTCAAACATCGTGTTGCCGGGAAACTGGGCGGCCATCGATGCGGATGGAGATAATAAACCCTGCGTATTGATAACAAAAACCATGTTATTGTTATCAGAAGGGCTTTGAAAGGCATAAACATCGGTAATATCTGCACCAAGACTTACATTACCAGTTCCTGTTACTGCAGGCGCATCAACGTGATCCGCTGCATAAATAATTCCTCCTATCGCAGCCATGACAATAAGAGTCCCTAAAAGAATTTTCTTTTTCATTCAATTTTTGATTTAAGATTTTAATTAATTATAAACAGAGGAAAACTCAAGAGAGCAACCTGTTTCGTCTGCAATGGTTATAGTAGTTGGAGTAACGAGTCCCGGACACGAATAAGTACGATGATTAATGAAGGATGGATTGCAGTTTCTTTAGTGAGATAATACTTTTTATTTAATTTGAAAATAGAAAACCTGAAACTCGTTTTTCCCCGTATATACATAAGGCTGTTACACGATTTGCCATCCCTCAGCTTAAAATGTGTATCCGTTTTACAAAGCCATTTTTGCACCCATCTTAACAATAAATGACGGATATGATTGAGATGAAAAAACAGATAATAACTTCAATCACACGTAACAGTTATATTGTTTGAAGCTGCATTATTAAACAATTAGTTTAAATCTTTACGGTCATTTCTCCCATTAATTTTCCTGGTAATAATTTTCAACCCTCCAGTTTTCCATCTTACTAAAAGCCAACGACACAATTTTTAGAAATCAGGTCGAACCAAAGTCTGTTTCTGGTTTCTGAAATCGGTTCGTTCAATACAGAATGAATGCAGATATTTTTATTTCCCGTATTAATGAGTTTGCAAAAAGAACCGGCCGGTTTGTCAGGTTTGACGTCGTTTCGTTCAAACTAACATCTATTCGTGACCCTGAATAATTGCATTTGGTGTTTATAAAACACAATCAAAACAAAACCTTATTTTTGCTGGCATTTTCGCAGTTTTACCAGATTTTTTTCAAACATAACTTGCCCTTACAGAAGATTTTAAAACAAAATTTGACGAATTCTTATTGATGGAAAAAAAAGTTACCAAGATTGGCGTATTGACTTCCGGGGGCGACGCACCGGGCATGAATGCAGCCATCAGGGCCGTTGTTCGCACAGGTTTATACTATGGCCTGGAAGTATACGGTATCATGAGGGGCTACCAGGGGCTTATTGATGACGACATCTATAAAATGGAAAGCCGTTCCGTTGCCAATATCATTCAGCGCGGGGGAACTATTTTAAAAACCGCCCGTTGCAAAGATTTTTATGAATTTGAGGGACGCAAAAAAGCATACGCAACCATAAAAAAACGCGGTATTGATGGATTGGTCGTAATTGGCGGCGATGGCTCGTTTCGCGGCGCCGGAAAATTCAGCCACGAATTTGATATCCCCTGTATAGGTCTTGCAGGCACAATCGATAAAGATATTGCCGGTACCGACTTTACAATCGGGTTCGATACGGCCGTAAACACTGCCGTTGAAGCAATCGATAAAATCAGGGATACAGCCGATGCGCACGACCGGCTGTTTATAATAGAAGTAATGGGACGCGACGCCGGTTATATTGCCTTGCACAGCGGTATTGCAACAGGTGCTGAACACATACTGATTCCCGAACGCAAAACAGATATTGCACAGGTTATTGATTCGCTTTTGGAAAAAGAGAAAAGAAAGAAATTAGTGAACATGATTGTCGTTGCCGAAGGCGATGGATTTGGTGGCGCAGAAGAGGTAGCGCGGCATGTTAAAGAAAAAGTACCAAATGCCGACACGCGTGTTTGCATATTAGGACATATTCAACGGGGGGGATCTCCGTCCTGCCTGGATCGTTTAATCGCCAGCCGTATGGGTTACCAGGCGGTTGAATGTTTACTCGAAGGACGATACAATGTATTTGTAGGTATACAAAACAACAAAATGCATTATATCCCATTACAGAATGCTGTAAAAGCAAAAGGAAAAATCAGCGAGGAATGGATGAAAATCGTTAAAATACTCGCTTCTTAAATATAAGCTGCAAGCTACAAGCTGTGAGCCACGAGACTGTTGATTGAAGAAATTGTAAACTTTTGGCCGCATGCGCTAAAACTGTTAATTATTATTTTTCTTTTCCAAATGAATCTCCAAACTTTGAGTCTTGCTGCTTGTCGTCCAAGTTTCAAAAAATAAATAACCGAATTACACATATGTCAAAGAGAGTTGAGAAATACCTGCACAAAGACATGGATAAAGAAGCAGGAATAGAACATAGTTTTCATCGGACTAAAATTGTTGCCACCGTCGGACCTTCTTGCGATACCTATGACAAACTACTTGAACTGGTAAAAGCCGGTGTAAATGTTTTTCGCCTGAATTTTTCGCATGGTGCTCACGATGACAAAGCAAAGATCATTGAGCATATACGCAACATTAATAAAACAGAGCCTTACAATATTTCTATACTTGCCGATTTGCAAGGGCCAAAGCTGCGGGTTGGTGATATGGAGAATGGCGGGTTGACTATCGAGCCCGGTGATATTCTCACGTTTACGTCGAAAGAAAAAGTAGTTGGAAACAAAAATAAGATATACGTCTCCTACCCTAACCTCCACGAAGATGTGGAACCGGGAAATAAAATTTTAATTGACGATGGTAAACTGGAGGTAGTCGTTACTGAAATTACCAGGCAGGGAGATGTAAAAGTGAAAGTAACCTACGGAGGAATGTTACTTCCCAAGAAAGGTGTAAATCTTCCGGACACAAAAATTTCTTTACCCGCTCTCACAGAAAAAGACCTTGCAGATCTCGATTTTATTTTAACGCAGGAGGTAGATTGGATCGCACTTTCATTTGTAAGAAAAGTAGACGATATCATCGATCTCAAAAAAAGATTGACGGACGCAAAAAGCAAGAGCAAAGTAATTGCGAAAATAGAAATGCCTTCTGCATTGGCGGACCTTCGTAATATCATCGTCGAATCAGACGGGGTGATGGTTGCCCGTGGCGACCTTGGTGTTGAATTGCCGGTGGAAAAAGTACCGATGGCCCAGCGTGAAATTATTCGTAAGTGCATTCATCGTGCAAAACCTGTAATCGTCGCTACGCAGATGATGGAAAGCATGATTGACCGCGTAAAACCCAACCGCAGTGAAATAACTGATGTGGCAAACGCTGTACTCGAAGGAGCAGACGCTGTAATGTTGAGTGCAGAAACTGCAACCGGTAAACATCCGGCATTGGTAGTTGAAACGATGAGGAAAATTATTATTGAAGTAGAAAATACGGAGTATCGTTATAACCGGGAAGAAGACCTGGTGCCCCAACATCACTCTCCTTCTTTTTTAAGCGATGCAATTTGTTATAATGCCTGTAAACTCGCAACCGATGCAAACGCGAATGCGCTTGTAGGAATGACGCAAAGCGGTTATACAGCATTTATGCTGAGCAGTTATCGTCCAAAATCACCTTTATACATTTTTACAAAAACGCGTACGCTTGTAAACCAGTTAAGTCTTAGCTGGGGTGTACGTGCATTTTATTACGACGAAGAAGAAAGCCTTGATGATATCTTTTATGATCAGACCAATATTTTAAAAGAAAGAGGCTTTGCAAAACCCGGGGATATAATCGTGAATACCGGAAGCACGCCTGTACATCTTCATTTACCGACAAATATTATGAAGATTGTAAAAGTGGAATAAGTTGGCGAAAGTTTGAGCCACCAGCGCAATCATTAATTTCTTTCCCTTATTACCAACGCCCATTTTTCAAGCATATCTACCAGCGCAGCCAATTCCACAGGTTTGCTGATGTAATCATCCATTCCCGCCTGGATACAAGCTTGCCTGTCACCATGCATTACATTTGCTGTCATCGCGATGATCACCGGTTGTTTATCATTACATAAACGGATCATCTTGGTTGCTTCCAATCCATCCATTTCCGGCATTTGCACATCCATCAATATCAGGTCAAAATCTTCATGACCTACTATTTCAAGTACCATCTTTCCATTTTCAGCAATCACGGCCTGGTAACCCATCTTACTTAATATTTTTATTGTCCATTTCTGGTTCACCGGGTTATCTTCTGCCACAAGAATGCGCAAAGGGAATCGCTGCGAAAAATTTTCCGATAACTTCTTTGCCGCGTGATTATCTGGATTAGCATCTTTATCGCTATGCCTGAGCAAACTCAATACCGAATCAAATAATTGATGCTGACGGACAGGCTTGTTTATAACGGCGCCGAAATATTCTTTATAGGGTTTATAGCGGTCATCGTTCACTGCATTGAGCAACAGAACAGGAGTTTGCGGGTATTGGTTCCTGATAGTTTGTGCCAGTACAATCCCGTTCATATCCGGCGTATCCACGCAGGTTATCACTACACTAAACGATACCTGCGATAAAATTTCCAATGCCTGCACGCCTGAAGCAGCAATCGCCGGTATCAATTTCCATTGTTCCAGTTGATTCTTGAGAATAGCAGCAGCCTTCACATCAGGATTAACGATCAGCACCTGCTTATCTTCAAATCCAACCATTGCATAGCCAGCAGCAGCTGCCTGCGATTGAACTGCGGAAAGTAAAGGGATCGTGAACCAGAATCTTGCCCCACCTTTTTCAGCTCTTGCAAAATGGATCTGTCCGCCCAATTGTTCTACAATTTTTCTGCAAATAACCAAACCAAAACCTTTTGCTCCGCTATTATTCCTGGTAGAATAATTTTCGGGCAGTATGCCTGTGAACAATTTTCCTTCGATCTCTTTTGCAATGCCTGTACCGGTGTCCACTACTTCAAATTCAAGCAGCGGTTTGCCAGATGTTTCATCTTTCGCATTGTGTACGCCTACAAAAACTTCACCATGTTTAGTGGCTTTTACGGCGTTTTCAACGAGATTAATCAATACCCGTTGCAATCGTTTATTATCGGTCAGTATATGGGAAGGAACGTCGAGGTCGATTTCGTATAACAGCTCTATATTATTTGCCTTCGAACCAAACACATCCAGCACTTCTTCAACACAATTTCTCAGATCAACATTTTTTTGGTCAGGGTCACCCTGGAGCGCATCCATTTTTGAATGGCTGATTACATCGTTAATGAGTATTTCATTCAGTTTATTGAGAAGAATATTACCTGAACTTATGATGGTATCTGCATATTCCTGCTGCTCAGTATTAAGTTCGGTTTCCTTTAATAACGTAGCCATTCCAAGTACACCATTCATCGGCGTTCTTATCTCGTGACTCAGCGAAGACAGTAATTGGCTTTTTGCTTTTCCTGTCTGATCTGCTTCTGCCATGGCTGCCTGCTCCCTTGCAGCTACATATTCTAACTGCGTTTGCAATCCCTGCACCTGCAAATCAAGTGCGGCTATACGATTGCGTGAGCTGGTAAGTTTGGAGCGGAAAAAATGCCATACAACAACAAACATGCAAAAAAAGATGGCCGCTATAAATATCTTACCGGAAGCAGGTATACTATCTAAAATATAATAGGTCATAAAATATAGCTGTTGGTTCTAAAAACTTTTAGGGTTAAGGGGGTTTGTATCATTAAAAACTACATCAGCGGTGGCCAGTTTATGCAATACGCTGATTTCTTTCAGATAGGGGTTCCAGTAAAACACCAGCTTCTCTATAGGCTGCCACAGCACTACCCAACTGAATATATCGAGCCCGCTTCCGATAGCCGAATGAATAACCTCGGATTCCTTTAGTAAAAGCGGCCCGGCAAGATGCAACAATAATATCAGCATAAGACTCACAAACAGAAGTCCATAGTTTCTTCGTTTAAACCGCTCAAATGCAGCCTGCCTCGATAATTTCTTTGCTTCGAAATGTCTTTTGATAGAATAGACTAAAGGATCTGTGTATTGCTTATCTGAATCATTCTTGCAGGTTACACGGTATTGAAAGATACTGTGACGTCGTGCCTGAGCAGTTGACATCATGATATATTGCTCAAACTCGTGACTTATCTGTCTTTTGTAAATAGGCGCGGGATCGTTTGCATTGAAATGATCTGCAATGGTGACTGAATTCACCGTGAGAAAAATATTAACCTGCTCCTGCGGAATTGCACTCATAAGATACGACGATATTGGATTTTCAACCGTTAAAGATTACCCATTTCTGCTGCTTATTTTGTAGTTATAAATACGATTGTATTGTAGTAGTACAAATGACTAAGGCCCTTGTAGAAAAACACCTACAGTTTTTTAAATGTTACGACTATAAAATATAAGCCCAAATAAGGAGTTCTTTATGCTCGTTCTCAATATCCTGAAAAAACAAAAATGCCAATGGATCGTACCCAAGCTTCCAAAACAGGCACGTGCAGCCGCTGTTCATTTTTATTTTCCTACAAAGAAACACTTAGACAACCGTACCTCTATTTGAAAAACCAATCCATATGAAAATTACCCGACTTACCTTATTACTGTTTATACAATCACTTCAAATAATTGCTTTTTCGCAGCGGCAAAATTTAAAATTTGATCACCTGGACATCAATTCAGGTCTTTCACAAAACAATGTTATGTGCATGCTGCAGGATAAGCAGGGATTCATGTGGTTTGGTACCCGTGACGGATTGAATAAATATGACGGTTACAAATTCACCGTATATAAAACTGAAGTAAAAGACAGCAATAGCATAAGCAATACGTTTATAACCGGAATGGAAGAGGATGCGAGGGGAATAATATGGATAGCGACCAGGGGCGGCGGACTAAACGCATATGATAAAGCAAAAGATAAATTTATTCATTTTAAACATGACCCGAAAAATCCGTCCAGCATTTCAAGTAACCTGCTGACAGGAATGAGTAAAGACCGCGAGGGAAATTTATGGATATGTACAGAAGATGGATTGAATTATTTAGAAGCCGGGAAAAATACATTTGTTCATTATAATGTAAATGCGAAATCTGTCTATGAAGACAGCGAGCATAACCTTTGGATAGGCGGTCTTACAGACGGCTTACACCTGCTGGACAAAAACACAAAAAAATTTACTACCTGGCATTATAATAAAAACGATAGCGCATCGCTTAGTAACGATATAGTATCAACGATTTTTGAAGATAGCAAACATCGACTCTGGGTGGGTACACTGGAAGGGGGTTTAAACCTCTTCAACAAAGGGACCGGCAAGTTCCGTCGTTTTGCATATGGAAGGCAAAAAGGTAACGGGTTGCTGGTGAGCACCGTGTTTTCCATAGCAGAAGATAACACAGGTCGCCTCTGGATTGGCACCGAGAACGGAGGATTGAGTATATACAATCCTTCCACAGATATATTTGAAAATTACGTGCATGATGAAATGGATAATAACAGCGTCAGTTATAATTCTATAGATATTGTATATCGTGACAGGAATGATAATATGTGGATCGGCACTTTTGCGGGCGGTGTTAATATCGTCAATAAAAACAGTAACCGGTTCGAACATTATAAACACACATCGTCTGTTAACAGTCTTAGCGACAACAACGTATTATCTATAGCAGAAGATACGCATGGTAAAGTATGGATCGGTACAGACGGAGGCGGATTAAATCTTTTTGATCCCCTAACAAAAAACTTCACGCATTTTTTGCATGATCCGAAAAATAATAAAAGTATTTGCGGAAATTATGTATTGAGCGTATGTGCAGACAGTAAAGACAACATATGGACCGGTACATGGGGCGATGGATTAACCATTTTTAATCCACGTGCAAATACCTACAGGCATTTTAAAAATAACCCCGACGATTCAACCAGTATCAGCTGCAATAATGCGTGGGTGATTTTCGAAGATCACGAAAAAAATATCTGGGTAGGCACCTACAACGGCGGATTAAATCTTTATAACCCCGCTAACAATACGTTTACACGTTTTATCAGTGGTTCAACAACGATGAATACTGACAAAATACTTTCCATTAGTGAAGACAATACAGGCGATAATCTTTGGATAGGCACAGATGGCGGCGGTCTGCTTGCTTTTAATAAAAAAACAAAAGCGTTCTCAGCCTATTTACATGATGACCATAAAAACAGTATCAGCGACAACCGGGTAAATAACGTCTACCCGGACAAATATGGCAACTTCTGGGTCGGTACAATGATGGGCTTAAATTATTTTGATGTAAAAAAGAAAACATTTACGGTCTACTTCACCGAACAGGGATTACCTAACAACGTCGTATTTGGTATACTGGAAGACAAAAAAAACAATCTCTGGATCAGTACAACGCGCGGCGTGACACGGTTCAACCCTGCTGCCAATGCATTTAAAAATTTTGGCGTGCAGGATGGATTGCAGTCTTATGAGTTTAAGATGCGGTCGTTTTGCAAAACTTCAGCAGGGGATTTTTATTTCGGAGGTATAAATGGATTTAATAAATTTTCGCCTGATAAAATTAAAGAAGACCCGTTTCAGCCACCACTCGTATTGACTGATTTCAGGATATTCAATAAAAAAGTTTTGATTGCCAGGGATAGCAAAGATCATTCTCCGCTTAAACAGGATATTTCACAAACGACTCAAATCACACTGCCCTATAAAAATGCAGTTATTTCATTTGAGTTCGCTTCACTGAATTATACGATATCGGATAACAGGCAGTATTCCTACATGCTTGAAGGCTTTGATGCAAAATGGAATGATGTTGGTACAAACCGAACGGCTACTTATACCAATCTTGATCCGGGAAAATATGTTTTAAAAGTAAGGGGAACGGATAATGAAGGCAACTGGTCATCGAATATGATAACATTTCAGCTGACGATAACGCCCCCGTTTTATCTTACCTGGTGGTTTAAATTAATGGCAGGACTCACGATTGCCGGATCCATTCTGACGGTGTACCGGTTCAGGGTAAATATAATAAATGCACAGAAAGAAAAATTGCAGGAGCTGGTAGAAGAACAGACGATCCAGCTTAAACATATAAATGCAGAAGAACGAAAAGCAAGAATGCAGGCAGATGCCGCCAATAAGGCTAAAAGCATATTTCTTGCTACGATGAGCCATGAAATACGAACACCCATGAATGGAGTTATCGGTATGGCCTCTTTATTATCAGAAACCAAACTGAATGACGAACAGCGTGAGTATGCGAAAACGATCAGCAGTTGCAGTGAAACCCTGCTGAACGTGATCAACGATATCCTTGATTTTTCCAAAATTGAATCGGGGAATATGGAAATCGAGTCGCGTGATTTTGACTTGCGTACCTGTATCGAGGAAGTGCTGGATATGTTTGCCGGCAAAGCAGGTCAACTTGGACTTGACCTGGTTTATGAAATAGATCCTGAAGTGCCCATGCAAATAATGGGTGATAGTCACCGCCTTCGCCAGGTGTTGATGAACCTGGTGAATAATGCTATTAAATTCACCCGCAGAGGTGAAATCTTTGTCGGTGTTCATTTAGAAAAAGAGAAAAAAGGCGAAGGAATGGAACTGCGCTTTGAAGTGAGGGATACCGGTATCGGTATACCGGCAGATAAAATGGAGCGCCTGTTTAAAGCCTTTTCCCAGGTAGATTCGTCTACTACCCGCCGTTATGGCGGAACAGGACTTGGTCTTGTAATTTGTGAAAAACTGGTTGACCTGATGGGCGGTTATATCGAAGTAAAGAGTAAAGAAGGCGTAGGCACCAGCTTTATATTCACGATAAAAACAATGCCCGGTTCACAAATACTTCGTACGTATGTTACCAATCACATGGCAGGCATCGAAGGTAAGCGCATATTGGTTGTTGATGATAACACGACCAACCGGAGTATTCTTAAAAACCAGCTTGAGTTGTGGAAGCTCGAACCTGTACTCGCCGACTCCGGGGCAGAAGCGTTGGAAATACTTTCCCGTTCGAAAACTTTCGATTTGATGCTCTCCGATATGCAGATGCCGGAGATGGATGGCTGCCAGTTAGCGGCAAAAGTAAAACAACTTCATCCTTCATTGCCCATTATCCTGCTGAGTTCTGTAGGCGATGAACGGAATGAAAAATACGAAGGTCTGTTTTGCTCCATACTTACCAAACCGGTAAAACAGGAAATGCTGAGCCGCATTATTATTAATGAATTACGTGGTAAAAGTAATGATATAACGGAGCAGGACACACCGAAACAAAAATTGTCACCTGATTTTGCCGCCGAACACCCTATGAACATCCTGGTAGCAGAAGATAACCTGGTGAATCAAAAGCTGACGCTTAAAATTCTTAATAAACTGGGATACAGTGCAGATCTTGCCGAAAACGGAAGACAGGTCATCACCCGAATGAGCAATACACACTATGATCTTATATTGATGGACGTGCAGATGCCCGAAATGGACGGCCTCGAGGCTACGCGTACGATCCGTAAAGGCAAACGTCGTCAGCCGCTTATCATTGCAATGACGGCCAATGCAATGAAAGAAGACAAGGATGAATGCGAAAGAGCCGGTATGGATGATTTTTTAAGCAAGCCGGTGAAACTCGAAGATCTCGTGTCGATGCTTGAAAAATGGTCATCGCATGTTCAGCAAAAGAAAGGTTTTTTACAAGCAAATCTTAGTTCCTTTTAATAGTTTATAAAATATATAATGATGCATCCGAGCGAAAAAAATAAAAGTAATATTCCTGCTGCAGGTTTAGCAGAAGATGAAAGCAGCTTTGATTTAAGTATTCTTGAAGAAATGGAGGATCCGGAATATACAACAGAGATCATCTCCCTTTTTATTAAAGATACGCCGAGACAACTCAAAGAGATTCGTGAAGCACTATCCGCAGGCACATCGGAAACGGTGTACAAAACCGCACATAAATTAAAGAGCAGTGCTGGTATCTTACAGGCAAACAGGTTGATAAAATTTTTGTCTGACATAGAAACAACAGCAAAAGCAGGAAAAGGCAATGAAGATCTGAATGGTTTGCTGAAGAATGCCGAACAGGAGTATAATGGTCTTGAGCAAAAGTTGAAAAGTTATTTGAAAAAATAAGTGAATCCAATTTTTGCGGCAAACGCTGTTCCTGGCGTAAAGCATATCTCTGTAACGGGAGATAATTCACCTTTTAAACGGGTTTCCGTTGCGAATTGAGTTTCTTTCCATTTTGTGTTAAACAGATTATTTATCGTAAACCCGATTTCGTATTTCTTTTTTGTATAGTTGATAACGGCATCAGTAATAAAATAACCTTTAGCGTTCAGGCTGTAGTCCACATTTGCAGGCCTGTCCCCGATGCAGCGATAGCGCAAGCTGCCATTCAATCCTTTTTTGGAACCATAAGTAATTCCCCCTGTACTGCTCCAGACAGGGGCAAGTGGAATATAATTGCCGCCTTTTACAGCATCAACTACGCGGCCATGTGCATAGTTTATATCTATGTCTATGTATAATGATTTTACAGGTTCATATCGTCCGGAAAAATCAAAACCCATTCTTTTTGTTTTACCATTGAATTCAACGGTACCGCCATCGCCACCATATACATATTCATCGTCAAGATATAAATACCAGAGAGCTGCCGTTATCAACAACTTCGGTGCAGGTTTTGAAACAGTGCCCAAATCAACTCCGTACGCAGCTGGCAGGCTATGCTTACCATTTTCAATCACCACTCCCCTCGTGTCATTTGAATGAAAACCCCGGCCTGTATTTAAATAAAATTGTAACCGGTCGTTGACGTGATAGTTGAACGTAAGTTTAGGGCTTACAAGATGAACCTTTGTTTTATACAAGCCAATCTCCGGCAATGTTGAATCACTGCTTAACTTATTGTTGTACGAATGGTAGAACTGATCGAAACGAAGCGATGCATTTACGCTGAAATGAGAATTAAATGTGAGCGTTTCACTTAAATAGGGTGATACACTCAACTCCCGGATATCTCCCAACTTGACGAGGGAAATTAATTCGGTACGATTCTTTGTATGCGATAGCTCCGAATTCTTTATTATATCTGATCTCGTGCTGACACCTGCTTCCGTAACCAGTTTTATAGTACCAATATAACCGGTATGATTGTAGCTGCTGTTTGTACCTACCATATCCCGGGATTCTTTTTGCCTTATCTCATCACCATTGATGGTATCGATAAGATAGAAAGTAAAATTGCTATACAGATCAAAGTTGTAATGGGAATAATAAACCAGGTTTTTAATATAGTCACCATTGCTAAATGATGTAATTAATCGGCCATTGAAATTTGAACGGGACGTTACGCCACCTTCGTTCGGATCGAGTGAGCCGTAAAAACCAATAACCCCTTTATCAACAGCACGATCGGGTATTTGTCCGCTTGCGTTCCATTTGCTGTACAGGTATGAAGCCGACAAAGACAAGTAGCTTTTCTTTGAAATCCTTCCATTATATTTTGTAAAAAAATTGAAACGTTTGAAATGTTGCGGACAATCAAAATAGGAATCGGTATAGCGATATTCGGATGCCGCGTACCACGATTGTTGTTTCTTGCGGGCATCTTCGTTCAGTAAATTGAACATACCCATCAAGCGATATGTATTAAACATTCCGCCTTCCATCCGGATCATACCTGACCTAAGCGCATTGAGCGTATTAAAATCAGCAAAACCGGTTGTCGCGAAATCACCTTTGTCCGCATAATAAGGTCCTTTTTTAAAATTGGTATATTCTATCGTTTCAGGAATGATAAAGTGACTATCCGCATAGCCCTGGCCGTGAGCATGAGATACCATGTTAATCGGCATACCATCAGCAAATAGGGCGATGTCGGTACCGTGATCGCAATCGAAACCGCGGAGAAAAATTTGTTCGGCTTTGCCGCCGCCCTGGTGCTGCCCGATAAACAAGCCCGGTATCAATCGTAAAACTTCCTGGGAGTTGGAGACTCCGCGCAATTGAATATCACTTTTACTTAACGGGCGATAAATATCCCCGGAATTGGCAACGACTTTAACATCTGAAAGTTCAACCTGTTTCCGGATGAGAGCTATTTTGTTACTCACTGCGAGTTGAGTAAGTGATACTTTCCTGGATGCATAACCGATAGAGTTGATAATAATATTCCCGGTAGTATCGTCTGGTTTTTTAAATGTGAATGCTCCAAGTAGATCTGTAATCACTGATATACCTGTACCTTCTATGTATATATGTGCACCTTCAAGAGGCTGATAATTGTTATCATCAACAACATATCCGGTTATTGTTCCTTGCTGGGTGTAACCTGTCCGAAACGCAATAACGAATAAAATAAGCAAAATGCCTTTCATGATTTGCCGGGAAAACGCTGAAAGCGTCTATTAAAAACAGTACGCATTGAATCAGGAAAATTTATTTTTTAGAGGAACGATATAGTTGGCGCATATCCTTCACTGAATATTTTTTTTCAGAAACAGGTTCATTTCCCCGCACAATCTCAAATGGCTTTTGTTTTTTTCGCCATAAAAAGTGAGAAGCAACTGAAAGTATAGAAGCGCCGGAACAACCCATATGAGATACGTATATTTTTCCTGGATGGATTGTGTAATGAAATTGATTACCCTTGCAGCCTCTGTGCTCAATAATCTATTCTGACCGTTCATTATCGGTTAGAAATTCAAATTCTCAATTTGCCAGTTAATAAAGAAGAGATATTTTTATAGCCTGTTGAAGTCCTACGACTCAAGAGCTGAATCAATTACGAAAAGAAACCACAATGAAAAAAATATTTTTAAGCGATGCCGGACCTAAAGTTTCGCCTGCTATTTATGGATTCTATCGCTGGGATGCACATGATCTCAATGTTAAGAAAATGGAAGCCGTTATCGATCTCTGTCTTGAGTTAGGCATTAATACCTTTGATCATGCCGACATTTATGGCGATTACCAATGCGAGGAGATCTTCGGAGGTGTAATCAGGAATAAAGGTATCAAACGGGAAGATATTGTGTTATTCACCAAGTGCGGCCTTGTCGTTCCGTCAAAAAATAATCCTGATGTGCGTGTGAAGTATTACGATACGTCAAAAGAACACATTATAAAAAGCCTGGACAATTCATTGCGTAGATTAAAGACAGACTATGTTGACATTTTTTTATTGAACCAGCTCGATCCTTTATCGAATCTTGAGGAAACAGCCATTACACTTCAGCGACTGCGTGAAAGCGGTAAAGTAAAAAATATCGGTGTGGTCAATTTTTCCGTATTTCAGCACCAGTTGTTGAGTTCTTACCTGCGCATTCCGGTCGTGACGAACCATATAGAACTAAATCTTTTGAATACATCAGCATTTGACAATGGCCAGATAGATTACATTAAGCAAAAGTATATGCGGCCATTGGCAACTTCTCCCCTCGCCCAGGGTTTAATAGCGAACAGTATCGAGAAAAAACCGCTATTAATCCGGAGAAAGCTCGAAGAGTTTTCAACAAAATATGAAGCGCATATCGAGTCAATTGCAATCGCGTGGATACTCAAATTGGGAGCACTGCCATTAATCGGAACCACGAGCGAAGAGCGGATTAAAAATGTTGCGAAGGCCCTCGATGTTGACTTATCCAGGCAGGATTGGTATGAATTGTACGAGGCATCGCGTGGTGAAATCTGAACAGGTAAGTTGGGAATTAATACTGATCAATGCGAGGGGTTCAATCCTGAAACCATCCCGATTGTAATCGATTCCCATTCAATTAAGCTTTCGCCTTAAACAAATAAAAAAGCCTCGCAAAATTGCAAGACTTTTTGATGTTTGTGACCCCGTCAGGATTCAAACCTGAAACCTTCTGATCCGTAGTCAGATGCTCTATTCAATTGAGCTACGGGGCCAATTATTTATTTCAAAATTCTCTGTTCATCCCTGAAACCTTCCCGATTGCAATCGGGATGATCTATTCAATTGAGCTACGGGGCCAATTATTTATTTCAAAATTCCCTGTCCAACCCTGAAACCTTCCCGATTGAGCTAGGGGCCAATTTCCGTTTGGGGCGGCAAAAATAACGGAAAAACTCGTCAGCACAAAATCACGAGCATTAAAATTGGATCGGTATAAATATCGAGCTCATCCTTTGTGTAGCTTTACCTTATGAAACTCCATTTTTGGTCCATAGG
>Ga0207645_10000574_pt1 | contig 30472 bp, 36 predicted proteins | sample KBSM53metaG_FD_184331 | JGI IMG/M metagenome (GOLD analysis project Ga0207645, IMG submission 184331) | Miscanthus rhizosphere microbial communities from Kellogg Biological Station, Michigan, USA - KBS M5-3 metaG (SPAdes) (version 2) | ecosystem: Host-associated > Plants > Roots > Rhizosphere >...
TTCAGCTCCGCTTGCATGAATCGGAAAATTAGAGAGTTCGCTCGATTGTTTCTATTTGTCATTTCACGGCTCTTTGTGAAGGCTAAGTGACTGTGCGCAGCATGACTGGCTACGGCCGCGGAGAAGCCGATTGCCACGGGATAAAACTGAGCGTGGAACTGAGCACGGTGAATCGTAAACAAAGTGAGATTGCGATTAACCTCCCGCGCGATCTCACCGAGCTTGAAGCGCGAATTCGTCAGGCGATTAACGCGCGCATTTCCCGTGGCCGCACCAATGTCCTGGTCGCGCATCATGCCAGCGCGGATGGAACGCGGCGCCTCGCTCTCGATGTTGAGCTTGCGCGTTCATATCAAGATGCGATGCGCGCATTGCAGAAAAAACTGGGTGCACCCGGTCAAATCACTATCGATACGATTTTGCAGGCGCCCGGCGTAATGCGACCGCCGGAGGAAGCAATTGAGGCCGAACGCGCCTGGCCCGCGGTCGAACGCGCCCTCGAATCCGCTCTCAACCATCTGATTAAAATGCGCGAGCGCGAAGGCCGGCATCTGGCGAAGGATTTGATTCGCCGCTTAAAGGCCATTCGACAATTGCTGAAAGAAATTCGCGGACTTCATCCCGCCGTTGTTAAAAAATTCCGGGCGGCCTTGACTGAACGAATTGAAAGGACCGGCTTGCCGATCAGCAAGGATGACGAGCGACTGGCCAAGGAAATTTTCCTTTTTGCCGACCGCTCCGACATCTCGGAAGAACTAACGCGGCTGGAAAGTCACCTCGCGCAATTTGCTCATCATTTGCGCAAAGAAGAGCCGGTCGGTCGCGCTCTCGAATTCATCGTTCAGGAAATTTTTCGCGAGTTCAACACCCTGGGGGCGAAGGCGAATGACGCGGACATCGCGCAGCGAGTAGTGGCATGCAAGACCGAGCTGGAGAAAATTCGCGAACAGGTGCAAAACCTTGAGTAACAAATTTTCGCGCTACGGAATCTTATTTGTCGTCTCCGCGCCGTCGGGCGCAGGGAAGACGACGTTGTGCGACGCCCTTCGCCAGACCCCCGATTTCGTCTATTCCGTTTCCTGCACCACCCGTCCGCCGCGTTCGGGGGAAATCGACGGCGAAGATTACCGCTTTCTTTCCAAAGATGATTTTCTTGCGCGAGTGAAGGCGGGCGAGTTTCTCGAGCACGCCAAGGTGCACCAGCATTACTACGGGACACTGCGACAGCCTTTGATCGATAATTTGAAAAAGGGTGTCGATGTTTTGATCGATATCGATACCCAGGGCGCGTCCGCCATTCGCAACTGCGGCGATCCTTTTGTGCAAGAGGCGTTGACTGACGTTTTCATCATGCCGCCCAATCTTGAAGAATTGCGGCGCCGTCTGACGAAACGCCGCACCGAAACGGTGCAGCAAATTGAGGCACGTTTGAAAACGGCCGCGCGCGAAATGAAGCACTGGCGCGACTACCGCTACACCATTATCAGCAAATCGATGGAGGAAGATTTGCTGAAATTTCGTCAAATTATGGGCGCGGAAAGAATCCTGAGCCGGCGGTTGATTTTGCGATGAATGTTTTTTCGCTCGTCCTCCCGAGCGCAAGCGAGGGACCCCGCGTATAATCGTGGATCACGCAAACTAGCTTGCAACCAACACCGCGTTTGTGAGGTCCCTCGGCGTCAGCGCGCCTCGGGATGACACCGAGATCGTTTGCGCCATATTTGCTTCGTCATCATGGCTCCAAAATCGAAAACGAGAAATCAAAAGTCGATTGTGCTCGGCGTGACCGGGTCGATCGCCGCCTACAAATCGGCCGAGCTGGCCAGTTTGCTGGTGAAACAGAATCACAATGTTTTTGTGGTGATGACAAATGACGCAAACGAATTCATCACCCCATTGACCTTACAAACGCTTTCGAAGAATCCGGTAATGACGAATTTCTTTGACGAAAAAGAAAATTGGCGACCCGGTCATATCGAGCTTGCGGATAACGCCGATTTGCTTTTGATCGCACCCGCGACCGCAAACGTCATTGCTGAGCTCGCCCACGGTTTGGCCAATCATCCACTGACCGCAATCGCGCTAGCCACGCGCGCGCCGATTCTGATCGCGCCGGCGATGAACGGAAAAATGTGGGAAAACGCTGCAACGCAGGAGAACGTGGAGAAATTGAAATCACGCGGGGTGGAATTCATCGGCCCGGAGGCAGGCATGCTCGCCTGCGGCTACGAAGGCCTCGGCCGTCTTTGGAAAGTGGAGGACATTGCGTTCCGCGCCGAATTTCTCCTGCACCGGCACGATCGATTGATCGCGTGAAGTTCGTCATCACGGCCGGACCGACGCGCGAGCCAATCGATCCCGTTCGTTTCCTGAGCAATCGTTCTTCCGGAAAAATGGGATATGCCATCGCGGCGGCTGCGATTGAGGCGAATCACGAGGTCCTTCTCATTTCCGGCCCGGTAAATCTTGCAGCGCCGGCCGGTGCCAGATTGGTGAGCGTGATCACGAGTGATGAAATGTTCGCTGCGGTGCACGAGGCGGTGCTCGATTGCGACGTCCTGGTGATGTGCGCCGCGGTCTCCGATTACAAACCGGCGCACGTGGCCGAGCAGAAAATCAAAAAGCGTGACGAAAGATTTTCGCTCGAGCTCACTCCGGCACGCGACATTTTGAAATCGCTTCCACCATCTCGAAATTTCTTCGTGGTTGGTTTCGCCGCAGAAACAAATGACGTGGAAGAACATGCTCGCGCGAAACTTGCTACAAAGAATTGCGACATGATGGTGGCAAATGATTTGAGCGATCCAAACATCGGGATGGAAAGCGATGAAAATGCGGTCACGATTTTTTCGCGCAGCGGCGAAAGCGAAGAAATTTCGCGCGCTTCCAAGAAAATTGTTGCGCGCGCACTTGTGAAAAAAATTTGCGCAAACGCGAAAAAAGTTTTGACAAAAAAATTCTGAGGATGAATGAACTCGTAAGTGAAGTTTCTCAAACCCTTCACAGACCCACCGCGATTGCGGATTGAAAGGGGGGAATAGTCGATGCCAGCAAAAAGAAAGAAAGCGGCCAAGAAAAAATCAGCGAAGAAAAAGAAGCACTAACGCATTAGTGCTCTTCACGGCCCCGAAAAGTTTTCGGAGCCAAAACCCAAACTTCAACCCGGGGGGAGAATTCGATTTCTCCTCCCGTTTTTTTATGTGACTCGGGTTATATATGGCAATCGGGACGAGAGCCCTCACCAGGCGCTTCGCGTACCGTCTCCGGCGCTGATTCCCCAGACACCCGCGCCCTCTCTCCGGGGAGAGGATTGAGCTGAGCGCAGATTGGCTCGTCGATTCGTTTTCGTGGTGCACTTTGTGTTCTTTGTGCGAGCTAATCTCTCATGACCCATTATCTCGACGCCGCCGTTAAAGCGGCTTGCGCCGCCGGCGAAATGCTGCGGCACAACTTCGAGAAACCAATGCAGGTGAATCAAACCACCAAGCACGACATCAAACTCGAAATCGACGTCCGCGCGCAGGAATTGATCGCGCAATCGTTGCTCAAAGAATTTCCGCAGCACGCGCTCTACGGCGAAGAAGGAATCGTCGGCGATCAAGCGAGCGAATTTCAATGGGTGGTCGATCCGCTCGATGGTACGGTGAATTATTATTACGGCATTCCGCATTTTTGCGTCTCAATCGCGCTGCGCTGCCAGGCCGAGATCATCGTCGGCGTCATTTTTGATCCGATCCGCAACGAACTTTGGACCGCGCAAAAGGGCGCGACCCCGAAATTAAACGACCGCGAATTTCGCGTGAGCGAGCGCGCGGACCTGGCGGAGGCGATCGTTTCAGTTGGTCTTTCCAAAACAGGGATCACGATCGAAGCCGGGATTCCGTTGCTACAAACGATGGTGCATCGCGCACGCAAATGCCGCCTCCTGGGCAGCGCCGCGCTCGACATGGCTTATGTCGCGTGCGGCCGATTCGACGCCTACATCGAGCAGGGTATTAGTCTCTGGGATGTAGCCGCCGGTTGGATTCTGGTGGAAACGGCCGGCGGTTCAGTGGAAATGAAACCGCGCCGAGATATGCCCGATCGCTACAGCATCATCGCATCCAACGGCGTGGTCGATTTGAAACTGTGAGCGCCTTTCGCTGCGGCATTGGTTATGACGCGCATCGCCTGGTCAGCGGACGGAAATTAATTCTCGGCGGCGTCAAAATTCCGCATCCGCGCGGGCTCGAAGGACATTCCGATGCCGATGTTCTTTCCCACGCCGTCGCCGACGCCGTTCTTGGCGCGCTCGGAGCGGGCGACATCGGAAAACATTTTCCGAACACGGAAGAATCGATTCGCGGAATCAGCAGTATTGAAATTTTGCGTCACGCTGCGACAATCGCCGCGCAAAAAAATGCGCGAGTGGTGAATGTCGATGCCACGGTGCTGGCGGAAGCGCCAAAAATTTCTCCGCATATTGCCGCGATGCAGGAGAAAATCGCGGACGCGCTGGGGGTGAAAGCGAACGCGATCAGCATCAAGGCGACGACGAACGAAGGACTCGGGGCCATCGGGCGCAGCGAAGGGATGGCGGCGATCGCGGTGGCGAGTGTGGAGGTACCGTGATCGTCATTCCAAGCGGAGCGAAGCTGAGTCGAGGAATCCCGGTGCGTTACGTGTACGCTTCGCGACGAGATCCCTCGACTTCGCTCGGGATGACGATTTTGCGAGCATGATCCGTTTCTTCAATACCTACTCACGCGCTCTGGAGGAGTTCGCGCCGCGCGATCCGCCCAATGTCTCGATCTACACCTGCGGGCCGACTGTTTACAGCCACGCCCACATCGGAAATTTTCGGGCCTACATTTTCGAGGATTTATTGCAGCGGCATCTCGAAGCGCGCGGCTTCAACGTCCGTCGAGTTATGAACATTACGGACGTCGACGACAAAACCATTCGGGGCGCGCGGGCAGCGAAAGTTTCGCTGAACGATTTCACCGACCCGTTTAAGCGCGGATTTTTTGAAGATCTCGAAACTTTGCGCATCAAACGCGCCGACGAATATCCCGGCGCAACCGAACCGCGTTACCTGGCGCGCATGATTGAGATGATTTCCGAATTGATCAAACGCGATCTCGCCTACCAGGCCGAAGACAAGTCAGTGTACTTTCGGATCAACAAATTTCCCGATTACGGAAAGCTGGCGCATTTGAATTTGGAAGAATTGCGGCCAACCGGACGCGTTCGCAACGATGAGTACGAGAAGGAAAACATTGGCGATTTTGCGCTTTGGAAAGCCTGGGACGAAGCCGATGGCGAGGTGGGCTGGGATTCGCCCTGGGGTCGTGGTCGCCCCGGCTGGCACATCGAGTGCAGCGCAATGGCAACCTCGTTGCTGGGCGATCAGATCGATATTCACTGCGGCGGGGTCGATAATATTTTCCCACATCACGAGGCGGAAATTGCGCAAAGCGAAGGCGTGACCGGAAAAAAATTCGTGCGCTACTGGATGCATTGCGCGCACCTGCTGGTCGACAACCAAAAAATGTCGAAATCGCTCGGCAACTTTTATACCCTGCGCGATGTCACCGCCAAAGGATACAGCGGACGCGAAGTCCGCTACGCCTTATTGCGAGTGCATTACCGCGCGCAATTGAATTTCACGTTCGAAGGAATGGAAGAGTCGCGGCAGGCGCTGATGCGGGTTGATGAATGGCTGCAGCGTTTGCGCGAAACGAGCGCGAGCGCTTCGCCAGGAAAGGGTGCAGGACCCGTCCCGACCGACGATTTTCAATCCGCGCTCGATGACGATCTTAATATTTCCGGCGCGCTCGGTATTTTGTTTGAAGCCATTCGCGAAACCAATCGGGCGATGGACGCGAATGAACTCGGAGCCGACGGCGCGAAAGCCTGGTTGCAATGGTGGGAGGAGATCAATCAGGTGCTGGCGCTCGAAGCCAGGGAATCGATGGCATCGCCACCGGAGATTGAAAAGCTGGCCGAAGCCCGTCGTCTCGCCAGACTTGCCAACGACTGGCAAAAAAGCGATGAATTGCGGCGGAAGTTAAACGCCCGCGGTTGGGAAGTGCGGGATACCAAAGACGGACAAAAAATTACCCGCCGTGTCGGCATTAAGCCCTGAAGAAGCATTCGCGCCCGCCGAGTTCATTGCGCTCGAGCACACCACTCACGCTAAACTTTTCGAGAATCAGCGCTTCATTTGGGATGCGCTCAAACAAATCGCCAGCTATCTGCAATTTCGTTTGAAACCGGCGGTGTTGGGACAGTTGATGGGAAAACCGTTCATCAGCAATACCGTCTTTATTGGCAGCGGCACCATCGTCGAACAAGGGGCCGTCATAAAGGGGCCGGCTTGGATCGGGGAGAAGTGCCATGTGCGCAGCGGTTGTTACGTACGCGAAAACGTCATCGTGGGCGACGGCGTGGTGATGGGGAACTCGTGCGAGTTCAAGAATTGCATCCTGTGCGATGAAGCGCAGGTACCTCACTTTAATTATGTGGGCGATTCCATTTTAGGATTTCGCGCGCATTTGGGGGCGGGCGTGATTTTATCGAATGTAAAACTCGACCATCGCGAAATTTCTGTCGTTGCCGCTGACTACACCATCCCGACCGGACTGACCAAATTCGGCGCCATTATTGGCGACCGGACCGAGATCGGTTGCAATGCCGTGCTTAATCCCGGTACCGTCATCGGCCGAGATTCCATCATTTATCCCGGGGCAAACATTCGCGGCGTGGTGCCGCGCGCACACATCGTAAAGTTGCGGCAGGATTTACAGACAATGAGCAGGCGCGATCTGCGCTGATGCCGCGATTACGAGCACGAGTAGGAGTAGGAACAAAAGAGGAGCGGATGGGAGGGGATTCGAACCCCTGGTGCCTTGCAGCACACACGCTTTCCAGGCGTGCACAATCGACCGCTCTGTCACCCATCCTTTCGAATCCTGCTCGTAATCGTAATCGTAATCGTATTCGATCGATCGATTATGAGCACGAGCACGAGTTACAACTGCAGCCGGCGGAACAATTCATCGAGCGGCAACTGAATGCCGACAAAAAATTCACCAAAATCCGCGTACTCCGCGCTCACTGGATCAAAACGCATTTCGTAAACGATTTTCTTAATTTGGAAAGTATCGCGCGCGAAAAGCGTTACGCCCCATTCGGCATCGTCCAATCCAGTTGACCCGGTAATGAGCTGTTTTACTTTGCCGGAAAATTCGCGACCAACTTTGGCGTGACCGCCCATCAACTTGCGGCGTTCATCAAACGGCAAGGCATACCAGTTCCGTTGTTCGCCGCGCCGTTTGCTCATGTTATAAAAGCAGACCACCGGCCAATCGGGTAGTGTCGGATAAACGCGTTCCTCCCGATAATGCGCCATCCGTTCCGCGAAAGTTTTCATCGCGGTATCGAACTCCGGCGTCCCAGGTTTTAGATTTTGCTCACGTGCGAGCGCCTCGGCGTATTGCTCGGCCGTGGTTGTGTATTCGCTCTCTTCGGTCAGCGAGAGATAACTGTAAACCGGCTCGAGCACGCCGGCGCCGAGAGAAAGATTGAGGCGTTTTTCAAAAGAATTTGCCGCGTGCAGGTCGGGCGTGATTAGCATAAAAGCGATGTCCGCTTTCGGCGTGACCACGCTCAGCGTAAGCAACTGCGTCTTTTCGGTAGCCCGGATTTCCTGCACGATCTCGGAGAGCGCGATCTTGGCCGTGCGCTGTTCATCGCCAGTGAGCAGCTGCCATTGTGCGAAATCGATGCGGCAGAAAAGGTGGAGACAATGCCATCCTTGTTCGGGAATAAGCGAAGCGTTCTTGTCGGCCATCGCGCTAGCTTCCGCCGTCAATAGAGCTGGTCAAGATGCTGTGGTGGATAGCCTTTCATTGCCCGGGCGAATGAGTCAGCAGCCGCGACTTTCCTAACGGCGAGGCGCGGTTTACAATTCGGACATGAGTCTCTTGCAGGCCGAGGTTGAGCGACGCGGCACCCAAATCTTTGATCTGGTCGATCGCCATCCGGAATCGATTTTCAGCAAGGCCGGATTCTATCAACGGATGATGGAGTTTTCGATGCGCGACGAACATTTCAAAGTGCAAATGTTCCGTTTCGTCGATGTGCTCGCATCGCTCCGCCGCGGTTCCGACATCGTGCAACATCTCGATGAATATTTTGCCGACATGCGCAATGGCTTCGCTCCATTCATCCGCACCGGCGTGTCGCTCGCGCGTATCGCACCATTCATCAGTGGAAAACTCCTGCGCTGGAATGTCTCGGGAATGGCGCGGCAGTTCATCGCCGGGCGCAATCCGGATGACGTAATGAAAACGCTGCGCAAAAAACGCCGGCAAAAAATTGGATTTACCGTCGATCTGCTGGGCGAAGCGGTAGTCAGCGAAGAGGAAGCTAACGAGTATGCGACGCGCTGTCAGGAATTACTCGAACATCTGGCCCGGGAAACGCGCCGCTGGACCGATCCGCTTGGCAAAAACGCCGAGCTCTTCCCAGTCGTAAATGTGTCGGTAAAAATTTCCGCCCTCTATTCGCAGATGAACCCGGCCGATCCGGCCGACGCAATTGCGCATCTGGCGCCGAAGCTCCGCCCGATTTTACGCCGCGCCAAGGAGCTCGGCGCTTTCATCAATTTCGACATGGAAAGCTACGCGCACAAAAACGCGACCCTCGAACTGTTTCGAACGCTTTTCACCGAGCCGGAGTTTCGCGATTGGCCACACGCCGGCATCGTCATTCAAGCTTACTTGCGCGACGCGGAAGAAGATTTGGTTGATCTGATTGCGTGGGGACGAGCGCGCGGGACGCGTTTTACCGTTCGTCTGGTCAAAGGCGCGTATTGGGATTACGAAAAAATCAAGTCCACTCAAAACGGCTGGGTCATTCCGGTATGGCTGCAAAAACCGGAGAGCGACGCCAATTTCGAAAGGCTCAGTCGCATTTTACTCGAGAACGAATCGATCGTGACTTCCGCGTTTGGTTCACACAATGTCCGCAGCATCGCGCACGCGCAGGCATTGGCGGAAGAACTCGGAATCGATCGCAGCCGTTTCGAATTCCAGTTGCTCTACGGAATGGCGGGTCCGATCAAGCGCGCGCTGGTCGAGATGGGTTATCGCGTCCGGGAATATTCGCCAGTGGGCGAATTGTTGCCGGGGATGTCGTATTTGGTGCGTCGCCTCCTTGAAAATACCTCTAATGAAGGATTCTTGCGCGCGAAGTTCTCCGAGCACGTTTCAGGAGCCCAATTGCTGCGCGATCCGCGTGATTTGGTAAATGGCGCTGTCGCAACTTCCGTCATCCCGAGCGAAGTCGAGGGATCCCGTAGCAGAACCTTTGAGGTAACTTCCGAGGAACCCATCGGGCTGAGCTGGACTGGCATTTTCGCTCGGGATGATGGAACAGGTCGAAACGGCGCAACGCGCGAGACGCTACCCGGCGACACCTACAGAAATGCTTCGCTGACAAACTTTGTTTATCCGGAGTCGCAGGGAAGAATGCGCGTCGCCTTGCGCGACGTGCGCGCGCGTTTCGGACAGAAATACCCGCTCGTGATCGATGGCAAAGAGATTTGGACCGACAAATTGTTGCCGTCACTCAATCCGAGCGCGCCGGATCAAATCATTGGGTTCATCGCCGAGGCCGGGATTCCAGAAGCGGAGAACGCCGTAAAAGCAGCGCGGCGCGCGTTTGAATCTTGGAGCCGCACGCCTTTCGAACAGCGCTGCCAGTTGCTTGAGCGCGTGGCCGCGATTCTCGATCGGCGCCGGTTCGAACTTTCCGCAGTCGAAGTTTTTGAAGTCGGCAAAGCCTGGGCCGAAGCCGACGGCGACATCCGTGAAGCGATGGATTTTTGTCTCTTCTACGCCCACCAAATGCGGCTGCGTGGAAATCCACGTCTGACTCAACATGTTCTTGGCGAGGAAAGCTACCAGCATTACTGGCCGCGAGGCGTTGCTCTCGTCATCGCGCCCTGGAATTTTCCGGTCGCGATTCTCTGCGGAATGGTCACCGCCGCGCTGGTCACTGGCAACACCGTGATCATGAAACCGGCCGAGCCTTCAGCGATCCTCGGCGCGCTGTTGATGGAGATTTTCGAGGAGGCGGGAGTTCCGCCGGGTGTCTTGAATTGCCTACACGGCCGCGGGTCGGTCATTGGCGCCTACCTCGTCGATCATCCCGATGTGGAAATGATCGCTTTCACTGGCTCGCGTGAAGTCGGTTTGCGGATATGGGAGTCGGCGGGCAAAACCCGACCGGGCCAACGCGAACTTAAGCGCGTCGTCTGCGAGATGGGCGGCAAGAATGCAATCATTGTCGATTCCGATGCCGATCTCGACGAAACGATCGTGGATACCATTTATTCCGCCTTTGGTTACCAGGGACAAAAATGTTCCGCCTGTTCACGTCTGATTGTGCTTGAAGAGAATTACGATCGCGTGATGCAGCGGTTGCTCGCAGCCGCTGCGAGTTTGCGCGTCGGCAATCCAGAGGAGCCGGGAATCACTGTTGGGCCCGTCATCGACGAAACCGCCTATCGCCGGATCCAGGAAATTATCGAGAGCGGCAAAAGCGAAGCGACTCTCGCTTTCCAGGCAACCAAAATACCGGAGAAAGGTTATTTCATTCCCCCAACCATTTTCACCGGTGTAAAACCGGAAATGACGTTAAGTCAGTGTGAAATTTTCGGGCCGGTGTTGAGTGTGTTGAAAGCGCGCGATCTCGATGACGCAATCAGAATTGCCAACGACACCGATTACGCGCTCACCGCCGGATTCTTCTCGCGCAGTCCGGCTAACATTGAACGGGTGAAGGCCGAGCTCGTCGCCGGGAATGTTTATGTCAATCGCTCCTGCACTGGCGCGGTAGTCGGCCGCCATCCTTTCGGCGGATTCAAAATGAGCGGCGGCGGCACCAAGGCCGGCGGCAGCGATTACCTGCTCAATTTCCTGGTCCCGCGCGTCGTCACCGAAAACATTATGCGCCACGGCTTCGCCCCCGAAGCCACGCCTGAATACCGCGCCGAATTCCTGCCCCGACGGTGAGGGGCGCCATCGCCTCCAAATTGGCGCGCAGTGATTCCGGGTAGCGCGATAATCCCCGTTAGTCGAGCGGGTGACCTTTGAGCAGCAGTTTCACAACAGTCACCACCATGTAACCGACCGGCCAGGCGGCGGCGAGAACAACGAGGGCAAAAACAAACATCTCCTTGGCTCGTTCACGCTCAGATTCGAGCAAAAACTCGCGCGTGAAATCGTAAAATCTGCGCTGGGCGGATTCTCCCTCATCGTCCGGAGCTGACCAGTAGCCACGCCACTCGCCCATGTCCGAGCGAAAGAAATGATCCGTTTGCGGAAACCTGCGCTTTCTGCTTTCGCACAGACTTTTCGGTTTCATCGCCTGCGATCCTCAGCTTAAATTATTCCAAAATATCACATCACGCGAAGCTTTAAAGTTGCGCGAAGGGGGAGCGGGGGTCGCGAAACGATCAAAAGCGCGGCGCGCGGTAAAGTTCAGTTGTTCATCCAGCGAATGATCTTGTCGTGGGCCTCGGACAAGACGCTCATATGGTTCGCGCCCTCAACCGGAAAGAAGTCGATAAAAGGAAAGTTTTGGGCTAGCTCGCGGCCCATCCGCACAGGGATAACCTCGTCCTTTGTCCCGTGGAAAATCGCGATTTTCGCTTCTGGATTCCGTTGGCGAATTTCAACAATGCCAGCGCGGTTGTCGTAGTTCTCGATCAGCAAATATGATAGCGGACCAGTGATAACGCGGGCGGCCTCCTCGCGCAGAGTGGTGAACGGCGCGATTGCGACAACTCGCTGGACGCGATGACGCCTTGCGAAATCGATCGCAACGGCGGAACCGAGGGAATGACCAATGGCGCAGAGTCGGGGCTCCATTTCATCCTCGGAAAGAGCGAGTCGTTTCGCCAACGTGTTTAGCGCGGCGTCAGTGCTAGCTCGCGTGCTCGCGATGCTGGCGTAGCCCTGGCATTTTCCGTAGCCGGGATAATCCAGGAGCAGGAACGCATCATTAGGATTTGGATAGCCGGCAAGGATTGTCGTCCAATCGAGTGCCAGTGAGCCATTGCCGCAAAACGCGACCCAAAGCCGGCTGGGCAATTGCTCGTTATTGCGGGCCGGAATGTAAAACGCCGTTTGTTTGCCGAACGGCAGAGTGTAAAAAATTTCCTCGCCATTTGTCGGCAAGGCTTGTGCGTATCCCGCGCCGTACGGCCGCGGATGATAAACCATCGAGTGCTGCTTGAAATAAATCAGCGCGATAAAAAGGGAAAGACTCAGCGAGACCGTAACGAATCCGCGAATGACAATTCGCTTTAGCTTGTTGCGGGGCGTGTAGGATCGATGCACCTGAAGGTAAGAACACCTTCACGGCAACGTCGAGCAAATCGATTCCTTTCCCGATCCAATCGATTTTATCGATCGCAGGAAGTTCTTTTACTGCCAGTGGCCCGCCACCCAGATCCAGCCGCCTGGTCGTCGCACCCAGTGACCTTCAACCCAGACCGCGGCCGGGCGTGGACGCACAATCCAATGCCCGGGCACCCATGCGTAGCTCGCGCCAGTCCATTGCCAGTAGCCATTCGTCCAAACGTAGCTCGGCCCTGGCGCAACCGTTCTCGTCTCTACCCGAACTGGTGGGGGCACTTGAGTAACCAAAACCTCTCGTGTAACGGGTTGCGTCGCAACGGGGCCAGTTGTCACCGTCCGTGTGACTTCAGTTGTCGTAGTCGTGACAGGGGTTTTCCGCGACGCAGCCAGCTAATCCCAACAGCGCCAGCAAACAAAAAGGCATTCTCATATCATTCCTCCTCCCTAGGTTCGTTTTGCCCGAGCAATCCGGCTCTGTTCGTAGAAACGAAGACTCGGAGCAGATATGAGCGATTCGCCGATTTTTGCCGGATGGGAGCCGCACAAATGGAAAGTTTGTGTTCCTCGACTCGGCGGCTTCGGCACCGTGGAGCGGAACACAGGCCGATGGCCTGTGAGCCCAGCGGGAATTCTTCCCGCTGCTGCTTCGGAGCGGTCTCAGCGGAGTAAAAACTCCGCTGGGCGCACAAACTGGAAAGTCTGTGTTCCTCGGCTCACGGGACGGCGGAAAGAAAAAGCAATGAAAGAAGCGCAGCTGCGCAGTAGATCCGATGGCACAAAACCAAATCTCATCCGATGATCGCGCAATGCTCTACGTCGTCGCGACGCCGATCGGAAACCTCGGCGACATTACTTTGCGCGCGATTGAAGTTTTGAAATCCGTCGACGCAGTGGCGGCGGAGGACACGCGATACTCCGGAGTGTTGCTGAAACATTTTGGAATTAAAAAACCGCTCGTCAGTTTTCATGAGCACAATGAGGCGATGCGCACGGCGCAATTGATCGAGCGTCTCGCCGCCGGGGAAAATATCGCGCTGGTCACAGACGCCGGGATGCCAGGATTGTCCGATCCGGGGGGGCGGTTAATTCGTGAATGCATCCGACGTGATCTTCCCTTTACCATCGTTCCCGGCCCGTCTTCGATTCTGACGGCAATCGTCGGGTCGGGATTATCGACTGAGAAATTTTTCTTCGCCGGCTTTTTGCCGGTAAAAAGCGGCGGGCGCGAGCGCGAGTTGCGCGGCGCCGCCTCGCGCGATGAGACCACGGTTTTCTTCGAATCGCCTTATCGATTAATGAAAACGCTCAGTGCCGCCATCGGCATTTTGCAAGACCGGCAACTCTGTGTCGCTCGCGAGTTGACCAAAAAGTTTGAGGAATTCCGGCGCGGGAGCGCAGCGGAGCTTCTCGCGCATTATCAGGCGCATCCGCCAAAAGGCGAGATTGTGCTCTTGGTCCAAGGAGCGGCGGCTTCCAAGCCGCCGAATTAATTAAAACGGCGGTTGGAAACCGCCGCTCCTTGAAGAAAACTCTGCCGACAGAGTCGGTGGGAGCTACATCGGCTTGGACTTGCGACCTTGGCGCTTCTGTGCCACGTTGCGCGGCTTTTTCCCCCGAAAGAACTCACCCGTATGGCTTTTGCAATCATCAAGACCGGTGGCCGGCAGTATCGCGTCGCGGAAGGCGACACGATCGATGTCGATTTGCTGGAGGCCGAGGCAGGTAAGCAGGTCGTGCTCGCCGACGTCTTGATGCACGCCGATGGCGAGAAGGTCACTCACGGCGCACCGATCGACGGCGCAAAAGTCACCGCGGAAGTGGTGGAGCAACGCAAAGATAAAAAGGTCGTCGCCTACAAATTTCGACGACGAAAGGGTTATCACCGCACGGTGGGGCATCGGCGCAAGCTGACCAGGCTGAAAATTAAATCCATCAGCGTCGGCGGAAAGAAAAGCGCGAAAAAAGAAGCGGAATAGGATCAAGAATGGCTCACAAAAAAGGACAAGGCAGCGTAAAGAACGGGCGCGACAGCGTCAGCAAACGCCTGGGCGTGAAGAAATTTGGAAGCGAACTGGTTGTCGCCGGGAACATTATTGTGCGGCAACGGGGAACAAAATTTTTGCCGGGGAAGAATGTCGGACTTGGTCGCGACTACACCATTTTTGCGTTGGTCGATGGGAATGTGCGCTTCGATCGGGCGGGCCGGCGAGTGAACGTCGATCCGGCGGCGGCGAAGTAAGCTTTAAGGTAGCGCAACGGATCCCTCGACCTAGCTCGGGATGACCAAGGAGTACGGGACAATTGTTGCCCAAATTGTGCTGTTTGTTTTATAAAAGAAAGGTCCGCTCATGAAATACAAGACGTTCATTCTCTTTGGCGCGCCAGGCAGCGGCAAAGGCACACAGGGTAAAACGCTCGGCAGTATCCCCCGTTTTTTCCATTGTCCCTGTGGCGATGTTTTCCGCTCAATCGACACCCGGACCGAGGTCGGCAAAGCTTTTCTCGAATATTCCAGCAAAGGCCAGCTCGTACCCGACGAAATCACGGTCGAGCTTTGGAAAGAAGCGATCGACGCCGCCGTCGACGCCCACAAATTCAAGCCGGACATCGACACTCTCGTGCTCGATGGGATTCCACGAAATGTGAGCCAGGCAAAAATCATGGACCAAATGATTGACGTGGAAAAAGTCTTCCATCTCGCCTGTCCAAACCGCGAAACCTTGTTTGTGCGATTGAAGAAACGCGCGCTGAAAGATAACCGGCTCGATGACGCTAACGAGCAGGTGATCCAAAAACGGCTCGACATTTACGAAAAAGAATCGCGTCCGGTATTAACCTACTATCCAAAGAATTGCATTACCGTGGTTGACGCAATGCAGCCACCCGCGAAGGTTTTGTTCGACATCCTCGCCAGCGTAAATGGCGTCGATGGGCATCGAAATGAGTCAGTTTGAAAACTTTACCGCTTCCAGTCTTTATTGCGACAAATGCAAAGCGACCATGCCGGTGCGCGAACGGCTCCTGCTAGTTTTGCCTGACAAAGAACTCTACGATTATCTCTGCACCGGTTGCGCTTCTTCGGTCGGATCGCGCGAAGTCACGGCCGGTGAAAAAATGATGGCGCAAGCGATTGCGGCGCAACAGGCGCGCCGAGGAAGGCGAGTTTCAAGCTCCCTGCATTCCTAACAAGAATGCGGATCCTCTTTATCGGCACTGGCGAAATCGGCCTGCCGACACTCCGGATGCTCTCCAATTGGCGTGAGCACAAGTTGGTCGGCGTAGTCACTCAACCTGATAAGCCAGCCGGACGTGACCAAAAGCTCACGTCGCCCTCGCCCAAACAAGCGGTGCAAGATCTGGGTCTTGACCTGCCTGTATTGCAGCCGGATCGGATCAAAAGTTTGGAATCGGTTGACGCAATTCGCGCGCTAAAACCGGATGTGATTGTGGTGATGGCCTACGGACAAATTCTTCCGCGCGGCCTGCTCGAAACTCCGCGGGTTGCTTGCCTGAATTTGCACGCCTCGCTCTTGCCGCGTTGGCGTGGTGCGGCGCCAATCCAGGCCGCGATCGCGGCGGGCGATCGCGAAACCGGAATCACGGTCATGTATATGGATGAAGGGCTCGATACCGGCGACATCCTGCTTCAGAGAAAAATTGTGATCGCGTCTAATGAGAGCGGCGGCTCCTTGCACGACAAGCTGGCCCAAATTGCACCCGAAGCGTTGGCTGAGGCGATCTTGTTGCTCGACAAAGAAAAAGCGCCTCGCCTTTCACAAGAAAACGAGTTCGCCACTTACGCGTCCAAGCTCGAGCGCAAACATGGCCGGATCGATTGGAGCGAATCCGCCGAAACAATCGAACGAAAAATCCGTGCATTCGATCCGTGGCCGGGCGCGTTCATGGAAATTGATCATCGCCATCTGAAAATTTTTAGCGCGACGATTGCCGATTGTAAGGGCAAGCCCGCCGAAATTTCGCAAAAGGAAAATGAATTAATTGTCGCTGCCGGAGAAGGCGCGTTGTCATTAGGCGAAGTTCAGCTTGAGGGAAAAAGGCGGATGAGCGCGGCGGAATTTTTGCGTGGGCATTCCCGGATCGCTCAGTTGTAGCCGTCGTCGCGGGCCGCAGCTCCCCAGCCGCAGCCAGCGACCCCGGCTACAGGATCGCATTTTTGTTTTCATTACCCGCACGTTGCGGCATCTTGACGCCCCATGCAGACGGAAGCCGCCGCTTATCAACGCATCGTTCTTAAATTAAGCGGCGAAGCGCTTCAGGTCCCCGGTGCGCGGGAAAACATTTCGCCGCAGATCGTCCTCGCCATCGCGGAGCGAATTAAGGAAGTGCGCGATCTCGACGTGCAGGTCGGTGTCGTGATCGGTGGAGGTAACATCTGGCGCGGAACTTCCGCGGCACATCGCGGAATGGACCGCACCACCGCTGATTACATGGGAATGCTCGCGACCGTGATCAATGGCCTGGCCTTGCAAAGTGCCTGCGCCCAAATCGGCGTGGAGACACGAGTGCAGACCGCGATTGAAATGAAAAACGTGGCGGAGCCTTTCATTCGCGGACGTGCCATTCGTCACCTCGAACTCGGACGCGTCGTCATTTTCGTCGCCGGCACCGGCAATCCCTATTTTTCCACTGATACAACCGCAGCGCTGCGCGCGAGCGAGATTGGGGCGGAAGTACTTCTGAAGGCAACGAAGGTCGATGGCGTTTATGATTCCGATCCGAACAAAAATCCGAATGCGAAGCGCTACGAACAAGTCAGCTACACCGAAGCGCTGAGCAAGCGGTTGCAGGTCATGGATTCGACCGCTTTTAGTTTGTGCATGGACAATAAAATTCCCATCGTCATTTTTAACATGAACGAGCCAGACAATATTCGCGACGCGGTGCTGGGGCGAAAAATCGGCACCCTGGTTTGCGATTAGAATACGGCCGCGTCAAAATCTTTTCATGAGCGCCGACGACATTCTTCTCGAAGCCGAAATGGCAATGGAAAAAAGTGTCGATTTCATGGTGCACGAATTCGCAGCGGTGCGGACTGGGAAAGCATCGCCGGCCCTGGTCGAGAATGTGGATGTGCAGGCTTACGGCTCGGCCATGAAACTCAAACAGCTTGCTCTCATCACAACGCCCGAACCGCGCTTACTCGTGGTGCAACCATTCGACGCCGGAACCGTCCGCGACATCGAAAAAGCACTCAATGAATCGCGCATCGGCATAACCCCATCGGTGGATGGGAAAATCATTCGTCTGCCCGTTCCGGAGTTGTCAGAGGAACGCCGCAAAGATCTGGTCCGTTCACTGGGCAAGATGGCGGAGGAAGCGCGAGTTCGCGTGCGCGCGAACCGGCGCGCTGCGCTGGATGAAGCGAAAAAGCTGAAAGCCTCGGGTGGCCTGACCGAAGATGGGATGCGCGACACGGAAAGCGAGGTGCAAAAATTGACGGATCGATTTGTAAAATCGATCGATGATCACCTCGCACGCAAAGAAGCTGAGATCATGAAAGTGTAAGCCCTCTTTCTCTCTGGAACGAAGATTAAGAGGAAGAGTTACAACCGCACCAAATCGAGCAGGAACTGGCACCAGAGATAGATCATGCCGCGCCAGGAGTATTTCACTTCGTCATCCGCTGCCGGCTTGAGTACCCCCGCCCGGACATTGTGCGCAATCTGATCGCGCAAATCATTTTCAATGTCGGTTTGCATCCGTTCCTCATCGAGAGGGTCGAGCGAAGTCGTTTCAACGGAATGGTTTCGCAAAAATTCGCGGTGGCTCTGATAAAGCTGCCAAAATGTCTGGTCCGGCCGTTGACGATTGATTCGAAATTGCGGCGTTAACTTCAACCCGTAAGACAAGGGGTAATTCCACGTCGTCCAGATGATGCCGTCCTTCGCGCGGGAGGAAATGCGCAGATAATAAAAAGAAAGATCATGCTGTTCGTTCAGGCAGATCGTGGCCTGAGCGCGATCGTCGGTCTTATAGAATAATCTGAAAAATTGCCGGTAGTCTTCCCAGTCCCAGCCGGCGTCGTTGACGTGGGCGAAGCCTTCATTTTCGATTTCACGGCTGATCTCATCGAGGGCGGGGAACAGGCTGGTGGAGGGCGGAGTTTTAGGTCGCAAACGCTTTTCTTTGGGCAGCCGCAAAGTGCGAATGCGGGTGAGGATCTCCAGCCACGGCAGAAAAAGCCAGCTCGCCGCCCCTGCCAGCCCCCAGGCGGCATTTCCGGTGATAAAATAAACGGCCAGGAATGACGCGATCAGGACTCCAAGCGCACCGAGTTTTTGCGCGAATGTAGTTTGATAACTGCGCAAGGCGACACTGAGAACAGCAACGCCGAGGGTGAGAAGAAGCCCGAACAGCATTTAGGGTTCGATTTGATGCTCGTCTAAGAATTTCTCGAGCTGACCGACATCGAAGTTTGCCAGCACTTCTTCGCCGGCTACCAGCGTCGGGACATAACTTTGATCGGAAAGTTCCCTCATCTCTTCGTAGGCGGCACGATTTCGACCAACATCGACCTCAACGAATTTGTAGCCGCGCGCTTGCAGAAAATCCTTTGCGTCGACGCACCACGAGCACATCGCGCGGCTATAGAGTGTGAGGTCACTGCCCATAAACAATGGTAAAACAACGCGTGTCCTGGCGTCAACCGGCCCGCTAATAAGCTTTGGCCCATACTACTCGTTTTGCACTCGCTTGGCCTGTGAAAATGCAGCGCCCGGATTCGGAACTGGATGACGGAATGCACCGAATAGTGACTTTGAGGTCGTTTTTTATTTTTTCCTCGATTTCACGCGAGCCGTTCCAATGCGCCAAAGCAAAGCCACCGTGAATTTCCGGTTTCGCCGGATTCTTCGGCGTGAAGAAGGCGTAAAACTCTTCCTTGCTGTCGATGGTGCGGGTATTGGCATCGCGAAATTTCAGCGCCCGCTGGTAAAGATTTTGTTGGATCGATCCGAGAATTTCCGAGGCGCGGGAAACGAATTCGTTCGTTGCCATGGCCTGCTTCTCTTTCACTGACTGATCGCGTCGGCTTACCGTCACCGAATTTTTTTCCAGGTCGCGCGGGCCAAGCTCAATTCGTATTGGAACGCCCTTCTTGATCCATTCCCAATTTCTCACTCCGCCACCGAATTGGCGTCGATCTATTTCCACCTCAAGCGCGAGATCGGCGTATTTATTTGCGCGAAGCTGGGCCGCAAGTTTGTCGCAAGCTTCCAATACCTGACTCCGCGTTTCTTCCTTCGGTGTGATCGGTAAGATCACAATCTGGGTTGGTGCGATTCGCGGCGGCAAAATGATTCCATCGTCGTCGCCATGCGCCATCACCACCGTGCCGACCATGCGCGTGGTCATGCCCCAGCTCGTCGTCCACCCAAATTCTTGTTTGCCTTCGCGACTCTGAAATTGAATCCCGCTCGCACGTGCAAAATTTTGCCCGAGAAAATGTGAAGTGCCGGCCTGGATTGCCTTTCGGTCCTGCACCATCGCTTCGATCGTCATCGTTTGCACGGCGCCGGGAAATTTTTCGCTCTCCGATTTTTCGCCGGCAAAAACAGGGATGGCGCAATGATCGCGCGCAAACGTTTCGTAAACACCGAGCATGCGCTGAGTTTCTTCGCGCGCTTCGGCTTCGGTTTCGTGCACGGTATGGCCTTCCTGCCAGAGGAACTCCGTTGTGCGCAAAAACAGCCGCGGCCGCATCTCCCATCGCACCACGTTGCACCATTGGTTGAGGAGAATTGGCAGGTCGCGATACGACTGGACCCACTTGGCGTAACTCGCGCCGATAATCGTCTCGCTCGTTGGCCTAACCACCAACGGTTCGTTCAAGGGACTGGCCGGTTTCATTTTCCCTTCGGCATCGACCTCAAGCCGTGAGTGAGTCACGATCGCGCACTCCTTGGCGAAGCCCTCGACGTGTTCAGCTTCCTTCGCGAAATAGCTCAGGGGAATAAAGAGCGGAAAATAAGCATTACGATGTCCGGTCGCGCGAAACATGGCGTCTAGTTGCCGCTGCATGTTTTCCCAAATGCCGAAACCCCATGGGCGGATAACCATGCAGCCGCGTACATCGGAAGGCTCAGCCAGCTCCGCCGCTCGAATGGCCTGTTGATACCACTCCGGGAAATCCTGTTCCCGAGTAGGCGAGATGGCGGTTTTTTCAGCTTTTGTCATAATTTCGAATGGTATTAACTAAGGTCGAAGGACGAAAAATGATTCTTCGATTTGCCCCGGAATTAGAGGAGAGCAAATATCATCTGGCCCGCAACTTTGCCAGGGCTTTTGGGTTTTACTTCTCGGTTATGAAACGTCTGGTTTTGGTCACGGTTTTGCTCGCCGTTTTGCTACCAATGGCCGGGTTTGCCCAAGGACAACGAACGGTTGACTTCAGACGTGAACGCTTTGCTGGGCTGTCGAGGGATGAGCAGACGAGATTGCGCACGGCGCATGACACGGCAATGCGTGATCCGGCGTTGGCAGCCACGCGGCAGCGGTATGAGCAAGCGCGTAAAGAGTTTCGCGACAAATTGCGCGACGCACTGCTCAAGGCTGATCCTTCGGTGCAACCGATTCTGGAAAAAGTGCGCCGTCAGCGACAAAAAGATCGGTAATTAAAAGGAATTCTGTGCGTCGCTTCCCGCGCGCACTAATCTGTTTTCCGCGTAGCCACTGGCGAAATCAATACTGCAAACGCCGCCGAATCTGGCGTGCGACCCGTAGGCTGCTCCAGCCACATTGTAAGTTGGGTTGAAAATGTTTTTGCGATGGCCGCGACCGCGCACGCCGTCGTCGACAATCAACGCCAGCACAATTTCACGCGCAGTATGGCGACCGTACGCAATGTTCTCCGCCCAGCCCTGGCTTACCACGCCGTAGCGACTGATTCGATTCCCGGGATCGCTGCCATGGTTGCCGTAATGTCCCGTTGCACCGCCAGCCTGCTCGCGACAATGATCAGCCGCAGCCAGACAAAGACCGGGCGAAAGCGCGAGTGGTGGTTTCGGCTTCGCGCGATGCAAAAATCGTATCGCGTCATCGAGCGCGCGAACGCCTTCGTGTGTGTGCAAGCGAACATTGCCCGGCAACAAACAAACCCCACCGGAATAATTCTGGCGCCTTTGTTGGAGGAGCGTCGCATAAAGCGCCGGATTTTGTCGGGCCAGGTTCATTTCGTGGATGATTGCCGCGGCTATGACATGATCGGGAATTGCGGCTGACGAGCTTGAGTCGGCAGCTAACGAAAACGTGGCAAAGAGCGAATAAACGATGGGTAAAAGGACGGAGAGACGCACTATAATTTCTAGAAAGCATCCCAGGTGCCATCCTCCTTTGTCACCGCCGCGATCGCGGCGTCGATTCGGCCGTCAGCAAAGTTGACACCTCTCGCCCTCGCCCGTAGTTTCCGTGCCTTTTCCCGCCCCTGATGAAAACCTTTTCAGCTAGAGCAGCCGACGTCCCACGCAAATGGTGGATCATCGACGCGAAAGATCAGGTCCTTGGCCGTGTCGCGGTCAAGGCCGCGAATCTTTTGCGGGGGAAGGAAAAAACTCTTTTCACCCCGCACGTCGATACCGGCGATTTCGTGATCGTGGTTAATGCCGAAAAAGTGCGCATCACCGGCAAAAAGGAAGAGCAGAAAACTTTCATGAGCTTTTCCGGTTACGTCGGTGGGCATAAATCGGAAAATGTCGGCGCACGCCGGGTTCGGCATCCGGAATTGCTGATTGAGCGAGCGGTGCGCGGAATGATTCCGCACAATCGACTTGGCCGGTCGGTTTACCGAAAACTTAAAGTCTATCGAGGCGATACTCACCCGCACGCAGCGCAGCAGCCGGCACCGGTGAAATTGCGCTAGGAAAAATTATCATGGCATCAACTCAGGAAATCGTCGCCACCGGTCGTCGCAAGACTTCGGTCGCGCGTGTGCGAATGACTGCGGGCAGCGGCAAAATCGACATCAACGGCCGCAGCTTTGAAGAATATTTTCCGACCGGGCCGTTGCAGAACACGGTGTTACAACCGCTGCAAACAGTGAAGCTGGCAAACGCCTACGACATCTCGATCAACGCCACCGGTGGCGGAGCCAGTGGCCAGGCCGGTGCCGTGCGCCTCGCGATCTCGCGCGCCCTGTTGCAAGTAGATATCAATCTGCGCGCCACGCTTAAAGCCGATGGTTTGCTGCGACGCGATCCGCGCATGAAAGAACGCAAGAAATCCGGTCAACCTGGGGCGCGCAAACGCTTCCAATTCTCGAAGCGTTAATGCTCTAGCCGGGTCTTCGCTGGCGAGAATCGGAGCACAGACTTTCCGGTCTGCGCCCCCAGCGGGGTTTTACTCCGCTGCACGTGCTTGCGTGGGTTATTGAGGCAGCGGGTTTGGAAACCCGCTGGGCGCACAGGCCAGAGACCTGTGTTCCGCTTAGCGTTCTGCTTTAGATAGCACGCGGCTTTAACTACGGTTTGGCGCTTGGCGCGGCCGGGGGTTTCCCGGGCGGAAGCGATGGGGAATTCGGAGCAGGCGGCGCAGTGGGCAAAACCTTAAGCGTAGGCGGAACGGTAGCGCTTCCCGGCGACTCCAATTTAGATGGCGTAACGACTGATGGCGTTTGTGCCTTCGCCGATTTCAAGAACGTTCGCAGCAATTGGCTGGCTTCCATTGCCGCGTAGCTGTCCCGATACTGTGTCATGATCGTCTCGCAGATGCGCCTGGCATCATCGATCCGGTTTTTTTCCTGCAAGATGTGCACCTGCTCAATCAACGCCATCGGGGCATTGAAACTTCCAGCATTAGCCGATGCAATTTGTTGGTAAGTTGCGAGAGCTTCGTCTTGTTTGCCCATCGCCTCCAGGTTCGCCGCCATCGCCATTCGCGCTGTGCTTGCTAGTTCGCGCTGCGGAAACTTCTCGAGAAACTTTAGCAGCGTTGCATTCGCTTCCGAATACTTCGCCTGTTTTCGCTCGGAATCCGCCAGCAACAGATAGGCGGAGGCAGCAGCAGCGGTGTCGCCATAGCGATTGATCACTTCCTCGTACGCCGCCGGCGTTTTGGCCCCGCTAAACAACGTCGCCGCAGTAGCCTCGCGCCGATCCCGATAGAGGCGATAACCTGCGATGGCGATGATGGCCACAATCGCAAGCACAAGCAGGATCGCGATTTCTCTGCGGTATTTATACCAGAAAACCTGCGCTTCCAGCGCGGGGTTGGTTCTGAGTTCTTTGGCGACTGGCATGCGATTATAGCGGGCGAGTTTATGCCATGCACCCGCGCGGCGTGCAAGATCGCTACTTCAACTCGTTACGCAATCGCATCAAGATGGGAACGGTGGTCAGCACTCCCACGGCGAGAAGGGCTAGTCCGGCGCTGCGCCGCTCCTCCTTTCTAGAGCATTGCTTAGCAGGAGACCGATACCAACGCCAAGCGCGCCCCGCGTCATCGCGATCAACCCAATCTCCGGCAATGTCAAAGTGATGCGTTTCGCACTAATGTTCATATATCTGCTCCACACTTTTGATTCGCATCCGGTGTCCGCCGCGGTTCGCCGCGCAACCGAAAAGGTAACGTGTTATTTTCGGGAAAAGGGGAGTGATCGTCACATATTGAAACGGATGGCAATCGAATGACGCGGTCTGATCCCCAAACCAGACACCAACGGGTGCGACCGCTCCAAATTCGCCGGGCGAGAAAGGAAGATCGCGAGGCCATCTGGCAAATTTTTCGCGCCGTCGTTGCCGGAGGCGACACTTACGTTTTTGACCCGAACATTTCACGCCGGAAAGCGCTGGCTTACTGGCTCGGTCCGAAAACGCGCTGTTACGTCGCTCTATCCGATCAAGGAATAGTTGGTAGTTACATTCTCAAAGCCAACCAGCCGGGACTCGGATCGCATGTCGCTAACGCCGGCTTCATGGTCTCGCCATCTGCCCGAGGTCGCGGAATCGGGCGAGCGATGGCGGAACATTGTCTGCGTGAAGCTCGGCGTCTCAGTTTTCGAGCGATGCAATTCAACTTCGTCGTTGCGACCAACAGAACAGCCCTGCGTCTTTGGGAAAATCTTGGATTTAAAATCGTCGGCAAGTTGCCGGGCGCTTTCCGCCATAGCCGGCGCGGGTTTGTTGATGTTTTTGTAATGTATCGTTTGCTTTAGGCCCTTATAATTCTCGTTAGATTAAGTCACTTGCCAAGGAACGGGCATAAGCTGTAGCTGCACGTCTCCTCACCGGCCAAGATTTCCGCCAGGGACGGTAGCTACAATCCGCTTAGCGCTTCTTTTTTCGGCCACCCTTTCTCCCGCCTTTGCGAGAGCTCGCTTTGCTCTCTTTCTTGCCGCGACCACTTCCGCTCTTTTTGCCGCCGCCGGTCTCCTTATTCACGGTCGCCCAGGCGCGGCGTTCCGCTTCTTTCTTCGAAGTGCCGCGCTTCTTGTAACCTTCTTCGATATGTTCAGCCTGTCGTTTTTGTTTCCCGGTGTATTTCGATTTGCTTCCTCTTGCCATAATTTCTCCCTTTGTTGTGCATTTCGCCGCGCGGCGCGCAGGTGGATTTATCGTGCGCTGGTCATACGTGCATTAACGCCAAGGAGTGCGAGCTTTTTCTCGATATGAACGCGTTCTACAATTTCGTCGGACCTCTGCTCGGGCTCGGAGTTGAACCGAAAGATTTGACCTTCTTTCAAATATCGCTGCGCGGAATCATCGTCTTTGTCGCCACCCTGATCATGGTCCGCCTCGGGCATAAACGTTCGCTGGCGCGCAAGACTGCGTTTGATGCGGTGCTCATCGTCATCCTTGCATCGGTGCTCTCGCGTGCGATCAACGGGAGCTCCGCATTTTTTGCCACACTCGGCGGGGGACTTGTTATCGTCGCGCTGCATCGCCTTTTCGCATCGGCCGCTTATCACTGGCATTGGTTCGGGTTTTTGATCAAAGGCAGCCCGGAATTGATCGTGCGCGATGGCAAGATGCTGCGCGATGTCATGCGTCGGAACCATGTGAGCGAGCACGATCTCGAAGAAGATTTGCGGCTCGACGCCCAAATGGAGGACGCCTCAAAAGTAAAAATCGCGCGCGTGGAACGCAGCGGCGACATCAGTTTTATTAAGAAGGAATAAAGATCCAGCATCGCAGTTGTGCCCATAGGGCGTCCCGGAAATTTGTAGGGCGGCTATGTCACCCCCTCCAACAAACGCCCTACAACTTCGCGTATTCGCAATTAAGCTTCGGCCGTGACGCCGCACGATAAACTTTTCATTCCCGGTCCGGTCGAAGTTTCGGAAAAAACGCTGGCCGCCTTCGCCCGTCCGATGATCGGGCATCGCGGCGAAGCCTTTAAAAATCTTTACCGCGAAATTCATCCGCGCTTACAGGAACTGTTCGGAACAAATCAGCCCGTTTTTCTTTCCACCTCATCGGCCTGGGGCGTGATGGAAGCAGCCATCCGCAATGTCGTGCGCGAGCGCGTGCTGTGCTGCATGTGCGGCGCGTTCTCCGACAAGTGGCTCGACGTCGCCAGACGTTGCGGAAAGGAAGCGGAAGCGTTGCAGGTCGAATGGGGTAAACACATCGATCAGAAAGCTATCGACCGCGAGTTGGCGAGCGGGAGATTCGACGCCGTCACTCTGATTCATAACGAGACCTCGACCGGCGTGATGAATCCGTTGCCCGAGATTTGCTGCACCCTCGCCAAGTATCCCGACATCGCCCTCGTCCTTGACACCGTCTCGTCCTTCTCCGCACTCCCGATCGCGATGGACGCGCTCGGCATTGACGTCATGCTCACCGGGGCACAAAAAGCGCTCGCCCTTCCACCAGGTTTTTCGCTTTTCAGCGTTTCCGAAAAAGCATTTGCACGCGCCGAAAAACAAAAAGATCGCGGCTATTACTTCGATTTTCTCGAATTTAAAAAACAGCAAAGCGAATTCATGACCCCGAGCACGCCCAGCGTCGGGCACATCTTTGCGCTGCAATCAAAGCTTGAAGATATTTTCAACGAAACTTTGCCTGCGCGTTTTGCTCGTCACGCTCGCACCAATGCGCTCGTTCACGACTGGGTGGCCGGGCGAGGTTTCGAATTTTTTGCCGAAGAAAATTTTCGCGCTCTTACTCTCACCTGCGTGAAAAATAATCGGGGAATCGACGTGGCGAAACTCGTTCGCGACCTGCGCGAAGAACATCATCTCGTCATCGACGGCGGTTACGGCAAAATCAAAGGCAAGACCTTTCGTCTCTCCAACATGGGCGATGAAACCGAGGAAACCGTCGCGCATCTGCTTGCTTGCCTTGATAATTGCCTCGGATAGCGCACGCGTCTCGGGTCATCCCGAGCGACAGTCGAGGGATCCCGATGTGTTACCTTTAAGATTGCGCCACGGGATCCTTCGAACCACTCGGAATGACCGGCGAAGCGATCCTTAGGAAAATCAGTGCCTCAGGCGCGCGGAGCGGCAACTTGCGACTCCAAAGCGCGCTCCGCAGCCCTCTTCTCATCTGGAAGCGGTCGGAAAATCATCCAGACACCAGCAAGAACGAAACAGGCACCGAGGAGTGACCAGGCGGACAAGCGTTCGCCACCGAGCGCCCACCCAAGAACGATCGCCCCGGGCGGGGTGATCAGCGAGATGGTTTGCAATTTCGTCACCGACATCAGCGGCATCAGCCAATAAAGAAGCAAAAAAGTGAGTGATGATCCGATGATCGCCAGATAAAGAAGGCAGAAAATTGCCATCCCGGTCCAATGAAAACGCGCCGGGTTGCCATCGACGATAAATCCGATCACCAGCAGCGGCGCGGTGCCGAAAATCATTTGCCACGCCGCCATCATCGCGGGGGCAAGATCCATCCGCCGTGATTTCAGCAACACATTTGAAAAAGCCGCGCTGACCGCACCGACGGTAATTCCGAGGCCGCCCAGGAATGCGAGCCAGCCGTTGAAACTAAGCAGTCGGGCGCAGATTAGTGCCACCCCGCCAATTGACACGAACGCGCCGAGCAGACGCTGCCAGCGCAACGGCTCCTCCGGCAAGAGCCAGTGCGCGAATACCATTCCGAAAATCGGAATCGATGCCTGCAAAATCGCCGCCAGCCCCGAAGACACGTACAATTCGCCCCAAAACAAGAGCGCGTAGTTAATCGCAAACATGAGCACGCCGGTGAACGCGAGCACGACATAATCCGAGCGGCGCTTGGGCAGCAACCGGACGCGGCCAACCGAAACCAAAACCAGAGCAATGATCGCTACCAGAAAACGGATGGCGACGTATGAGATCGGCGGCAAATCGCGCAGACCCACTTTGATCGCGAGCCAGGTCGAGCTCCAGACAATGCAGAGTGTCAGCCACGCTGCTGGAATGCGCCAGTCGATCTGCTTTGTCGTTTCCGAATCTCCGGCAAACATTGGGCGACATTCGCGGGGCTCAGCTGACTCGTAAAGCACCGCTGATATTATGCCCCGCCAATCGGACTGCGAGACACGATTCGAATGCGATGAGCCTTACTTTGACAAATTTCGTTACCCTGCTCGACATCGGCTGTTGGGGGATTTGTTTTTGGTGGATGCATCGCATTTCACAACGGCAAAACATCATGTTAGAAGAACTGCAAGAGCAGGCGCACAGCATCGAAGAACTCTCCAAAGAAGAGCGCGAAATTCTTAAAGAATTGCATCCGACGGTGCAGAAAATTGACGAGAACGTCGATAAGGTGAAAGAATCGACAGAGGCTTGACCGAGCCGGCCGAACTGCCGCCGGAGTCGCTGAAGACGTTGACAACTCGGAGTCGGCGCGAATGCTCGTGCGCGATGATGCCTCCCGACAAATTGCGTAGCCTTGCGCTTGATTTGAATCAGACCGCTCCGCGCAGCCCGTATGCACCGCTCGGAGCGTCGTTCCCTGCCGTTGCGGCTCGGCTGGTCGACAAATGCCGTGCTGAATTACTCGGCCGAGCGGGCTCCTATCATTACAACTGTCCGATGGATCGCCGGTTTTTCGTTGCCACCGGTCTCGAGCCGGCGGCGTTGCGTGACTTTATTTCTACCGGCGCCGACGACGTTGAGGTGGGGAGTTGGATGCGTGCGCGTGCCAAAGCGCCGCCCGAGCAGATAGCCGCCTGGAGTCGCCGCTTCCGCGCGAATCCCCTCTGGCGGCTGCTTGAGTTCGAGGACTGGCTGCACAAAATGTGGCAGCGCCGCGGGCAGATCTGAGTGGATTAGGTGGTTTTCGACTGGAACGTTTTTGTGCGCTTTGCAAAAAAGCGAAAGGCGCTCCGTTTCCGAAGCGCCCTTCATAATTTGATGGCGGTAAGCCGAATTCTGTCTCCCGAATTCCTTCGAGGTGACGATCATTTATCTCATCAAGATTTCTCCAGATGCCGATAAAACGGCCGGCGGTCATAGACCGCTGCTACAATTTATCTGGTGCGACGATACCCGGAGATCAACGGACCGGCTGTCCTCCTCCTGTTTTGTCTTGCACCGCATGGGGTTTTTCCTGCCGCGTGAATTACTTCGCGCGCGGTGAGCTCTTACCTCGCCTTTTCACCCTTGCCTGCACTTTTCTCAAAGAACCGGCGGTATCATTTCTGTGACACTTTCCGTCGCCGCAATCTTACAAATGCGGCGCCCGCGTTTTTTACGCGGCATGCTGCCGTATGGTGTTCGGACTTTCCTCTAATGAGTCTCGCGACTCACCAGCGATCGTCTGCCATCGCGAACAATTTAGCACAACGCGGTAATCCGTGAAAATGGGAACTAAACCGTGGAACATAGCTATGGCCGTTTCCTGTAGGGCAACCGTTCTCGGTTGCCGTGCAATTTCTTCGGCAGGCGATGCGCCTGCCCTACAATTTTTCCGGATCCAGGTCCTCTTCTGAAAGCAACAATCCGGGGTTTATTCGTGGCATCTGCCGTTTCTATTTTCCGCTAATCGAATCAAACCAATGCGCGAGAAAGAACTTTTTCTCGGTCGGCAAAAACGTTTTCGAGGGAGCAATGATCGGGCGCAACGTCGTTGTCATCTGAAAACAGACCAGGATAAAGATGAAGCTCCAGATTCTGAGATGACCTTTGCCCCGCGCGCCAAGAAAACGGCCCGTCGCGTCGATCAGACGCAAGCCGAAACGGATGCCGATCACCCAAAAGAGCAGGTGCAGCGCGCCCATGAAAGCGATTGAGTCAGTTGATTGCGAAAAAATCCACGCCACCGGTGCAAAACCGATCAACAAAATCGAACACAAACAAACGGCCGCGAAAAGCGCGCCGCAAAGACTGCGTAGTTGCGCATCAATCCCGCCGAGGCAGGTGAAAATGTAAAGGCTGGGCAAGCAAATCAGCACCGCCAGCAAAGTACCCAGTCCGAGCTTCGCGGGTGCGATCCACATTTGCGCGCCGCCGGATTGCGCGCCGACAACTGTTCCATAAATTGCCACGCCGATGATGCCGAAAATGAGAAGCCAACCCGCCAGAATTGGCGCCTGCTTTTGATGCAGCTCGTGAACGACGCGTCCCGGATGCTTCAACAAGTTTTCCAAAAGACTAATTGGGTTTTCTGCGTTCGGCATTGGCTCGAAGACGAAATTGTTGGCGAAAAGCGATGGTTGTTTTGATGGAATTGGTGGTGGGTTCATATGGTTTTCGGTTTTGGTTTTCGTCAGAGAAAGAGATGTCGAAAGGCCCGCCAGACCGCTTCGTAAAAATTTCCGCGCAGCGGATCATCGCGGAGAAATTGAATGGTCAGACCGGGCGAGCCGATGAAGGGCCGCAAATTCCACGCCAGCTGCGCCCCGAGAAAAAGATTGCCGCCGAGCCAACTACATAGAACGGCACGGGCGGTGGTGTCGCGCCCGGTCATTCGTCGCAGCACGTCGAGCAACCGCCGATTTGCCATAATCCCCGAAAAGGCAATGGCAAAGACATGCGTCAGCAACATCATACTGTGGCCGAGGATCGCGTTTGCCGATCCAAGCGGCGGCGCATTGAAGAGAACGAAGAGCGTGACTGGGCTGAGCGCGCCGAGAATCACGGCTGCAATCGCGAAACTCATCAAAAT
>Ga0207645_10000577_pt1 | contig 30396 bp, 32 predicted proteins | sample KBSM53metaG_FD_184331 | JGI IMG/M metagenome (GOLD analysis project Ga0207645, IMG submission 184331) | Miscanthus rhizosphere microbial communities from Kellogg Biological Station, Michigan, USA - KBS M5-3 metaG (SPAdes) (version 2) | ecosystem: Host-associated > Plants > Roots > Rhizosphere >...
ATCTTTACACCGCGGGGCAGTCGCGCGACCTGCACCGTGGCACGCGCCGGCGGTGGCGCCGCGACGTGGCGGCTGTACACCTCATTCATCGCCGCGAACTCGTCCATGTCTGCAAGAAACACCGTCGTCCGGACGACGTGTTCGAAGCCGACGCCCGCCGCTCGTAATAACGCTCCGACGTTACGCATCACCTGCTCGGTCTGAGCTGCAATGTCGCCGGTGACCAGTTCGCCGCTGGCCGGGTCGATCGGGATCTGACCTGAGACGAAAAGGAGATTCCCCGCTTTGATCGCGGGCGAATACGCCCCCATCGCCTTGGGCGCGTCGGGCGCGCTGATGACCTGTCGCACGCTTATGCCGCCTTCGTGACCTTGCCGTTGCGGAGGCATCGCGTGCACACACGGATGCGCTTGGTCGCGCCATTCACGATGGCTCGCACTCTCTGAAGGTTGGGCTCGAACCGCCGGGGCCCGACGTTGTGTGCGTGGGAGACCGTCCGCCCGACGACGGGGCCCTTGTGGCACACCTCACATCGCTTCGCCATATTCCTGTCTCGCTGAGGCACCGGCACGAGTGCTCGCGCGGTGTGTGTTGCAACGCCATTCGCCCGGCAAGGGTTGCCGCCGGACGCACAAACCCCACATTGTAGCAGCCTTAGGGCAGAATCAGCGAACTTGCTGGTTTGGCAGCTTCTTCCGTCGCGGGCCGACTGCGAACGTGGAGCAGACGGCCGATCAGCGATATGTATGCGGTCTCGCCGACCGCCTGCTTCTGGGTATCTCGCGCGCCCCGTTCGATGGCGCGGAGCGCAATCGCCACTTCGCCATCGTAGATCTTGGTTCCGCGGGCCCTCACCTCGGCGAGCATCGCCGTGATCTCCCTTGCAAGCCGCTGTGCCGGTAGAGAGGCGGGCGTGTGCTCATAGAGCACACCCTTACCCGCGGTCTCCAGGGTCGCCGCCACGGCCGCGGCGGCCTGCGCGACATCTTCATCAAGCAGGCGGCTGAGCGTGTCCGGTTTGTGGCTCGCGATCCCGGAATGAATCAGGAAGAACAACTGATGCTGCCGCTCAGTCAGGTGGTTGATTGTCGGCAGGAGGACCGCGACATCCTGCTCCTGCTGCTTCTTCACAACCGCGGCCGGATGTTCACGCGCCGCGACCAGATGCGGGCACGTGTCGGGACACTGAATTTCCACCAGCCGCTTGGTGCCACAGCAGATCGTGCAGATACTGCCGCGCAGGGCGGGGCAGTCACGCCGCCCCTTTCGCCGGCCACACGATGGGCAGGTCATAAACGGTGAGCTTCGCACACGCGGGCGGGTGAGGCAACGGTCGTAACCAGCAGGAGCGTCGGGTGTCCGATATCAGTGTCGATTGGCGCACACTGGTGTGTCATGTAGAAAATTAGACGCATTGTTGATTTATCGACAATTACGTCGATCCGCCTTTCGGTCTCGCCCCGCAGTCAAATTGCCAGGGGTGAAATTTTTTTGCTGGGTTGCTCAGAACTGGTACTCTCGCCGTAACATCCGCTATTCCCAATAGTTGCAGTGCCTTATGGCTTTCAGGTTCCATGCTCCCCTGAACTGGCAGTGGGGGAGTGTTCCCAGCCAGATCAGCCGAAACTGGTGGAGATGAGTCACGATTTCGTGGTTTTGGGCTGTGATCTGCAGAGGACATCCAGCGGAAAACCTCGATGCGTCCACCGGCGTCTAAAGATTCAACAGTGCAAGGTGGTTGAGTTGTTCGGTGCTAATTCATAGAGACGCAATGACTTCATTGACTATGCAGTCTACAGGCCGCGAGCGAAGGCAGATCCGTTCTGCCGAGCCATCCGGCCTCGTTCACAGTTAGGCACTTCGATTGCATAGTCCGCGGACATCATACGGGTGTTAAACAGCCTCGAATAAAAGAGGCGGACGGGGAAGGGAGCAGGGCATCATGGCGACGACGACGAGGAAGAAGGTAGCGGCAAAGACGAGCCGCTATGACGAGCTAAAGAAAATGCTCGAGGATCGCCGTCGGGAGTTGCTGAACTCGGTTCACGAGAAGATTCGCGACGCCCGGGCGGAGGGCAACAAAGAAAGGGACGTGCTGGATCAGGGGGAGAGCTCCGAGGTCGACATCCAGGAAGACATCGAGTTCGCGCTGATACAGATGAAGTCCGAGACCCTCACCAAGGTGGATGCTGCGCTGAGGCGGCTCGAGGAGGGCACCTACGGCGACTGCTTCGAATGCGGCGATGAAATCGCTGAGGCCCGCCTTCGGGCTCTGCCATTTGCAGTGCGTTGCAAGGACTGCGAAGAGGCTCGTGAGACCGCTGAGCGTCGGGAGCGCATGGCGCAGCAGAAGCGTGGATCGTCGACGCTCTTCTACGACATGTCTAACTGAAATCGTTCAGACAACATCTCGGCCCTTGGTGCCCAACTCCCCGATCAGGGAGTTGGGCATTTTTTTTCTTGTGATAGCCTCGTGCCCTTCCGTCGCGTCCGAAAGAATTCTTGAATGAAGGATCGTTCCCGCCTATGAGCGACGACCTGCTCGATCTGGACATGCCTAGTGACCGGCCGCTGCCTGTACCCAGCGAGTTGCCGATCCTTCCGCTCAGGGACACTGTCCTTTTCCCAAATTCGTTCATGCCTCTTGCGGTCGCGCGTGAGGCCTCGGTTCGCCTGATCGACGAAGCGATGTCAGGCGCCAAGCTGATCGGCGTGTTCACGCAGCGCGACGCATCGGTCGAAGAGCCGCTCCAGAGCGATCTTCATCTCGTGGGCACCGCGAGCCACGTGCACAAGATGTTCAAGCTGCCCGACGGAAGCCTGCGGTTGATTGTGCAGGGGTTGTCGCGGCTGACGCTCGAGGAGATCACATCGAGCCGCCCGTACCTGCGTGGCCGCGTGGCGCCAGCACCTGAATCGCTCGACGAGGGGCAGCGGCTCGAGATCGACGCGCTCTTGCGAAATATCAAGACCAGCTTTCAACAGGTCGTCTCGCTGTCGCCTTTGCTCTCCGACGACCTGCAAACCCTGGCGGCCAACATTACTGAACCGGGCCGCCTGGCGGATTTCATCGCGTCGAGCCTCACGACGATCACGACGAGCGTAAAGCAGGAAGTTCTCGAGAAGCTCGACGTCAGGGAGCGCATGAATGCGCTGAATCGAATTCTGATCAAGGAGCTGGAGGTGCTCGAGCTCGGATCGAAGATTCAGTCGCAAGTTCAGTCCGAGGTTGGCCGCAACCAGCGTGAGTACTTCTTGCGCGAGCAGCTCAAGGCGATTCAGAAGGAGCTCGGCGAAGGCGACGATCAGACCAAGGACATCGAGGAGCTGCAGGAAAAGGTCGATGCGGCGGGCATGCCGGAAGCCGTGCGGAAAGAAGCGCTGCGCGAGCTGGACCGCCTCGCACGAATGCCGGTCGCCGCTGCCGAATACACGGTTTCGCGAACCTACATGGACTGGCTGGTCACGCTGCCGTGGCAGAAGCGCACCGAGGAAGTCATCGACTTGCCGAAGACCAAAGACATCCTCGACGCCGATCACTCCGGCCTCGAAAAAGCCAAGGACCGCATCCTCGAGTACCTGGCGGTGCGCAAACTCAACCCCGCCGTCAAAGGCCCGATCCTGTGTTTCGCTGGCCCGCCCGGGGTCGGGAAGACGTCGCTGGCGAAGTCGATCGCCCGATCGCTCGGGCGCAAGTTTGTTCGCGTGTCGCTCGGCGGCATGCGCGACGAGGCCGAGATCCGCGGCCATCGCCGCACGTACATCGGCGCGCTGCCGGGACAGATCATCCAGGGCCTGCGCCGCGCCGAGTCTCGCAACCCGGTTTTCATCCTCGATGAGATCGACAAGCTGGGCGCCGACTTCCGTGGTGACCCGGCATCGGCGCTCCTCGAGGTCCTCGATCCTGAGCAGAACAACTCGTTTCGGGATCACTACCTCGACGTGCCGTTCGATCTCTCCGAGGTGCTCTTCATCACGACGGCCAACGTCCTGCACCCGATTCCGCCGGCACTCAGAGATCGCATGGAAGTGCTCGAAATCCCCGGCTACACCGAGGAAGAGAAGCTCGCGATTGCCCGCGACCACCTGGCCCAGAAACAGATTACGAATCACGGTCTCACCCCCGAGCAGCTTGTCATCACCGACGATGCGCTGCGGACGGTGATCCGCGGCTACACGCGGGAAGCTGGCGTGAGAAATCTCGAGCGCGAAATTGGCGCCCTGTGCCGGAAGGCCGCGAGACGACGAGCGGAAGGCGATGAAGCGCCGCTGTCGATTACTCCAGCAGTGGTCATGGACATGTTGGGGGCGCCGACATTCCTCGACGAGGAGATCGAGGAGCGGACCAAGGATCCCGGCGTGGCGATCGGGCTCGCGTGGACGCCGGCCGGCGGCGACGTGCTGCTCGTCGAGGCGTCACGCATGCCGGGCTCGGGAACGTTGACCTTGACGGGGCAATTGGGCGACGTGATGAAGGAATCGGCGCGCGCCGCGCTCTCCTGGTTCCGCGCCCACGCCGCCGCGTACGGTGCCGATCCCGACTTCTTCAAGAATGCGGAGATTCACCTGCACGTACCGTCGGGCGCAATTCCCAAGGATGGGCCGTCGGCGGGTGTGACGATGGCGACGGCGCTGGCCTCCGAACTGACCAGGCGTCCCGTGCGCGGTGACATCGCGATGACGGGTGAATTGACGCTCTCAGGCCGGGTATTGCCCGTCGGAGGAATCAAGGAGAAGGTCCTCGCCGCGCGACGAGTGGGTATACGGGAAGTGATCCTGCCCAAGCAGAACGAGAAGAACGTGAAAGAGGATCTCTCCGAGGAGCTCAAACGGGATTTGACGATTCACTACGTTCAAACCGTGGACGAGGTCCTGCTGCTCGGATTGTTGCCCGCCGCAAAGGCGCGTAGCGATCGCAAGAGCCGCAAGGTGCAGCCCTCGTTGCAATAACTTTAGCTCCCACAACTCCCAACTTCCAACTCCCAACTACATCGATTCTTTTTGGGAGTCGGGAATTGGGAATTGGAAGTTGACCAACGACAGCCCCGCGATCGTCTTGAGGTCGATGACTTCACCCGCGCCGAACATTCGCTGAATCTCATCGCGCGTGAACGCGCGCACCTCGATGTCCTCATCCTCGTCCTGGTGCGCCTCGTCATCGTCAGGACCCGGCGCTCGCAGGCCCGTTGCCTTGAAGAACGTCATCTCTTCGTCGCAGTAGCCTGGTGTCGGAAAGTACGAACCCATGCTCTCGAGTTGCGACGGAACCTGCCCGGTCTCCTCCTGGCACTCGCGTCGCGCTGCATGTGCGGCATCCTCGCCCGGTTTGAGGCCGCCGGCCGGAAGTTCCCAGGCCCACCTGCCAATTGCGGGACGGTACTGCCTGACGAGGATGATCTCGTTCTGTGCGGTGATGGGAATGATCACTACCGAGCCCGGGTGCCGGATGATTTCGGCCTGCAGCTCGCCGCCCTTGGGCAGCGGAATCGTTTCGACGCGAACGCTGAAGACGCGGCCTTGAAAGATGGTTCGAATCTCTGTGGGGACGATCGGGTTTTCGCTCATGCCTCGTCCTTGTCTTCAGGCGGCCAGCCGGGGAGATCCTCGAGCACCTGTGTGAGATCGTCTGGCAATTCGGCAATGAACTGCATTCGCCGGCCGTCGGCGGGGTGCGTAAACGCCAGACGCGCGGCATGGAGGAACGGCCGCTGCAAGCGCTGCACGGCGCGGATGTCGCCGGGCACACGGCGATGAACGCCGCCATAGGTGGAGTCGCCCACGATCGGATGACCGATTGCGCTCAGGTGCACGCGGATCTGATGCGTGCGTCCGGTATGAATCGCGACCTGGCACAAGGTCAGGCCGGGCAGGTGATGCGCGCGCGTAATGCGTGTGACCGCGTCACGAGCCCGGCTGGCGCGCGTCGACATCTTCAGGCGATTCGACGGGTCACGACCAATAGCGGCTTCAATACGGCGCCCCGCCTGGACCACGCCCCAGACCAGCGCGATGTATTCCTTTTCGACTGCGTGATCGTGGAACTGGCGCGCGAGTTCGTGGTGAGCCGCGTCGTTCTTGGCGACGACCATGAGGCCGGACGTGCCGCGGTCCAGTCGATGCACGACGCCCGGCCTGAGTTCCCCTCCCACGCCGCTCAGGTCGTCGAGGTGGTGCAACAGCGCATTGACGACCGTTCCCGATGCATGACCGGCGCTCGGATGCACCACCATGCCGGCCGGTTTGTTCACGACGGCGAGATCGCGATCCTGGTACACGATGTCGAGCGGCAGTGCCTCACTCGCCACGGTTGACGGTGCGGCTGACGGCAGCGAGACAGTGACCTCGTCGCCCTCGTGAATTGGCAGGTTGGCCCTGGCCTCGTACGAGCGCGGACCTTTCGGTCCCTGCCGTTGAATCGCGACGTGATGGTCGGAGATGAGGCGCTGGATTTGCGAACGGGAGTAATCGCCGAGGAGCGCGACGAGCACGCGATCGAGGCGTTGCGCGTCGAGGTCGCCAGGAACAAGGAACGTGCGGCTCTCGCCGTCGTGCACTGAGCCCTCGACGTTGTGAGCTTGGCTTTCGGCGTCTGATCGGCTCTCGGTCGTGGGCTTGCGTGTCACGCAGCCGCGCGTCGGCGTCCGCGCATCTCCTGTGGCGGCATCTCCGGCGTGGTTTTGGCCAGCCATGTCAGCATGATGAGACTGAGCGGCGCGAGGATCAGGGAGATGAACTGTGACGTCGAGAAGCCAAACAGCGCGCCGCGCGGATCGCCTCGATAGATCTCGATGAGGTAGCGCGAAACGGCGTAGAGGAACATATACGCCCAGAAGGTGCGCCCGGCGAAGAGCTTTCCTCGACGCTCTGTGACCAGCAGCAGGATGAGGATCAGCAGCTCGGCCCCCGCCTCGTAGAGCTGCGTCGGGTGCAGTGGGATGCCGAGCGGTGTCCCGACGTTCGCGGCCGCGAGCGGATTGGTGAATGTCACGGCCCACGAAACATCGGTCGGCCTGCCGTAACAACAGCCGGCGGCGAAGCAGCCGAGGCGACCGGTTACGTGTCCCAGGGCAATCCCGGGAGCGAAGACATCGCAGGTCGTCCAAAACGGCATGCGATGCCTGGCGATGTACCAGAACGCGACCGCAACCGCGAGGATCAGGCCGCCATAAAAGACACCGCCGGATCGCGCCAGCGCGAGCAGTTCCCAGGGTGACTGGCGGAACTGGTCGAAGTCGACGAGCAGCAGCATGAGTTTCGCGCCGACCAGGGCCGCGATGATGATGTAGATCCCGAGGTCGAGAACGCGGTTGGCATCGAGGCCCCACTTCCGCGCGCGGGTCATCGCCAGCCGCAGACCGAGGAGGTAGGAGGCGGCCAGCAGGACGCCGTAGGAGTAGACGGTGAGCGGGCCGATCTTAAACAGTTCTGGATACACGTGAATGCCCCACGCCGAGCAGGTCAAGGACCATCAGCGCTACTCCGATCGTAATGGAGGCGTCGGCGATGTTGAAGGCCCAGAAATGCCAGCCGCCCCAGTAGAAGTCAAAGAAGTCCAGCACATATCCCGCGTACACGCGGTCGATGAGGTTACCAAGGGCGCCGCCGATCACGAACGACAAACCGACTCGCGTCAGCCACTGCCCTGGAGCCAGCGTGGCGGCGTAGATCGCCAGACCCACCAGTGCCGTGGTCTGCACCAGGGCCATCAGCACGGTCTTGAACGGAACGTCAACGGCGTTCATCAGGCCGAAGGCCGCACCCGTATTGTGGACGCGCGTCAGGCTGAAGAATCCCGGGATGACGGTCACGCTGTCGAACAAGCCGAGCCTCGGACGCACGGCCGCCTTGACCAGCTGGTCGAGAACGACCACAGCCGCGACGACCCATAGATGGACTGGCCGGGGTAGCTTCACGATCAGCTGTTCACCGGCTCAGCCAGCGCCTCAACGCACCGGTCGCAAATGCCTGCCCATTCAGGTTCTGTGCGGACCGATGACACATATCGCCAGCAACGCGCGCATTTCACGCCCGGTGCCTTGTCTACTTCGACGTCGACGCCGCTCTCGCCGTTCGTTGACTCGACGGTCAGTGACACGTCGGAGACATTGAGCAGCATCGGCAGCTCGGCGCGATGACGGTCGAGCAGAGCGGCCACCGGCCCTCTGGCTTTCAGCACGACGCAGGCGCCTAGGGAGGTGCCGATGATCTTGTCTTTACGCTTCTGCTCGAGCGCGGCATTGACCTGTTCTCGAACCGCCAGCAGCGCGTCCCACTCCTCGAGCAGCGCCGTGTCGATGAGACCCTCGACTCGTGGGAAGTCCTCGAGGTGCACCGACGCTGACCGCGCTCCAGGAATGTAGCGCCACAGGTCGTCTGCCGTCACTGGAAGGATGGGCGCGAGCAGCTTCGCCAGCCCCTCGCATATGACATACATCGCCGTCTGTGTCGACCGCCGCTCGCGCGATCGCGCACCCAGCGTATACATGCGGTCCTTGGTCACATCGACGTAGAACGCGCTGAGATCGACCGTCGCGAGCATGTTCATCGTCTGCGAGACCGTCGAGAAGTCGTACTCCTCGTATGCGCGCAGCATGCGTTCAGCGGCTCGCCCGTAGCGCGCCAATGCAAAGCGATCAACCGCGTCGAGCTGATCGATCGGCAATCGATCCGCCGCTGGATCGAAGTCATAGAGATTGGCCACCAGTATCCTGCAGGTGTTCCGCAGTTTGCGGTACACGTCGATGACCCGCGTGAGGATTTCCTTGCTGACGCGCAGCTCCTCCGTGAACTCGGTCATCGCAACCCACAGCCGGATGATTTCGGCGCCGCTCTCTTTGATGACTTCCTGCGGCACGATCGTATTCCCGAGCGACTTCGACATCTTGCGGCCTTCGAGGTCGATCAGGAAGCCGTGCGTCAGTACCTCGCGGAACGGCGGACGCCCGCGTGTCGCCAGCGCGACCAGCAGCGAGCTCTGAAACCAGCCGCGGTGCTGATCACTCCCTTCGAGATACATGTCCGATGGCCATGTGAGCTCGTTATAGCGGGGCAGCACCGCCTCATGGCTCGAGCCGGAATCGAACCACACGTCGAGGATGTCGCGCTCGCGCTCGAACGATGTGCCTCCACACGACGGACAGGTCAACCCCGCCGGGAGGAACTCCTCGATTGGGCGCTCGTACCAGGCGTCGGCGCTGTACTCCTCGAAGATATCCGCGGCTCGCTCGATCAACTCCGGAGTCAGGACGGCTTCGCGGCAGCGCGTGCAATCGACCGCTGGAATCGGCACGCCCCACGCGCGTTGGCGCGAGATGCACCAGTCAGGCCGGTTCGACACCATGTTGAAGATGCGATCGCGCCCCCACGAGGGAATCCACTTCACCTGGTGATCGATTGCGTGGCGCGCCGCTTCACGAAGCGTCCGCAACTGGCCGTCATCGCACGCAACCGATGCCTCGCCGTCCATTCGCACGAACCACTGCGACGTGGCCAGAAAGATCACGGGGTTGTGACAACGCCAGCAGTGGGGGTATTGGTGCGAGAACGTCTCGCGATGCCAGAGCCGGCCTCGATCAGCGAGCGCCTGTTCCACCTTCGGGTTGGCATCGAATACACGCTGGCCGCCAAACAGTTGGACGCTGTCGAGGAAGTGGCCACCGGGGCCGATCGGCGCGTAGATCTCGAGGCCGTACTTGATGCCTGTCAGAAAGTCGTCCGCGCCATGGCCAGGGGCCGTGTGCACGGCACCGGTGCCTTGTTCGAGTGTGACGTAATCACCCAGCACTGCGACCGACGCGCGATCGTAGAGTGGATGCTGGAACTCGACCCCTTCGAGCTCCTCGCCCTTGAAGCGGGCGATCGGCCGATCGAAGGCGCGCCCGACGATTCGCCCCACCGTTTCGGCGAGCGCCTCGGCAACGATCACCGCACGGCCATCGACGTCGAACGCGGCGTAATCGTACTCGGGATGAAACGCAACGGCCAGGTTCGAAGGGATGGTCCACGGCGTGGTCGTCCAGATCAGTACCGAGACGTCGCGGCCGCCAAGCGCCGGAATCTTTCGTCGGACATCTTCGGCGCTTTCAGCGCGTAGCGGGAATTCGACGTAGATCGATGGAGACGAGTGATCGTCGTATTCGACCTCGGCTTCGGCGAGGGCGGTCCGGCAGTGGATGCACCAGTGCACCGGCTTCTTGCCCTTGTAGACGAGCCCCCGGGCCACGAGCTTTCCCAGCGCCCGCGCGATATCCGCCTGGTAGCGGAAGCTCATCGTCACGTACGGGTGATCCCATTCGCCGAACACCATCAGCCGCTGGAACTCGGCCGTCATCACACCGATGAAGCGTTCGGCGTAGGCGCGGCACGCGCGCCGGAAATCCGCCATCGAGAGGTCGCGCTTCTTCGCGCCAAGCTCGCGATCGACGCGCAGCTCGATGGGCAGGCCATGACAGTCGTAGCCAGGCACGTACGGCGAATCGAAGCCGGCCATCGTGCGCGACTTCACGGCGAGGTCCTTGAGGATCTTGTTCAGCGCCGTCCCGAGGTGGATCTGACCGTTGGCGTAGGGCGGCCCGTCATGCAGGACGAACTTCGGCGCCCCACGACGCTTTGCACGGATTTGCCCGTACAAATCCATCTGTTTCCATCGATCGAGGGCCGCCGGTTCAGCCTTCTGCAGGTCAGCCTTCATCGGGAAGGCCGTCCGGGGCTGGTTAATCGTCTCTTTCCACTCGGGCATAGGTCGTGAGCTACTACTTACTATAATTCCTTGGATGGCTGCGCTCGAACACATCCCACAGAGCGGCTCCGTGCGCGAGGAGGTACTCGACAACGGGCTGCGGGTGCTGATTCAGTCAGTGCACACGGCGCCCCTGGCCACGGTGTGGTGTTGGTACCGCGTCGGCTCGCGAGACGAGATTCCGGGTCAAACCGGTGTGTCCCACTGGGTCGAGCACATGAATTTCAAGGGGACCACCAATATTCCCCGCGACCAGATCAAGGGCATCATCGAAAAGTACGGCGGGTACTGGAACGGTTACACCTGGATCGACCAGACCACCTATACCGAGACCGCAACCAGCGACGCGCTCGACCGCATGCTGTTCATCGAAGCCGAGCGGATGAGGAGTTGTCTGTACGATCCCGGCGATTGCGAGTCCGAACGCACCGTCATCATCTCCGAGCTCCAGGGCGGGGAGAACGATCCCGAACAACTGCTCGATCAGGAGCTGACGGCGACGGCGTTTCGCGCGCATAGCTATCGACATCCGACGATTGGATGGCTGTCGGATCTGCAGACCATGACGCGTGACGACCTCTACAGTCATTACCGTCGCTTCTACGCCCCCAACAACGCAACGCTGGTGATCGTGGGCGATGTCCACGCCGGCGACGCCATGCGGGAGGTCGTGAAGCACTTCGACAAGCTGGAGTCGAGCGACGTCGGGCGGCGCGCGTGTACCGTCGAACCCGAGCAGCTCGGTGAACGGCGCATGACGATCTCCAAGCAGGGGACGACGGCGTATCTCAAGATCGGGTTCCACGCGCCGGAGGTGAAGCATCGCGACTTCATGCCGCTGCTCGTCCTGGATGCGGTCCTGAGTGGTGCGAAGGGGGTCAATCTGTGGGCGAGCTTTCGGACGGCTCCGCCGCAGCGCAGCGCTCGCCTGTATCAGGCGCTCGTCAACAGCGGACTCGCCTCGGCGGTCAGCGGAGGATTACTGCCGACGCAAGACCCGTTTCTGTACACCATCTCCGTGACTGCGACCGAAGGCGTGTCACTCGATCGAGTGGAGGAGGTGGCTATCCGCGAGCTGGAACGTGTCCGGGTAAATGGCATCAGCGCGCAGGAACTCCAGAAGGCGAAAAACCAATTACGGGCGCGACTGGTTTTCGAAAACGACAGCATCACCAACATCGCACATCAGCTCGGGTTCTTCGAAACGATTGCGTCCTGGCAGATATATCCGACCCTTTCCAAACACATCGAGGCCGTCACGATCGAGGAGGTCGGCCGCGTGGCCGCCGACCGTCTCAAGCCAACGAGCCGAACCGTCGGCCGCTTCGAGCCTGTTCGATAGATGTCCGGACTTGCGCCGACGCGTGAGGTCCTCGCCAGTGGCGTGACGGTGCTCGCGAAGAGGACCTCGACGACGCCGGCCGTGACGCTCATTGCCAACATTCGCGCCGGATCCGTGCGCGACACGGCGCAGGATCAAGGTCTCGCGCACTTCGTGTCACGGACGATCGACCGCGGAACCGATCGCCACTCGGCGGACGAGCTTGCCGAGCAACTCGACAACCGAGGCGTCACGCTCTCGACATCGGTGAATCGCCATCTTCTCTCGCTGTCGTGCACATGCCTTGTCGAGGACGTTGACGATGTTCTGCGGTTAGTTGCGGAGATCGTCACTCAACCGGCATTTCCCTCCATCGAGGTGGATCGTCGCCGTGGCGAGATCATCACGCTGATCCGTCAGGACGAAGACAACCCGGCAGCCGTCGCCGGGGAGGCATTGATGTCGATGCTCTATGGGACGGTCCATCCGTACGGCCGTCGGCTCCGCGGCACGATCGACAGCGTGGAACGGGTCGACCGTCAAACGCTTCAGCACTTTCATTCCACATACTGCGTGCCAACGGGATTGTCATTGGCCGTGGTTGGAGACATCGATCCCGCTCGCGCGATCGATGCCGCCCGATCCGTGTTTGACGACTGGAGCGGCGCGACTGTCGCCGAGGTGACAGACGCGCCGATGCCGTCGAAGGCCGGTCGTCAGTGCCGCGTGGTTTCAATGATGAACAAGTCGCAAACCGACATTGCGTACGGGTTCGCAACCATCGCTCGCCAGGATGCGTCCTATCACGCGTACTCGCTGATGAACAACATCCTCGGTCAGTACTCGCTCGGCGGCCGGCTCGGCGATAGCATCCGCGAGCAACAGGGGATGGCGTATTACGTCTACAGCTCGCTTGAAGCGAACCTGATGCCAGGTCCGCTCGTCATCCGGGCCGGGGTAAGTCCCGCGAACGTGAACAGGGCGATCGCCTCGATCGACACCGAGCTTCGAAAGCTGGTCGAGTCCGGTCCGACCGAACAGGAGTTGATCGAGTCCAAACAGTATCTGAGCGGATCGATGCCACGGACGCTCGAAACCAACATGGGCATTGCCACGTATCTTCAGACGGTCGAATTCTTTGCACTCGGTCTCGACTACGACGTGCGCCTGCCCGACCTGCTCCGCTCCGTGACGCACGAGCAGGTCCATCAGGCCGCTAGCCGGGCTATCGACCCGGAGCACGCCACGATCGTCGTGGCCGGGCCCTTTGAAGGAACGCTTGCGTGAGCCGTCGCCCTGTTTCGGCAGTCTTCTTCGACGTCGACTTTACGTTGATCTACCCGGGCCCGACCTTTCAAGGCGAGGGCTACGCCGCCTTCTGCGCCCGTTATGGGATGACCGTCGATCCGTCGCTCTTTCCGCATGCGGTCCGTGTTGCGTCTTCGATCCTCGACGCCGCACAGGATCATGCCTACGATGCCGACATCTTTGTCTGCTATACGCGACGAATCATCGAAGAGATGGGCGGCACCGGACCTCGACTGGAGGAGTGCGCCACCGAGATCTACAACGAGTGGGCCGCCTGTCAGCATTTCTTCCTCTATGACGATGTGGCGCCGGTGCTCCAGCAACTCGCGGCGCGCGGCCTGAAGATTGGGCTCATCTCCAACTCCCACCGCTGCCTCGCTTCGTTCCAGGAGCACTTTCAGCTTCGGGGCCTGATCACTGCCGCCGTGTCGTCGTCAGAGCACGGCTACATGAAGCCGCACCCGAGCATTTTCGAAGCGGCGTTGACACTGGCGGGAGTCGAGGCACGCGATTCGCTGATGGTTGGAGACAGCGTCGCTCACGATATCGACGGAGCGCGGCGTGTCGGGATGCGTGGCGTCCTGGTCCATCGCTCGGACGATCCGGCGCCCGTTGCGGGCGTCCCGGTGATCAGGTCGATGACCGAGCTTCCTGCCCTCATAAACTAGAGACCGAAAACTCCCAACTCCCAACTCCCAAACCACAAACTCCAACAGCGGAATTGGGAATTGGGAATTGGAGGTTGGGAGTTGATCAGCGCGGTGCACGGCCGCTCGACTTTGGCGCCCAGAACGCGAACTCCTTCTCGTAACACACGCCTTCGAGATCGACCGCGCGTTCCTGAAAGTACGCCTGCGCGTCGGCAATTGCCTTGTTGTACACAACTGGTCCGATCTCCTTCAGGCAATAGTCGAGGAAGAGACCAGCCTTCAGGTCGCCGATGTCTTCGTCCAGATGTTCGAGGAAATAGCGCTTGATCGACGCCTGGAGCTGTTTCTTTGTTTCAGGACTGAGAGTGATGGCCATTGGTCGGGCCGGGTGCGGCCGGAGGCCGCACCCGCATGCGTCATCGTCGCAGCAGTTCCAACCCCTTCGAGAGGATGTCGTTGTGGTTATCTGGAATCTGCCCGTTCGGTGTCAGCTGGTTGACCAACTCCGGCAGAAGCTGCGACAGGATCGATCCGGCCTGTCCGTTCGACGTGCCGAGCTGCGCGGCCAGGTTCCCGATTCCCGAACCGCCGAACGCCTGCGTAATCTGATCGGGTGACACGGCTGCGTTCGGGCCGGTGCCGACCCAGGAATCAGCCTGCTGTCCCAGTCCGCTGTTGCGCAGCATGTTGAGCACGCCAGGCAGTCCTCCGTTCTGCTGCACCAAAGACATCACGGCGCCGAGCAGGTCGTTGCTGCGCAACTGATTGCCTGCGCCGAGACTGCTGGTCAACGCGTCGAGCGGATCCCCGCCTTGCGCCGACTGACCGCCGCTGAGAACAGACCCTGCCACACTGCCGAGGATGCCGTCCAAAAGTCCCATCGGTGTCCTTCCTTTCCCACATCACGTCCGGGCCAGACTCGGGTCAGCCTCGAATCATATCGCTCATCCGGGCGGCCAGGTGAGGCCGCGCCCGGCGAGCAAATGGAGATGGATGTGGAGTACCGTCTGGCCGGCGTCGCGGTTGGTGTTGAACACCGTCCGGTAGCCCTGATCCGAATATCCGTGTTCCTTCGCAATCGCCGCAGCGGCCCGCTGCATCGAACCGACCAGCGCATCGTCATGCGGACCGAGATCGTTCAACGTCGCGATGTGGCGACGGGGAATGATCAACGCGTGAAGCGGCGCCTGGGGATTGATATCGCGAATGGCAACCAGCTCGTGATCCTCGTAGACGAATCGCCCGGGGATCTGACCTGCGATGATCTTGCAAAATAGACAGTCGTTCATCGGTCATCTCGCGCGGGGTGAACCGTACTCTACACCGGCCCACGTAGAGCGGGGCCTTTCCTGTCCGCCGTAGCCTTAGGCGAAGGTGGAAGCCCCCGCGGCCTCACGTCGCTGAATCACCGCTGTGCGAGGAATTCCCTGCAGGTCGGCGCGGACGCGATCGATGCGGAGTACCGGCCGCGCCGCGACAAGCCGGCGCACGTCGTCTTCCTGTCCGAATCCAAATTCCATTACCAGCCAGCCGCCGTTCACGAGCGTACGGACCGCCGCGTCGAGCACGGCCTCGACGCCTCTCAGCCCGCTCTCCCCGCCGAAAAGCGCGATGTCAGGCTCATGGCGCACGTCACGCGCCAACGCCGTTTTGTCCCCGTCTTTGACGTACGGTGGATTGGCGGCGATCAGATCGAATGGACCTGTTATGCCGTCGAGAAATGACGTCTCGACCCACGTGATCCGGTCATGGACACCATGAAGACCGGCATTGTCGCGTGCGACGCCAAGCGCGGCACGCGAGACGTCGGTCGCCGTGACGTGCGCGTGGGCGACCTCGCAAGCCAGGCTGATCGCCAGGCAACCGCTTCCAGTGCCAATGTCGGCAAGCCTGGGCGAGGGCAGCTTCAGCGCCGCGAGAATAGCGAGCGATTCCTCGACAATGAACTCCGTTTCGGGACGCGGAATGAGCACGTCCGAGGTGACACGAAAGTCGAGTCCCCAGAATTCACGATTGCCGACGATGTACGCCGATGGCTCGCGATGAGCGCGCCGACGAAGCCACTCTGAGAAGCGCGGTTCGAGCGCCGCCGGTGCCGGTTCGCTGCGAGCGATCAGCGCGCGCGCTCTGTCCCAGCCGAGGATCGTCCGGGCGAACAGGTCGACGTCGATTGCGGCCTCCGCCGGTTTGATGCCGGCGGCCACGAGCTGTTCGCGTGCCTCCGCGAGGCGCTGATGGAAGACGGTCATTCCTCGGGACCAACCGTCGTGACTTCTTTGAGCTTCTGCGCGTTGTAGAACGAGGTCACCTGTTCCAGGAGCTCGCTCATGTCGCCTTCGAGCACGCTGTGGAGCTGGTGAGTGGTGAAGTTGATTCGGTGATCGGTGATACGGCTGTCGCGAAAGTTGTAGGTCCGGATCTTCTCTGATCGGTCGCCGCTTCCAACCTGGCCTCGGCGTTCTTTCGCGATCGCATCCTGCTGCTTCTGCATCTCGATCTCGTAGAGCCGGGCACGCAGGACCTTCATCGCCTTCGCCCGATTCTTGATCTGAGACTTCTCGTCCTGCTGAGAGACGACGAGGTTCGTCGGCAGGTGAGTGATGCGAACGGCGGAATAAGTCGTATTGACGCTCTGCCCGCCGGGACCGCTCGAGCAGAACGTGTCGACGCGCAGGTCTTTTTCGTTGATCTGGATGTCAACCTCCTCGGCTTCGGGCAGGACGGCGACAGTCGCGGTGGACGTGTGGATGCGTCCGCTTGCCTCCGTCGCGGGAACTCGCTGCACGCGATGGACGCCGCTTTCATACTTCAAGCGGCTGTACACGCCCTTACCCTCGATCGACACGATCGCTTCCTTGAGTCCGCCGCCGCCGGTCTCGCTGCTCGACATGACATCGAGCTTCCAGCCCTGGCGCTCTGCGTACCGGGTGTACATCCGGAACAGATCGCCCGCGAAGAGTGCGGCCTCGTCCCCACCGGTGCCGGCCCGAATCTCCAGGATGACGTTCTTCTCGTCATTCGGGTCCTTCGGGACGAGCAGGACCTTGAGCTCCTGCAGCAACGCCTCGCGACGGGCCCCGAGCGACTTGAGTTCCTCGTCCGCGAGCTCGCGCAGGTCAGGGTCCGCACTGCGGAACAGCTCTTCGGCCCCGGCGATGTCCAGCTCGACGCCTTTGAACTCCCGGAACTTCTGCACGAGCGGCTCGATTTCCGCGAGGGCTTTGGCAGCCTTCTTGTACTCGGACGGATCCGATTGCACTTCGGTCGTGCCGAGCCGCGTCATCAGCTCGTCGTAGCGCGATTCTACTGAGGTGAGTTTGTCGAACATAACGTAGTGTCCGGCTTTAGCCGGACCAGCTGATTTTCGCGGAGAACTCCATCAACTATTCAATTATCCCCCCGATACGGGGGGAAGGAACGCCACTTCGTCGCCGTCGCTCACGGAGGCCGACATCCGCGAATAGTCGGCATTGACCGCCACGGACATCGTTCGTTCGTATTCCCCCAACGCGGGCATCTCCGCGACCAGGCCTCTCCACACACTTTGGACGGTCGCGGGACCCTCGATGTCCCGAATCAGTTCCCCGGATCCGGCCAGGTCTCGCAACCGGGCGAAGAGCCGAACGGTTACGCGCATGCGATGCGATACGCCGCCTGCCGGGCCGACTCATCATCGGGATCCGCAGTGGCGCCCTCCAGCCAGACGTCCCCGCCTTCGAAGTGTTCGTGCTTCCAGATGGGAACGATCTGTTTCACGCGCTCGATCATGTATCGGCATGCCGCAAACGCATTGGCGCGATGGGGCGAGACGGCCACGATGATGATGCTGGCTTCGCCGATCTCAATCCGCCCGGTCCGGTGGTGCACACCAACGCCCGTGTCCGGCCACGCCTGCCGGATCTCCTCGACGATGCGATGCAGCGCGCGAACGGCGAGCGGCTGGTAGGCCTCGTAGTCGAGAAAGGATACGCGGCGCCCCTGATTGTGATCGCGGACGAGGCCGATGAAGGACGCAACTGCGCCATCACCCGCACGCTGCCCGGTGACTTCCCGCGTCAACGCTGGAAGGTCCAGTGCACCGGGGGCGACGTCAATGAGTGGCACAGGCACCGCTCCAGTATAGCCAGCCGGGGAATTTGTCGCGTTGGACAGCTACGGCCGGGCGTGCTTGAAGAAATGTCCGAGCGGTCCGTGACCGCGGCCGATATGCGGGGCATGGCGGATGGCCTCGGCGACGTAGCGCTGAGCCCCCTCGACCGCAATCCGCACGTCGTGACCCTTTGCCAGATGAGACGTAATCGCCGCGGCGAATGTGCATCCAGTGCCGTGCGTGTGAACGCCAGACACGCGCGGCTGGCGAAACTCCACGAACTCGCCGTTGTGCAGCAGCAGATCGCGGATGTCGTCCGACGGAAAATGACCGCCCTTGACGACGACGGCGCTCGCTCCCATTTCGACGATTCGGCGTGCGGCTTCTTCTCGATCCTGGTCGGTTCGAATCTCGATGTTGGTGAGCGCTTCGGCTTCGGGAATATTGGGTGTGACGAGGAAGGCCAGCCCGACCAACTCTGTCTTCATCATTGCCAACGCCTCGTCGTCCACGAGACGATCGCCGCTTTTCGCGATCATCACCGGATCGACGACGAGCATCGGGATGTCGAGATCACGTATGGACGCGCACACCGCCTCGACGATCGCCGCGTTTGGCAGCATACCCGTCTTGGCAGCGTGTACTCCGAAGTCGGAAACGACTGCTTCGATTTGCGCGGTGACGAGATCGGCCGGCAGCGCTTGGGCCATCGTCACGCCGAGTGAATTCTGCGCGGTCACGGCGGTGATGGCGCTCGTGCCATACACGCCGTGCGCGGCGAACGTCTTCAGGTCGGCCTGGATGCCCGCGCCCGCGCCGGAATCGCTGCCGGCGATCGTCAGCGCGATCCGCATGGTCGTCCTAATCGGATGGCCGGAGAAGATGCCACAACGCGGGAACGAGTCCAGCGGCGATGGCGAGCTTGATCAGATCCGGGACGATGAACGGGTACACACCCGTGAGGAAGGCGGCGCCCATCCCCGGCGGCGTGTCGTTGGTGGCGCGCGCGAAGAGCCCCAGCCAGGTGACGCCCGCCGTGTAGATCACGAGCAGGCCTGCGAGCATCGCGAGAACGGACGTGAGGTAGCGTCGATCGAAGCCCCGTTCCGCGAGGTAGCCGGTGAGAAACGCGGCGAACGGATATGCCATGAGATAGCCACCGGTCGGTCCGAGCAGACGGAGCGGTCCGGGCGGAAGCGCGGCTGAGGCCGCGAAGACGGGCAGGCCGGCAATGCCCGCCACCAGATACAGAATCTGACTCGCAGTCCCGAGCCTCGATCCAAGCGCCAGCGCGCCCAGGAGAACAACCATCGGCTGCAGCGTCAGTGGCACCGCAGTGAATGGTAGTGGGATGGAAATCTGCGCAGCCGCTGCCGTCAGCACTGTGATGAACATGACGGAAGCGATCCTGATTCCGCGCGCGGTTTCGACGCGCCGCGCAGCAAGAGCGTTGACGAGTGTGGGAAATGAAGGCGCTGGCATGAGGGCGAATTGTACTCCACACGATCACGGGTCCGGCTAAAGCCGGACACTACGTACCGGCTACTTGAGTCCGGCTGAAGCCGGACATTACGTACGGCCTACCGGGCCAGCACCAGCATGTATTGGTAGGGCAGCGTTTCCTCGTCCACGATCCGAAGTTTTGCGGCGCGCACGTCGGCCGTGACCGAACCCTTGTCGACACGAACGTTCTCCGCGGGGCCTGGTCCGCCGCGCCCCGGCTTCCAGTTCACGACGCCAATGAGTCCATTGGGCTTCAGTGCCCTGGCGAGATTCTGCAGAAACGTGACCCTGTCCTCGACTTCCTGGTAGGCGTCGACCACGACAATGGCATCCAGACCGGCGGCCGGGAGATTGGGATCGCTTCCCACACCAAGACGCGTTTGCACGTTCTGCAACCCCTCGCGGCCCACGCGTCTTCGTATCGCCTCGATCATCTGGGGCTGGACATCCTGCGAATACACGATGCCATTCGGGCCCACGCGCCGCGCGAGATGAATCGTGAACCACCCGGCACCGGCGCCGATGTCTGCTACCTTGGATCCGTCGGCGACATGAAGAACGTCCATGATCTGTTCGGGCTTCTGCCACGCCGCCCGATCCGGGCTTTCGAGAAGCCCCAGATCGATCGGCGGGAACAAGCGACTGTGACTCTGAGGGGCCAGAGGTTGCTGCGCATGAAGGCGGGTCTGCGGTGCCAGGCGGCCTTGAAGGGCCGCCTCTACGTCGACAAAAATCATCAACGCTGCCGCGATCACGTAGAGGCGGGTTCTTGGACCCGCCTTGGTCACACCTGCATTCGCCAGACCCGTCATCGCTTCTCTCCGGGAATGCCGGGACGCGTCATCGCCTCGACGGAAAGAATTCGATCGAGCTCGTGTTCTTCGATGAGGCCGCGCTCGAGAACGATCGTCCGAATCGGCTTGCCGGTGGCGACTGATTCCTTCGCGATGTCTGCGGTCTTCTCGTATCCGATGTACGGGCTCAGCGCAGTCGCGAGTGCCGTACTGCGTTCGAGTAATTCGCGCGTGCGCTTCTCGTCGGCCGTGATGCCGTCGACCGTGCGTGTCTTCAGTGCGCGCATGGCGTTGCGCAGGATCGTCGATGCATGCAGCGTGTTCCACGCGATGACGGGCATCATCACGTTCAATTCGAGTTGCCCGGCTTCCGCTGCCATGCAGACGGTCGTATCGCATCCGACGACCTGAAAGCAGACCTGATTCACCATCTCGGGAACCGACGGATTCACCTTCCCCGGCATGATAGACGAGCCGGGCTGCACGGCCGGCAAAGCAATCTCCCCAAGACCGGCCCGCGGCCCCATGCTCAACAGCCTCAGGTCGCTGGCCACTTTCCCCAGCTCGATCGCAAGACGCCGCATGGCTCCCGAGTAGGCGAGGACGTCCCCCATGCTCTGTGTCACGCGAAAATGATTGCCTGCCGTCACGAGCTCAATATCGATGCTGGTGCCAAGATACTTCACGACGCGGCCGCTGAACTCTGCGCCGGCATTGAGCCCCGTGCCGACTGCAGTCGCTCCGAGGTTCATCTCCTTCAACTGTTCTGCCGCGCGCACCACATCGTCGGCCCCGCGGTCGAGGCAGGCAGCGTAGCCGCCGAATTCCTGCCCGAGCGTCATCGGCACCGCATCCTGCAGATGCGTGCGGCCGACTTTGAGGACACTCGCGAACTCACGAGACTTACGGTGCAAGGACGCCGCCAAAGCTCGAGCAGCGTCGACAAGCGCTCCATGGCCAAGCAGGAGCGCGGCTCGGGTCGCCGATGGGAACACGTCGTTGGTGGACTGTCCCATGTTGACGTGATCGTTAGGGTGCACGAGCCGATACTCGCCCCTGGCGCCGCCGAGCAGCTCACTCGCGCGGTTGGCGAGCACCTCGTTGACGTTCATGTTGTGCGACGTACCGGCGCCGGCCTGGTAGATGTCCACGATGAACTGATCGCGGAGCGCGCCGCTCACGATCTCGTCGGCCGCCTTGATGATCGCTTCGCCCACGCGTGTCTCGAGGCGTCCGAGCTCCACGTTCGCGCGGGCAGCGGCCTTCTTGATGAGCACAGTCGCCGTCACGAGATCGGCGGGCGCGTGCAGGCCGCTGATGGGGAAGTTTTCGACGGCGCGGGCCGTCTGAATGCCGTAATACGCGTCGGAGGGGACCGTGTGTTCGCCGAGAGGATCGTGCTCGACACGAACGGGGTCGGGAGTCATTTGTTAACCCCAGTCCTGAACATCGCGCGCAGGAATGTCCTCAACAAATGACTCCCGACCCCTTAGTATACTGATCGAATGTCTGCAGCGTTTTTCGACAGCGTGCTCTCCCTGGTCGTTCGTACCTCCACCGATCTGCCACCTGATGTGCGCGCGGCGATGAAGGTCGCCATGGGCCAGGAGCAAGCCGGCACGCAGTCGGCCCAGGCGCTCACGGTGATTGCGCAGAACATCGACCTGGCCGCCGACTGCGAGGGCGCGATCTGCCAGGACACCGGCATGCCGACATTCGAAGTCAAGACGCCGGTCGGCGTGAATCAGATCGTCCTGAAGAAGCAGATTCGCGAGGCCGTCGCCGAAGCGACCAAACGAGGAAAACTGCGACCCAACTCGGTCGATTCTTTGACCGGAGACAACTCCGGCAACAACCTCGGGCCCGGCACACCCATCATTCACTTCGAGCAATGGGAAAACGACGACGAGATCGAAGTGAAGCTGATTCTGAAAGGAGGCGGCTGCGAGAACATGAACGCGCAGTACTCACTGCCTGCCGAGTTGGCGGGACTCGGCCGCGCCGACCGATCCATCGAAGGCGTCCGCAAGTGCATCCTCCATGCGGTGTGGCAGGCGCAGGGAAAGGGATGTGCACCGGGCGCGATTGGCGTCTGCGTTGGTGGCGACCGCACATCGGGTTACGTTCACGCGAAAGAGCAATTGTTCCGGACACTCGACGATGTGAATCCGGACCCGCGTCTGGCGGAGCTCGAGGCATCGATCATGGGCGAGGTCAACAAACTCGGAATCGGCGCGATGGGTTTCGGTGGCCGTGTTTCGCTGATCGGATGCAAGGTGGGCGCGCTCAATCGCCTGCCTGCGAGCTTCTTTGTGTCCGTGGCGTACGACTGCTGGGCCTACCGCCGGCTTGGCGTCGTGCTCGACAGCAGGAGCGGCGAGATCAAGCGGTGGCTCTATCGGGATGCTTCGAGCCCGGTGGTCCACATGGCGGATCAATCTGGATTCCCGAGGACCGGCCGCGAGGTCGCCCTTCGAACACCGATCACCGAGGAGCAGGTGCGCTCCCTGAAGGTCGGCGATGTCGTGCTGCTCTCGGGTCGCGCATACACGGGCCGTGACGCAGTTCACCATCACCTCATGTCGCACGACGCGCCAGTGGACTTGCGCGGCGGCGTCATCTATCACTGCGGACCAGTCGTTGCGAAGGAGGGAAGCGGCTGGCGCGTGACGGCGGCCGGGCCGACGACGAGCATCCGGGAGGAGCCTTATCAGGCCGACGTGATCGCTCGCAATGGCGTCCGCGTCGTGATCGGCAAAGGCGGTATGGGCGCAAAAACTCTGGCCGGGTTGCAGAAGTCTGGTGCCGTGTACCTCAACGCGATCGGCGGCGCGGCTCAGTTTTACGCACGAACCATCAAAAGCGTGGATGGCGTCTCACTAATGGAGTTTGGTACGCCCGAGGCGATGTGGCACCTGACGGTGGAGGCATTCCCGGCGATTGTGACGATGGACTCGCACGGCAACAGCCTCCACAAGGACATTGAGCAGGAATCGGCACAGGCGCTGGCCACGATCGGCAGCTGAGGTGGTCGGCTAAATCGCGCCAATATCAACAGATAGAGCACCGGCCCAGTCATCCGTGTGCTTGTCCACCCCTGCGTCGGACGATATAATTCCCTGAGGAGATTCAGATGATCAACGTGTCCGAGACGGCAGCCTCGAAGATCAACGAGCTGCTCGCCGAAGAAAACAAGATTGGCAGCGGCCTTCGTGTATTCGTCCAGGGCGGTGGCTGTTCGGGTTTCCAGTACGGATTGATGATCGAGGAAAGCGGCGGCTCGGGTGACCAGGTCTACGAATCCAACGGCATCCGTCTGTTTGTGGATCCGGTGAGCATCAGCTATCTCAAGGGCGCCGAGGTGGATTTCGTCGACACGGTGACGGGCGGTGGATTCACCATCAAGAACCCGAATGCCACGTCGACGTGTGGCTGCGGACAGTCCTTCAGCGCCTGAGACGGACGATCGGGTCGCACGTCAAAGGTCTCGATAGAACAAAAGGTGGGTACGTACCTTTGACAGCTCTCCCAGATCTCAGTCGGCTCAAACCGACCGGTGGCAAGCGCTCCAGCAAGCGGGAGCAGATTGTCAATGTCTTCCTGCGTCAAGAAGGACACCTCAGCGCCGACGATCTGGTCGATCTGATTCGCCGCGACGACCATCGCGTCAGCCGTGCAACGGTGTATCGCACGCTTCAATGGATGGTCGACGCTGGCATCGCCCGCAAGGTCGATTTCGGTGAGGGGCGATTCCGGTTCGAGCACTCGTACCGTCAGCCCCGTCACTTTCATCTCATCTGCAAGAGCTGCCATCGTTCGTTCGAGTTCCTCAGCTCCGACATCGAAGGCTCGATCGAGGAAGTGGCTGCGGCGCGCAGTTTCGCCGCATCGCAGAGCGTGGTGCAGATCTACGGAACCTGTGAAGAGTGCCGGACCGGGCGCGCCTCGATGGCGAGCTCGGAAGGGCATACCGACCTCGTCTTCGCGCGCGACGCCATGCGCATCGCGATTGCGACCGAGCGCAGCGGCCTCGACTTCTATACCCGCGCGGCACGCGTCACCAAGGACGCGCGGGGCCGGAAGGTGTTCCAGGATCTCGCGATGGAGGAGAAGGAACACCTGGGCAAACTCGAGACGCGCTACGGCGAATTGCTCCGCCGCGACCCACAGCTCGAATCGCGTCCGACGTTCCTGTTCTTCAAGGGCGCTGCCAACGGCCTGTTCGCTGAGGGCGCCGAACGGCTGATGCGCGGCGTCAACGATCAGCAGGCGCTGATGATCGGGATCCGCTGCGAGCGAGGCTCGCATCGCTTCTTCAAGAAGTACGGCGAGCGCTTCGAAGACTCCGAGGGCAAACAGATCTTCCTGGAGTTCGCTGACGAAGAGCGCGACCATCTCGACTTGCTTATTCGCGAGTACCGTGCGCTGGTGAAGCGCCAGGGTCGTGCGCGACGCGCGACTCGTACCGCCTCGGCGTCCGCCGCCCGCGCGAGCGTGCGTTAATCAACGCCCCGTCACGCTTCCGCTGGATGATCGATCTTCACATGCACACGACGGCCTCCGACGGCCGTTGTAGTCCGCGTGAGCTCGTCGATCGCTGTTCCGCCGCCGGCGTCACCGTGATGGCGGTGACGGACCACGACACCATCGCGTCAATCAGCGAAATTCAGGCGCTGGCCGCGGCGCGCGGAATCGAGGCACATGCGGGAATCGAGATCACCGCGGTCGAGGGCGGCCGTGACATTCACATGCTCGGGTATTTCCTCAACCCGGCTGAACCACGGTTGCTCGAGTTCCTGCGCGATCAACGCGAGACGCGGGTCAAGCGCGTACACCTGATCGCGGCGCGGCTTGCCGAGCTCGGCGTGCCTATCGACTTGCAGGCGCTGCTCGACGAGGCGCAACGCAATCTGGGGCGTTCCATCGGGCGGCCGCAAGTCGCGCGGGCGCTGCAGCGGGCTGGCCACGTCGCGGATACGAAGGAAGCGTTCGATCGATTTCTCCGTAACGACGGCCCGGCTTTTGTGAGCCGACCAGGATCGCCACCCGACGTCGTCATCGGCATCATTCATCGCGCGGGAGGAATTGCCTCGCTCGCCCATCCAGGGCGGACGCGCATCGACGAACAAATCGCGCCGCTCGCGGTGGCCGGTCTCGACGCGCTCGAGGTCTACCACTCGGATCACGACGAGGCTGCGATCGAACGCTACCGCCAGATGGCCTCCGATCTCGGGTTGCTGATGACCGGTGGCTCCGATTTCCATGGCGATCCGATGCATGGGATCGAGCCGGGCGCTTCAACGCTTCCGCCGGACGAGTGGGCCCGACTGAGCGCGGCCAGGCGGCGACATGCCGCCGGCTGACGTCCTGGTTCGGCTGCGCGGGATCACGAAGGATTACCGCAGCCTCCGCCCGCTGCGGATCGCCGAGCTCGACGTCACACGCGGCCGCTCTCTCGCCCTCGTCGGTTTCGATCAAATGATGGCGGAGGTCTTCGTCGATCTGATCACGGGCGCCATTCTTCCCGACAGCGGGGAAATCGTCGTGTTCGGCCAACCGACGTCGGCGATTCCGGATCCGGCCGGATGGCTGGTGACGCTGGATCAGTTCGGATTGCTCACCGACCGGGCGGTGCTCGTCGAGCAGTTCACCGTGGAACAGAACCTCGCGCTTCCACTGTCAGTCGCCGTCGAAGAGATGTCGCCCGACGTGCGCGCGCAGGTGGGAGAGCTGGCGAACGAAGTGGGTCTCGCGAACGATCTTCGGCGACAGGCGGGGGTGCTCGCGCCCGGGGCGCGTGCGCGCATCCGTCTCGGTCGCGCGATCGCGTTGGCGCCGAAGGTGCTCGTCGCGGAACACCCGAACGCGACGCTGTCGCCAGAAGACGCGGCGACTCTCGCCGCCGACATTCATCGGATCGTCGAGAGACGCGGCATCGCCAGCATCGTTCTCACTGCCGATCACGCGTTCGCGCGTGCGGTGGCGAACGAAGTCCTCGTGCTCGAACCGGCGACAGGAATTCTCAAGCCCGCATCCGCGTGGCGTCGTTGGTTTTCGTAATGGAGAAGAACCGGGAAGAGGTGCTGGAAGTGATCGGTCACCCCGGCCCCCTGTGGGGCCGGGCGACGGCCAGTGGTTAACCTTCGATAAGCCGAACGTCCCCGGCGCGGGGGCCTTTGGTAGATTCCTCCGCCGTGAACTCGACGCGCTGCCCTTCGCGTAGCAGCTCGAAGACTGCCTGCCGCACGGCGCTGCGGTGGAAGAAGTGTTCGATCCCGCCCTCGTCGCGAATGAAGCCGAAGCCCTTGTCGATGAGCAGGCGTGCGATGGTGCCGGTCGGCATAGCCGTATCCCTCCGATGACGAAGGCCTGGGACAATCCCAGGCGCTCCCGGACCGCTGTGTACGGACATCCTCCGATGCCTCGCGAAACTCGCAGCGATCCGTGCGCACCGGCCAGGAAGCTGGGCCAGTGTAGGAGTGTAGGTGTCGGGAAGTCAAGGGCACCGCAACTCATTACCTTACTGAGGTTTGCGCCGCGTTGTCGGGGGCGGACTAGGATGAAGTGTGCTTCCGGGAATCGTTCTGGCTGCCGGCGACTCAGTACGCATGGGCTCCCCAAAGGCCCTTCTGCCGAGCCCGAACGGCCGTCCATTTGTGTCGCGAATCATCGACACGCTTCGTGAAGCGGGCATCGTCGAGCTCGTCGTCGTCACTGGTCGAGATCATGAGGCCCTCGTAAAAATACTGAAAGAAAGTGTGCGAGTGCCGCCGCTGATCGCTCGCAACACAGACCCGTCGCGAGGTCAGCTCTCGTCGCTCTGGGTTGGTATGGACGCGGTCGTGCGTCCCGACACCGAGGGGATCCTGGTCACGCTAGTCGATGTGCCAATGACTGCCGTCTCCACCGTGACCCGTGTCGTCACGGCGTGGCAACGCACGCGGGCGCCGATCGTTCGCCCGGCCATCGGCGATCGACATGGTCATCCGGTGATCTTCGACCGCGCTGTGCTCGACATGCTGCGCGCCGCGCCGATCGACGCTGGCGCCAAGACAGTCGTGCGTGCGCACGAACACGACCTGCTCAACGTCCCCGTTGATGATGAAGGCTGCCTGGTAGATGTGGATACACGAGACGAGTACGACCGCTTGAGTAGAGGCGGGTCTTCAGACCGGCCTTGATCGACTCGCACGGCGGGCCTGAAGGCCGGCCGCTACTTGCTGCGCTCCGCAGCCCGCGCGGCACTGAGAATATTTCTCATCCCGTAGTTGTGTTCGTGGCATTCGAACGGATAAATCTGATTCGTATCGGCCGTGAGTGGCATCGCGATCGTCCACGGCTGCGTCCACGTCTTCGGATCGTCGAGCGTCGCGGTCCACTCGATCCGGTCCGCCGCGACACGGGTGAAGCGTTCGATCACACGGAAGGTGTCGGCGTTGGCGTTGCGATACGCCGAGGCGCCCGTGAAGTTCGTCGTCTCCACGACGAGTGAGTTGCCCTCCCAGTGCCCTCGCGGATCGCCCATGTGAGCCCGGACATTCGCGCCGACGTGCGGACGCCCGTCGAGCGGGATCACGCGAGCTTCATGGATGATCTCGTAGGTGATGACGATGAAGCCTGGAGTCTGGATGATCTGGTAGTTGTTGCCGTACATGACTGGGATCATCGAGCCGGGGACGCTACGGGAAATGCAACGCTCGAGCATGCCCAGATCCTCGGGCCCGTTGAAGGGACCCCCGAGGAAACTGCTCTTCGTTCTCACGCCTTTGAGTCGCTGCGCGGCCTCCGCCGTCAGTGGAGGGACGTGTCCGTCGGGCGGATCGACGATCAGCCACGGTTGATTCCGTTTGCCGAGATCGAGGATCTGCAGCCACCACTCGTCGGGTCCGCGCACCTCGCCGTTGGCCAGTCCGGCGATCGCTTGCTTGGTTGCCTGCTGCCGAACCCGCGCGATCTCGTCGGCGCTGAGGTCCTTGAGTTGCTTGCCTTCGAACTCCTTGGGGCGTTCGAGCGGCGTCGCGTACTCATTCGAGTTCGTGTAGACGCCCTGGAAATCCGGATCGCCCCACGTGGTGCGAGGCGGCGAATACGTGGAAGCCGTGCGTGCCGTGTTCTGCGCGTCGAGTGAGGCGAGGCCGAGCACGACGAGAACCGAGATGGTGCCGGCCAGTGCGACGAGTCGTGTCGTCATCAGACCACCTTCTTCAAGAGCCGCGCTGATTATCGATCATTCTGACGCAGGGATCGTGCAACCCCGGTATTGATGCGCTCGACAGCAAACTGGATGAGATCGTCGATCGGTGCCCGGTGATGCGCAAGCTGGCCGTCGATGATCAACATCGACACGCCGTGGACGACGGCCCAGATGAATTGCGCGAGCTGCAATGCATCGTCCTTCCTGACGGCCCCTTCTTGCTGAAGCGCGACGATCGCATCGACAAGCGCCTGAAATGCGGCGGTCGACTCGCGCATCAAGTCGTCGTCGCGCGGGCCATCGTCGACGAAGCCGCCGAACATCACGCGATAGTGCGATGGGTTGCCCATCGCGAACCGGATGTAGGCCACGCCCATCGCGTTGAACCCGCGAATGCCGCCCGCCTTCCACGCGTTCAGCAGGCGCTTTGTCAGCAGACGAAATCCTTCTGTGGCCACGGACGAGAGCAGCGCTCGTTTGTCTGTGAAATGGCGGTAGAGCGCCGTCCGGGACACGCCAAGCCTGACGCCGATCGTGCGGAGCGTCAGCGCATCGACGCCGTCCTGCTGGATGGTGCGCAGCGCTTCATCGAGCAGGGCACGGCGCAGGTCGCCGTGGTGGTAGCGATCGCGCGGTTTCCGCCGCGGACGAGCTCCTGCAACAGCCATGTGACACCAGCATAGCGGCATATGTTGACATCGTCAACATATCGGTATAGCTTGATGTTGACAGTGACAACATCGAAGGAGTGGGACATGACACTGGTCGTGGCAATTCAACAGGGACTCAGCCGTCTGTGGCGTTCTGACCGGACGCTTACCGCAACGGCGTTGCTGATGCTGGGTGCACTGGCCGTCTTCCTCGCCGGGTTCGCGATCGATCCGCGCGTGATCACCGGCGCACCGGCCTGGCTGAAGCCGGCCAAGTTCGCCATCTCGACCGCCATCTATATGTTCACGCTCGCATGGATCTTCACCTACCTCAGTGAGTGGCCGCGGCTGCGCAGAGTCGTGGGTCGAGTCACCGGGGGCATCTTTATCCTCGAGGTCGCGATCATCGCGCTGCAGGCGTGGCGAGGGACGACGAGCCACTTCAACGTCTCGACGCCGCTCAATGCGACGCTCTTTGCGGTGATGGGTTCGGCCATTGTCGTGCAGACGCTGGTGAGCGCGTCCGTCGCGGTCGCGTTATGGCGTCAGAAGTTCGACGATCGCGCGCTCGGCTGGGCGCTGCGGCTCGGTATGGTGATTACGATCGCGGGTGCATCACTCGGTGGACTGATGACGAGGCCGACCGAGGCGCAGCTTCAACAGATTGCGACGACGCAGCAGGTGTCGATCGTCGGCGCACACACGGTTGGCGCACCCGATGGCGGACGCGGTCTTCCGGGAACAGGATGGAGTGTGGAGCACGGGGATCTGCGCGTGCCGCACTTCATCGGCCTCCATGCGTTACAGGTGTTGCCGGTGATTGCCCTCTTGCTGTGGCGTCGTCGCATCGAGGACGCGCGGCGCGTACGGCTGATGCTGGTTGCCGGTGGCAGCTATACAGCGGTCTTCTCGATCCTGATTTGGCAGGCACTGCGCGGGCAGGCTTTCATCGCGCCTGACGCGTTTACGCTTGCTGCGCTCGGGCTCTGGATCGCACTCACAGCCGGAGTGGCGGTGTGGCCCTTTCGCACCCGGTGCACGGCCCCCGATGCCGATTCCACGCTGAACTGGATCAATCCTTAAGGTAGCTGGGTAGCTAGGTAACTCGGTAGCTGGGTAACCTAACAACCCAGCAACCTAGCCACCTA
>Ga0207645_10000578_pt1 | contig 30355 bp, 21 predicted proteins | sample KBSM53metaG_FD_184331 | JGI IMG/M metagenome (GOLD analysis project Ga0207645, IMG submission 184331) | Miscanthus rhizosphere microbial communities from Kellogg Biological Station, Michigan, USA - KBS M5-3 metaG (SPAdes) (version 2) | ecosystem: Host-associated > Plants > Roots > Rhizosphere >...
CGGCTCGTCATTTATATTCATCACTTCTGGCACTGATACCTGCATACGATACGCCATTTCATATTGCGAAATGCGGGAAAGAATTTCAGGATCATTGTATTCTTCATATTCCTGCTGGTTGGCTTTGTTGATAGCTTCGATGGATGCTTCGCGGATATTGCGGCTCATTCCTTTCGGGTCATTGATAAAAAGAACCGGATCGCCTTCACTGCGACATTGCACCCCCTGGTATACGGAGGGAAGAAACCCGCTGCCCCAAACGGTTTTACCTGCGTCCGGGTTACTGCCGCCGCTTGTAAGCACAACAAAGCCGGGCAGGTTTTGATTTTCTGTACCCAATCCGTAAGTTACCCAGCTACCGATACTTGGTCTACCCAACCTTGGACTACCGGTATGCATTAATAATTGCGCCGGCGCATGATTGAATTGATCCGTTTTCACGGCTTTCAATAAACTGATTTCATCTACTATCGACGTAAGATGCGGCATGCCATCGCCGAGCCATGTACCGCTCTGTCCGTATTGAGCAAACTTTGCCTGCGGTCCAAGCATTTTGGGTACACCCCGTATAAACGCAAATTTTTTTCCTTGTAACAATGATTGAGGGCAATTCTGTCCATCCATTTTTGCCAGCTCGGGTTTGTAATCAAATAATTCGAGCTGAGATGGCGCACCAGCCATATGCAGATATATCACACTCTTCGCTTTGCCCGGAAAGGGCGGCGACTTTGGAAGCAACGGATGCGCAGGATCAAATGCGACAGATGGAAGTGATGAAGCATTTCTTCTATCACAGCCGCCAAGCAATGATCCCATTGCCAGTGCACCAAGGCCCATAGCACTTTCTTTCAAAAAATGACGGCGGGTATGCATACGCATTTGCGCTGCCTCTGCCTCTTTTACCAACCGCTGATCATGCAATTCTTTTTGTGTCATGATAAATTTATTATGATGTCAACTGCATTACTAGCACACTATCCCGCGGACTATCATCTTCTGTTGTGTCACTTCCCGATAGTTATTCACCATTCACAATTCACTATTTCACCGCTCAATTCTTCATCACCACTTCATCCTGGTTCAGCATCGCATTAGCTACAACCACCAGTGCCGCTGTTTCGGGATTATTATTCTCATTGTTCCATCCAATCATTTCACAGGTTCTGTCCGGATCACTTTTAAAATCAACCAATGCTTTGTTGTACAAATTTTCAAACACCTGCAACCGTGCCGGTGAAATTGTTTTATATAACATTAACGCATATCCTTTTGTAATCTGTGCTTTCACATCCTTACCTGCCTCTCTTTGCATACGATAAGCAAAATGCCGTGACATATCAAGATACGTCGAATCATTTAATGCTGCCAGTGCCTGTAAAGGCGTGTTGGTACGGATACGTCTTGCGCTGCACACGACTCGTTGGGCCGCATCAAATGTTATCGCAGACGGATAAGGCGCGGAGCGTTTCCAGTATGTATACACGGCGCGGCGATATTGCGTATCGCCCCTGCTGTTTTTCCATTTCGCATCATTGTATGGTGAAAGCCAGATACCTTCCGGCTGCCAGGGCATAGCGCCCGCACCATACATTTTAGGGCTCATTAAGCCACTGATACAAAGATCCTGGTCACGCAACTGTTCTGCGCTTAGCCGTATGCGTGAGGAGCGTGCATATAACTTATTCTGCGGGTCTTTCTGTTTTAATTCCTCTGTCAATTTTGATTCCTGGCGATAGGTGGCGCTCATTACAATCTCTTTCAGTAATTTTTTTACACTCCATTTGTAATCATTCATCAGTTGCCAGGAAAGGTAATCCATCAACTCTTTATGCGTAGGCGCCACACCTTGTGTGCCCATATCCTCTAATGTTTCCACGATACCTGTTCCGAACATTTGTTCCCAAAGCCGGTTGATAATTGTTCTCGATACCAGCGGGTTTCGTTTATCCGTAAGCCACATTGCAAGACCCATCCTGTTTTTTGGTGCATTGGCCGGCATCGCAAAACTTAATGTAGCCGGTACGGCAGGCTCAACTTCTTTTCCTTTGTTTGTCCATGCGCCCCGTTCAAATACATATGTTTTCCGCCGCATTCCATCAGGATTTTCTACCATGACAGGTGTAATGGGTACTTCCGCCGCTAATAGTTTCCAGAACAACTTTTCGTTCTTATCATATCCTTCTATTCCTTTTCCCGGAAATTGTTCTATAAAGGAAGCCCAGCTGAAATAAAAAACGAGATCATCATGTTTTGCAGACAACGACGGATTTTCATACGTGAGATAGATATCATGAAAACCTGATTGCTTTGGAAAATTGATGTATTTATTTTTCCATTTAGAAGAACTGTCTACTCTTGATTCTCCTAAAATAGGCCCATCCGGCGCATCAATCCTGCATTTCAAAATGCCACGGTTTTTGTATGTCCAGAAATGATAAATGAATTGATCCACATTCCGCATGTCCACATTCTTTAGTCTTGCTACACCATGATTGCGGAAAGCAAGTACAGAATTATTCCCAATGATTACTGCCTGTTTGAGACTATCTGCTGTTGTTCCATTGATGGCCGGTTCCCAGGTGCGCATCAATAATTCATAGTTCTTCGCCCTGTCATCATTCGAAACTTTTTTTACATAGTTCAGCACTTCTTGCATTTCTCCCCGCAGCGTATCATTAAAATGTCTTACCAGCGGATACTCATTGGGTATATCCTCATCACGGGTGTTATTGAAGTAAGCCATGAATTTATAATACTCATCATGCTTGAAAGGATCGTATGGATGGCTATGACATTGAACGCAACTGAATGTTGTTCCCATCAGCGCTTCCCATGTAGTGTTCACACGGTCAAGCACAGCCGCAGTCCTGAATTCTTCATTATCGGTACCGCCTTCATCATTCGTCATCGTATTGCGGTGAAAAGCAGTTGCAATGTATTGCGCATCACTCGGATGTGGCAACAGGTCGCCGGCGATCTGTTCCTTTAAGAACTCATCGTAAGGTAAATCCCGGTTAAAAGCATCGATCACCCAGTCACGGTATTTCCAGATAGATCTTCCGACATCGGCTTCGTATCCTTTTGTGTCGGCATAACGCGCAAGATCCAGCCACATAGACGCCCAGCGCTCACCAAAATGACGGGACGCTAATAAAGAATCTACCAGTGTCTCATACGCCTTATCATTATTGCTTTGAAGAAAAGGAGTTGAAATTGTATCGGAAGGCAACATGCCGATGAGATCAAGGCTAACTCTTCTTAACAGCGTTGGTTTATCCGCCTGTGCCGACGGTTTTAATTTTTCCTTTTCAATTTTTTCAAGAATAAATTTATCAATATCATTTCTTACCCACCCCGTAGCTATATCATCATCCTTCATGGCAGGAACAGCTGTTTCTTTCACCGGTATATAGGCCCAATGATCGCCCCATTTAGCACCTTGTTTTATCCATTGGCGAAGAATGTTTATTTCTTCTTTACTTAACGGCGCATGTTTATAGGGCATTCTTTCCTCCGGATCAGATAGCGTAACACGACGAATCATTTCGCTCGCATCCGGATCACCGGGAACGACAGCACGCTTACCACTTTTTGTAGGCGCAAACATGTCTTCACGAAACAGTACACTGAAACCGGCTTGTTTTTTTACACCACCATGGCAGGTGATACACTTCTTATTAAGGATGGGCTTTACGTCCGTACTGTAATCAATTTTTTTCCCGGAATTCACCAGGAAACAGCCCGTAAGAATAACAGCAAACAAAACCAACAGGAGCCACGATTTTTTACTGGCAAAAAAATTCATATTGGCAAATTCGTTTTCTCTTATAAAGTCTTTAAAGTTACGTCTTAAATCCGGCTTTTTATTATGCAAACGTTTCGATCTGCATAAAAAAAGCCGGTCCATTGACCGGCCCGCCATATTAATAACAGGAGTTACTAATCGAACACAGAAACCCTAAGCTTTTTATTGTTATCAGTAAACGCATTTCCCTTTTCCTTTACGGTTACCTGTTGTGTTTTTTCATCAACGAGTAGCCTATTCATATAGTCTTTAACCGTTTTTGCCGCTATGTTTACGGGTTTACCTTTCAGAAATGCTTCTGTGGCATATGAATGAAGCAGGCTTTCAAATTGCTGGCTAAACAATTGATGGTTGGCAAACATATCACAACCCAACACTTTGTCACCACTTACAATTACAACACCGATTACAGTTGAATCGTTAACAAATTTATTTTTGAAAAAACGGATATAGTTTTCCAGTTTCTTATTATAGTCAGCTGAACTGGTGATAGCGGTATAAGTCTTTGTGCCTGTTGTTGTTTTATTGGCTGTGTTCAATTCGTCTACTTTACTCCATACCTTGCTTTGATCTTTTTCCTTCTCCACCACTTTCCGTAAGCTCATCGAGCCTTTGTTTTCATACTGTGTAAATGCAGTAGGTTCGAAATTCTTTGCAATCGCGGCATCGCTTCTTGCCGACCATCGTCCGCTTTCTACACAGTATACCGACAAATCTTTCTTCCCGCTCTTTGGTTTCAGCAACACGTCTTTATCGATGATCCTGTCCTGTTTACCGCCTTTTATAACGTCACCGGTAATTATGATAATCGTGTCTGCCGATACGTTCTCTACTAAAAGTGTATTTACCGTTCCGCTATTGCTCTTCTCTGTAATTTTTACTTTGTTTTTTGCTAGCGCCTCCTGCAGCGTCATGTATTTACCAAGACTTTTAAACTCTGTTTTAAAACCTTCTTTGGCATAAACGGGATACAGCCGCAGGTTTTCATAGGTATACTCTTTGACCGCCTTATCGGTTTCAAGAAAATTTACATCCAGGTTTTTATACGTGTATTGGGCTATGCAAATAAATGGCATGACCAGCAAGCTGGCAAGGGTGATTCGTTTCATATACAGTTGTTTTCTAAAAAAGATGCCTGTACATGAATTAATTCACAACCGGGATGTTTGAAAATTTTGTTAAACGCGATTAGGCGAATTTATTTCAAGGCGTCTATTTCTCTTACTAAAGCCAACTGTGAATTCGCGGTTGCATTTCCGGGTAATGACTGTCCATTAAACAGGGATTGTAAGGAATCTGAAAGTTGTTTATTCTTTTCTTCGGCCATTGCCTTTTGTATCAACTGATTTGCCGCTGCATCATTTCCCAATAACTGTAAAGCTCTCGCCTGCAAAACAATGTTTGCCTTATATCCGCCTTTCTCATTGCGCCAATCAACTACGCTTTTCAACGCTTTGTTCGCGGATTCTTTATTTCCCATTTTTTTATAACTGATAGCCGTAAGGTAATTTTCCGCCCTGTAATCAATATCATCTTCATATGGTTTACCGGAACCGAGATTATCCGGGAACTCCCTGGCCTTTGTGATAAAACCGATTGCACTTTTATATTTACCAGCCTTTATATTTTCTATTGCCTGCATAAGCATCGACTGGCGGTATAATTCCCGCCCTTCCGTGGCACCTTCAAACGGAATAACATGAAGAGATAAAAGTAATTTACCTGCATCAGTATATTTTTTATTCTGTAAAAGACATTTCGAATACAGCATACCGATAATATAATCATCTTTATGCTTTTTATAAAAAGGCTCCACTACTGATAAGGCTTTTGCATTATCCTGCTTATCGAGGTAAAATTCGGATAGCCGTTTAACGTATCGCCATTGTTCCCTATCCATTTCATACGCCTTTGCCAAATCCCTTTCTTTTGCAGTTGCATCCTTGCTCATCGTTGCACGTGCGGCATAAAAGAAGCTTTCAGTGGGTATATCCCCGATTGCATTCAACAGTTTATCACTTTCTTCCACATTATTTACCGAACGATACAATAAGGCGAGATAATATTTCGGTTTCCAATCGCCGGTTTGTGTGATTACCCATTGCAGCATGGGCAATGATTCTGCTCTGAACGGCATTACAAATGCCGGTGACTTTTTATCGCCTTCAGCTATAAACTGCCCAGTTTTATTACCAAGTTTATAATGAATATAATCTTTCCAATAGCTCACCAATGCATGAGATGGAGAAAGGTCAAGCACTTTTAAAGCATCGTCATGACAGTTGTTATTATAATACTCCGTGGAAAGCTCGAGAAATGATTGATAAGGAAGTTCATTCTGAATTTCTTTCAGAAAATTATTCTTTGATACCTCATCATTGTTCCACAAATATTTTTCGAACGAAGAAAAATGGCTCAAAGGATCAATATTTTCAATCGCTGAAATCATTTGTGCGGCCACTTCTTTGTTTTTTTCTTTCCGATAAATGATTGCTTTTATTTTATATGCCGAAACATTATTGGCGTTGTACGATAAAGCTTTATCAGAATAAGTTAATGCTCTTTCAAAATTTTTCTCATGCAGGTACAATCTTGCCAGCGCAGTATAAGCAGCCGCCCTGTAATCTGCAGAAAGCGCCGCCAAATCAAATCCATCTTTTGCGTCAGTTATATTACCCAACCGTTCATTTACCAATCCGTAGTAATAATTAGATGCGCCGTCATGTGTATCAATACTCAATGCTCTTTTGGAAAGTGTCAATGCCTTATCGTACTTCATATTATGATAATACAGTTCAGCCATTTTATTTAACGCCGGCAAAAAGTTACTGTCAAGCTTTAACGATTGTTCCAGTTTTTCTTCTGCCTTTACATATTGCCGTTGATCCATAAATTCTTTACCGGCTATATAACAGCCATAAGCCGTGTTCCAGTTAAAATCGGCTGGCGCATCAACAGGTCTGCTCAATTCATCTGCATGCGGATTTGAATCGTAATAAAATTTGCTGCCGATATTGACAATAACATTGCCCGGATCAGCATCCATTTTCAGTGAATCAGAAAATATTTTTAAAGGAGTTAATTGTATTGTTTTATTGTAAATGGTTTTGCCGCTTTGCTGAACAGTCATTGTCTCATTCAATTCACGCACCGGTGAAAAATTGATTTTCAACCAGCCCTTTTCATAACGCACATTCAATGCACCGTAATCATTTGCTTTTACAAATCCTTTTGTGTGTAAAACGGGATACCAATATTCGGTCCATTCATCTGTGGCATAGGGTTCAAAACTTAAATGTTTAAATGGCGTTACCGTGCTTCCTTCTGCATTTTGATTAAACAAGCGGCCTGATTGTATTTCTACATATTGACCATCATTATCGGTTAATAACTTTTCCCAGATCATTCCCTGCTGTGAAAGTCCCCATATCCAGATTTTTTTTCCGGCTTTTTCTTCATGAAGGGAATACCGCGCCATGCCGAAATCATCATCATGCCAGTAAGCGCCGAAAAAATCGGCGTATTTGCCAAATACATGATACGATTTATAACCGCCAAAATTATTTTGTTCGTAAAAATCGATGCGTTTGTTATTCGACTTGTTCACCGGCCAGTCAGCATATTCTCCCTCATGACCAATGTATCGGGTGCCCGGATAAATAAATTGCAAATTGCCTTTTGATTTAACACCTACATTCATCCAGTGATAATAGGGCTGCCCGATAGCGGTATTATTATACCACGTAGAATGTGTTGTGAAGTATGCTTTGTCTTTGGGTAAATTTATTTCAATACACCAGTTTGTTCTTGTCAATAAATCAAGCCAGGCAATATAACAGCTCACGCTGCCATCATTCTTCTGTTTTGTCATATAATCTACCGGTGACGCACAATTAGGGGTATGCCCGATGATTCCATAGTTTGCTTCAATACCGCCGCTGGTCCAGGGACCACGCATGGCAACATCCCGGAACTTTACCACATGATTATAATATATGAAAGGTTGGTTGGTTGATTTTTCAATGGCCGCCCATATCTTCCCACCCACCTCAGGCAATATCATTACTTTGATATAATCATTTTCCAGCTCAATTACTTTCCATTCTTTTTGTACCGGTTTATCTGTAAAACCATCAAAGCGGAAATAAGGATATATTTTGCTGAAGTCGGGAACAGGGTCAGGATCGGAATAGGGATATGTCGTGAATGCTTTTTTATATTCTTTAATAGTGGATTGCTTTTGTGAAAACGCAAATGAAGAAATAACAAGCAATAGTGCTGCTGATAAATACCTTATCATACTGATAATTTGATGCGCTTAAAATTATGATAAAAGGCTAATGGGAATTTCGTCGAAACGCATTTCAGACAAACGATTGATGTACGGATCGAGGGACAATGCGCATGAAATGAAAGATTGTGAACCCTGCTGGATGCGCATTGTATTACTTTTTGTGAATTAATATTCATTCAACCGTATACCATGTATAACTTTCCGGGGCGATCGTAAAGGCTAATTCAACTTCATAGTTACGGTTAAGTGTATAATTCTTTATTGTAGCTCCTTTTTCTTTCAATGCTGCGGCCGTAGCAATACCTGTGTAGTATAAAGGAATTTTTACCGTTCTTGTTATAGTTTCCTTCATCGGATTGAACAGCATAATCAGCGCTTTTGTTTTAAGCTGCGGATTTACATGCATCCAACCGTCCCAGTCTCTTCCGTCTGCCCGACGCAGATGTACAATATCAGAATTGAGAATGTCACGATATTTTTTATACCAATTGATAACTGTATTTACTGTTTGTTTTGTTTTCTCCGTATCATACAATCTTGGCCCGCGATAACAGGCCTGAACACCTGCCCCATAGTACTGCATCATCAATTGTTCATAGTCTTTTAAATGTTCACTTAAAGGCTCAAGAACAGCTTCCGGGCCACCACCCTGGTATTTAGTCAACGGCACAAAACCCCAACTCATGGATGGTGTTTTTTCCCAAAGCCCATCATAAATATTCTGCCTGTTCAAAATTTTCTGATTCTCTCTTGGCAACGAAAAATTTACTTCGCGATAGCCGATAGCAATTTTATTTGTACCATCCATAAAGTACCAATCAGGTGCATTTACATACACGCCGTTTTCATTACACCAATGATATAAGCTTTTCTGCAATTCCATCTGCCGCCATTGGCTGTCGAATAAATCCTTATGCCCGGGGTGTACCGTTGATGCACACACGTCGCCGGGATAAGGGCCGTCATTTTCGAAAAGATCAAAACCGGTTTCTTTGATAAACTTTTTTATCTTTTCTAAATAGGCAAGTCCCCACTTGCTGCCATAACAAGGTGCATTGCCAAAGAAAGCACCTCCGGGTTTTCCTGTTGCGGGATCAATTACATCATCTTCATCACTTATTTTCCGTGAACTGAATAAAGAATAACTGCCGATTAATATCTTTTTACTGTGTGCGTAATCTGCAAGTTTTTTCCACTTCGCTATATTTTCACCCGAGGAATCTTCCATGTTGCAATGACTTCCGAAGCTTAATATTAATGCTTCATATCCTGTAGCTGCACACTGATTGATCGCATCAATCACTTCATCATCATTCTTACTCACGAGATGCATGAATATGGGGTTTTGTGTTGTCCATGGTGCCACAGTTCTGTACATGTTGCGTATCGCAAGACCCCTTCGCTCACGATCATAACTATCCATCAGTAGCTCGTGCGTGCGAACCGATTTGAAAACTTCACCAGGTTTAAGATCAACGCTTGTTACCTTTTCAGGATATACTTCCAACAAACAAGGCGTCTGGTAATTATAGTTGACCTGCGAGGTATAAATGCTATCAGTTTTCCAATGCGTGGTTTGATCGCTGATGTCATAACGCATCGCATTGTTGAAGGCATAATTCGTTTCGATATAGATGCCATGTTGTTTTTTCATCTGCTCCGGTGAACCAACAACAGCGCTCTCTTCTTCTGTCAACGCCAGCGATTCGTTGACTATATTGCCGATGGAAACAGGTTTACCTGTTTTATTTTCAACAGAAATCCATTTTACAATCAATGGAATGTTATCGTAAAGCTCATAATTCACCTTTACACTAATTCCCTGCAATTCAATCAGCGGTGATTCGTAAATAAAGGAAATGGTTTTACCTGTTGGCTGTGATCCATTGAAGGTCCATGTATTAGTTTTCCAATGGAGAAATGGCTTCAACCCGCTTAGTTCGAACTTTACAATTTTGAAATCATTCTTATCCGCCTGGAAACTATCGATCCATTCGGGTAATAAATAAGCATTTTCAGTTTGACCATACAGGCCTCCAATATTGTACGTAAAATTGTTTATCGTAATCCTCGCCTCGGGTTTTATCGCTCTGAGCAACTGTTGTCCATTGCTCATGTTTTTGAAATCAATACAGGCAACATTCGGTGAAATGCGAAACACTCTTTTTACAAGTCCGTTGTACAGGATGATATTTTTCTTATCCGAAGTTTGATAAATATTTGCTTTCTGCTTAACTGGTTTAACCAGCCAGTCATTTTCGGCAAGTTTATCATACCCTGAATTCCATACAGGCAATTGCTGGGAATAACCGTAAAATGGAAGAAGGGAAATAAATAATAGAACGCGAAAAAACATTTTATTGGTTTATAGATGAACGATGTGTTAAACAAGATTTGACAATCCCCTACGAGACAAAGGCCATCAAGTCCCGTTCTTTGCGTACCTCGTTTCCCGATAGCAATCGGGAATGCGGAAAGAGTTTTGCCGGTAAAATATGGGCACCTTAATACTAAGAAACAGAAGCGATAGCTGTTTCAACAATGGATAAGGCTTCTTTCAATTGATCTCTTGTTATTATCAATGGCGGGCTCAACTGCAAGACGTTTCCTGCCGATACTTTAAAACTCATTCCTCTTTTTAAACATTCATACATCACAGCTTCCGATTCTTTGATTGCTTTTTCTTTTGTATTACGGTCCCTGACCAATTCAATTCCCCACAGAAGACCAATACCACGTATATCACCGATGAGCGGATATTTTTCTTTAAGTGCCGTCAACTGTTCTTTCATGAACAACTCATCCGCTTTAACTTTTTCCAATAGGCGATTGTCTTCTATAAACTGCAGCATAGCAAGTGCCGCTGCACTCCCCAGTGTGCCCTTTTCATGTGTATAATGACCCAATGCTACATCATCTGCAACATTGAAATCATCTCTTGCTACGATTGCTGCGATTGGAATAATGCCTGCGCCGAGACCTTTACCCAAACAGACAATATCCGGTTCAATACCGTAATGCTCATACGAAAACATTGTTCCGGTGCGACCGAATGCAATTGGAATTTCATCCAGGATTAACAGCACGCCGTGCTTCGTACAAATCTCCCTTACTTTTTTCCAGAATGGTTTTGAAGGAATCTGTACATCTGTATTCCGGATAGTTTCTGCTATAAACGCACCGATATCTCCTTCTTTCTCTATTACGTATTCAAGATATTCTGCGTTAAATACATCGCCTTTTTTATTGTCGCTGAAAATTCCGCGATACGACGATGGCGGTGGAATCCGTTCAACACCCGGCATCATCGGTCCCATATAACTGCGAAACTGCGCTTCACCGCCTACAGATATTGCATCCATCGATGCACCGTGAAAGGAATCCCAGCAGGTAACGATCTTATGTTTACCGGTAACAGCCCTCGCAAGTTTTAATGCTGTACTTACCGCAGTAGTTCCGCCAGGCATCAATAACACACGGTTTAAATTGCCCGGTGACAGGACTCCTAATTTTTCTGCCAGCTTAACTGCTGTCTCATTCGTGTATCGCCGGGGACAAAATGGAAGCGTGTCCATTTGTTTCTTTACCGCCTCTTTTACAAATTCATTTCCATAACCTACCTGGTGCACATTATTGCCGTGAAAATCCATGTATTTTTTGCCGGAGCCATTAATGATATAAATTCCTTCCGCCGATTCGATGACATCCAGACATGGAGTAGATAATGATTGGTGCAGGAAAGAATTATTATCTCTTTCCAGTATTCCCTTTGTATTATTATCACTTATACTTTCATTCCATTGCTCACGAAATGATGAAGCATTTACATCACCTTCGGTAACAAACCTTTTTTTGGCTTTCTCCATAAATACGAGCTATTGTGATTTGAACCACCCGGACATATAGAATACCCAGATACAGCCTATGTTCTCTTATGTGCGAATGTGGTCCATCGTTTTTATATAGCGTTTAATGAAACAAAATATCCGATGGTATGATTGCCTTACTTCCTCCATCAGCCTGCATGGAAACATTCAATGAATTATTTCCTGATCCATCGAAGTAAAGAACTTTAAACCGGTGATAACCTTTCCTCAGTGCCGCTTTGCCGTTCTTTTCCGTATTGCCATGATTGCCGTCATTATCTACCACTTCATTATCATCGATAAATAATTTACTGCCATCATCCGAATCAGTAAAGAAGGAATAAAGACCGTCTTTAGCAATGTTTATATATCCTTCAAAAACGATGACAAATTTTTCTGGTCTCAACTTCACTGAATTTGAGATCGTAGTTGTCGTTCCTGTCTTTACTGCTTTTATGCCTTTAATCGATTCAAGACTGACCGGATCGGCGGGTTCATAATAATTATAAATTAATCCGGGCTGCGGAGCAGCAACAGTCCATGGCTTGAGCCATTCGTATTTTACCACTTTACTTGCGGCAACATCACTCGGTAAGCTGCCGGTAACAAATGCTTTTGCCGTGACAGTGTTTGTTTTGTTTATCGTGAATGGTTTTGTGTAAAGATTCGATTGAGCTGTTGGCTCAGTTCCATCTGTTGTGTAGTGTATAGCCTCTGCCCCATCGCTGGATATAGACACGAGCGGCTGCATTGCGCCATTTTTATAATCAGCGCTGATGACCGGCTTCTTTGCAAACCGGCCATAGTTATTTATTTTAATTACATAACTATAGGGTGCTTTTATTTTATTGGGATCATAATCCGGCAGATACACAACAAGATCATTCCCCTGCTTTGTCCAGCTCAGGTTTTGTTTTGCAGACAGAAAATTGATTACAGTTCCCGCAGGAACGCTGATGTTCTTTAATACAATTTTTTTATCAGAAGGATATTTTGGTAAAATCGCATATAGAGAGTTCGTCTTTTCATTAAACGTATAAAACACTTCTTTCACAGCATAACCTGAATCAGGATCAACAGTCAGCTTTAGCAGCAAATCACCACCGCCATCTTTTGGTTTATAATCTGTTCTTCCTTCACTCCATTGCGAAGGTGTTTTCCATCTTATAGTATTATAAATGGCTTCTCCATTTATTTTCATCCAGTCGCCGATCTGTAATAACCGCTCCTGCATGACGGGTGGAATTTTTCCATGTTCATCTGGCCCGATATCCAATAAAAAATTTCCACCGCGACTTACTTTATCAATCAGCTGCAGCACGAGCGATTGGGTAGAATTATAATCCCAGGCATCTTCGTTCCGGTTGTATCCATAACTATATCCCATACCGCGGCTTTCTTCCCAATAATGTCCTTCAATATCCAAATCAGGCTGATATTCGGGCGTATAAAAACCAGCGTGATTGAAACGGATACCGGACCCCCAGCGATCATTCACCACAATTTTATCTTTTACCGGGCTTTCATTATATAACCATGCTAAAAATTCCTGCGACTTCCAGGTTTCAGCAGGCGCATCCCATTCGCCATCCGTCCAGAATACATCAGGCTGATACGTATTGATTACGTCTTTCATCTGCGGCCATGTATGTTCCGTCACAAATTTATTCCTGTCTTTTAACCAAAGTGGATTGTACCATTCGTACAATGAATAATACATACCGGCGTGCACAGATGTTTTTCTTACTGCTTTAAATAAATCGCCAAGCAGATCTCTTTTCGGACCTATATCAACAGCGTTCCATTTAAAACCCCAATCCCTGTCCGCTTCTTTGCTTGGCCATAATGTAAATCCATCATGATGCTTTGAGGTTAGCACAATATACTTTGCGCCGGATTGTTCAAACAGTTTTGCCCATTCGTCTGGATTGAATAACTCGGCTTTAAAATCATTTGCAAGATCATAATATGAGCGGTTACCAAACTTTGCTTTATGATATTGTTGCGTGATTGTATCCGTTGATTGTAATGCATGCTGGTACCATTCTGCATATTGTCCTTTTTTGCTAAAGCCGGGCACAGCATATACGCCCCAATGGATGAAGATGCCAAACTTTGCATCCCTGTACCATTGCGGTGAATTGCGTGTATCGAGTGATTGCCAGTTTGGTTGATAGGTTTGTGAGAAACTGAAACAAGCAATAAAAAATGACAATGCAGTAATAAAAGTCTTTCTCATTTTTTGGTTTTTAGAAGGGGTATTGCAAATCAAAAAAGTTCAAACTTGTTTTTAGCCCTGTATATCAAAAGCTCCTAAAAGTAATTGATCTATCGAAGGCACGGTCACTTTGCAATAAAAATAATCAACCGTTTGCAATTGCCGGTGCAAATCAATCAAACTACTCATTTGCATTACCTTTGCAGCTCTTATAAAATTTTACAAACTGCTTAATACTATTATGGAATACAGAATTGAAAAAGACACAATGGGCGAAGTGAAGGTGCCGGCCGATGCTTATTATGGAGCACAAACCCAGCGCAGCATTGACAATTTCAAAATTGCACAGGACATAAACAGGATGCCAAAGGAAATAGTTGCCGCTTTTGCTTATCTTAAAAAAGCAGCAGCGATTACCAACTTTGAAGCAGGTGTTTTGCCTAAGGAGAAAAGTGATTTAATTGGAAATGTTTGTGATGAAATACTGGAAAGAAAGCTGGATGCATATTTTCCACTCGTAGTATGGCAAACAGGAAGCGGTACACAAAGCAATATGAACGTGAATGAAGTGGTTGCTTACCGGGGACATGTGTTGAACGGCGGCCAGCTTACCGATAAAGAAAAATTTCTGCATCCGAATGATGATGTCAACAAGTCACAATCGAGCAACGACACATTTCCGACAGCCATGCATATAGCGGCTTATAAAATACTGGTGGAGGTAACCATACCGGGGATTGAAAAGCTGCGGAATACGCTGGCGGAAAAAAGTAAGCAGTTCATGAACGTGGTGAAGATCGGAAGAACACACTTTATGGATGCTACTCCGCTGACGGTCGGCCAGGAATTCAGCGGCTATGTTTCCCAGTTAGATCATGGCTTAAGAGCGATAAAAAATGCATTACCCCATTTGAGCGAACTCGCATTAGGTGGCACTGCTGTTGGAACGGGCATCAATACACCACCTGACTATGCCGTAAACGTTGCAAAACATATTGCAAAGCTTACCGGCTTGCCTTTTGTAACAGCGGAGAATAAGTTTGAAGCTTTGGCTGCACACGATGCAATCGTGGAAGCGCATGGTGCGTTGAAAACTGTTGCTGTAAGTCTAATGAAAATCGCGAATGATATAAGAATGCTATCCAGCGGGCCAAGAAGTGGGATTGGCGAATTGTTTATTCCTGATAATGAGCCGGGCTCATCCATTATGCCGGGAAAAGTAAACCCTACACAATGCGAAGCGCTGACGATGATCGTGGCACAGGTGCTGGGAAATGATGTTGCGATAAATATTGGTGGCGCAACCGGGCATTTTGAATTAAATGTTTTTAAACCGGTAATGATCTATAATTTTCTGCATAGTGCACGATTGATTGGCGACGGGTGTGTATCCTTTAATGATAAATGCGCTGCCGGCATAGAACCGATTGAAGCGAATATCAAAAAGCATGTTGACAATTCACTGATGCTGGTAACTTCTCTCAACACAAAAATTGGTTATTATAAAGCGGCAGAAATAGCGCAAAAGGCACACAAAGAAGGAACGACGTTAAAAGAAATGGCGGTAAAATTGGGATATGTTACGCCGCAGCAATTTGACGAATGGGTGATCCCCTCAAATATGGTAGGTAAAATTGATTAGCCAATAGCAGTAAAAGCTCGGATAAAAAATGGAAGAAACACTATTCTTCCATTTTTTATTGACAGGAATATAATTCCCTGCATCATAATTTTTATACTTTTAACGTTAGATACCAGATTTAAATATCTTAAATCCATTACCATGAAAAGTGCAGCAAGAAAACCCGCTTATATTTCAGCTTACCCGCTGAAGGCATTAAATCTCCCGGAAGAAGAATATCAAACAGAAATCAGGCTCTGGGCGCATGCCACAGGTCAATCTGCAGACGATATAAGAATACTTCCCATGGTAAACCCATACCGCGAAAAAGATTTTATAGCCAAACCAGAAAAAGACAATACTTCAAAAGAAAAATAACCGCTTCGATCTATCTGAGTAAACCTTGAGCAATAAAAACAGAGGCCTCCCGAATCGGAGGCTTTGTTTTTTTAACGTGGTTGCATCTACAAATGCGGAAAGCTTCTGACTAAGAATGCGTTAACACATAAATGGGCAAAATCCGTGTTTCGGAAAACACTTGTTTACAGGTGTATGTACTACCAAAAAGCCGGGTAAATAAGACCACCATTTTCACTGTAAAGCACTCTTGTTCAAGGTTATGAATGACCTTAACTTTAATTTATAAAATCTGAAGATGATCCGGCTATCCTATTTGAAAACACTTAAATGAACTCTATGAAACTAACTGTACCCTTAATTCGTTTTATCACCTCTTTTATTGCGCTCTTTGTTTTGTTTTCACTGAGCACTTTCCAGGCTTTTGGCCAGTTTGATTTTGGAAAAAGCTACTACAACGTCACCAAAGGTACTAACGGGGGTACCGTGGAGGTTGGCGACGTGTTGGAAATCCGATCTTCAGTTGTTGTTCGAAAAAGCAGTAGTGGTAGTAATACCGCTATTGATAACGTTCAGTACACCGATGCTGTGCCGGCAGGTACCAATTATATAGCCGGAACGGTTCGAGTACTCACCAACGAGGGTAAAATCTATAAACAATTTACAGATGCAGCCGGAGATGACTGCGGTTGGATCACCGGAACCACGGTCCGTATTAATATGGGATATACCACCGGTGATGCGCCCGCGACAGCTACTGCCGGCGGAAGGATCCGCAACACGCACAGGCCATCTTTCTTTTCGAGCAATTGCATTATGATCGCGTCATTCCGGGTAACGGTGACCTCGGCCATAGGCACCCAAATAAACACGGGTGGCGGTTCTGTGAGTTATAAGGTAGGTCTGACCAACGTCACATTTACTTTCCCTTCTAATCCTGTTGCCATTTATACAAACTATGGCATCTGTTCGAATACAGTCGGTGTAAACGCCCTCGGCACGGAATCCAATGGTACGTTTGGCTCGGGTACTGCAAAAGACAGGGCCGCTTCAACCAATGTACCACCGGGTTATATCTATTCAACATTTTCAAGTAACATGCCGAACGACTATTATTATGGCGTTTCAAACAATACCAGTGCCGGTACAACTGCTGCCACCGGCTTTTCAACAATCGATACCTGGGCAAAACCAGACAACTCAACCCCTTCGCATCGTGTTTTCAGCGTCTGGGATATTATAGGCGACCATACCGGTGCAACCAATCCATTAACCGGTAATCCTGCGACAGGTTCCGGTGCCAATGGCGGTTACATGCTTGTGGTAAATGCAGCCTACAGAATTGACTCTGCATTCCAGCATACTATTTCCGGTCTTTGCCCCAACACTTATTATGAGATTTCAACCTGGGTAAGAAATATCTGTTCAAAGTGCGGTTGCGACTCAACGGGTAAAGGTGCGAGCGGCGGTGCGGGTTATATACCGACTGCACCGGGCGACTCATCCGGTGTGTATCCAAACCTTACTTATGATCTCAATGGAGTAGACTATTACACCACAGGCGATATCAAGTACACCGGTCAGTGGGTAAAGAAAGGATTTACATTCTTGACCACCACAGGGCAAACGAGCATTACGTTAAAAATTATGAACAATGCACCCGGTGGCGGTGGTAACGACTGGGCATTGGATGATATTACTGTTGCAACCTGCTCGCCAAACTTCACGTTTACACCCACGCCAAACCCAATGATCTGTGATAGCAACGTTGTAAATATCGGCGCAGTAATCAGCTCTTATTTCCCTAACTATGTGAACTATAAATGGCAAAAGAGCATAAACGGGGGATCTTCATGGACCGATGCTTCTTCCGCAGCTGTTGGTACACCAACATGGAATGGTAGCGCGTATGTTTATACAGTGGCCTATCCCCAGTTTGTTGCATACAGGGCAGACAGCGGTACCAAATACCGGGTCATCGTGGCAACTACGTCAACCAATCTGTCTAACCCCAATTGCCAGGTAGCCGATGGATCGACGACCATAACCCTGAACATTCTTAACTGTGGTGGAATACTGGCCACCAATCTTCTTTCTTTCAGCGGTGCGCTGCAGGGCGACAAGTCCGTTCTTAACTGGACCACTGATGAAGAAACGGAGATATATAAGTTTCACATTGAAAAAAGTATAGACGGATATAATTACAAAACGATAGCTTCCGTGAACAGTAAGGGTAACAACAAGGCTAAGCTTAATACATATTCCTTCACTGACCCCGATGTGATAAATGGAACAGGTTATTATCGCATAAAGATGCTGTCATCAAACAATCGTTCTAAATATTCACGGATAATTCAATTGTCGTCGTTATCGAAATTGCTGGCGATTACTTCGGCAATAAATCCGTTCACGTCTCAGCTTGATTTTTATGTAAATGCTCCGCAGGCGATACCGGTGGCTGAGGCTGATCTGCTGGATATGTTTGGAAGACCGGTGAAACATTTAAAAGGCAATCTCATTTCAGGTACCAATCATCTTCAGTTTACCAATACGGATGTATTGCCTGTCGGGGCTTATACGCTTCGTATAAGGGCCGGCAATACCATCTTAACGAAATCCGTAGTAAAATTGAAAAATTAGTTTTTTCGTACCCTTCTATATACCCGAAACGGCCGTGAATCTTCACGGCTGTTTCATTTATAATACCTGTACTTCATCATCCACTTTTGAACTTGTTTCCACTACAGGGTGGGAACCGTCCGGATGATGTTTTTTGAAAAATTTTTTCTGAAAAATCAGCAGTGTAATTACACCGATTGAAATAGACGCATCGGCTATATTGAAAATAGGGCTGAAGAATTCAAAATTTTCGCCGCCCCAAACAGGGACCCATGAAGGAAAATGCGAGTGAATAATAGGGAAATACAACATGTCTACAACACGCCCATGCAGGAAACCCGCATATCCGCCGCCGTGAGGAAATAAAGTCGCTACAGAGGAATAGTCACTTGCAGAGAATATCAATCCATAAAACATACTGTCTAAAAGATTGCCGAGAGCGCCGGCGTAAATCAGCGAGGCACAGGCTATAAATCCTCTATGATAATTATGCTTCACAATGCGGCCAAGGTACCATGTGCCGAATATCACCGCACCCAGGCGAAAAAGAGTCAGCAGCATTTTACCCCAATCACCGCCGAACTTCCAGCCCCAGGCCATCCCTTCGTTTTCTATAAAATAAAGTTTGAACCATTTCAGGCCCATCACATCGGTAACATGACCAAAGGGGTAAGAGGTCTTAATCCATATTTTCAGGGCCTGATCGAAAATTATAATTGATGCTATAAGAATAACGACATTTCTAAGCTTCACCAGTAAAAATTTAGGACGCAAATATAGGTCAAAAGCAGGAAGGGAGGGGATTGCAGGAAACGGATATGAGTCAATGAAATGCCAAAGAAATCATATAATAGTCTATGATCGACAGAAGTCTTTGGACCATAATCATCCCTCATAATAAACCCTCTTCACGCGTTGCGAAATACCCGTCATGATCTCGTAAGGAATAGTACCAGCCCACGACGCTACCTGCTGCAGGGGCAGCGGGCCACCAAAAACGATTACATCATCTCCTTCTTTTACACCCGGTATGTCCGTTACATCGATCATTGTCATATCCATACAAACCGTACCGATTACCGGTGCAGGTTTTCCATTCACCAGCATTTTGCCATTACCATTGCTGAGCCGCCTTGAATAACCGTCTGCATAACCAATACGCACCGTGGCAATAAGTGAATCTTTCAACACAATTCCTTTGCGGTTATAGCTTACCGATTCTCCTTTTTTAACGTGCTTTAGCTGAGCAATCGTTGATTTTAATGTAGCAACGGGTAATAAATTGAGCGCATCGTTATTCGTATTGTCGATACCATATAGCCCGATACCCAGTCTCACCATATCCATTTGCATATCCGGGTGGCGGGTTATTGCGGCGGAGTTGGAAATATGTTTCAAAAAAGGATACTGCAATTTCTTTTCCAATACACTACAGGCCGTTTTAAATTTTATAAACTGTTCTCTTGTAAATTGATCCTGGTTTTCATCTTCACTCGCTGCAAGATGAGTAAATACGGACTGCACTTTTAGTGAATTGGCGGCGGCGAGGTAACCGGCTAACCTGTCTATTTCTTCCGGGGCAAATCCCAACCGGTTCATTCCTGTTTCAATTTCAATATGCACCGGATATTGCAATAACCCTCCCCGTTGTAATAATTCATCAAATTGTGTTAGTATGTCAAACGAATACAGGTCGGGCTGAAGATCGTTATCTATTATCGCGTCAAACGAACTTTGCTCGGGGTTCATTACCATCACCGGTAACGAAATGCCCGATTTTCTCAACTCTACGCCTTCATCTGTATAGGCCACGCCCAGGTAATCTGCATTATGGTATTGAAGAACACCTGCAATTTCTGCCCCACCACTGCCATAAGCAAAGGCCTTTACCATAATCATCATTTTGGTTTCCGGCTTCAGCAACCGATGGTGTTCTTTCAGGTTGTGAACGATCGCGTCAATACTTATTTCAAGAACGGTTTCATGTACTTTTTGCTCCAGCAGCGGAACAATGTTTTCGAATTCGAATACTCTCGCTCCTTTTATTAAAATCGTTTCCTCTTTAAAGGATGACGATAGAAAATGCCGGATAAATTCATCTGTTGTCAGAAAAAAATGAACAGCAGGTTTATAATTATCGAAAGAAGAAAAAGAAAGATGATTTGAAATTTTCGGACCGATGCCGATCACTTTATCTACCCGGTGCGAATAAAGATCTGCTGCGACCTGCTTGTATAGAATATCATCCGGGAGTCCGCTTTGTAAAAAGTCAGACAGAATAACCGATTTCTTTCCGTTGGTATTTTGCTGGTCCAGGAAATTCAATGCGATTTTTAAAGAACTCAGGTCAGCGCTGTAGCTGTCATTTATTATCGCGCAGTTATTGATTCCTTTCTTCAGCTCCAATCGCATATTCACCGGCTGAAGCCGCAATAATCTTTCCCTTATAACTGTATGTTTATAATCCAAAGCAAGTAATGTACACCAGCAGGTAATCGCATTCTCAATCGATGCATCGTCTGTATAAGGAATAGAAATGGATATATCGCTTTCATTAAACAATGCGGTGATAATTGTGGTATCAAATTGTTTTTGAATACCGGTAATCGTCAGCCATGCTGCATAATGCCTGCTCCAGCTATAAAACATTGCATCTTCTTTAAAAAGATTGCGATGCTCTCCTTCTATGTCGAGTTGCTCAGGTATTGTGTGGTCTTTGCAATAAATTATTTTTTCACAGTGGGTAAATAACTTTATTTTTTCAGAAAGCTTTGCGGTGGAAGAACTAAACCCTTCGCTGTGTGCTTCACCGATATTGGTCAGCACGCCGGTTGTTGGCTGTATTATTTGTTCAAGATGCTTCATTTCTCCCGGCTCAGAAATACCGGCTTCAAAAATGCCCAGTGTATGACTTGCATGCATCTGCCACACGCTCAATGGAACACCGATCTGCGAATTGTAACTTTTAGGACTTCGTACAATACTATAATCTTCATGAAGCAGTTGATACAACCATTCTTTTACAATTGTCTTTCCATTGCTGCCGGTAATGCCGATCACCGGAATTTGGAACATTGCCCGGTGTGCAGCAGCCAACTGTTGCAATGCAGCAAGCGTATTTTTTACAAGAATAAAATTTGCATCAGGACAGGCGCTTTCATCAACCTGCGTACTTACAATAAAGTTCCTTACCCCTTTTTTATACAGGTTATGAATAAACTGGTGCCCGTCTCTCCGAATACCTTTTAACGCAAAGAATACTGAACTGGCGGCTGCATATACTTTCCTGCTGTCTAACAATAAATAATCTATCTCACTGTCCCGGTGCAGCTGAAGGAGCTTTCCGTTAACCAGCTCCGCAATTTTTTTTATCGTATAGGCCAAAAAGAAAAAGTTTATTCTTTGTTGTCTGTATTATTTTTTAACACCTGTATGGAATAAACAATCGAGCCCGCCAGGCAGATAATTATTACCAACAGGGAAATATAAGAAGGCACACTCACCAACTCCTCGAGCAGCATTTTAAGACCAATAAATATCAGCACGATAGCAATACCCTGCTGAAGGTATCCAAATTTGTTTACCGCGCCTTTTAATAGAAAGAATAGAGATCGTAAGCCCAGCACCGCAAAAATATTACTGGTATAAATGATCATTTCTTCTTTAGAGGCGACAATGGCAAATACCGCGGGAATGCTATCCAATGCGAAGACAATATCCGTAGTGGCAAGTAGTACGACAATAACAAACATGTTTGTAAGAAAAAGCTTGCCGTCTCTGCGCACAAAAAATTTGCCGTGCAGATCGTCATGTACAATGGGAAATATCCTGTTCAGCAATTTGTACACCGGGTTGGCCGCAGGGTCGAAACTGTCATCTTCTTTTTTTACAGTGAAAATTTTTATACCGGTATACACAAGAAAGGCTCCGAAGATGTATAAGATCCATTCAAATCTATGCACCAGGATAACACCCGCAGAAATAAAAATGATGCGGAAGACGATAGCCATCAAAATACCGATGAGCAGGGCGCGGGCCTCATGTTGTTCTTTTATCTTGAAAAAACTAAAAATCAGGATGAATACGAAAATATTATCGATGCTCAGGCTCCACTCCATCATATAGGCGCTTATGTATTCAAATGCTTCGGTGCGGCCTTTTTCAAAGAATACAAATACGCCAAACGCTAAGGCAAGCACTACCCAGAATATGGTTTGCATAAGCGCTTTACGCAAACTGATAGTCGCCGATTTTTTACTGAGCAATCCGAGATCCAACGCAATCGCCACAAGTAATACAATGCCGAATACAAGATAACTGATCTGGGTAGGTGACATTCCTAAGGGTTATTGATGGGCAAAGATACTGAGTTGGCAATTGGCAGTCAGCAGTTGGCAGTTAGTAGTTGTTACTTCAAAATTTTAAGTTCACAGCGAACGTTTTGACAGTTGCCACTTACGGACTGCCGATTGTCAACTGCTAACTGCTGTATTTTCTCTTCCTCGTCTGCTGGTAAATAAGAGCAACAATAATGATAAGCAGGATTGGTAAACCGATATTTACAAATTGCCAGATTGGTTTTTGCTCTTTTACTTTTCTTGGATTTAATAACCGCAACGTAAAATCCTTTGCTCTTGTCTGCAAAATATCAGAAGGATTAACGAGGTATTCAAGACTGTTATCAAAAAATTCTTTGTTGGCAAATGAATAACGGGTATACAGATTGAAGCCCATGGGTAACGGACCATATTGCTGGCTGATAAAATTCGTGGCCACATCACCGTCTGCCACAACAATCATTTTTGTATCGGTATCTGCAATCGTTTTAACCGGAACGCCAAATGCTTTCATCGAATCGGCGAGTGAAGAAGGAACACGACCGGTATACAATGATTTAAATTTCCCTTCCAGCAAAGCAGCCACTGTTGTATCACGAATGGAGAACTGTTTAATATCCGGCGCGATCTGCATGTACTCAAAATCTACTCGGGCCGGCGCAGGCAATACTCTTGCGTTGACGGATGAACGAAGAAGAAAAGTCTTTTTAATGCCGTCCGCTTTTACTGTATCCAATGTATTCGGGAATATAGCCCTCACGCCGTCCAGGTTTTTACTGATGGGATGATCCGTGCCGTTCAATATCGGGAAATACGGCCAGTCAACAAGCGTGGGTTTGTTATTGGGATCGCCGCTCATCTTCGGTAATTTATCGCTCTGCATATCCTGCAATAAATTCTGGTTGAGCCGCACACCATAACGGAAAAGAATATCCTCGAGGTTTAACGCACGATCATACGCAATAAAACCGCCTGATTTTGCAAGACTATCCAACTCAGCGTACATATTGTCGATCATCCAGAACAGTTTACCGCCGTGCATTACATATTGATCAATCTTAAATTTATCGCCATCGGTAAAAGGAATCGTGGGTTTTATAATCACCAGCGCATTGAACGCAGTATCAATATAAGGTACACTGCGGACATTTACCGTATCAAAACGATAATTGCGAATCAATGTGCGTACCGCATCATCCACCTGTGGTCCCCAAGCTTCTCCATTTCCTAAAACATATCCTATTCTTGGTTTGCGTGTTGAGGTAATTTTTTCTATTGAACTGGCAAACTTATACTCCAGCGTAGCTTCTACGTCGTTATACAACGCAGCCAGTTCTTCGGGAGAGTTGCCGTAATTTTTCTGGCCCTTTAATAAGTTTACGCCGACGGCCTTATCACCATACCGGATAAGTGCGCCCGGCAGCACCTTTTTTTCAACCTGTTCGTCACCAACTTTGGCCGGCGCCTGCAATGTAAGGGCAGTGATATCATACATTGTTCTGAGTGAATCCATCAGCAACAATGCAAACTCCTGTACGATCTCTTTATCTGTTTTTTCGTCTTTACTGTTTAAAATAGCGAGTCTTACCTGGCTTAAAAAAGATTGCGTTGTATCTCTCAGTATCTGCACTGAATCGCGAAGAATAAGCACCCTTGTTTCTTTTAAAAAATTTTCTGCTGAATCATTGGCTTTTTTAAACGGATCGATAAACCGGAACCGGAGATTATCTTTTCCATATTCTTTGCATTCCTGTAAAAACTCCTGCACACTGCCGGCCAGTTTTTTAAACCCTGCGGGGAAATCTCCTTTTAAAAACACATCAATGGTAACCGGTGATTCAAGATTGCCGAGCATTTGTTTGGTTGCCCGGCTGAGTGTATATCTTTTTTCTTTGGTAAGATCAAAGCGTGAATGGAAAACAGAAGCAACGAAATTTACCCCGAAGAAAAGAATTAATAAAAACAGCCACCAGTATTTCGAGGCAAATAATTTTTTCATTATAAGGTTAGCGCTTTAACAGGTTACGGTTGGTGATAAAAAGAAACAAAAAAATAATGCTTAAAAAATAGACCAGATCTCTTGTATCTATAACACCGCGGCTCACACTGCGATAGTGAAAGTCAATTCCCGCCATTTCTACATAATAATCCGGTCCGCTGTTTAAACCGGGTAACCGGCTGATCGCATTGAACCCATAATAAATAAGTGCACAGGCAATAAGGCTTACAATAAACGCCGCTACTGCATTGCCTGTAAAGCTGCTTGCACAAACACCAATCGCTGTAAACACTGCAGCAAGAAAAAACAACCCTATATAAGAACCGATCGTCGCACCCCAGTCGATGCCTTCACCTGAAGAAAGCTGTTGAATGGAAAATATATAGATAATTGTAGGCAAAAGGGAAATAAATACAACGATAAGACTGCCTGTATACTTACCCGAGACGATCTGCCAATGTGTAAGCGGTTTTGTCTGGAGAATTTCGTACGTGCCGGATTTAAACTCATCCGAAAAACTGCGCATGGTAATAGCAGGTATAAGCAATAACAATATCCAGGGAGCCAATTGAAAGAACCGTTCTAAGGTGGCATATCCAAAATCGAGAATGTTATTTTCAAAAACAAATAATACTAATCCATTGACAAGCAGAAAAACTACGATAGCGATATAACCGGTAAGGCTGCTGAAAAACTGGCGAAGTTCTTTTTTACAAACTGACCACATAAAGTTTACCTCAAGATGCTGCAAAATAAGGTAAAGTCATTATATTTGGTAAGGCTGAAAGTTAATCTCCTTCTGTTAAACCACCTCTTGTTCATCAATGCTGACATAAACCGGAATCAATAATCCGGGAATTAATTTAAATTGTAAAGTTGAAAGCGATGCTGAGACGTTTTGGAATGTTTATAACGGGTATGCTTTGTTACTATACGATGCATTGTCAGTCAACGCCGTCAAATGTACAGTTCACTGGTTTTCTTACACGAAGTGATAATGAATACGTGTATATACAATGGCAGGTAAAAGACAGTACGGACGAAGTGAAGTATTTTACCGTTGAGAAGAGTTATAATGGCGTACAATGGAGAACACTGGATACCATTTTTAAAAATTCAAACGCTTATTACAATTATGTTGACAGCCTTCCCACAACAGGTGTCAATTATTACAGGATTAAAGCATCAGGTTCAGACGGATCATTGTACAGTTTCAGCAGGCGGGCCTATGTTGGTGTAATAGACAACCTGGTTACCGTGTATCCAAACCCGGCATATAAAACTCTTCGTTTTCAAATGGCCGCGTTGACAAAGGGGCGATACCTTGCAGCTGTATTTTCTGTGTCAGGAGTAAAAATTGCCCAACGGGTCATAGATCATGATGGAAAAGACGGTTATATAACCATTCCTTTACCACCGGTTGCAGGCCGGGGGATATATTGGCTGGTATTAATGACCAAAAACGAATTTTATAAGCAAAATTTTTTGGTACAATAGCGCAAAATCATATCTTGGCGCTCCAAAATCATAACTAATTGCATAGAAAGAAGCCTTCCCCGCCCGGAAGGTTTTTTGTTTAATGCCTTTCCCCCGCATTTTTCAAGAAAGTTCCCGTTTAAAATATGGAATCACCGCAGTGCTGAATCTCAGTACTAAAACTGTGTTATGAAAAGAAGTATAGCCATTTTTTTCTGTATTACAGTGTGTGGACCAACCGTGTTTGCACAGGAAAAAAAACCACCTCCGCCTCCGCCGCCACCACCAGCACAGATAATTAAATACGTCATTGTTCCTCCTGCTGCCGAACTCGATAGGTTTTATGCAAAAAATCCTTCGGTATCCAAAGTTTATTATCAGAAGAAAGGTGAGCTTATTATTGACTTAAAAAATGGTAAGCAGGAATTGTATGATCTTGACAGTAGCGATCAGTACCGGGCCTATAGTGAAAAGTACGAAGGTGATCCACCTGCATTTCCGCCACCTCCACCGCCTCCACCACCGAAAAAAGTTATTTAACATCGGCATCTTGCAGAATGTTATACCAGTATGATGATTTAGACAGCTCAAAAACATTTTTTTCCATTGAAATAAGTGCATCTTTTCTTATCATTTGTTTAGTAGCAACGTATCGCTTAACTTAAACAACATGAGCTCACTTATTACTGCAATAAAAATGAACTGTATTGTGATACCAATACTTTTCATCACAATAGCAGCTTGCAACTCCGCTGGCCATAATAAAAATGAATATTACAATAATGATGATTTTTCAAAAGTAAAAAAGATAGATGTTCATGCCCATGTAGAAACGGATGATCCTGCCATGATCGAACAGGCAAAGAAAGACAATGTTGTACTGATCAGTGTAAATGTGGAAGTGCCCGATCTGCCTCCTGTCGATAGTCAGCAATATTATGTATTACTGCATCGGCATAAATTTCCGGATGATATATACTATGTCAGCACGTTTGAAACCGCGACGATCAACCAGCCGGGATGGGCTGACAGGGAGCTTTCCTATTTAAAAAATTCATTTCACAGCGGCGCTCTCGGTATTAAAGTCTGGAAAAATATCGGAATGGTGATTAAGGACAAGGACAGCAATTTTATCATGATCGATAATGCTGTTTTCGATCCCATATTCGATTACCTGGAAAAAAATAATATACCAGTTCTTGGTCACCTGGGAGAACCTAAAAATTGCTGGCTGCCGCTGGATCAAATGACTACCATTAATGACCGGAATTATTTTAAAGAACATCCACAATATCACATGTATCTCCATCCGGAGTATCCTTCATACGATGCTATTATCCGCTCAAGAGATCATCTGCTTGAAAAACATCCAAACCTGAAATTTATCGGTGCGCACCTGGCAAGCCTGGAATGGGATGTAGATGAAATCGCCAAACGATTGGATAAGTTTCCAAACATGGCCGTAGAACCAGCCGCACGAATGGGTCAATTGCAATTTCAATCGCTAACGAACTGGCAAAAAGTACACGATTTTTTTATGAAGTACCAGGACAGGATAATGTATGGAACTGACCTGTCGGCAATGAGACCGGATAATCCTGACACTGTAAAAAAAACTGCTCATGAGGGCTGGATGAGAGATTGGATATACCTTACTTCAGGCGATAGCCTGCAATCGCCATACGTTAATAAAAAATTCAAAGGACTTCAGCTTCCCAAAGATGTAATTGACAAGATCTATTTTAAAAATGCGGAGAAATGGTATTTCAGCAGGAGAAAAGTTGAATAATGTGGTTTAGAAGATAGGCGCTAGGCTATAAGCTGTAGGCTTTAGGCCATAGGCTATAGGTTAACGTAAGAGATATAACATAAAGGGTTTACCGTAAAGCTTACAGCTTATCGCTTAAAGCTTATAGCTTATAGCCTACAGCTTACCGATTACAACATAACCATCTTACTCTTGGGCACCAACCATTGCATGATAAACCAACCGGCGATGTAAGCAATGCCGCAACAGATAAACATTATAAAGTAACCCGTTTCAATATGGCCAAGTGATTTATAATAATCAAAAAGATAGCCGGCGCTTTTTGAAATCAGAATGCTTCCAAGACCGCCTGCCATACCACCAATACCGGTCACCGTTCCAACTGCAGCCCGTGGAAACATATCGGACACCGTAGTAAAAATATTGGCACTCCATCCCTGGTGAGCCGCTGCTGCAAAACCGATGATCGAAACAGCAAACCACATACTATATGTACCGGATACCTGTGCCAGCACTACCGGTAAGGCGCACAATGCATAAATCAGCATAGATGTTTTACGTGCCCTAAATACAGACCAGCCATTTTTTATTAAATACATCGGCAGCCAGCCACCAAATACACTGCCCACTGCGGCAATTGTATACACAAGGGCAATCGGAAATGCAATCGCTGTCTTCACCAATCCATATTGTTCCTTTAAAAAATCAGGCAGCCAGAAAAGATAAAACCACCACACGCCATCCGTTAAAAATTTACCCACAGCAAAAGCCCATGTTTGACGGAATTGAAGCAGGCGGCCCCATGTTATTTTGCTTTTATTCACTGTTGCTGAAATTGCCGCTTCGTCTTTATCGCTATTTATGTAATCAAATTCTTCTTTTTTTATGCGCTTACTCCTTGCCGGTATCTCGTATAGCCAAAACCAGAAGATCAGCCAGATAAAACCAGTGAGTCCTGTTAGTACAAAGGTCGTCCGCCAACCTACGCTCTCGGCAATAAAAGGCACACTTAACGGTGCGATGATTGCGCCGATATTGGTACCTGAATTGAAAATTCCGGTGGCAAAGGCTCTTTCTTTTTTGGGAAACCATTCAGCCGTAGCTTTTATTGCGGAGGGAAAATTGCCTGCCTCGGTAATACCTAATGCAGCCCTTGCCGCAAAAAAACCGGTCGTGGTTTTAATAAACCCATGACACATAGCAGCAATACTCCACAATACTAACGATAATGCATAACCAATTTTGGATCCTAATTTGTCGATCAACCTTCCGGCGCCAAAAAGACCAATAGCATAGGCAAGCTGGAATGCAGCAGTGATATTTGCATAATCAGTTTTTGTCCAGTTAAACTCCGTATCGAGTGTATCTTTTACAAGACTGATTACCTGGCGATCGAGGTAATTTATAGTCGTTGCAAAAAATACCAACGTACAAATCGTCCACCTGTATCTTCCTATGGCCTGTTGCATAATCGTTTGTTAGGTTGCAGCGAACGCTGATAATAAAATAAAAGTCGAAATATCTTCCTATCGCTATTTAAATGTCTCTCAAAATTAAAATCCCGATCATCACCACTTCATCATTCACCCATTTGTTTCCAGGTCACTTTTCCAATTGTATTCGGTTTATCTTTTTCCGGTTCTGAAATCGTACCTACCCATTCGGTTTTATTTTTTTTCATGGTAACGAGGCGCCAGCTGTAAACTCCTTTTTCATAGTCAAAACTTTCACCATCATCATCATAAAATTTATAACTACTTTCTTTTTCCCCGTAATGCCTGAATTGAATATCTGTTTTTTCTCCCGGCTCCGGTGCATGAAGCATGGGTGGCTGCATGGGGATGATTGCGCCATCTTTTACAAATACCGGTATTTTATCCAGACCCGGTGACACCGTAATGATCTCACCGTTGCCCGCATACGCACCTGTGTAGAAATCGTACCAATTGCCTTTCGGCAAAATCACGTTACGACTGCTATCATTTCCAAATAAAG
>Ga0207645_10000579_pt1 | contig 30348 bp, 27 predicted proteins | sample KBSM53metaG_FD_184331 | JGI IMG/M metagenome (GOLD analysis project Ga0207645, IMG submission 184331) | Miscanthus rhizosphere microbial communities from Kellogg Biological Station, Michigan, USA - KBS M5-3 metaG (SPAdes) (version 2) | ecosystem: Host-associated > Plants > Roots > Rhizosphere >...
CGCGGCCGACGGTGACCGCGTCCCGCGCGCTGACCGTCGCGCGCGTGGGGCCGCCGAACCACGAGACGCGCTGGCCGCGCGGGTCGACGATGGCCAGGTCGAGGTCGCTGTCACCCGACCAGGTGGCTACGACGCTCATGTCGCCGCGCAGCCCGCCGTCGTCCGGATCCGGCCGCTCGAGCAGCGTGTGGATCGCCGAGGCCGCCTTCGGCTCCGCCGCCGCCAGCAGATCTTCGGCCAGGTCTTGCTGGCCCGCCCGGCGCGCGCAGCGAACGGCCTCGACCACGCGCGCAGCGTCGCCGGGGTGCTGCTCGGCGAGCGCCTGCAGCGGCCGGCAGGCGAGCGCCGGCTGCGCAGCCCAGCGCCAGAGGCGGGCCAGCCGGCCTTGCGCCTTGACGTCCTCGGGGCGGACCTCGACGACGCTTCCGAGCAGGCGGATGGCGCCGTCACGATCGCCGCGGCGGGCGGCGACGTCGGCGCGCGCGCGCAGCGCCTCCGGATCCAGCGGCGCCTTGCCGGCCCAGCGCTCGGCGGCGTCGGCCGCGGCATCCACGTCATCGGCGAGCATGTGCAGCGTGTAGAGCCGCTTCACCAGATCGCGCCGGTTCTCGTCGGTGGACAGGCGCGCCTCCAGGCTGGCGATCGAGGTCCGGCCCGCGGCGCGCGGCTCGAGGCGTTCGGTCACGACCGCGCCGACGCGCTCCCAGATCCGCCGCATCGGGATCATCTGGCGGCGGTTCACGAACACGTTGTTCCGCATCTCCAGCACCGGCGGCGCGGGTCTGGTCGCCGCTTTGTGCCTCGGCGGCATCCGCGCGGGCGGCGTCCGCGGTGTGGGCTCCGGCGGCGCTGATTCCGGGGGCGTCGCGGGTGGCGCTAAGGCCGGCGCTACGGCCGGCGCGGGCGCTGCGGCCGGCGCGCTCGGCGCGGGTTTCTCGGCGGGCTCTCGCTGGAGCGCTGCCTCGGGCTCGGCCCTGCGCTCGAAGTTTCCCAGAGACTTGTCGGCGAAGTCCGCTTTCTTGGAGGCTTTCGCATACCCGCCTTCGACGCGCCCGCCCATCGCTCCCATCGTTCCCAGGCTGCCGACGCCGCCGCCGCCCGAGCCATAGCCCTTGCCGGGGCCGATGCCGAATCCGCCGGCCTTCTCCAGCTTCGCGTCGTCGCCGCCGGTGGCGATCTCGCCGTCCGCGCTCGTCCCCTCGCTCGCCTCCTCGCCCGTCCACTCCGGCGTCGTGCGCGCGTTGTCCAGGCCGAAGGCGCGGAACATCGCCTGGCTCTCCAGCACCAGCAGCGACGTGTAGCGGCTGGCGACGTTGAAGCGGCGCGACAGCTCCAGCGTGCGCTGCTTCGCCTCGGGCGCGTCGTCGCGCTCGAGATCCGCGATGCGCACGGCCGCGAACAGGCGCGGAACGAACGCGTTGCCCGCGCCGGACGACGCCACGATCTTCACCGGGTAGTGTTGCTCGAAGTCGCGCGCGCCCAGCTTGCCCTTCAGCACGACCGTGCCCGTCGCCTCGGCGCCCGCCAGCCGCGCCACCACGAACGCCTCGCTGCCCGCCGCGATGGTGTCCAGCTTGCGCGGCGCGATCTCGTGAAGTTCTTCCGGCAGCGTCAGCGTCACGTCGCGCAGCGCGCTGTTGTACGCCGACCCGAGCACGGCGAACGCCGCCTCCGCCGTCGTCTGGCCGGGCACGTGCGGCAGCACCACGCCGCCCCCGCCGCGCGCGACGGCGCCCAGCATCTGCAGATCCGATTCGGGGCCGATCGCGACCGCGGTGACGGTGCCGCGTCCGGCCGGGATGGCGTGCGCGACAGCGCGCGTGACCGAGGCGGGACGCACGGGCCCCAGCGTCGCCGCGCCGTCGCCGAAGTAGACGACGCGCAGCGCGCCGCCGTTCTTGGCCGCGGCGGCCGCGGCGGCCGCGACGGCGCCCGCGACGTCCGATGCGCCGTCCGGCGTGATGCCGGCGAGGAACTTGTTGATGCGCGCGGTGGTGTCCTGTCCCGGCGCCGCCAGACCACCGGGCAGCGCGCGGCACTGGCTGTCGCACGCCAGCACTGTCACGCGGTCGGCCGGATCCAGCTCGGCCGCGAACCTCGTCGCCAGCTTGATCGCGCGCTGGTAGGTCTCGCCGAACATCGACCGGCTGGAATCGACGACCAGCGCGAAGTCGCGGCGCGCGTTCTCCTCGACCCGGGGCAACTTCGGGCGCAGCGCGATCGCGACGTAGCTGCCGTCGGCCGACATCGCCGGCGACTGGTCGTTGCCGCCCGCGTGGTAGGCCCACGCGGACAGCTCCGCGTCGCGGTCGGCGGGCGGGAACATGATCTGCAGATCCCCGCTGGGCACGAAGTTGCTGGCCGTCCACCCGAGCACAGCCGCGCCGTCGTTGCTGTCCTTGTCACGGCGGAGCGGATAGCCGTACGCGCGAACGCCCAGCTTGGAATCGTACCCGCGCACCTGCACATCGATGTCGAAGCGATCGACGCGCGTCGACCCGGCCGGATCGTGCGCCAGCGGATACGCGTAGCGGCGCATCCCGCCCGTCGGGCTCAGCGTCTGCGTGTACGCCAGCACGATCCGCCGCGACCCGTGCCGCGGGATCGGATAGATGCGCAGCTCGAAGCGCCCGCCGCGCTGCCATTCCAGCAGCGCCGGATCGCGCCACGGGCCCGGCACCCAGATGATCTCCTCCTTCGGCTTCGGCGCCTGCGGCGCGGCGTGAACGATCGCGCCGCGCCAGATCGCCGCGGCCCGATCTCGATCGACGAACGCGCCTTCCACCATGCGGCCGTCCACCTCCAGCGCCAGCCGTTCGATCTTGGCGTCGGGCGGCAGCGGGAAGCGGTAGATCCCCTCCAGCACGTCGCCCGTGTCGTTGGTGAACACCTCGTCGATCTCGGTGCGCGCGACGGCGCCCGCGATGCGCACCTTGACGGCGTGCCCGCTCAGCCGGACGGCGCGATCCAGCTCGCGCTGGGTGCCCGGCTTCTTCGCGCGCAGCTCGCCCAGGCCGCGCGCCGAGGTCTCTTCCTGCGGCTGGCCGCCGGATTCGCCCCACACCAGCGTGCCGCCCAGATCGGGCGCCGCGCCCACGTCGGGGGGCAGGTCGGTGAAGATCCGTCCCTCCTCGCCCGCGCGCACGGTGACGCTGCGCGCGCGCCCGTCCTCCAGGCGGACCGCGCCGCGGCTGACGTCGACCGACGTCCATTCGTCGTCGGCGCGCAGGGCGAACTTCGTGCCCAGCACGTCGGCGCGGCCCTGCGGCAGATCGATCCGCGCCGTGCCGGCGGAGGGCAGGTGGGCGACGTCCGCGGCGATCGCGCCGCGCACCAGATGGGCCCGCCGCCCGTCCTTTCCGAACACGATCTCCGTCGATCGATCGAGGGCCAGTCGCGATCCATCGTCGAGCTCCAGAAAGGCGCGCGTCACCTCGTCGGTTCGCAGGCGCACGCCCGGCGCGACGGCCGCGCCCTTTTCGATCGGCATGCACGACTCGTTTCCCGCGTCGCAAAACGCGAGACCGCCGGTCCCGCCGCCGGCGCGCGACACGTGCGTGATCCGACCGTGCCACGGGTTCGCGGCGACGTGCGAGTCGCCGCCGCTGGTCGACCGGTGGTTCACGCGCCAGGCCAGCGCGATGGCCGCCGCGAACGCCAGCGCCAAGCCGGCGGCCCGTCCCACCCACCGTGAGCCGCCCGTCCGGGTCAAGCGCGGCGCCGGCGCGGCCGCGCGTTCGGGTGGTGGGGCCGCGGGCGCGGGCGCCGGTTTCCGCCGCTCCAGCGCGGCGGCCAGCCGTGCCTCCAGATCGGCAGGGACCGCGAAGTCGGCGCCGGCGCGTTCGACCAGCGCCCGCGCGCGCTCGGCGTCGTGGCGCGCGTCGCGGCAGCTGTCGCATTCGGCGATGTGGTCAAGCAAGCGCCGGTCGGCGGAGCCGTCCAGCACGTCGGCCATGTGTTCGATCACCTCGGCGCACAGTTCGTTACTCATCGGTTGCTCCTGACATCGGTCTCGGCGTCGGTATCGAGCTGCTCTCGCAGGCGCGCGTGCGCCCGGGACACCCGTTTGCGCGCCGCCGCCTCGTCGATGCCGCAGGCAGCGGCGACCTCGCGGAAGCTGAGGCCGCCGGCGTAACGCAGGATCAACGCCTCCCGCTCGCTGGGCTTGACCTGGGACAGCGCCGCGCGCGCTCGCTCGGCGAGCTGCCGCTCGGACGCGGTGTCCGCCGGATCAGGCGCGGGCGCCTCCTCGCGCAGCAGTTCCAGCCTGGCGCGGCCGGCGGTCCGGCCTTCCAGATGGCGCGCGCATTTACGGCGCGCGATCCCGAACAGCCACGAACGGATCGAACCCTCGCCCCGCCAGCTGTCGAACGCGTCGTGCGCGGCCAGCAGCGTCTCCTGCGTCAAATCCTCGGCGTCGGCTTGCGAGCCCACCAGCGCCATGCACAGACGGCCGATCGCCGCGCCGTGCTGGCGCGCGCACAGGGTCAGCGCCGCGCCATGTTCCTGGCGTCGCAAAGCCGCCTCGATCGACGGCGATGGGTCGTCGCCGGCCTCCACAATCACGATGGTCGCTCCCTCCGATGCCATGTGTCGGCTCCTTTTCAGCAGCCGAACCCATGTGACGCCCAGGTGGTGTTTCGTGACCTAAATTATCGGCCTGGCGGGCGCTTTTTTTAGTCGCTCCGCGCCGTAGGCGCGGTGTGCGACTATTGTTTTTTCAGGTAGCCGCGATCCCGCGCTGCGCGCGGGGGCGGCTAGCCCGAGGTGGTTATTCGTCGCAGATCCGGATCGGCGCGTCGCGGCCGCCACTGACCGGATTGGTGCGGGCCGGGCCGCCGCCTGGAAGCTTCACGTGGTAATTCGTCCAGCCGCTGCCCGCCACGCTGCCGCGCGGATCGGGCCGGTAGTAGTCGGTGCTGACGATCTGCGCGCCGCTGGCGAGCGCCGCGTCCCGCGACGTTGTGTCGCCGCTGCGCGCCTGGATCGTCTCGCCGTCGGCCATCGCGCGCACGATGTACCCGCGGCTCACCATGTCGGCGATCGTCGCGCCGCCTGCGATCGCGTCGTTCGCGATCACGACCGCGGCGTGCGGATCGCCGGGCTGCGAGTTGGCGAACACCAGGCGACCGACCAGCCCCGGCGCGCCGGCGACGTATTCGTCGACCGCGGCGCCCTCCATGAAGAACAGCACGCGGCCGCGCGCGGCGGCCAGCGTGGGCCATCCCCCCGCCAGCACGGCCTCTTCCAGCGTCGCGTGCGTGCCGCGCACCTCGTCGGGCGTGATGATGCGCGTCTCCGCGAACACGCCCCGGATCTCGGTGTCGATCGCGGCGGCCGCGGCCGCGTCGAACGGGATCCCGGGCGTGAGCATGAAGGTCGGCAGCGCGTCGGCGACCGTCATGTCCTTGGTCTCCAGCTGGATCGCCAGCGGGATGTGCATCGGGTGCGCGTCGCTCCAGGCGGCGATCGTCTCCAGCGCGGAACGGAAGGTGTAGTGGTGCGTCTCGTAGTCGAAGTCGGGGATGTGCAGCACCTTCAATCCCGGCTCCATCAGCTCGGGGATGTTCGATTCGACCGGTTCGTTGACGAAGCGCAGCCCCTGGCGGCTGTAGAACTGGCCGCCCGCAGGATCGTTGTACAGGTCCAGCTCGAGGGCGCGCATCCGGTAGTCCACCAGCTGCTCGGGAAGCGGAAGATGATCGTAGTCGAGGCCGGCGGGATCGAGATCGCCCGCCAGCGCCGAGATGCCCTTGAGGAAAGCGAAGATCGGCGCGTAGGTGTGGCGGCGGTAGCTGTTGTGGCTGCCGACCACCTGGATCTGGTTGAGGCGCAGGCCGTCGATCTCGTCGGCGGTGGCGCAGGGCCCGTCAGGCGGGTCCCCGACAGGATCGTTGCCGCACGCGGCGCAGGCGGCGAGCAACGCGAGCGCGACAAAGCGGCGATCCATCGCGCCGTTATCACGCCGGGGCCGCGCCAGTGCAAGCCGGCCGCGACGGACTATATTTTCGGTGTGACCCTGCAAACCCTGAGCGAGAGCCCGCCGCCCCGGCCGCCCCGCCGGCCGATCGGCGAGGTGTTGCGCGAAGCGCCCGCGACGTCGCTGCTGTTCGCGGTGTGTGTCGTCATGTTTGGGATCGAGGCGCTGGTCGGAGACACGCAAAGCAACGCGACGTTGATCCAGCTGGGCGCGGTCGGGCGCCGGTGGGTGTGGACGGGCGACTACTGGCGGCTGGTGACGGCGATGTTCCTGCACATCGGCCCGGTGCACCTGATCGTCAACCTCGGGTTCGGTTACCGGCTGTGCGCCATGGCCGAGAAGGCGATCGGTTCCTGGCGCTTCGTGGTCCTCTACCTCGGCAGCGGCATTGTCGGTTCGGCGGTCAGCGTGATCGGCCACGACGCGCTCAGCGCGGGCGCGTCAGGGGCGCTGTTCGGGGTGGTCGGGTGGATGCTCGTCGCCCTGCGCGTGCAATTCGGGAGCTGGCGGGCGTTCGTGCAGCACCCCGCCATCCGGCAGCAGCTGATCTGGATGGCAGCCTGGTTCGTGATCGGCGCGGTCGCGGGCTTCGACAACTACGCGCACGGGGGCGGGCTGCTGTTCGGCGCGCTCTACACCTGGGCGCTGGTGGGCTACCTGCGGGGGCCGCGCGCCGGCCGTTTGCGCCTGGCGGTCGCGCTGGGGGCCGGCGCGCTGCTGATCGTGGCGTCGCTGCACCCGCTGCCCGTCATTCACGAGCGCTGGCGCCAGCTCCCGGCGGACATCGATCCCGCCGGCGACTGACGCGGCACGCGGCACGATCGTTTGTGTGGTATGAGCCGCCGCATGGCGGACGCGATTCATGTCGAAGCGCTGGTGATCGGCGCGGGCCCGGGCGGTTACGTCGCCGGGATCCGGTTGGGACAGCTCAAGAAGAAGGCGATGGTGGTCGAGCGCGACAAGCCCGGCGGCATCTGCCTGAACGTCGGCTGCATCCCGTCGAAGGCGCTGATCAACGCGTCGAAGTACTACGACAAGCTTCGCCACGGCGCCGACATCGGCATCCTGGCCGATAACTTCCGCGTCGACATGCCGAAGATGCAGACCTGGAAGGGCGAGGTGGTCAGCAAGCTGACGGGCGGTGTGAAGATCCTGCTCAAGTCGAACGGCTGCGATTACCGCACGGGCGTCGCGCGCCTGGTGTCGCGCAACACCGTCGAGCTGACCGAGGCGACGGGCAAGGTGACGATCCAGGCCGACAACATCGTGATCGCAACCGGCTCGCGCCCGATCGAGATCCCCGGGTTCAAGTTCGACGGCAACCGCATCGTCGACTCGACCGGCGCCCTCGCTTTCGACGCCGTCCCCGAACGGTTCGTCGTCATCGGCGGCGGCTACATCGGCATCGAGATCGGCACGCTCTACGCCAAGCTGGGATCAAAGGTCACGGTGGTCGAGGCGCTGCCCGCGATCCTGCCCGGCAACGATCCCGACATCGTGCAGGTGGTGGCGCGCAAGCTGAAGAAGCTGGGCGTCGAGGTGATGACCGGCGCGAAGGCGAAGTCGTGGAGCGAGGTGGGCGGGCGCGCGGCTGTCGTGCTCGACGCCGGAAATGTGGATAGCAAGGACGTCACCGTCACGGCCGACAAGGTGCTGGTGGCGGTGGGCCGCCGCCCGAACGCGGAGGGCCTGGGCCTTGAAGAGGTCGGCGTGAAGGTCGAGCGCGGCTTCGTCACGGTCGACAAGCGCATGCGGACCAACGTTCCCGGCATCTACGCGATCGGCGACGTCGCCGGCCAGCCGATGCTGGCCCACAAGGCGTCGAAGGAGGCGGAGATCGTCGCGGAGGTGATCGCCGGGCACAAGGCCGAATTCGACGTTCGCTGCATCCCGGCCGTCATCTTCAGCGATCCCGAGGTGGCGTCGGCCGGCATCACCGCCGACGAGGCCAAGCAGCGCGGCCGCGACGTGAAGGTCGGCAAGTTCCCGTTCAGCGTGCTGGGGCGCGCCATCGCCAACGCCGACACCGACGGGTTCGTGAAGGTCGTCATCGACGCCGGCACCAAGGAGGTGCTGGGCATCCACGTCGTCGGAAACGGCGCGTCGGACGTCATCGCCGAGGCGGCGCTGGCGATCGAGATGGGCGCGCTGGCCGACGACATCAGCCTGACCATCCACGCCCACCCCACGCTGCCGGAGGCCATCCACGAGGCTGCCAAGGCGAGCTTGGGCGAAGCGATCCATATTCAGAACCGGTGACAGTGCAGGCCCGGCTCGTCGATCTCGGCTCCCGCGAATACGCGGACGTGTGGGCGATGCAGCTGGACCTGGTCAAGCAGCGGCAGCGCGACGAGATTCCCGACACGCTGCTGTTCGTCGAGCACCCGCACGTGATCACGGCCGGGCGCAGCGCGAAGCGCGACAACTTGATCGACGTCGGCGACACGCCGCTGTTCGAGATCGAGCGCGGCGGTGACGTCACCTATCACGGGCCGGGCCAGCTGGTCGGCTATCCGATCTTCCTGCTGCGCGAGCCGGAGCGCGATCTCCACGTCTACCTGCGCAACCTCGAGGAAGCGATCATCCGTGCGTTGTCGGGCTTCGGCCTGGAGACGACGCGCAAGCCCGGCTGGACAGGCGTATGGAACGCTGCCGCCGAGCGCAAGCTGGCGTCGATCGGCGTCGCCGTGAAACGCTGGGTGACGCTGCACGGGTTCGCGCTGAACGTCGCGACGGATCTCGCGCGCTTCGCCGCCATCAACCCGTGCGGGCTGGATGCGGCGGTGATGGGTTCGATGACGGGCGAGCTGGGGCGTCCCATCGAGATGGCGGCGGTCAAGCGCGGTGTCCGCGACGCCTTCGCCGACGTGTTCGCGCGCGAGTTCTAGGCGCCGTCGGTCGGTTCGCCGTCGCTGGTTCCGCCGTCGGTGGGTTCGGCGTCGGGTCCTGCGTCGCTGACGCCGCCGTCGGTCGTGGCGGCGTCGGTCGTGCCTCCGTCATTCGCGGCGTCGGTCGTGGCGTCGGTCGTATCGGCGTCGTTGGTCCCTGCGTCGGAAGTGCCGCAGCCGCCGTCGACCTCCGGGGAGGCGATGCGGGACGCCGTGAACCGGCCCGTCACCGGGACCGCCAGCGGGCGCCCGAAGGCGTCGGGCAAGCCCACATCGGCGAAGATGACGATGGCCGCGCCGGGCGGCCATCCGCCCCGGCAGCCGGTCGGAGCCGCGTACACCAGCCTCGAGTCGCCCTGATCGTTCAGCAGGGTGAAGGGCAGCGGCGTCACGCCGTCGAGCACGTGCACGAACGGCATCAGCGTCTCGGCCTTCGGCGCGCGCGTCGAGAACGCGATCGGGATCTGGTAGTTGGTCGGCGCCGTGAAGCTGCCCGGCGGCAGCGTGACCGTGAAGGGTCCCGTGTCGATGGTGATGGTGGGCGGTCCGTCCATCGGCTCGCCGTACAGGCTGGTGAGCCCGTTCGGGTCCAGCGCGAAGGTGATGGTCGTCATCGCCGGGAAGCCCGGCACGCGCGGCTTGAAGAACGTGTACGTCGTGCTATCGCCGAAGTCCGGAAGGCTGTTGTAGAGGACGTCGGCGGCGAACGGTGGAACGCTCATGACCGTGTCCATGTCGGGCCAGCTGACCGTGATGGGCGGGTTCGCCTTGGGAACCGGCTGATCGTTGACGGTGTCCTCGATGCGCTCGCCGTCCAGGCGGCGATCGAACACGAAGTCGACGCGCGATCCTTCCGGCGGCACCGTCGTCGGGACCGCCGGGTCTGCGTCGCGGCTCCAGATCCGGGTGCGGATGCCCTTCACCTCCCAGAACACCTCGACCAGGACCGGCGAGCCGTGAAGCGCGTCGGCCTCCTTCCGGCAACCGAGCGTCGCGATCAACGCGACGGCCAGGAGGCAACTGCGCGGCACCGGCATCGCCCCGTTTTTATCACGCGCGCTCGCGGCCACGCGAAACCGCAACGAAAGAACGCGTATCCTTTCGCGCATGAGCCTGCCGCCCGTCGAGGTGCGCGACCCGGACGATCCGCGGCTGGCCGATTACCGCCGGCTGAAGGAACGGCACCTCAACGCCGAGGGCGGCCGGTTCGTGGCGGAGAGCGAGCGCGTCGTGCGCCGGCTGGTGGAGAGCGGGCTCACCGTGCATTCCGTGCTGCTGACGCCGCCGCGGCTGGCCACGCTGGGCGCCGCGCTCACCGGCCCTTATCCCGTGTTCGTGGCGTCGCAGGCCGTGCTGGACGAGATCGCGGGGTTTCACGTCCACCGCGGTTGCCTCGCGATCGGCGAGCGCCCGGCACCGGCCGCGCTGCCCCACGGCGCGCGCGCCGTGGTCGCGCTGGAGGATCTGACCGACGTCGACAACCTGGGGGCGCTGGCGCGTCACGCGGCCGCGTTCGGCGCGGACGCGCTGTTGCTGTCCCCGCGGTGCGCGGATCCGTTCTACCGCAAGGCCATCCGTGTCTCGCTGGGCGCGGTGTTCCGGCTGCCCGTCGTCCGCGAGCGCGAATGGCCGGGCGCGCTGGACGCGTTGCGCGCGGATGGGGTGGAGACCGTCGGCGCCGTCGTCGGCCCGGACGCGACGCCGCTGGCGCGCTTTCGGCCGCCCGCCCGGTTCGCGTTGCTGCTCGGCGCCGAAGGGCCGGGGCTGACCGCCGCGGCGCGCGCCTGCTGCGATCACCTCGTCACGATCCCGATGTCGGTGGGCGCCGATTCGCTGAACGTGGCGACCGCCGGCGCGATCTTCCTGTACGCTCTGACACAGTCGCCGTGAACCTGAAGCCGAGTGGGGAAGTATTTCCCGCGCTGATCGCGCTGGCCGTGGCGGTCGCGGTCACGTTCGTCTGGTGGGCCTTCTACGACGACGTGTTGCATGTGGCTCCGTTCGCGCTGGCCGCGGGCGGCGCCGCGTACGCAGGGGTGCGCGAGCGCGCGCGCGGGCCCGAGCCGCGGCGCGAGGAGTGGGCGCTGAACGCGCCTGACTTCGGCGCGGGTCGGGTGGATGACGTGCGGCGGGGCCTGGAACAGCTTGGCTACGACGTCTCGCTCGACGGCCTCCGCGCAATCCCGACGCAGCCGCTGGCGGGCGCGTGCGTCGGCATCCGAGACCGGCGGCATCCGGTACCGGGCGCGGGCCTGACATTGCTGCTGCCGGGCGTGCCAGCGCGCGGGAAACAGCCGGGGTTCGGCCTCGTGACGGTCGCCTACGTGGACGCGAACGACGGCACGTACGCGGAGATGGCGCAGTACTTGATCGCAGTCCTCGGCGATCTGGTGCCCGGCCTGCGCTTCAAGCGGGTGTCGTCCGACATGCCGCCCGATCCGGCGGCGGCGCTGCGCGCGAAGCTCCCGCGGCGGCCGCGTCACCTGCCGGGGCGGTCGTCGTGAACCTGAAGCCGAAAGACGGTTTCGCGACGTTGATTGCGGCGGTGGTCTTCGTCGTCGTCATGGTCATCTGCGTTCGCCTCCATGTCCACGCGTACGTCGGGACCCTGACGTTCCTCGCCGTCGGCGGGGCGTACGTGCTGGCGCGGCGCATCGCGCGCGGCAGTCCCGAGCTCGCGCGCGACGAGTGGACCTTGCACGCCGCCGACCTCGGCAACGGGCAGGTGGCGGACGTGCTGCGCGGGCTGGAACAGCACGGTTACGACATCTCGATCATCGGCCTCTCGGAAGCGGGCGTTCCGGCGAAGGCCACCAGTCCGGCGCAGCCGCTGGCGGGGGCGCGGCTCGGCATCCGGGATCGACGCCATCCCATCCCGGCCGCGGGGCTGACGCTGCTGCTGCCCGCTCCGGCCCCGGTGGGGCAGCGGACCGGATTCGGCATGGTCACCGTCACCGACATTGATCCGAACGAGGGAACCTACGCCGAGATGGCGCAGTATCTGATCGCGACGCTGGGCGAGCTCCAGTATGACCTGCGCTTCAAGCGGCTTTCATCGGGGCTGGCGCCCGATCCGGCGCACGAGCTGCGCGCGAGGCTGCCGCGCTCACCGCGCTATCTGCCCGGGGCGGCCGCGCCGGGGTCGCCGCGTCACCCGCCCGGACAGTCTGTCAGCCGCCCCCGCGCGTAGCGCGGGATCGCGGCTGCCTGAAAAAACAATAGTCGCACACCGCGCCTGCGGCGCGGAGCGACTAGCCCCCGTCGTTGAGCCGGGTCCAGTTGACGAACAGCTTGCGCGTCTCGCGCTGGCAGTGCGGGCAGAAGCAGGCATCGCCGTCGCCGACGCGCACCGCGCGGATGGTCGTGCCGCAGACCACGCACGGTTTGCCGTCGCGGCCGCGCACCTTGAGGAAGTCACGGACCTTCACCTCGATCGGTTCGTCGCGCTTCCGGATCTCGGCGATCGCGTCGTTCAGGACGCGCCCGATCGCGGCGTGCAGCGCATCGACGTCGGCGGGGGCCAGCTTGTTGCAGAAGGTCTTGGGATGGAGGCCGGCCGCGAACAGGATCTCGTCGGCGTACGCGTTGCCGATCGACGCAAGGGCGCGCTTGTCCATCAGGAACGCGCGCACCTGATCGCGGCGGCGCGCGATCAGGGCCCCGAACGCCTCGCGCGTGAAGGCGGGCGACAGCACGTCGGCGCCGAGCTGGCCGTAGATCGGGATCGTCGGCTCGTCCGCGGCGCGCGCGACGTAGACCTTGCCCATCCGCTTGTCGTCGAGGTAGTGCAGCGCGGGCGCGCCGCCGTCGAACACCAGCGCCAGCGCGAGCGAGCGGGGATCCTTCTTGTTCGGCTCGCTGCCGGGCGGGACCAGGCGGTAGCGGCCGACGAGCATCGCGTTGATGACGATGACCAGGTCGTTATCCAGCGCGAAGCGCATGAAGTGGCCGCGGCGTTCGACGGCGGCCAGCGTGCGGTCCACCAGCACGCCCGGGAACGGTTCGGAGACCATGATGCGCAGGACGGTCGGGTCGCCGGTGCGCGCGGCCGTGATGCGCTTGCCCACGACCGCGGCGCGCAGTCCAGCTTCGACGTGGACGAGATCGGGTAACTCCGGCACGTGCTGAGTCTGGCATTCGTACCGGCAAGAGTTCAAACTGCCTTCATGCCGCTGCCGATGCTGGTCATCATCATCCTCGTCGGTGCCGGGTGTATCGCGTTCCTGACCCATCAGGTCCGGACGCTGCTGCGGCGCAAGCGCAACCTCCGCCACTGGGAAAAGGGAGAGCCCCTCGAGGGCGTCGGCGATTGGGATTGAGCTACTGCTCGCCGCCCGGCGCCCGCTGAGCTGCGTCGTCGAGAAACCGCAGCGTGTCCGCGAGGTGCAGCCGCCAGTAGGGCCAGTCGTGGCCGCCCGCGAATTCCTCGTACTGATGCTCGATGCCGCGCGCGTCCAGCGCGGCGTGCAGCGCGCGGTTGCCGGGCAGCAGATGGTCGTCGGTGCCGCAGTCGAAGCGCAGGGGCGGCAGGCGCGCGGCGTTCCGCTCGAGCCAGTGCAACGCGGTGCCGTCCGGCTGCCCGAACCCGGGCAAGCCGTCCAGCCGATCGCCGGTCGCCTCCGACAGGCGGCCCAGCGTCGTGACGGCCGAGTGCGCCGAGATGCCGCGGAAGCGATCGGGGTACTTGGCGCCCAGGCGCAGCGCGCCGAAACCGCCCATCGACAGGCCCGCGATCGTGAGCGGTGACGAGGGGGTGATTCGATCGTCGGCCAGCGCGGCGGCCGCGGGCACCTCGTCGACGATGAAGCGTTCGTAATCGGCGTCCTTGTGCGGCACGTAGCCGCTGCCCAGGCCCCACATACCGTCCGACGGCATCACCAGCGCGACGGGGCCGATCTCCTCCGCGTCGACCAGCCGGCCGGCGGTCAGATGCGCGCCGCCGCTCAGGGGCCACGACCACGCGCTGGCGCACGCGCCGTGCAGCAAGACCAGCACCGGCAGCGGCGTGGTGCCGGTTCCGATCGGGGGCGCCCAGAAACAGATGTCAGCGCGCCGCCCCAGCGCGCGGCTGCCGACGGTGAGCATCCGCAGGCCGTCACGCTCGAAACGCGGGTCGGAGATCTCCACCGAGCTGAAGGGATTTCCGGTCACGCGCGCAGCTTACAACCGCTGGCGGCGCCGGTCAGATAACTAGACCGCGCCGGCTAGACCGCGCCGGACTTGCGCAGGAACTCGATGTAGTAGTCGGCCTCGCGCCGCTCTTCCAGCTCGCCGCGCTCGATCGCGTCCTCGCACAGCTTGCGGAGCTCGCCGATGCGCTTCGACGGTGGGATGTTGAACGTCGTCATGATCGAATTGCCCAGGCCGGCGGGCAGCGGCGGCACGCGCGCATCCAGCACGCGGATCGCCAGGATCCGTTCGCGCAGCGCCTCGATGTTGCGGATCGCCTCCTCGCGCCGGCCCGGCCGCCGCGACGTCACGTCCGCGCACGACAGCTCGAGCAGGTTGTCGAGGTGCTCGCCCATCTCGTGGTCGAACCGCCGCACCGCCGCGTCGGTCCAGCCCGGTTCGTACGCGTTCGCGCGCAGGTGGTTCAGGATCAAGAAACGGATCTGGAGGCGTTCGGGCTTGTCGAAGGCCAGCCGCTTCGCGATCGGTTCCCACATCCGCGCGCCCACCTCCGCGTGACGGTGGAAGGTGACCTTGCCGTCGGGCAGCATCACCCGCGTCCGCACCTTGCCGATGTCGTGCAGCAACGCCGCCCAGCGGATGATCGGGCTGGGCACCGACTGCAGCACGACCTGCTTGGTGTGCTCCCAGACGTCCTTGTGCCGCCGTCCCGCCTCCTGCGAGAAGTCGACGGTCGCGTCCAGCTCGGGCAGCACCGTACCCAGCACGCCCGCGTCGTGCATCCACTGCAGCCCCGCCCCCAGCGCCTTGCCCATGATCACTTTCTCGATCGTGTCGCGCAGCTGGGCGGGAGGCAGGGACGCCAGCAGCGGCGCGGCCGCGCGCGCCGCGACCGTGACCGCCGGGTCCGGAGGCGCGATCCCGCCCGCGACCTCCGCCGCCAGGTCCAGCACGCCTGCCGGCCCGCCGCCGAACGGCGCGATCGCTTTTCCGTTCGACATGCGCGACCTCGGAGGACGGCAGCGGCCGTCGTTACGACGTGATCTTTCTCTTGTCCTGATCGCGCTTGCGCGCGAGGTGATCGATGAACGGCTGCACCTGCTTGACCCGTCCCGCCAGCGACTTCTCCGTGATCGGGTACAGCGTTCCGAACCGCAGCCCTTCGTCGTAGAGGAAGGTCCCCACCTCTTCGTCGTCGACGAACATCGGGATCTTCTTCTTGGAGTAAACCGCCTTCAGCAGCGAGCTCCACCGGCTGTCGAGCCATTCGATGATCTCGTCGCCCAGCACCTGCTTGAACAGGTTCAGCTCTTCGTCGAACCGCGTGTAGTCCTCGGCGAAGCGCTCGCGGAACGCGGGCGCGCCCTCGCCGCCGTTGGCGGCGATCTTGGCCAGCGCCAGCCGCAGCTGGACCACGTCCTCGGAGAACCGGAGGGGGGCGTCGACGTTGCCGTCCTTGGGCGTGATCACGTGGACGACGGTCGCCGCGGCCAGCTCGCGCACCTCGCGTTCGAGATCCGAATCCGCCACCGCCTCGAGCAAGACCTTGAGGTCGAAGGGCAGGGAAACCAGCGCCTTCGCGATCGTGTCGAGAAACGCGCGCTCGATGTCCTTGTCCATGTGTTGTTAGAGCCGAGGGTCGCGGTTGGGCGTTGGGCTAACAGCCGGCCGACTGGAAACGACGCCAGGAAAGACGACCCAAGCCAAACTGTCAAGCAGTTTACTCGTTTAAGACGGGGGCGGCGCGGATCGATTCGTCCAGGGCGGCGGCCGCAGGGCCGCGAAAACCGGCCAGCGGGCCGGGTGGCAGCTCCAGCGTCAGCACCGGCAGGCCGCGATCGATTCCCAGCCAGCTGCCCAGCGACCCGGGGGTGGGGTAGCCGATGTCGGCCCGGGCCGGCCAGCCGCACGCCGCCGCGACCGCCTGGGCCCAGGCCGCGGCGGGGCCGTCGTAGTTGACGCACGCGAACGGGGCGTGCACCGCCACCACGGCGGCGATCGGCTCGCGCGCGATCAGGTCGGCGACGACGCGCGTCTCCGGCTCCGACAGCGGGGCGGCGCCCGGAAAGTAGCCGGGCGCGTGGTCGGTCGAGAACGAGCGCGCGGGGAAGTTGCGATTGAGGTCGACGTCGCGCGCGGAGTTCTTCCGGCCGCGCGCGACCCCGTCGGGGTTGACGGCGGGGAGCAGCCAGATCGGGGGGCGCGGGGCAAATTCAGTAGAACGTCCGGCGGCGATGCGGGCGCTGAGCTCGATCAACGCCTCGACGCTGGCCGGTTCGTCGCCGTGGATGCCGCCCATCACCAGCAGGGCAGGTCCGGCTGCGCCGCCGAAGCGGCGGCCGCGGATCGCCCGTCCGTCGGTCGATGTGCCGAGCGCCTCGAACCCCAGCGCCTCCACGGCAGCGACGAGCGTCTCCACTGGATCCCATTTCACGCCGGGGCTAACGTCGGTGCAATGGCGATCAAGCTGCGCGACCTGAAGAACGAAGCCAGGACGCTCGCGAAAGGCAAGCAGTACGCAGCCGCGCTGGCCGCCCACGACCACATGCTGGCGCAGAACCCGCTGGACCACGACAGCCGGCGCAAGATTGCCGATCTGCTGCTGGCACTGGGCGACCGGGCCGGGGCGACCGACGTCTACCGCGCCGTCGCGATGCACGACGCGCGCTCCGGACATCTGCTGCCGGCCATCGCCGGCTGCAAGGTGCTCGAATCGCTGGGCGGTAAAGCTGATGAGATCGTCGCGGTGATGGCGAAGACCTACGCGCACGACGCGAAGGGGCTGGCGAAGTTCGCCGCCCGACAGGCGCCCGTCGACCTCGACGCCGAGATCGCGCCCGTCCCGGCCAACGCCGCCGCTGATCCGGCCGCGGTCGCGAGCCGCGCGCGCGATCGCGCCCTGGACCTGTCCACGTTCGTTCAGTATCCGGAGGGGTTTCTCCCGGTTCCATTTTTCTCCGAGCTGCCGGAGAGCCTGTTTCCCACCGCGATCCAGCTGCTGCGGCTGGTCCGGGCCGTCGACGGCGACGTCGTGATTCGCGAAGGCCAGAAGGGCACGGCGTTTTACTTCGTCGCGACCGGCGAGGTCCGCGTGGTCGCGCGCGCCGGAAACAACAAGGCGGTCGAGCGCGGCCGCCTGCACGAAGGGACGCTGTTCGGCGAGATGGCGCTGGTGACCGAGCAGGCGCGCACGGCGTCCGTGCAGGTGGTCGGCGAGGCGGATCTGCTGGAGGTGGATCGCGCCGCGGTCGCGCGTCTGGTCGACGAGGTCCCCGTGCTCGCCGAGCGGCTGGATCGCTTCGCGCGCGAGCGTCTGCTCAAGAACCTGCTCGCGACCTCGCCGCTGTTCAAGCCGTTCGATCACCAGCAGCAGATGGAGCTGCTGAAGCGCTTCGAGGGGCACGATCTCGAGCCCGGTACCGTGATCATCCGCGAAGGCGACGCCGGCCAGGGCCTGTTCGTCATCATGTTCGGCGAGGTGGAGGTCCTGGCCAAGGACCCGAGCGGGCGCGACAAGACGGTCGCCAAGCTGGGCGCCGGCGAGGTGTTCGGTGAGATGTCGTTGCTGGGCGACAAACCGACCACCGCGACGGTACGAACGCTGTCGCGGACCACGATCATGTTTCTCGGGCGCGAGTACTTCCAGCGGCTGGTCCAGGCGCTGCCGCCGTTGCGGCAGTATTTCGAGGAGCTGTCCAAGCACCGCCGCCGCGCCCGTGTGTGAGCGATTTGGTACACTTCCGCGCGTCATGACGATTCGCCGCCTGGGCCGATGGTTCAGCGTCTTCGTGCTCGCGCTGGTGGTCCTGTTGCCGACGCTGGCGCTGGCCGGGCCCCGTACGGGCGGCAGCTTCAGCGGGCGGTCGGGCTTCCGCACGGCGCCGCGCTACGACGCCCGCCGCGACGATCGGAACACCTACGGCGGCGGCAGCGGGTCGCACTTCATCTTCTTGCCCGGCTGGGGCTGGGGCGGCGGCTACGGCTACGGCGGCGGCATGGGCCTGATCGGGACGGTGTTCGTGCTCGCGGCTGTCGCGATCGGCGCGTCGATGGTGATGCGGGCTGTCCGCCGGAGCCGGGCCGGCGGTCCCGGAGGAGCCGGCGGTGGCATCGCGTCGCTGTTCGGGGCCTCGTCGAGCAACGACGACTCGCTGGTCCTGCAGGGTCGCGCTTTCGTGTACAAGTTGCAGCTCGCGCTGGGGCGCTCCGCGCGCGGCGTCCAGGATCGGCTGGCCGTCTTCGCCGCGCAGGGCGATACCTCCAGCGAGGCGGGCCTGGCGGCGCTGCTGCAGCAGTCGGCGCTCGAGCTGCTCCGCAACAAGGACTCGATCCGGTACGCGGCCGCCGAGGGTCGCGGCCCCATGACCCTGACCAACGCCGAGACGGCGATGAACGGCGTGTCGCTGGCGGAACGGTCGCGCTTCCAGGTCGAGCGGGTCCGCGTCGCCGACGGCCGCGCGGCGCGTTCGGACGCGCCCGCCGAGGAGGGCAAGGAAGCGCTCGAGATGGTCGTGGTGACGCTGATTGCCGCGACGCGCACGCCGCTGGAGAAGTTCCGCGCCGTCTCGACCGCTGACGAGCTGGCAGCGCTGCTGTCCGAGCTGGGCGGCGTCTCGGCCAGCGGCCTGCTGGGCCTGGAGGTGATCTGGACGCCCGCGGACGCGAACGACTCGATGACCGAAACCGACGTGATGACCACGTATCCGGAGCTGCGAAGCCTCTAATTGGGAGCCCACATGCCCGCACTGCTCGCCGCAGTCCCTACCGTACTCCTGCAATCCGCTCCGCCCGTTCCGATGCAGCCGGCCCCGCTCTGGCGGCTCATGCTGGACGCCGCGCTGTTCGGCCTGTCCGGCATCGTCTTGCTGATCATCGGGTACTACCTGTGGGAGCTGATCACGCCCTACAACCTCCGCCGTGAGATCCATGAAAACCGCAACGTCGCGGTCGCCATCGTGGTCGCCGCGTTCATCATCGGGATGGCGCTCGTCATCGCGGCTTCGCTGATCCTGATCAAATAGCCGCCATTGACCCTCTCGGCTGCGACGGATAAAGTCGTAAGTCCGCCGGATCTCTGCCGTGTTCAAGCTGACGATCGAGGACGATGAAGGTAAGACGACGGTCGTTCCGCTCGCGCGGGACGAGATCACGATCGGTCGGCTAGAGGGCAACACCATCCGGCTGACGGAGCGCAACGTGTCACGGCGACACGCGCGTCTGGTGCGGCAGAACGGCGCGCTGTACATCGAGGATCTCGCCAGCTTCACCGGCGTGCGCGTGAACGGCGCGAAGATCGCGACGCCGACGCCGCTGCGAGACGGCGACGAAGTTCAGATCGGCGACTACAAGCTGGCCCTGCGCGGCGATCGCGCGACGGCCGCCATCGGCGGCGATCGGCCGCCGCTCCCGATCGGGGATCGCCCGACGATGCCCAGCATCCCGGCGGTGAGCGCGCCGATCTCGACGGTCGGCGGTTCGGTCGCGATTCCGACGCGCGCTTCGGTCGCGGCGATGGCCGCGCAGCCAGCGGCCGCGGCGCCCGCGCCGGCTGTTCCCGCGGAGATCACGCCCGTCGACACCGCGCCGCTGGCCAGCGGCGGCTCGGCAGCCGCAGCCGCGCCGGCGAGGGAATCGACGCCCGCGCCGGTACCGATTCTCACGCCGCCGGTCGCGACGCCGCCGTCGGTGGCGGCGGCGCCGCCCGCGCCCAGCAGCGCGCCGCCCGCGCGGCGCAGCTCGCCGCAACCGCTCGCGGGTCCGCCGCCGCAGCCTCTGGCTGGCCCCGCGCCGCTCGGCGGCCATACGCCCGCCTACCGCGCCGCCACGCCCGCGGCGGCACGGCCGGCAGCACCGCAACCGGCGCCGCCCGCCGGCAGACCTGCGTCTCCCGTCGAGGACATCCCGGCGGCTGTCCCTGACGTGTCCGACGCCCAGCCGACGATTCCGATCCGCGCGCTCGGCGACACCGTTCCCGATCGTACGGCGGGCACCGCGCCGGCCCGGATGTTCGTCCTCACCACGGATCTGGCGGGTATGGAGTTCTCGCTCGACCGCGCGTCGCTGGTGATCGGACGGACCGACGAGAACGACATCACCCTCGGCCACCGATCGATTTCACGACACCACGCCAAGATCGTGCGCGACGGCGACCACTACACGATCATCGACATGCAGAGCTCCAACGGCGTGCGTGTCAACGGCGAGGACTACGAGCGCATCGAGCTGAATCCGGGCGACATCATCGAGCTCGGGCACGTGAAGCTGCGTTTCGTCGGTCCGCTCGAGACCTTCGTCTTCAAGCCCGCGTCGATGGGGCTGGGGATGTCGAGCAAGCTCCTCCTGTTCGGCGGTGGGGCCGTGGTGCTCGCCGTGTTCGGCTTCGTGATGTTCAAGAAGCGGAACGCCGTCGACACGCCGCCGTCGGTCGTCGCCAGCGCGCCCGAGCCCGCGCCCGCGCAACCGCCGCCGCCGCCCCCGCCCGCCGCTGCGCCCGTCGCACCCGGACCGGGACCGCTGCCCGCGCCGCCCGCGTCCACGCCGGCGACGATCTTCGCCGAGGCGCGCCAGGCCGCCACCGTCGAGGACTGGGAGAAGTCGCGGGCGACGCTGGATCGGCTGGCGGTGATCGAGGATCCCACCCTGCGCCGTGACGCGGCCGCGCTCCGCCGACGCGTCGACATCGAGCGGCAGGGGTCGATGCTGTTCGCGCAGTTCGACGAGGCGGCGTCCGCGAAGCGGTACGGCGAGGCGATGGATCGCTACGAGCAGATTCCGGCGGACAGCGTCTACAAACGCCGCGCGAAGACCCGTTACGAGGAGGCGCGGACGTTGCTGGTGTCCGAGCACATGGCGTCCGCCGACAAGGCGCGGACGGCCGGGCACTGCGCCGAGGTGAAGACCGAGGTCGCCGAGATCGTTCGTCTGGATCCGCGCAACACCATCGCGAAAGAGATGGTCAAGCTGTGCCGGCCGGCGCGCGAGCCGGTGGCGGCGCGGCCCGCCGTGGCAGCGCCGGTCGCGCCGCTGGCGGGCCGCCCGGCCAAGCCCCGCCCCAGCCCCCCGACGCTGACGGCGACCGAGGCGCCGCCGCGCGCCGAGCGCCCCGATCCGCCCGCCAAGCGCGCCGAGCCGGCCGCGAGCGAGGACGCGCCCGATCCGGACGCGCTGATGAAGCAGGCGCGCGAGGCGTGGCTGAAGCAGCAGTGCGGCCAGGCGGTGGATCTCGCGCGCAAGGCGCTGCACGCCAAGCCCGGCATGACCGACGCGTACCAGATCATCGCCGTCTGTTCCTGCACGCTGAAGGACGCGGACGCCGCGAACCGCGCGTACGCCAAGCTGGACGACAAGAACCGCAACCTGGTCCGCGCGCTGTGCCAGAAGAACGGCGTGACGGTCGGCGGCGGCGAGTAGCACCGCGCGCGCGTCCCGCCGCTATTTCGTACCGCGAACGACGCCGGGGTTACTTGCGGGTCGCCGCGCGCTTCTCGCACTCGGCGTAGGTCTTCTCGGAAGGGCCCGTCGTCTCGACCGGCAATCCACACTCGGCCCAGCCCGCCACCGAGACGCGGCCGAAGTTGTCGCGCTCGCCCGCCCACCCACCGCGCATGTCGACGACATTGGTGAAGCCGGCCGCCTCCAGCAACGAGGCCGCCTGCAGCGAGCGGCCGCCCATCTTGCAGCCGACGACGATCTTCGCGTCCTTGGCGAAATTGCCCTCGACAACCGCCTGGAAGGCCGGATTGGGGGCCATGCGGCCGCCCGCCATGTGGAGCAGCGGAATGTTCAAGGCCCCTGCCGGGTGACCGCCCTCGAACTCCGGGATGGACCTGACGTCGACGTAGGCCCATCCCTCTTTGAGCAGCGCGTCGGCTTCTGGCGGAGTGACCCGTTTGACCATGGTGCTGGTGATACCACAATATGGTGGTCCGCCATGGCCAAGGCCCCCCACCTGCGCGTTGTCGCGGCCGTGATCGCGCGCGGCGAACGTTACCTCATCACGCAGCGCCGCCCGCAGGCCGTGCTGCCCGGGCTGTGGGAGTTTCCCGGGGGCAAGGTCGAGGAAGGCGAGACCGATGCCCAGGCGCTCAAGCGCGAGGTGAGCGAGCGCGTCGGCGTCGAGGTCGAGGTCGCGGCCTGCATCGGCCGCCGCACGCACGACTACGACGGCTATTCGGTCGACCTGGCGCTGTACCAGGCGACGATCGTCGGCGCGGTCGAGCCCAAGGCGGTGCGCGTCGCTGACTGCCGCTGGGTGACCTCGGGCGAGTTCGAGAAGTACCGGTTCCCCGCCGCGGACCAGGCGACCATGGACCTGCTGCTCGGCATAAAACGCGGGTGAGCGCCCGGCGCCGGAATAGGAAGGTCTCCGAACCGCTGCCCCTGCGCGTACCGAAGCGCGCCCCCGCGTCCGACGACGCCGGTGGGCTGGCGCTGCGGTCGTTGCACCAGGCCGCCGCCCGCTGGATAGGTGCGCTCATCCGCATGCAGTCGCCGCATCCGGCGATGACCGCCGCGCTGGACGTGGTGGCGCGCCTGCAGGAGCGGCCGTTCCGGACGAACTTCGTCCTGCTGGGCGAGCCTGGGACCGGCAAGGCCGGGCTCGCGCGTGCATTGCACCAGCTGGTCTGTCCCGAGGGGCCGCTGGTGCGGTTCAACGTGGCCGGGTTCTCGGACGACGACGCGCTCGCGGTGCTGGCCGGCGACGGCAAGCGTGGTGGCGCGGCCGCCGCGGCCGCCGGCGGCACCCTGCTGATCGGCGAGACCGCCGGGCTGGGACCGCGGACGCAGGCCGCGCTGATCCGCGTGCTCAAGACCGGGCGAGCCGATCTGGAAGGGGACGAATCGCCCCGAAAGGGCCGCCGCGTGTGCGCGATCGCGATGTCCGATCACGATCTCTGGGGCGAGGTGCGCGCCGGGCGTTTCCGTCACGACCTCTACTGGCGGCTGGCGCGCATCGTGCTGAAGCTGCCGCCGCTGCGCGAACGCAAGCAGGACATCGCGCCGGCGGCGATCTGGATGGGCAACCGGATCCTGCGCGACGCCGGGATGTCGCACGATCTGGTGACGACCGAGGACCTCGATCGGCTGCCGGCCGCCGAGCGGGCCAACGCGATCGAGCTCAAGCGTGACGCGATCGCGGCCCTGGAAGAGCAGGAATGGCAGGGGAACCTGCGGGAGCTGGAGACCGTGCTGGAGCGGGCCTTGCTGCTCTACCGTGAAGGCAACGCCCTGGACGCCAAGGCGGTCCGGGCGGCCCGCTAGATGAATCGCATCCAGCGCGCCGCGGGTCTCTGATACGCTCCCGGGTCCGGTCGATGTCCTGTCTACGCTGCGGCGCTGCCATCACTCCGGGCTCGAAGTTCTGCCCCGCCTGCGGGCGGGCCGTGCCGCCGGAGCCGTTCGCGCCCGTGGCCGCGGTCGCGGTCGCGCCCGCGCCCGCCTCCTGGACGACGGGCGGCGCGATGCCCGGCTATGAGCCGCCCAGCAGCCAGCTAAACGCGCCCGACGCGCCCCTGCCGATCCTGCCGGCCACGCCGCCGAGGAACAACGGCAACGCCGTCGTGGCGCTGGTGTTCGGCTGCATCTGGTACTTCTGGATCGGTTCGCTCATCGCGCTGATCTTCGGATACATCGCCAAGAATCAGATCGACGCGTCGAACGGCGAGCAAAAGGGGCGGGCCTTCGCCATCTGGGGGATCGTGCTCGGCTGGATCGGCATGGGCATCCTCGCCATCATCATCATCGCGTTGATAGTCAGTAAGGCCAACTAACTCCAGTCGTATCGGACCGTTCCGCCTTCCCACGCCGCGGGCCGAAATGGTAAGTCTCGCGGGTTAGCCGGCTCGAACCCCAATGGCAATCAAACCCTTCCGCCGTGTGCTTGCTGCGAACCGCGGCGAGATCGCCGTGCGCATCTTCCGCGCCAGCACCGAGCTGGGCTTTCGCACGGTCGCGATCTTCTCGGAGGAGGACCGCGTCCACCTGCACCGCTACAAGGCGGACGAGGCCTACCTGGTGGGCAAGGGCCTGGAGCCGGTGGCCGCGTACCTGGCCGAGGACGAGATCGTCGAGCTGGCGAAGCGGCACGAGGTCGACGCCATCCACCCCGGCTACGGCCTGCTGTCCGAGCGGGCGTCGTTCGCGCGCAAGTGCCGCGACGCCGGCATCACCTTCGTCGGGCCGACGCCCGAGGTGATCGAGGCGCTGGGCGACAAGGTCGCCGCGCGCAAGATCGCCGAGGCCGCGGGCGTGCCGATCGTCCCCGGCACGCCGGGCGGCGTGAAGACGGTCGCCGAGGCGCGCCAGTTCGCCGACCGCGTCGGCTACCCGGTGATCATCAAGGCGTCGGGCGGCGGCGGCGGACGCGGCATGCGCGTGGTGCGCGCCGCCGGCGAGCTGGAAGAATTGCTGACGCGCGCCCGTTCCGAGGCGAAGAAGGCGTTCGGCGACGAGACGGTGTTCCTCGAGAAGCTGGTGGTGCGGCCCAAGCACATCGAGGTGCAGATCCTGGGCGACAACCACGGCAACATCGTTCACCTGTTCGAGCGCGACTGCTCCGTGCAGCGGCGCCACCAGAAGGTGATCGAGTACGCGCCCGCCTGGTCGCTGCCGCCCGCGCTGCGCGCCCGCATCGCCGCGGACGCGCTGAAGATCGCCCGCCACGTGAAGTACAGCAACGCCGGCACCGTCGAGTTCCTGGTCGGCGAGGACGGCGCCCACTACTTCATCGAGGTCAACCCGCGCATCCAGGTCGAGCACACGGTCACCGAGGCGATCACCGGCCGGGATCTGGTCCAGTCGCAGATGTGGATCGCGCAGGGGTACAAGCTGACCGATCCCGAGATCGGCATCGGCAGCCAGGAGGAGATCCAGCAGCGCGGCGTCGCGATCCAGGTGCGCGTGACGGCCGAGGACCCGCGCAACGACTTCATGCCCGACACGGGCAAGATCACCGTCTACCGTCCGGCGGTCGGCAACGGCATCCGGCTGGACGACGGGTCCGGCTACGTGGGCGCGCGCGTGTCGCAGTTCTACGACTCGCTGCTGGTGAAGATCACGGCCAGCGGCCTCGAGTGGAACTACGTGCGGCGCAAGGCCGCGCGCGCGCTGCGCGAGTTCCGCATCCGCGGCGTGAAGACCAACCTCGCCTTCCTCGAGAACGTCCTCTCGCACCCGACGTTCGCGGCGGGCAAGGCGCACACGACGTTCATCGACGAGACGCCGGAGCTGATGCAGACCGCGGCGCGCCGCGATCGCGCGACGCGCATCCTGCGCTACGTCGGGTCGACGATCGTCAACGGCCACCCGACCGTGCGCGGCAAGCCCAAGCCGCCGATGTCCGTGCTGTCGCACGAGTCCGCGCCGCCGCCCGTGCCGCGCCAGGCGCCGCCGCCCGGCACCAAGCAGGTGCTGGAGAAGGAGGGGCCGGCCGGCATCGTCAAGATGCTGCGCAAGGATCCGCGCGTGCGCTACACCGACACGACCTGGCGGGACGCGCACCAGTCGCTGCTGGCGACGCGGCTTCGCACCTACGACATCGCGCGCGTCGCACCCGCCACCGCGCACCTGTGCGCCGGCCTGTTCTCGCTCGAGATGTGGGGCGGCGCCACCTTCGACGTCGCCTACCGCTTCCTCTCGGAGGATCCGTGGATCCGGCTGGAGGAGCTGCGCCGGCAGGTCCCCAACGTGATGTTCCAGATGCTGGTGCGCGGCGCCAACGCCGTCGGCTACACCAACTATCCCGACGACGTCGTCACCGGCTTCATCGAGGAGGCCGCCGCGGCGGGCATGGACGTGTTCCGGATCTTCGACGCGCTGAACGACGTCGACAACATGCAGGTCGCGATCGAGGCGGCCCAGAAGACCGGGCGCATCGTGGAGACGTCGATCTGCTACACGGGCGACGTCTCGGATCCGCGGCGCAAGAAGTACGACCTCAAGTACTACGTGAACCTGGCCAAGGACATCGTCAGCCGCGGCACGCACCTGCTGGCGATCAAGGACATGGCGGGCCTGCTGAAGCCGCGCGCCGCGACGATGCTGGTGAAGGCGCTGAAGGACGCGGTCGACGTGCCGCTGCACCTGCACATGCACGACACCGCCGGCAACAGCATCGCCTCGTACATGGCGGCGGTGGAGGCGGGCGTCGACGTGATCGACGGCGCCGTCAGCAGCATGGCGGGCATGACGTCACAGCCGTCGCTGTCGTCGCTGGCGTTTGCGCTGGCGGGATCGCCGCGCGATCCCGGCATCGACGCCGGCAACTTCGAGCAGCTCTCGAACTACTGGGAGCCGGTGCGCTCCTTCTACGCGCCGTTCGAGTCGGGGCTGGCGGCGCCCGCGGCCGACGTCTACGAGCACGAGATCCCGGGCGGCCAGTACTCGAACCTGCGCGCGCAGGCCGAGGCGCTGGGCGTTCAAAGTGGATCAGGCGGGTGGGATGCCGTCAAGCGCGCCTACGCGGACGTCAACCGGCTGTTCGGCGACATCCCCAAGGTGACGCCGTCGTCGAAGGTCGTCGGCGACATGGCGATCTGGATGGTCAAGCAGGGGCTGGACGCGCGGGCGGTGACCGAGCGCGCGCACGAGCTGACCTTCCCCGAGTCGGTGATCGACTACATGCGCGGATCGCTGGGCCAGCCGCCGGGCGGCTTTCCGGAACCGTTGCGCGGCAAGATCCTCAAGGGCGCCAGCATCATCGAGGGCCGCCCGGGCGCCAGCATGCCGCCCTACGACTGGACGGGCGCGAAGCGCGAGATGGAGCAGCTCGCGGGCGTCGAGGTCGCGCGCCGCGACGTCATCTCCTACGCGCTTTATCCGAAGGTGATGCGCGAGTACATGGAGCACCGCGCGCTGCACGGCGATACGTCGGTGCTGCCCACGCCGACCTTCTTCTACGGCCTGCGCGTCGGCGAGGAAGCGTGGATCGACATCGAACCGGGCAAGACGCTGATCGTGAAGCTGCTGTCGATCGGTGACATCGAGCCGGACGGCGCGCGCGTGCTGACGTTCGAGATCAACGGCCAGTCGCGCCAGATGCGCGTCGCCGACGACGCCGCCAAGGTGACGGGACCGAAGCGGCGCCGCGCCTCCGACAAGGCGGGCGAGATCGGCGCGCCGATGCCCGGCCGGGTCATCGACCTGGTCACCAAGGTCGGCGAGCACGTCAAGGCGGGCCAGAAGTTGCTGGTGACCGAAGCGATGAAGCTGGAGACCGTCATCAAGGCGCCCATCGACGGCCACGTGCGCGAGATCGTCGCCGGCGCGGGCGAGAGCGTGGAGGCGGGCGATCTGCTGGTGGTGATCGACGAGGGAGCCCCGACGTGAAGCTGTTCCGCTTCGGCGCGCCCGGCGAGGAGAGGCCCGGCGTGCTGCTGCCCGACGGCGCGCGCGTGGACGCCTCGGGGTTTGGCGCGGACTGGAATGAAGCGTTCTTCGGGCAGGGGGACGCCGGGATGGCGCGGCTGGCGAAGTGGATCGCCAGCGACGCCGGCAAGGCGCCGCGCGTGCCCGCCGGAACGCGCCTGGCGTCGGCGATCGCGCGCCCGTCGAAGCTGGTGTGCATCGGCCTCAACTACCGCGACCACGCGCGCGAGAGCGGGGCGTCGCTGCCCGGCGAGCCGATCGTCTTCCTGAAGGCGACCAGCGCCCTGGCCGGGCCCGAGGACGACCTGCGCCTGCCGATCGGCGGCGACAAGACCGACTGGGAGGTCGAGCTGGCGCTGGTGATCGGCGCGCGCGCGAAGTACGTCGCCGTCGAGGACGCGATGAAGCACGTCGCCGGCTTCGTCCTGCACAACGATTACTCGGAGCGCGGCTTCCAGCTGGAACGCCACGGGCAGTGGACGAAGGGGAAGAGCGCCGACGGCTTCGCGCCGCTGGGGCCGTTCCTGGCCACCCCCGAGGAGCTGCCCGGGTTCGCGGCGGTCCGCCTGTGGCTGAAGGTCAATGGCGAGACCAAGCAGGACAGCACGACCGCAGACATGATCTTCGACGTACCGACGCTGGTCAGCTACGTGTCGCAGTTCATGACGCTGCTGCCGGGCGACGTGATCAGCACGGGTACGCCCGCGGGGGTGGGGTTGGGGCACAAACCACCGCTGTACCTGCGAGCGGGTGACGTCGTCGAATACGGAATCGACGGCCTCGGCCAGGCGCGGCAGAAGATCGTCGCGCCCGAATGACGGTCACCGACTCACGCATGACCCCGGCCGAGGCACCGCGCGCACGCCGTCTCTCGCCGGTCGTGCGGAACCTGCTGCGGTCGCAGCAGTTCGGGCTGGTCGGCGTCATCACCGTCCTCCTGATCGCGCTGTCCGTTCTGGCGGGCTCGCACATCGACCAGGCGACCGGAGCGACGGTCAACAACTTCCTGAACTCGCACACGCTGATCCAGACCGCGACCGACGCCAGCTTCGTCGCGATCATGGCGGTGGGCGCGACCATCGTCATCATCTCGGGGGGCATCGACCTGTCGGTGGGGGCGGTCTACGCCCTCGCCGGCGTCGCGATGGGCCTCACGCTGCGTGTGGCTGCCCCGGGCGGCGGCGCCGGCGCGGTGGTGCTGGCGCTTGTCGTCTGCGTCGCGGTCGGGGTGGCGGCGGGCGCGCTCAACGGCGTGATGGTGGTGGGGCTGCGCGTCCACCCGTTCATCATCACGCTGGGCACGATGTGGATCCTGCGCGGCATCGCGTTCGTCGCGAGCAAGGCCGAGAGCATCTCGCTGCCGGAGTCGTTGACCCGCTTCGCCAAGTCGCCGCTGGGCCTGGGCGCGGCGCTGTACCCGGTGCCGATGCTGTGGATGCTGGTCGTGAGCGTACTGGGCGCTGTGTACCTGCAGAAGACGGTGATGGGGCGGCACGTCTTCGCGCTGGGCGGGAACGCCGAGGCGAGCCGCTTTTCGGGCCTGCGCCTCGGGCGCATCCAGATCGGCGTCTACGTGCTGGCCGGGCTGACCGCCGGGCTGGCGGCGTTCCTCGGATCGGGCTTCTACGGCTCGGTCTCTTGTGGAGACGCGACGGGATATGAGTTATACGTGATCGCCTCTGCGGTGGTGGGTGGCGCTCGTTTGAGCGGCGGTCGAGGGAGCGCGATCAACGCGATGCTGGGAGCGGTGCTCATTGTCCTCATCCGACAATCCATCCGGACGCTGCACCTCGACCAGAACTACGAGTGGATCATCATCGGCTGTGCCATCGTGATCGCGGTGGTGCTGGATCAGGCGAGCGCCCGCTTCGCGGCGCGCCGCCTGGCACAGGGGGAGGAGTAGTCGTGACCGCAGGGATTGTGCACCGAAGTTTGCTTCGAAGTTTGCGCCGGGTTTCGTTGGCATTCTTGCTGGTGGCCGTCGCGGCCGCCGCGGGCTGTCCCAAACCGTCGACCGCGCCCACCGCGACGGGTGAGGGCGGCGCCCCCGCGCCCCTCGCCGGCGCGAAGCCGATCCGCATCGCGATGATCGCGAAGAGCTCCACCAACCCCGTGTTCCTGTCGGCGCGCCGTGGCGCCGAGACGGCAGCGAAGGATCTGTCCGGGCGGACCGGCGTCCCGATCGAGATCATGTGGCTGACGCCGCCCCAGGAGGACGGCCAGATCCAGGCCCAGCGCGTCGCCCAGGCCGTGAACGAAGGGGCGAACGCCATCCTGATCTCGTGCTCGGACGCGGGCAAGGTGACGGGCGCGATCAACGACGCCGTCGCGCGCGGCGTCCCCGTGATGACCTTCGACAGCGACGCGGCCCAGTCGAAGCGCTTCTCGTACTACGGCGTCGACGATCGCCAGCTGGGCGAGGACGTGATGGAGGAGCTCGCCAAGCTGCTGGGCGGCAAGGGACGGGTGGCGATCCTCGCCGGCAATCAGAACGCGCCCAACCTCCGGCGGCGCGTCGAGGGCGTGAAGGCGGAAGCCGCCAAGCACCACGGCATCCAGATCATCGGGACCTTCTATCACGCGGAGACGCCGCAGGACGCCGCCGCCGAGGTCATTCGCGTCAACAACGCCTACCCCGACATCAAGGGCTGGGCGATGGTGGGCGGCTGGGCGCTGTTCACGAAGACGCTGCTCACCGATCTGGATCCCAAGAAGGTAAAGCTGGTGGCCGTGGACGCGCTGCCGACCGAGCTGCCGTACGTGGAGAAGGGATTGGCGCCCGTGCTGCTCGCCCAGTCGTCGTATCTGTGGGGCAACGTCGGCGTCACCAAGATCATCGACAAGATCTTCTACAAGAAGGACGTCCCCGAGATCGTGTCGATGGATCCGGTGCGGGTCACCAGCGAGTCGCTCGGGACCTGGTCGCGCCAGCTCCGGCAGTGGGGCTTCGCCGACGTTCCCGAGGAATACCTCAAGCTCAAATAA
>Ga0207645_10000580_pt1 | contig 30344 bp, 24 predicted proteins | sample KBSM53metaG_FD_184331 | JGI IMG/M metagenome (GOLD analysis project Ga0207645, IMG submission 184331) | Miscanthus rhizosphere microbial communities from Kellogg Biological Station, Michigan, USA - KBS M5-3 metaG (SPAdes) (version 2) | ecosystem: Host-associated > Plants > Roots > Rhizosphere >...
TTGCCCTCCGCGATGGCCGCGGTCATCCGCGAAAAATCCTGGAGGTGCTCGGCTCGATCTGCGGTGCCCGGTGCGAAGCGTGCGAAATAGTTGAACGGATGGTGATGCGTGACGAAGTACGGCGCGCCGTCCGCGCGCGTCGCGATCACCTTGCGCGGAGCATCGGGTGGCTGCATGCCGTCCTTCAGCGCTTGGTCCCACGCACCGGCATACCACGCCCACGAAATTCCTTTCTTGGACAACGTGTCGCCGATCGTCGTGAGTTTCGATGGCGGCAGTGTGTGCTTCGCCGGATCGGCGTAGCGCGCGTCGCCATCCTTCGCGGGTGCAACACGCGACGGCTGGTACGGCGGCTGCGTCGTGTTGACCGAATACCCGTCCGGCGTCACCTCGCCGCCCAGAAATTCGCCGGCACCGGTCATCACCGATGCCGGCGACGTCGGCCGCGTCTTGAGCCAGCCGCGCTCGTCGAGCTGTGCGCGCAGATTCTGCGGCGCATGGTCGTCGGTTGGCGTGCACGCGCAAACGAGCCACAGGTGATTCAAATACGAGCCGCCGAACGCACCCATGAAGAAGTTATCGGCCAGCGTGTACTCCTGCGCCCATTTCCACATCGGTAGCTTGGACCCGTCGTAATAGCCCATCGTCAGCGCACCCGCGTCGGATGCCGCGACGAAGCGGTCGTTGCGCCCACCGTTGATCTGCTCCTGATTCCGGTAGAACTCGTGGATCAGGTCGCGCGTGGCCGTCGACAACGGCAGGTTGATTGGCGGCGCATCGATGCGAAACGGCCGGTTCGGCAGGTCACGCGGAAACGCGGGATCGGGATCCTTGCCCTTCCAGACCGGTGGCAGCGTCGCGAGCGCCTTGCCGTCGCGATCGACCTGCGTGTACTGCGCAGGCGTCGCGTTCGCGACCCCATTGGCGCCGGGAAACATGCCGTAGAGGTTGTCGAAGCTGCGATTCTCCGCGTAGATGACGACGATGTGCTGGATGCGGTCGAGGCCGGCGTGTTGCACCGGTGGCGCTGCGCATCCTGCGACCAGTGCAACCGTCGTCCATTGCAACAAACGCTTCGTCACCCGTGCACGCGTCATGCTCGCTCCTGGAAGAATCGTCATTGTGCGGCGGCACGCGACAGCGCGGGCCGTCATGGGTTGGCGCCCGTCAGCGCAACGTTCGCGCGCACCGTGCCGGCGCGCTCATGCCGCGCCGTGATCGCCACGGTGGTGCCCGCCTCGGCGCGCACGACCCACTCGACCTTCAGCCGGTCATCGGTGACGTTGTAATCGGGCCAGAACGACACGCCGGTGTGCTTGTCGGACTTGCCTTCGAGCTGGCCGACATCGTCGCGCAACTTGCCGGTCGCAAGACTTGCGCCGGTCGGCAGCTCGATTTCGGCCACGATGCCGCGCACCGTCTTGCGCGCCAGCGCACGTTTCGATACGTACGTCGGCAGCCAGCCGGTGTTCTGGATCACCAGCGTCACTTTCCACGTTTCTGCACCCACGGCGATTGCGCCGGCATGAACGAGCTCGAGTTTCGGCGAGCACAGCGCCTGCCACAGCAGCCATCTCGGAAACCGCGCGAGCTCGCGCTCGAGCAGCGGCAGCGGTGGATTGCCGAAGTTGTGGAAACGGTCCCAGCCGCCGATCTCTACGCTGCCAAGCTGCGGATGCTCGAATGGCTTCCACGGCCGGTGCGCGGCACCTTTCAGCACGTCCTCGCTCCAGCGATAGAGCTTGAGGTCGTCGTCGATCGGATGGTCGCGAAACCAGTCGATGAACTTGTAGTCGGTGATGCCGGCCTCGCGCATCGGCGACCAGATCTCGACGACCCACGAGAACGCACCGAGATGCTCGTAGAGCCAGTCGAACGTGCCGCCGATCACCGACTTCGGGTGATAGCGGAACTCGTGATAAACGGAGATCGCCGGGTAGCCGGTGAGCTCGGTGCCCTTGCGACCCGCCGCTTGGTAGAACCACAGGTCTTCGGCATCCATCTCGTCGTCCGACAGGTGCTCGAACGGCCGCAGCAGCACGCCGCTCCACGTGTGGAACGTCGTGCCGCCGGTAATGTTCGGATGGCGGACGATGAAGTCGACGACGGCGCGGATCTCCGGCTCCGACGTCGGGTAAGGTCCGGCACCCTGCTGCTCGAATTCTTGGCGCCAGCTCGCCGGGAAATTGCGGTTGAGATCAAGACCGTGGCGCGGTCGCTTGACCTTAAGCGTGTAGCCATCGTAGTTGTCGTAGCGGCCCTCGGGAATCACGCGGTAATACGCGCCGCCCGTTTCGATGGGGTCGCGGCGCACCATGAGCCCGGGCTGCTCGGGATGCGACTTCCAGAGCCCGTTCGGATCCTCGATGCGCATCTGCAGGATGCGGCCGTCGCCGTCGAGGTCCTCGATCGACAGGCCTTCGGTGGGTTCCTCGTCGAACGGATACGCACGCGTGCTCGAACGCACCCACTTCGGATGATCGGAGAGGGCCCATTCGGCGCCGTCGGGATTGATCCGCGGACAGACGTAGAACGCCCGCGTGTCGAGCGCACGCGTCACGTCGGCATCGTGGCCGTACTGCGTGACGAGCGTGTGAAGAAAGTAAAGCGACGCGGCGGACGCGGCGACTTCCGTCGAATGGATGTTTCCGTCGATCCAGAACGCGGGCTTTTCGCTCGCCGGACCGGTCGCGCCGTTGGTCACCGTCAGCGTCCAGATCTCGCGGCCTTCGTGGCTCTTGCCGATCGCCTCGATCGTCACGAGCGCCGGATAGTCGCGCGCGAAGGCGTGCAGGACCTCGGTAAGCTCGGCGTAACGGTAGAAGCGATCGAAAGCGACGTGGGACATTGTGTGCGAGCAAGACGAGGCGAAGTTTGCAGGCCCGCGCACGAACGTCGCAAGCCCTTTGCAACGGGTGCCATCTTACGTCATCGCCCGCGGACGAACCGTTGCCGGTTTGCACGCAGTCTCCGCCCGCGGCTGGCCAAAAAGCCCCGACTACCGTATATTCATGCGGTATGGCATCGCCCGATCTGCTGCCGGCCTATGCCGAGCTCCACTGCCTGTCGAATTTCTCGTTCCTGCGCGGTGCATCGCATCCGGAGGAACTGGTCGAGCGCGCGAAAAGCCAGGGTTACGCGGCACTCGCGTTGACCGACGAATGCTCGCTCGCGGGTGCCGTGCGCGCGCATCTCGCCGCGAAGGACGCGTCGCTGCCGTTGATCCTCGGCAGCGAGCTCACGCTGGCCGACGGCATGAAGCTCGTGCTGCTCGCGACCGATCGCGCGAGCTACGGTGACCTGTCGCAGCTGATCACGCGCGGTCGTCGCAACGCGGTGAAAGGCACGTACCGGTTGACGCGCGACGACGTCGCCAGCGTCGCATCGACGTGCATCGCACTGTGGTTTCCTGCGCTCGACCTGCGCGCAGCGAGCGGCAGCGACACGTTGCATGACGCAGGCTTCATCCGTGACGTGTTCGCGGACCGTGGCCGGATCGGCGTGGAATTGCTCGCGCAGGCGGGCGATGTCGTGCGGCTCGCACAATGCCGCGCATTGTCGCAAGCGACCGGCGTGCCGCTCGTTGCGGCAGGCGACGCGCACATGCACGTTCGCGCGCGTCGCGCGTTACAGGACACGCTGACGGCGATCCGCCGGAAGGAAACGCTGGCCGATTGCGGTCGCGCGCTGCACCCCAACGGCGAGCGCCACCTGCGTTCGCGCGCACGTCTAGCCGGCGTCTATCCGCCGGAGCTTCTCGCCGAGACGCTGGTCGTCGCGCAGCAGTGCCGGTTCTCGCTCGAGGAATTGCGTTACGAGTATCCGGAGGAGATCGTGCCGCCCGGAGAGACCGCCGGGTCGTGGCTGCGCAAGCTCGTCGAGCGCGGCCTCGCCAGTCGCTACGGCATGCCGGAAACGCCGTCGGTGACGGCGGAGCCCGTTGCGTCCAGTGTCGATTCCGATGCGCTGCTGCGCGGCGACAGCGCGTTCCGCTGCACGACGGCACCCGCGAATGTCCGCGCGCTGATCGAGCACGAGCTCGCGCTGATCGCCGAACTCGGTTACGAGCCGTACTTCCTGACCGTGCAGGACATCGTCGCTTTCGCGCGCTCGAAGAACATCCTGTGCCAGGGCCGCGGATCGGCGGCCAATTCCGCCGTCTGTTACGCGCTCTCCATCACCGAGGTCGATCCTGCGCGGATGCAGATGCTGTTCGAGCGCTTCATCAGCAAGGAACGTAACGAGCCTCCCGACATCGATGTCGATTTCGAGCACCAGCGGCGCGAGGACGTGATGCAGTACGTCTACGGGAAATACGGGCGCGATCGTGCAGCGCTCGCCGCAACGCTCATCACGTACCGGCCGCGCAGCGCGGTGCGCGACGTCGGCCGCGCCTTCGGCCTCGACCTGGCGCAGCTCGACCGGCTGGCGGGTGTGTTCGCCTGGTGGGACGGCCTCGCCATTCATCGCGACCGGATCCGCGAAGCGGGTTTCGATCCCGACAACCCGGTCATCCGGCGCGTCATCGGCTTGGCCGGCCACCTGCTCGGCTTCCCGCGCCACCTGTCGCAGCACGTCGGCGGCTTTGTCATCGCGCGGGGGCTGCTCGAGCGGATGGTGCCCGTCGAGAACGCGGCGATGAAGGACCGCACGGTCATTCAGTGGGACAAGGACGACCTCGATGCGATGGGCCTGTTGAAGGTCGATTGCCTGGCGCTCGGCATGCTGTCGGCGATCCGGCGCGCACTGGCGATGGTGTCGGACCTGCGCGGCACGACGCTGCGAATGCAGGACATTCCGGCGGAGGATCCGGCCGTCTACGCAATGATCCAGCGCGCCGACACGATCGGCGTGTTCCAGATCGAATCGCGTGCGCAGCAGTCGATGCTGCCGCGTCTTAGACCGCGGACGTTCTACGATCTCGTCATCGAAGTCGCCATCGTGCGCCCCGGACCCATCCAGGGCGGCATGGTGCATCCGTACCTGAAGCGTCGACAGGGCCTCGAGCCCGTCACGTATCCGAGCGAGGCCGTGCGTGGCGTGCTCGAGCGCACGCTCGGCGTGCCGATCTTCCAGGAGCAGGTGATGCAGCTCGCGATCGTCGCCGCGGGCTTCACGCCGGGCGAAGCCGACCGTCTGCGCCGCTCGATGGCCGCGTGGAAGCGCAAGGGCGGTTTGCAGATCTTCGAGCAGCGGCTCGTCGACGGCATGGGCGCGCGCGGGTACGCCGAAGCGTTCGCGCGACAGATCTACCAGCAGATCCTCGGGTTCGGCGAGTACGGCTTTCCCGAATCGCATTCGGCGTCGTTCGCGCTGCTGGTCTACATATCGTCATGGCTCAAGCACTACGAGCCGGCCGCGTTTTGCGGCGCGCTGCTGAACTCGCAGCCGATGGGCTTCTACGCACCCGCGCAGCTCGTCGGCGATGCGCGCCGGCACGGTGTGGACGTGCGGCCGCCCGACGTGACGATCAGCGATTGGGATTGCGCGCTCGAGGCCGCCGCCTGCGGCGCGCCGGTTGACGACGGCGTGTCGGCCGATGCACCCGGCAAGCCGGCGCTGCGGCTCGGCCTGCGGCTCGTCGGCGGCTTGACGCAGGCGGGTGCTGCGCGGATCGTCGCCGCGCGCAATGTCCGCGCGTTCGCGAGCGTGCCGGACCTGGCTTACCGCGCGAAGCTCGACCCGCGCGACCTCGCAGCACTCGCCGATGCCGATGCGCTGGCGCAACTCGCCGGCCATCGCCACGAGGCCGTCTGGGACGTTGCCGGCATCGAGCGGATGCCGCCGCTGCTTGGGGGTGCTGCGTTCGACGAAGCGCAGCCGGCGCTGCCGGTGCCGACGGAAGGCCAGGATATCGTCGCCGACTATCGCCGCCTCGGACTGACGCTGCGGCGTCATCCGCTCGCGTTGCTGCGCCGTCAGTTGCGCGAGCGACGCCTCGCAACCGCCGCCGAGATCCAGCGCTCGCCGCACGGACGCCTCGTGCGAACGGCCGGCATCGTCATCGGCCGCCAGCGGCCCGATACGGCGAGCGGCGTCGTGTTCGTGACGATCGAGGACGAAACCGGTGCGACCAACGTCATCGTCTGGCGCGACCTCGGCGATCGCCAGCGCCGCGAGCTACTGAGCTCGCGACTCCTCGGCATCTACGGCAAGGTCGAGCGCGAAGGCGCCGTCGTGCACGTGCTGGCCGGTCGCCTCGTCGACCTGACGCCGCTGCTCGGCGCGCTGCCCACCCATTCGCGCGATTTCCATTGACCGCGCGCAATTCGTGCGCCTCGCGCCACGAGAGCGGTGCTCGACACCGGGCGCATCCAATCCCGCCGACGGTCGCCGCGCTTATGAACCGCGCGCGCTGACGATCCTTCCGCGCACGTCACCGAACCCGATGCGGTAGTCCTTGCCCTGCGCCCAGCCGGTGAGAATCACCTCGTCGTCGTCTTCGAGAAACGTGCGTTCGGTCCCGTCCGTCAGCCGCAGCGGCCGCGTGCCGTTCCACGTCAGCTCGAGCAGCGAGCCGCACGAATCCGGCGTGTCGCCGCTGATGGTCCCAGAGCCAATCAGGTCACCCGCGCGAAGATTGCATCCCGACACCGTGTGGTGCGCGACCTGCTGCGCGACGCTCCAGTACATGCGGCTGAAATTCGTCTGCGAGATCGTCGTCGCCTTCTTGCCCTGGGTTGCGAGCGCCGCCTCGAGATGGATGTCGTACCCCTGCGGTCCGCTCGTCGCGAGGTAAGGCAGCGGCGCCGGATCCTGGACGGGCCCTTCGACGCGAAACGGCTGCAGCGCCTCCATCGTCACGACCCACGGCGAGATCGACGTGGCGAACGTCTTGCTGTTGAACGGACCGAGCGGAATGTATTCCCATTGCTGCAGGTCGCGTGCGCTCCAGTCGTTCAGCAGCACCATGCCGAACAGCCGGCTTGCTGCCGCATCGATCGGAACGGGTTCGCCGATCGCGTTGCCGACGCCGACGATGCAACCGAGCTCGAGCTCGAAATCGAGCTTCCGCGAGGGTCCGAATACCGGCTGCTTGGCCGCAGTCGGCTTCGTCTGGCCATTGGGCCGCAGTACCGGCGTGCCCGTGACGATGATCGAGCTCGCGCGCCCGTTGTAGGCAATCGGCACGTAGAGCCAGTTGGGCAATAGCGCGTGCTGCGGATCGCGGAACATCGAGCCGACGTTCGTCGCGTGCTCCTTCGACGAATAGAAATCGGTGTAGCCCGAGACGGCCACGGGCATCAGCATCCGCGCCGCCGACTGCGGCGTGAACGCCCGCGCGCGAAGGCGTGCGTCGTCGCGCAGCCGCGCATTCTTTTCCTGCAGCAACTCGCTGATCGTGTTTCGCGCGCGTCGCCACGCGTCCGGACCACGCTCGATGAACGGGTTCAGCGTCTCGCGATTGAACAGCCGCTCGCCCGGGACGACGTCGAGCAGCTCGGCCTGCTCGAGCACCGAGAGGTCCAGCACCTGGTCGCCGATCGCAACGCCGACGCGCGGCGAATAGTTCGCCGGTGTCGTGAACACGCCGTACGGCAGGTTCTGGATCGGAAAATGCGATTCCCGCGGGACCTGGATGAAAGACTTCAGCTTGGGATCGTTGGGGTCCACGGCAGATCGATCTCGACGATGCGCGTCGTGCAATTCATCGGGTGCCGGTGAAGTGGCTCGCAAGGCCCTGCCAGCACGCCTGGTAATCCGGTTGCAACTGCGGTGAAGCGAGCGCCTGCGGCGACGGGTGGATCACGTAGCGGCTTTCGAACATGAAGGCCAGCGTCGAATCGAGCCGTTGCGGTGCGAGCGCGGCCTCTGTGGCCCGCTCGAACGTCGCCGCGTCGGGACCATGCCCCGACATCGCATTATGGAGGCTGCCGCCACCCGGCAGGAAGCCTTCGGCCTTGGCATCGTAGACGCCGTGGATCAGCCCCATGTACTCGCTCATGATGTTGCGATGGAACCACGGCGGGCGGAACGTACGCTCCGCGACCATCCACCGCGGCGGAAACACGACGAAGTCGACGTTCGCGGTTCCGGCCGTATCGGAGGGCGACGTCAGCACGGTGAAGATCGACGGATCGGGATGGTCGAAGCTGACCGTGTTGATCGCATTGAAGCGCGCGAGGTCGTATTTGCACGGCGCGTAATTGCCGTGCCATGCGACGACGTCGAGCGGCGAATGGTCGATCGGCGCTCGCCACAGCCGCCCGCCGAACTTGGCGATCAGCTCGAACGCGCCCACGCGATCGCTGTACGCCGCAACCGGCGTCATGAAGTCGCGCGGATTGGCGAGCCCGTTCGCGCCGATCGGGCCGAGCTCGGGCAACCGGAGCATCGCGCCGTAGTTCTCGCAGATGTAGCCGCGAGCCGGCGCATCCGCCTGCGCAAGCTCGACGGCGAACCGGACGCCGCGCGGCAGAAGTGCGATTTCGCCCGGGCCCACGCCAACGATGCCGAACTCGGTCGCGATGTTCAGCGTACCCAGTTGCGGAACGATGAGGAGCTCACCGTCGGCGTCGTAGCAATAGCGGCCCTCCATCGACCGGTTGCACGCATACACGTGGATCGCGATACCCGCTTGCGACGCGGCGTTGCCGTTGCCCGCGATCGTCGTCAGGCCGTCGATGAAATCGGTCGGGCGCGAAGGCAATGGAAACGGATCCCAGCGCAGCTGATTCGGCGACGTCGCGGTGCCGTCGAACGGCGCGCTGATGAGCGCCGGCTGCGGATATTCGACGAACGATCCGTGCAGCACCGCAGGCCGGATCCGGTACAGCCACGAACGGCGGTTCGCGTGCCGGGGTGCCGTGAATGCCGTGCCGGACAACTGCTCCGCGTAAAGCCCGTACGGTGCGCGCTGCGGTGAGTTCTGACCGACCGGCAGCGCGCCTTCAAGCGCCTCCGACGCGAGCTCGCTGCCGAATCCCGATTGATACCGCAGCGGGGCGCCGTCGTGCATCGCCATCAAGCGGCCGTGCTGCAAACGGGCGACTGCTCGATCTGCGCCTTCGCAACCGCGATCGGCGCGACCTGTCGCGGATCGACACCGTTTTTCACGGCGGTGATCTCGGCGAGAATCGAGATCGCGATCTCGGGTGGCGTGCGGCTGCCGATGTACAGACCGATCGGACCATGCAGTCGGGCGATCTGGTCGTCGCTGAGATCGAATTCGCGCAGCCGCTCGCGGCGCTTCGCGTTGTTGGCGCGCGACCCGAGTGCACCGACGTAGAACGCGCGCGACTTGAGCGCCTCCATCAGCGCGAGGTCGTCGAGCTTCGGATCGTGCGTCAGCGCCACGACGGCACAGCGCTCGTCGAGCGCCAACGCGTTCACGGTATCGTCGGGCATCGTCCGCACGAGCGTCACGCCCGGCACGTCCCACGTCTCCATGTATTCCTCGCGCGGATCGCAGACTGTCACCTGGTAGTCGAGCCCCACGGCAATCTGCGCGAGATACTTGGACAGCTGCGATGCGCCGATGACGAGCATCCGATAGCGCGGTCCGTGGATTGTCGTCAGCACTGCACCGTCGAAAACCTGGCCGTCGTTCGCGCGCGCCGGATGCAGTGTCGCGCGACCGGTTGCGAGCTCGAGGCGGCGCGCCGTCAGGCGACCCGCCTCGATTTCGCGCAGCAGCGCGCGAATGCCGGACTCGCGATGAAGCGGCTCGAGCACGAGTCTTATCGTGCCGCCACACGGCAATCCGAACCGTCGCGCCTCGTCGGCGCTGACACCGTAGGTGACAACGTCGCAGCGCGTCTGCTGGAAGCCGTCGTGGCGCATCCGTTCGATCAGGTCGTCCTCGATACAGCCACCCGAAACCGATCCCGCGGCAAGCCCGTCGTCGCGCACGGCGAGCATCGCACCGTCGGGACGCGGCGAGCTGCCCCACGTCTTCACGACCGTGACGAGCAGCGCGCGATGCCCCGCTTCGAGCCACTCGTCGCATTTCTTCAGCACATCGAGGTCGACGCTGTCCATGTGGTCCCCTGGCCTGCAGCGCTCAGCGGTATCCGCGCACGTACAGGACTATCAGCACGACGACGATCGCCACGATCGCCACGTAACGTATCCACGGCGACCCGCCGGCGGGCGCGATCGGCGTGGCCGTGTCGTCCGCAGCAGCAGTGCTCGCGGCAGGACCGGCGGCACGTGTGACGAACCGCGCGAAGAAATCGTCGGCCATCTTCGCCGCGGCGCCATCGACGAGCCGCGAGCCGATCTGCGCGAGCTTGCCGCCGATCTGCGCCTTCGCGACGTACGACATCTCCGTCTGGTCGCCCGGAAGCGGCTTGAGTGTTACGCGGGCATCACCGCGCGCGAATCCCGCGGCACCGCCTTGCCCGTCGAACTGCAGCGTGTAGGTCTCCGGCTCCTGGATGTCGGCCATCGACATGCGCCCGTTGAAGCGCGCGGAGACGGGCCCGACGCGCGCCGCCATCACGACACGCCAGGCATGCTCGCCGTCCGGCTCCAGCGATTCGCAGCCCGGCAGGCAATCCTTGAGCACTGCCGGGTCGTTCAGTGCCGCCCAGACGACAGGTCGTGGGAGAGGGACGGTTCGGGTATTCGACAGTTCCATGAAAGGCTCGGTTCAGGGTTTGTCAGGCGGCAGGAGCAAGCGGACGGTGGCCGGCCTTGCCGGGTGCAGGCTTGGCGAGCGCATGCGCGAGATCGGTCAGTGTTTCGAGATTGTGCACCGGCAGGAAATCGTCGACATGCGGCAGTAGCGCGCGAATCCCGGCGGGGCGCGCTTCGAAGCCCGCATAGCGCAGCAGCGGATTCAGCCAGACGAGCCGCGCGCACGACTTGGACAGCCGTTCGGCCTCGAACGCAAGTCCATCGCCGGCGTCGGCATCGAGCCCGTCGCTGATCAGCAGCACGACGGCATTCTGCGCCAGCAGCCGCCGCGACCAGATCCGGTTGAAGTCGCCGAGACACTGGCCGATCCGCGTGCCGCCCGCCCAATCCTCGACGGCACCCGCCACACGCTCGAGCGCGACGTCGACGTCGCGGTGGCGCAGGTACCGCGTGATGTTCGTCAGCCGCGTGCCGAACGTCAGCACGTGCACGCGATGGCGGTCGTTGGTGATCGCATGGAGAAAGTGCAGCAGCATCCGCGCATAGCGGTCCATCGAGCCGGAGATGTCGCACAGCACGCACAGCGGCGGTGTACGGCGCCGCAGCGTTCGGAAGCGCAGCGGCGTCAGCGCGCCGCCCGCGCCCACGCTTCGGCGCAGCGTCGCGCGAAGATCGATCCGCTGGCCCCGCGCCGAGGCGACCGTGCGCCTGACCGGAACCTGTGGCAACGGCAGCTTCATCCGGCGCAGCAGCGCCTTGACCTCGGCGAGCTCGTGAACGGACATCGTCGCGAAATCCTTTTTCTGCAGCACTTCGCGCGCCGAAAACGAGAACGCCGCGTCGAGATCGGACTCGTCCTCGACGGATTCGCCGCGTGGAGGCGGCGGCGGCAGCATCGCCTGCGCGAGGCGGGCGGGGAGCTCGTCGGCAACGCCGCCACGGCCCTGTACCTTGGGCAACATTGCAGCGAGCATCTTTTCGAGCAGGCGCGGATTGCGCCAGAAGAGGTCGAACGCCTGCTCGAACAGCACGAGATGCTCGCGCTTGGACACGACGACGGCGGCGAGCGCTTCGCGGAAATCGTCGCGGTTGTCGATGCCGACCGCTTCGACGGCCGCGAGCGCGTCGAGCACCTTGGCGGGGCCTACCGGCAGACCCGCAGCGCGCAGCATCCGGATGAAGTAGACGACGTTGTCGGAGAGGCGTCCGCGCGGCATCGCACCGAGCAGCGACGAAAGCGCCGCCGCGGACGGGGCACCCGCTGCCCCGGTTTCGCACGGTTGGGTTTCGAAGGGCGGGCGCATCCGCGTGTCACCCACGCGTCAAGCCGCCGCGGACTGTGCCTCGCGCACCAGCTTCGCCGCGACGTCGGGCGTGATCGCACCGATGTCGTCCTGATACTTGAGCAGCGCGCCAAGCGTGTCGGCGACGGTTTGCGGATCGAGCGTGATCCGGTCGAGCGCCACCAGCGCTTCGGCCCAGTCGAGCGTCTCGGCGATCCCGGGCGACTTGAAGAGGTCCAGCGTGCGCAGCCGTTGGGTGAACGCGACGATCTCGCGCGCCAGCGTCTCGGCCACCGCCGGGCACTTGCGCCGGACGATCGCGAGCTCGCGCACCGCATCGGGAAAGTCGACCCAGTGATACAGGCAGCGCCGCTTGATCGCGTCGTGGATCTCGCGCGTGCGGTTCGACGTGATGACGACGATCGGAGGCGTCTCCGCCCGCAAGGTGCCGAGTTCGGGAATCGTCACCTGGTAATCCGACAGCACTTCGAGCAGATACGCCTCGAACGGTTCGTCGGCGCGGTCCAGCTCGTCGATCAGCAGCACCGGCGGTCCGCCTTCGTCGGGTGCGAGCGCCTGCAGCAGCGGCCGGCGCAGCAGGAAGCGTGTGGTGAAGATGTCGTGCGCCAGCTCGGAACGCTCGACGCCGCCCGCGGCCTCGGCGAGGCGGATTTCGATCATCTGCCGCGGGTAGTTCCATTCGTACACTGCGGCGGCCGTGTCGAGGCCTTCGTAGCACTGCAGCCGCACGAGCGGGCGCCCGAGACCTCCGGCGAGCACTTTCGCGATCTCGGTCTTGCCCACGCCCGCCTCCCCCTCGAGGAATAGCGGGCGCCTGAGTTTCAGCGCGAGGAAGACCGCGGTGGCGAGCCTGCGCTCGGCCACGTAGCTCTGCTGCTCGAGCAGCGCGAGCGTCGCGTCGACAGTGGCTGGAACCGGTGCTGCCAGCTTAGGCTCCGGCACAGGCAGCAACGGCCCGCGCCGCCATCACGGACACGAGATGCGCGCGATACTCGGCGGAGCCGTGCAGGTCGTTGTTCAATCCGCTCGCATCCACGCGCGTAGCCTTCGCCGCGTCGGGCGTGAAGCTCTTGCGCAACGCGGCCTCGATTGCCGTCGCGCGGAAGACCGACGACGCCGCACCGGTCACGGCGACGCGAACGTCACCATTGCCGGCCTGCGCAACGAACACACCGACGAGCGCAAAGCGCGACGCCGGATTGGGAAATTTCGCATACGCCGCGCGCGCGGGTAGCGGAAATTCGACGGCCGTGATGATTTCGTCGGGCGCCAACGCCGTCTCGAACATACCCTTGAAGAAATCGTCGGCAGCAATGGCCCGCGCGTTCGTGCGCACCGTTGCGCCGCAACCGAGCACCGCAGCCGGCCAGTCGGCGGCGGGATCGTTGTTGGCGAGCGAGCCGCCGAGCGTGCCCATGTTCCGCACTTGCCGGTCGCCGATGCCTTCGGCGACCTTGGCCAGCGCGGGCAGCGCCCCTTTGACGACGTCGGACGCGGCAACGTCGGCATGCCGCGTCATCGCACCGATGACGAGCCGGTTGCCGTCCTTGCGCACGCCCTTGAGGTCGGGGATCGCGGCAAGGTCGACGAGCGTGCCGGGTTGCGAAAGCCGCAGCTTCATCGCGGCGATGAGGCTCTGCCCGCCGGCGAGTGGTCGTCCGCCGGAAGACTTCAGCGCGGCGGCAGCGGCGTCCAGCGTCTTCGGTTGCTGCACATCGATTGCGTACATGCAATGTCTCCTAGGCGTTCGGGCGAGCTTGCCGGATGGCTTTCCACACGCGATGCGGCGAGGCCGGCATGTCGAGGTGCGTGACGCCGACCGGCGCGAGCGCGTCGAGCACGGCATTCATCAAGGCGGCCGGCGAGCCGATGGCGCCGGCTTCGCCGCAGCCCTTGGCACCGAGCGGGTTATGCGTGCACGGCGTCACCTTCGTATCGACCTGGAACGCCGGCATGTCGTCGGCACGCGGCAACGCGTAGTCCATCATGCTGCCCGTCAGCAATTGGCCGCTCGACGTGTCGTACACGCAGTGCTCGAGCAGCGCCTGGCCGATGCCTTGCGCCACTCCGCCGTGCACCTGTCCTTCGACGATCATCGGGTTGATGATGTTGCCGAAGTCGTCGGAGGCCGTGAACGCGACGACCTGCACGACGCCGGTCTCGGGATCGACCTCGACTTCGCAGATGTGCGTCCCTGCCGGATACGTGAAGTTCGTCGGATCGTAGAACGCCGTCTCGTTGAGCCCGGGCTCGAGCTTGTCGAGCGGATAGTTGTGCGGCACGTAGGCCGTCAGCGCGACCTCGCCGAACGTCTTGCTGCGGTCGGTCCCTGCGACCGTGAACTTGCCGTCGTGGAACTCGATGTCGGACTCGGCGGCCTCGAGCAGGTGCGCTGCGATCTTCTTGCCTTTGGCGATGATCTTGTCCAGCGCCTTGACGATTGCCGTGCCGCCGACCGACAGCGAGCGCGAACCGTAGGTGCCCATGCCGAACGGAACGCGACCCGTGTCGCCGTGGACGACGTCGACGTTGTCCACCGGCACGCCGAGGCGCGCCGCGACGACCTGCGCGAACGTCGTCTCATGGCCCTGGCCGTGGCTGTGCGAGCCCGTGAACACCGTGACGCTGCCCGTCGGATGCACGCGCACCTCGCCGGCCTCGAACAATCCAGCGCGCGCCCCGAGTGCGCCGGCGATGTTCGACGGCGCGAGCCCGCAAGCCTCGATGTACGACGCATAGCCCAGACCGCGCAGCTTGCCGCGCTGCTTCGCTTCGGCCTTGCGCGCCGCGAATCCCGCGACGTCGGCCATCTCGTTCGCCGCATCGAGCGTCTGGTCGTAGTTGCCGATGTCGTAATTCAATGCAACGGGCGTCTGATACGGAAACTCGCGGATGAAATTGCGGCGTCGAAGCTCGTCCTGCGCAATGCCGGTTTCAACGGCCGCCTGGTGGACGATTCGCTCGACGACGTACGTCGCCTCGGGTCGCCCCGCGCCGCGATAGGCATCGACCGGCGCCGTATTCGTGAACACGGCGGTCACTTCGCAGTGGATCGCCGGCGTCGTGTACTGGCCGGCGAGCAGCGTGGCGTACAGAATCGTCGGGATGCACGATGCGAACGTGGACAGGTACGCGCCCATGTTGGCCGTCGTCTGCACGCGCAGCGCGAGGAACTTGCCGTCCTTGTCGAGCGCGAGCTCCGCATGCGTGACGTGATCGCGGCCGTGCGCATCCGACAGGAACGATTCGCTGCGCTCGGCTGCCCACTTGATCGGGCGATTGACGCGCTTCGACGCCCACACCATCGCCGTCTCTTCGGGGTACAAATAGATCTTGGAACCGAAGCCGCCGCCGACATCCGGCGCGATTACGCGCACCTTGTGCTCGGGCAGACCAAGCACGAACGCCGTCATCAGCAACCGCTCGACGTGCGGGTTCTGGCTCGTCACGTACAGCGTGTAGGCATCATCGGCGCGGCTCCACGACGCGAGCGCTGCACGCGGCTCGATCGCATTGGGCACGAGTCGGTTGTTGACGAGGTCGAGCTTCGTGACGTGCGCGGCCTTGGCGAACGCCGCATCGACAGCCGCCTTGTCGCCCAGCGCCCACGTGTAGCACCTGTTGCCGGGCGCTTGCTCGTGGATCTGTGGCGCGCCGGGTTTCAATGCATCGACGGAACTGACGACCGACGCCAGCACGTCGTAATCCACTTCGATCTGCTCGGCCGCATCCTTCGCCTGGTCGATCGACTCGGCGACGACGATCGCCACGGCATCACCGACATAGCGGACCTTCCCTTGCGCGAGGACCGGATGCGGTGGCTCGTTCATCGGCTTGCCATCGGTGCCGGTGATGAGCCAGCCGCACGGCAAGCCGTTGACGCCGGTCAGGTCGGCGCCGGTGAACACGCCGACCACGCCCGGCGCAGCCTTCGCCTTCTTCACGTCGATCGCGCGGATCGTCGCGTGCGCATGCGGCGAGCGCAGGAAATAGGCGTGCGTCTGCCGCGTCATCGTCACGTCGTCGGTGAACTGACCCGTCCCAGTCAGGAACCGGGCGTCTTCCTTGCGCAGCACCGGTTGGCCGATTGCGCTGGCAATGCCCGTCGAATCGTTGGCACCCATCGTCGTCTCCTTAGCGGCCCATCTCGGCGGCGCCCTGGCGCACGGCCTTGACGATGTTGTGATACCCGGTGCAGCGGCAGATGTTGCCTTCGAGTTCGGCGCGGATCGTCGCCTCGTCGGCGTTCGGATGCCGGTTCACGAGATCGATGGCGCTCATCACCATGCCAGGCGTGCAGAAGCCGCACTGCAGCCCGTGGCACGCGCGAAACGCCGCCTGCATCGGATGCAGCGCGCCATCTTCGGCGGCCAATCCTTCGATCGTGACGACGGCGCGGCCATTCGCCTGCAGTGCAAGCACGTTGCACGCCTTGACGGCCTGCCCGTCGAGATGCACCGTGCAGGCACCGCACTGCGCGGTGTCGCAGCCGACGTGGGTGCCGGTCAGCGCGAGGTTGTTGCGCAGGAAATCGACGAGCAGCGTGCGCGCGTCGATCTCCGCGCTCACCGGCTTGCCGTTGACATTCAATGCGAGCGAAACGGACACGTTCTCCTCCATCGTCGTTCGGAAATGCGCGCCGGCACGCGACCACCTCGCGCGAGGCGACAAGGATACGCCGCGGCCGTGGGGCGTGGAAGGGGCCACGGTTTGCGGCGGTCCCTTCGAATATGCCTGTTGCGGCGTCAGCCGCGACGGTGCGTGACGACGTCCGTTGCCGAATCGATGTCGTTCAACGCTGCGTTCAACATCGACAGCGCCGCTGCGTGGTGACCCGCCGCGAGCTGGTCGCGCACGTCGATGATCACCTGTCGCAGCCTTTGCTCGTATGCTTCGGCCTGCTCGAGCTCGGCGACGAGCCGGTCGACTTCCGCACGGGTTGATTGCGGCTCCATGATCAGTTGAGGTTCGCGATGTACTGAGCGAGGTTCTCGATGTCGTCGTCGGACAGCGTACCGGCGACGCTCGTCATGTTGCCGGCATCGTTGGTGCGCCGCTTCGCCTTGAAGTCGGCGAGCTGCTTCTTGACGTAAGCGTACTGCTGTCCGGCGACGCGCGGAATCTCGTTCTGCCCGGCGAACTCGCCGAGATGACACATCGGGCACAGCACCTCGTCCGTTTTCTTCTTGCCGAGCGCGACCTTGGCGGCGTCGGCCTTGAAGCCCGTCGGAGCAGCTTTCTGCTTCGAGAAAAAATCCGCGAGCGCCAGCATGTCGTCGCGCTCGAGCGAAGCGGCCATCGGATCCATCTGCGCGTCGTGCCGGCGACCTTCCTTGAAGTCCTTCAGCTGCAAATAGAGGTAGCGCGCATTCTGCTGCGCGAGCACCGGGTATTGCGGGGTGGCGGAATTGCCGTTCGTTCCGTGGCACGTCGCGCAGACGGCGGCCTTGTCGGCAACCCCCGTTCCTTGTGCTGCTGGCGGCGGCGCTTGCGCAAACGCGACGGCAGTGGCGAGCGCGGCAGCGGCCGCAAGCAGGCAGCGGATGATCATTCGACGGTCATCTTGGGCATCGGGGCCTGAAGTGGACAAAAGAACGGCCACTCCGGTTCCGGAGTGGCCGCTTGTCGCGCGAAGGTTACTGAACCGCGAAGACGAAAACGCTGTTGCCGCGCTTTGCGTCGATCTGGTTGTTGCCACCGGCCGCGACGGCGATGTATTGCTTGCCGTTGACCATGTACGAAACGCCCGGCGAGTTGACGCCCGCGCCGCAGTTGTATTTCCACAGCTCCTTGCCGGTGCGCGCGTCATAGGCCTTGTACCAGCCGTTCGCCTCGCCGTTGAACACGAGGTCGCCCGCCGTTGCAAGCACACCGCCGATCAACGGCTGCGGCGTCTTCGCACCCCACGCCACCTTGCCCGTATCGAGATTGACGGCGACGAGCCGGCCCCATTGCTCTTCCGCCGGAATCGTCTTGAACGCGCCGCCGAGCCACAGCTTGCTGCCGCCGGGGTACGGCGCTTCCTCGACGTGATAGGTCATCGGCTGGTGCAGGTTCGCCGCGTACGCCATGTGCAGCTTCGGATTGACCGCCATCGGCGACCATTCGACGCCACCGTTGGCACCTGGCAGCATCCGCGCGCCCTCCTTCGTCGGCAGCACCCACATGTTTTCCTGCGGGATCATCGCTTCCGAGAACCGGATCAGCTTGCCGGTCGCGCGGTCGTGCACGTAGACGTGGCCCGTCTTGCCGCCGTGGATGACGACGTCGGTGAGCTTTCCGCTCGCGTCCTTCGCCTGCGTGAGGATCGGCGGGCTGACGGCATCGAGGTCCCATACATCGTGCGCGATGTACTGCGAATGCCACTTGTACGTGCCCTTGTCGAGATCGATCGCGACCATCGAGTTGGTGTACAGGTTGTCGCCGGGGCGGATCGCGCCATAGAGGTCCGGCGACGGGTTGCCGGCGACAAAGAACACGGTACGCGTCTTCTTGTCGATCGCGGGCGTCATCCATACGCCGCCGCCGAGCGTCTGATAGAACGACGCGTCCTTGGCCAGCGCCGCCTTTTCCGCGGCGATGTCGCGATGCATGTTGCGGCCGGTGGCGTCGTTCTCCGCCCACACGCCTTCATGCCCCTTGTCGGGGATCGAATAGAACGTCCACAGCAGCTTGCCATCGTTCGCGTCGAACGCTTTCAGGAAGCCGCGTACGCCGTATTCGCCGCCATTGGTGCCGATCAGCACCTTGCCGTCGACGACGGCCGGGGCCATCGTTTCCGAATAACCCTTCTCGGGATCGGCGATCTGGGTTTCCCACAGGACCTTGCCGGTCTTCGCGTCGAGTGCCACCAGCTTCGCGTCGAGCGTGCCCATGAAGATCCGGTCGTTCTCGATCGCGACGCCGCGGTTGTTCGGGCCGCAGCAAAACGTCGTGATCGGCCCCATCTTGTGCTTGTAATGCCAGTATTCCTCGCCGGTTGCCGCGTTGATCGCGTAGACGTGGTTGAACGACGTCGTGAGGAACATGACCCCGTTGACGACGATCGGCGCTGTTTCCATCGATTCCAGCACTGCGGTCTGGAAGACGAACGCCGGCTTCATCTTGGCCACGTTGCCGGTGTTGATCTGCGTGCCCGGGTAGTAGCGGGTCTGCGCGTAGCTGCCGTTTGGATGGATCCAGTTCTTCGGATCGCCGCCGGCCCCCTCCAGCATCGCGGTCGTGACCTGCGGCAGCGTGCTCGGCATCGGCTTGGCCGTTGTCGTCGCGCCCGTGCCTGTTTCCTGCGCGCCGACGGAAAGCGACAACGCGACGCCGATCGCGCCTGCGATGACGCTCGTCGTTCTGTTGCGATCGATCATTGGGGTCTCCTCGCCTGACTTGTTTTTGGATGATTGCCGCGGCTGCAACGCGAATTGGTGCGTGCGACAAACGCCGTTATAGTGTGTTTCAATCCAAGTTGCAATCGAAGCCTTTTGTGCGTCGCAACATCCTTGTACGATCGAATGGAGGACAGGTGAATCAGTCGGATGAGAACCATTTCGCCTGCCGCACCCGCGTGGTGCGCCCGCGGTGCAGCACGCGTTGCTGGAGCGCCGTTGTCATCGCGGCGATGCTGCTCGTTTTCCCACCTGCATACGCGGCCGACGACGACCCCTTCGCGACCAATGCGCGACTGCTCGCGTCGATGCGCAACGACGATGGCGCGGGCGTCGCGCGTGCGCTGCATGACGGCGCGGCCGTCAACTCGCGCAACCGCCTGGGCGAATCGGCGCTGCTGATGGCACTCAAGAAGAACCGCGCGGACCTCGCGCAACTCGTGCTCGACGCCGGCGCCGACGTCAACGAAGCGGCGATCAACGGCGTCACGCCGCTGATGGCGGCCGCGTACGCCGGCAATGTCGACCTGACGCGGACGTTGTTGGCGCGCGGCGCCGACGTCGCGCCCGCCGACCGGATCGGCAAGACGGCGATCACATACGCGGCTGGCGAAGGCCATACGGCGATCGTGCGCCTGCTGCTCGACAAGGGCGTCGACCCGAACGCCGTCTATCGCAACGACCTTACGGCATTGATGTGGGCGGCCGGTTATGGCCAAACCGAGACGGCGCGCGTGTTGATCGACGCCGGTGCGCGCGTCGATCCGGTCGACAATCGCGGCAAGAATGCGCTCGAGATGGCGCGCGAGTTCAAGCACGCCCCAACGGTCGAGCTGCTGGAGCAGGCGGCGCGCGCGCCGCGGAAGTAGGCACCCGACTGCGCTTCGGTCAGCCGCCTGCGTGCAAGTGCCCGCGCGTGGCTGCCGTCGTCGCACGCCCGCCGAAGGACATCCGCGAGGCGATGCCGTCGCGACGCAACGCATGGTGCAGCGCGCCGGCGATATGCAACAGCACCAGCGCCAGCAGCACAAAGCTCGTCACGAGGTGAACCTCGCTCATTGCATCCTTCAATGCCGGATTCTTGATGCCCCACGCCGGCAGCGTCACGCCGAACAGCTTGACCGGATAGCCGCTCCACACCGAGCCTAAATATCCGGCAACCGGCTGCACGATCAGCGCGACGTAAAGCCCGACGTGCGTGATCTGCGCGAGCCGGGCCTGCCAAACGGGCAATGGCGGCAGCGCAGGCGGCCGGTGCGCGATGCGCCAGCCGAGCCGGAACAGCATCAGGCCGAGCAGGCACAGTCCGATCGACTTGTGGAAATTGAAGGCGTCCGCGCGCATGCCGGGCGGCGACTTCGGGATTTCCTGCATCAGCCAACCCCACGCGAACTGGCCGATGAACAGTGCGGCGATCAGCCAGTGCAGCGCGACGGCGGTCCGCGTGTAGCGGGCGGGCTCGCGCGCGGTTGCGTCATTCGCAATCATCCGACGCGTCAAAGGCGCACGTCGACGCTTGCGCCGAGGAACCAGTTGCGTCCGGGCGCCGGCTCGAAGAAGCGCCCGTTGGTATCGCCGACGATCACCGAGCCCGAGTAGTTGCGATCGAAGATGTTGTTGACGCGCACGAACTCGCGCCACGTCGCTGCACCCCTGACCTGCGAGAAGCCGATCCGCGCATTCATCACCGCGTAAGACGGCGCTGCGTCGGTGTTGCGATCGTTGACATACAGCTTGTCAGCGTAGATTGCCTCGAGCGCCGTATCGAGGTTCGACCATCGCCCAGGCACCCACGCGATCTCCCCGTACGCCTGCTTCGACGGAACGCCAGGCAGGCGCGTGCCCGAAGGCACAATGGCCGGCGGCGAGCCGGTCGTGAACGCGTCGGCGAACTCCGCGCGCAGGTAGGTGAGCGCGACGTGCGTCTGCAGGCCGTAGCGGTAGCGGCCATCCCACGTCAGCTCCGCGCCGCGGCGGGTGGTGGCGCTCGCGTTCTTGAACGTCGTGCGTCCGCCAGTGGCGGCATCGATGACGATCTCGTTTTTCGTATCGATGTTGAACAGCGCCGCATTGAGCCGATGGGAATTGCCAATCCGGTACTTGACGCCGATCTCCGTCGCGCGGCTCGTCGCCGGCTGCAGGCCGAAGTTGAGGCCGGTGCCACCGATGCGGTACGCGAGCTCCGCGAACGTCGGCGTCTCGAATCCCTCGCCGTAGCTCGCATAGAAGTTCAGGTTTTCAGCGGCGTGGAATACGACGCCGAATACCGGGCTCGTGTCGTCGAAGCTCTGGCTGCCGCTGTCGTCCGGATTCTGCGGGGTGATGTAGTGGTCGTCGGAGTTGTAGCGAACGCGGCTCGTGCGGATGCCGCCGGTGACCGACCACGCCGGCGCCAGCTCCCATTCGGCCTGCGCGTAGACGTCGTAGCTCTTGACGGTGTCGTCCTCATCTCGCCGGAGGTCGCCAAGATCGCCGTCGTTGTTGACGAATCCCTTGCGCCGCTCGTGCTGGCGGTCGAAATCACCGCCGAACGTCACGGCAAGCGGACGGCCGAATGCGACGCCGCGCCAGACCAGCCGCGCGCCGATGCCGCCGTAGTCGCGATCGAGATCGACGACGCCACCCGAAGACGTCAGCGCCGCCCCGGAAAACGACAGATACTGGCGGACGAGTCGCTGCCCGCCGTAAGCGTCGACGTGCAGCTGCCAGGCATCGCTGAACGCATGGTCCAGCGCGGCGCCACCCTGCATCTGGTTGATCGTCTTGCGCGTGTCGAACTGGATCGCCGACGGATCCACGCTGCGCGGATCGGCTGCCCACTGCGCGCGCGTCAGGCCGAGGGGATCCAGTGTCTCCGGCTGGTACTGCGTGTTTCCGATCAGCGTGAGCCGCGTCTGCGGCGTCGCGTTCAGCACGAGCTTCGCGTTGGTGAGATCGCGTCGCGCCGATGAGTGATCGCGATAGCCGTCGGTTACGAACTCGCTCGCGGCGAATACTCCACCCACCTGTCCTGCCGTTACGCCAAGTTTCACGCCAAAGGTCCCCGTTCCGTAGCTCCCGCCGCCACCGGTGAACGACAGCACCGGCGCAGCCGGCGGATCCTCGGTGAACACCGAAATCACGCCGCCCGATGCGTTGCCGTAAAGAGCAGAGAAGGGCCCGCGAAGCACTTCGATGGCTTGCGCGGACAACAGGCTGAAGCTGCCGGTCTGCCCCTGCCCGTCGGGCATCGTGACCGGGATGCCGTCCTGGTACAGCCGCACGCCGCGCACGCCGAACGCGGCGCGCGCGCCGAATCCGCGCGAGCTGATCTGCAGGTCCTGCGCGTAGTTCTGCCGATTTGCCGCGAACACGCCCGCAATCCGCACGAGCGTCTCGGACAGGTTCACCTGCGGGAGTCCATTGTGAATCGTCGCGCCGTCGATCGTGTCGACCGACGCGGGGACGTCGAACGCCCTCTCGGCGCGGCGCGTCGCCGTGACGGTGATCGGATCGATGACGACGACGTCGCCCGGTACCGACTGCGCGAACGTCGGCGGCGCAAGACCAAACGCGGCCGCCATTGCAACGAACACGCGCGATCGCAGCGCGAACGCCGGGCCGCGCGCCGCGTCGATTGGCGGCCTGTCGATCGCCGCACGCACAACGCCGCAAGCGCCTGGCTGCAGACGGGTCATCGGAACCTCGAAGGCCGAAGGAAGTCGGTTAGCATACGAGATTCATGCTGCGGCGGCCAGTTACGGTTCGTGGGCTGGCGCGCGAGACGCAATGGAGAAGCCCGCAATGCGCATTGCCGCCCTTTGCCTTTCGTTGCTGCTGGTAGCCGGAGCCGCGAGCGCGGCGCCGTTGGCCTACGTGCCCAACGAAGGCTCCGCGAGCGTATCGGTGATCGATACCGCAACCGATCGCGTCGTTAGGACGATATCCACCGGCGGCAAGCCGCGAGGAATCGCGATCGCTCCCGACGGCAAGCGCCTGTACATCAGCGACCAGACGGGCAACGGCCTCGTCGTCATCGATCTCGCGGGAACGTCGGCGCCGGTGCGCGTCAAGCTTGGCGACTCGCCGGAAGGCATCTACGTGTCGTCGGACGGGCGCTTGCTCGCCGCGGCGATCGAGGAGAACAACCAGGTGCTGATCGTCGATACCGCTACGCTGTCGATTGCCAAGCGGGTCACGATGAAGGGCAAGAACCCCGAGCACGCCGTCTTCAGTCCCGACGGCCGCCTGATCTTCGTCAGCGCCGAGGAGGCCGACAGTGTGGACATCATCGACGTCGCGCGCGGCGAAGTCGTCAAATCGATTACCGTCGGCGAGCGTCCGCGCGGTATAGGCTTTCTGCCCGACGGCAGCCGCGCGTACGTTGCGGCCGAGCACGCGAACACGGTGGCGGTGATCGACGTCGCGAAGCAGGCACTGGTCACGACGATCAAGGCCGGGCTGCGGTCCAACGGCATCGTCGTGAATCCCGACGGAAAGCGCGTCTACGTCTCTGCCGGCGGCGACGGCACTGTGCAGGTGATCGACACGGCGACGAACGCGATCATCGCGACGACCCCCGTCGGCAAGCGACCGTGGAACATGGCGCTGACACCCGACGGCCGCAAGCTCTACGTCGCCTGCGGCCGTTCGAATGCCGTGGCGGTCGTGGACACGCAGTCGAACCAGAAGATCGCCGAAGTGCCCGTCGGCGAGCTGCCGTGGGGCGTGGTCATCCACTGATCGCGTCTGCTTGTCCCAAGCACGCCTGCCGTTTCGCGCACTTGCTCGCGCGATGCAACGTCCTCGTGTGCCGGCCACGTGCGCGCGGCGCGCGATCGCATCTGCCGTAGCGGCCGTCGTCGGTGCCGCAGCGGCGCACGCAGGAGCCGCCGACAATCCCGCCGAAGTGTTCGAGCTGCCCTCGGTACAGGTCGTCGGCACGGCGCCGTTGCCAGGATTCGGCACGCCGCTGCGGGACGTGCCGGCCAACGTCCAGATTTTCGATAATCGCCTGTTCGCGCGGACGCGGCCCCTGACGCTCACGCAGTTCTTCGACCAGAACTCGAACAGCGTCAACGCGGCGTCCGGACAGGGCAATGCATACCAGCAATCACTCGACTTTCGCGGCTTCTCGGCATCACCGCTGCTCGGGACGCCGCAGGGCATGTCCGTGTTCCAGGACGGCGTTCGCATCAACGAGGCGTTCGGCGACGTCGTCAACTGGGACTTCCTGCCCCGCTCGGCGATTTCGAGCGTGCAGCTGATTCCAGGCTCGGTGCCTGCATTCGGGCTCAACACGCTTGGCGGCGCGCTCGCGATCTACACGAAGAGTGGCGCGCAGTATCCGGGTGGCGCGGTCGAGCTTTCCGGCGGGTCGTTCGGCCGCCGCGGGCTGGAGTTCGAGTACGGGCACGACGGCGAGCGTGCCGACGCGTTCTTCACGGGCAACGTTGCCGACGAAGACGGGTGGGCGCAGCACAACGCCAGCCGCGTGCGGCAGTTCTTCGGCAAGGTCGGCGTCCAGGACGCGACGTCGGACCTCGACGTGACCCTGACACTCGCCGACAACGTGCTGAATGGCGCGCAAACGCTGCCGCAATCGTTCCTGGACAAGCCGCGCGAGCCCTACACGTATCCCGACACCAACGAGAACCGGCTCGCGTTCGTCACGGCGAAGGGCAGCCGCCTTCTGCGCGACGACCAGTTGATCGACTCGAACGTCTACTACCGTCGCTATCAGAATTCGAACCTCAGCAGCAACGTCGACGAGAACTTCGGCGAAACGGATCCCGATACCGGCGTTGTGCACGCCGATCCTGCAACGAACGATCGCGCAACGATCGACGCAGAGTCCTACGGCGTCGCGCTGCAGTGGACCACGCGCGGCAAGCTCGGCGGGTTCGCTTACCAGCTCGCCGTGGGCGCCGGCGGCAACTGGGGCCGGACGCGATTCACGCAGTCGTCGCAGCCCGCGACGTTCACGAACGACCGCGGCACGATCGGCGCCGGTCCGTACGTGCAGACCACCGATGTCGACCTGCACAACGCCGACGCCGGCATCTACGCGAGTGACACGATCAATCTCGCGCAGGCGTGGGTGCTGACGCTCGCCGGCCGCTTCAACCACGCGCGCGTCGAGATCGCCGACCGGACGGGCGAGGATGCAGGACTCAACGGAACGCACACGTTTTCGCGCTTCAATCCAGCGATCGGCGTCAACTTCAACCCGCGCGATTCGCTAACGGCGTACGCGAGCTACAACGAAGGCATGCGCGCGCCGACACCCATCGAGCTCACGTGTGCCGATCCTACGGCGCCCTGCAAGCTCCCCAACCAATTCCTGGCCGATCCACCGCTCGCAATGGTCGTTTCGTCGACGATCGAAGCCGGTGCGCGCGGCACGTGGCCCATGGGCAATTGGTCGGCCGCGATCTACCGGACCGAACTGCGCGACGATCTCGCGTTCATCGCGAGCGGCGCCGGTGCGACGAACACCGGCTACTTCAGGAACGTCGGTCGCACCCGGCGGCAGGGTATCGAGCTCGCGACGACGCTTCGCGCGGATCCATTCACCGTCACGATTCGCTACAACGCGCTCGACGCGCGCTTCCGCACGCCGTTCGACGCGGCGAGCCCGGCAAACTCGGAGGCCGACAGCAACGGCGCGATCGCCGTGCACGCCGGCAATCGCATCCCGGGCATTCCGGTCCACAGCGCCAAGCTGCGCGTCGACTGGGACGCGGCGCCTGGCCTCGCGATCGGGGCGTCGCTCGTCGCCGCATCGAGCCAGTACGCGCGCGGCGACGAGAACAATGCCGATCGCTCCGGCCCCATCCCGGGCTACTTCGTCGTCAACCTCGACGCCGAATACCGGCTGACGCCGCGCGTGACTTTGTTCGCGCAAGTCGACAACCTGTTCGACCGCCAGTATGCGAACTTCGGGCTGCTCGGCGAGAACGTCTTCACCGGCCCCGACCGGACGTTCGGGCCGGCAGCCGGTGCCGCGCCGGTCATGGAGCAGTTTCGCGCGCTCGGCTCCCCGCGCGGCATCTTCGCCGGCGTGCGCGTGACGTTCGACAGTCCGTCGAAACGCTAGGGAGTCCCAGCCGTTACTGCGCGAGCGAAGCGGCGGCGCTGTGCGTCGCGTCGAGCCTCATCGTCGTCGCGAATGCGAGATCCTGGTTGTCGACGACCTTCGCTTCGAGGTCCCCACCGCCGCCGGGAACGAAATAGAAGCGGAAGTTCGGGTTCTCGCTGATCGAGAAATCGACGTCGGCGCGCATGACCGGCTTGCCGGCGTAGCTGACGTCGACCTGACGGACGAAGTGCGGTTGCGCATAGGTTCGCGTCACCTGGTCCATCGCGAGGCCGGAGTCGTTCGGATGGCTGATCATCAGTTGCGCGAGCACGGGCTTGCCGGATGCATTCGCGTCCTCCACACGAATGCGCATCTTGCCGAGCGACGCCCTGGCAGCCAGCGCGTCCTTGCCGGCGGGCGCCGAGCAGCCGCCCGATGCCTTCACGTAGTTGGCAGCCATGAAGAGTTTGCCGTCGTTCGTCTTGGCAACCGCACGCACGAACGTGTACTGCTCGACGCGGATGCGCGTCTCCATGTCGGCGCGGCCGCTGGCAGTCGTGAAATGGAACACCGCCGCGATCGGCGAAGGGTTGTTGTCGACGATCAGCCAGATCGTCTCGATGAAACGGTCGCTGCGCTGCGGAAACCCTGACCGGATGGCCACCGGAACGATCGCGGCATCCTCCGCGCGCTTCGGCGTATCCAGCGTGACCACACCGTCGGCCGCAGCGATCGGCGCGTTTGCGAACACGCTCTCGTGCACCTTCTTCCACACGGCGCTGTCCGCCGGGTCGGCGTCCTGCGCGAGGGCGGGTCCCGCCGCGAGCGTCATGGCGAGAAGAACGGCAAGGCAGCGGATCATCGTCGCACCTCCAACGCCGGCGCGCCGGGCGGCGGCGCGTCGCGCTTCACCCACAATATACGCGCGTCGCGTCACTCTTCCCACTCGAGCTCGGCGTAGGCGGCGGTGACGTTTCGCTTGTGGAACGCATCGACCAGCAGCCAGTCGCCGCCGGAGACGCCGACATCGGCGACGGTCTGGCTCAACGTCCGCCGCGACTTGATCGCTGCGCGGACGTCGGCCGCCAGAGCGCGCAGGTAGCGCGCCTGCGGTGCGAGGGCCCCCGGCCAGGTGTCCGCGCGGCCGTGCCCGGGTATGGCATGGGGGACGCGCATCGCCGCGAGCGCATCGGTCACGGCGATGAATCCACGCAGGCTGCCGTCCACGACCGGCAGATGCCCGACGAACGCAAGATCGCCCATGAACATCGCTCCCGTCTCGCGGTCGAGGACGGTGAGGTCGTTGTCGGTGTGCGCGGTCGGCCACGCGCGAAGCTCGAGCACGCGCCCGCCGAGGTCCACATCCTCGGTCGCCGCGACGGCGTGCGTCGGCAGCACGATTCGACTTCCGTCGGCGCGCTCTCCGAGCGTGCGCTGCAGCGCGGCAACGTAGTTCGATCCGCGCCTGCGCAACGCATCGGCGAGCCGCTGATGACCGATGACCTGCGGATGATCGTCGTCGAACGCCGCATTGCCGAACACGTGATCCGGATGCATGTGCGTGTTGATGACGAAGCACACCGGCAGGGGCGTGAGCGCGCGGATCGCCGCGCGCAGCGCGCGCCCGACGACATAGCTGCCGCCGGTGTCGACTACAGCGACGCAGCGCGCGCCGACGACGAAGCCCACATTGGCAACGTCGCCATCGTTGTCGCGGGTGATGTCGGCCAGCTGGCCGTAATGAACGTAGACGCCCGGTGCCGGATTCTCGAGCGACAGGCCCGCGGTGTCGGCGCTAGCCGCGCCCGCCGCGACGGTCGCCGCGAATGCCAGCGCCGGCAACCATCGCGCGGACATCCGGGACCGCGACGGTAGCAAGCGATGCATCCGGCGTCACTCGTTGAGGAAGCACTGCTTCTTGGCGCTCGCCTGCAGGTCCTTGTACGACGCGATCAGCTTGCGGCCGTCCTTGAGGTCGCGCATGACGCCGCCGCGCTCCCCGGCGATCGTGATGCCGTTCGAGATCGTCGACAGGTCGACCCAGTCGTTGTAGCGCACCTTGTCGGCAATCGCGTCGATTGCGCACGAGCACTTGTACATCGATTCCTGCGGCGACGCCTTGCTGTCGCGCATGCAGGCCAGCACGAACTCGACCCGGGCGCGCGTGGGGAAATCGTTCGCATGGACGACCGGCACGACGCTAAGCAGCGTCAACAGCAGCAAGCTTCGTGATCGCATCGGATTCTCCTTCGCGGCTTTCGGCGCGACGCACCAAGCGCCGCCCGAGCCGCTACTTGACCGGCTCGCCCTGAGCGTCGACGAGCGGAACGTTGTATTCGCGCAGGATCGTCGTGATAGCGGCCTGGTTCTCGGCGAGCAGCTTGTCGACGGTGGCCTTCCATTCGCGCTCGCCTTGCCGTACGCCCATCGCGATCTCGTAATCGAACTTGACACCCGGCTCCGACTTGAGCGGAATGACGACGAGTTCGACGTTGCGCACGCGCTTCGCGTAGTAGCCGGCAATCGGACCCCATACGACGGCGGCGTCGATGTTGCCTTGGGCGAGATCCTTCTCGATGATCTCGCCCGGGTACTGTTCGGGGTTCGGCGACATCATCGGAAACGGCTTCACCTGCGCCTCCATGCCGTGGCGCACCAGCCAGATCGCGGCGGGCGAACGGTCGTAGATGCCGATGCGCAGTTTGTCGCGCACATTCGCCGGCAGCGCGAACAAGTCGGCGCCGGACTTCACCTGATCGAGCCCCTGCCCCTTCCGATACACGAGCGCATACGTCGAGTGATAGTAAGGGGCCGTCGGCAACGCCTGGTCGAACGTCGCCGGAACGCTCATCACGATATCGCAGCGGAAGTCTTCGCCGGGCAGCTTGTAGCGCAGCGTGTTGCGAATGAAATTCATCCGCTGCGGAAACGCGTAGTTCTGCACGGGAAGGCCGAGCTTCTTCGCGAACAGGTCGGCGATCCGGTTCTCGAAGCCTTCGCCTTTCTCGTTGGCAAACGGCAGGTTGGAGGGATCGATGCAGGGACGGAACGCCGTGCGCACGTCGTCGGCCATTGCCTGTCCGGTCAGCGTGCCTGTCGTCACCGCGACGGCGACGGTTCCGATCGTCCGCAGCATCACGGTGCAACCACGACGCGGCCAGGCGACGTCGTGACCCAGCGGAGGCGCGCTCGCAGCGCTCACGGCTTCAACTCTTCGACCTTGGCGCGCGTGATGTCGCCGTTCGACCGGCCCTTCAGGTACGCGTACAGGTTGTCGATATTGTCCATCACCGTCTTGCTCGTCGCAAAGCTCACCATGCCCTTCTCGAGACGGCCGTCGCGAACCGTCTTGGTGAAATCCTCCTTGCTCAGGACCTTCAGGCTCTCGATCAGCGACGGCCCGACGAGCCCCTCCTGGTTGGCGCCATGGCAGCGATCGCACGCGGCGGCACGCCATGCGCGAAATCCGTTCATCGTCGCGGAGTCCACCTTGTAGCCCTCGACGACCGTGTAAAGCTTCTTGTCGCCGGACTTGTCCTGCGCGGCGGCCTCGCCCCCCGCGCACAGCGCCAGCAGCATGAGACCCGTCACCATCACCATTCGCATCGATTCCCCCTTGCAGTTCCCGCGGTTTGAGCGGCGCGCCCGCGGGAAAGTTGCAAGCGATTCCCGGTGCAGAAACGAACATCGCCGGCACCCCGAAAAGGCGCCGGCGATGGCGGAGCACTCAGAGACTACGGCAGCGCGAATACCGTCAGCGAGCCGCCGAGCTCGGTGTAATCACGCAGTTCCTTGTAGCCGCCCACGGCCCCGAGCCCTTCGGTGCCTTTTTCGGGGTCAAGACCTGCCGCCATGCCGATGCCGGCCCAGCCGCCGATGCCCGAGAAGACGCCCATGTACTGCTTGCCCTTGTGCTCGTACGTGAACACGTTGCCGATGATGCCCGATGGCGTCTTGAACTTGAACAGGTCCTTGCTGATGTCGTTCGCGTCGACGCACTTCAGATAACCCTCGAGCGTG
>Ga0207645_10000584_pt1 | contig 30274 bp, 25 predicted proteins | sample KBSM53metaG_FD_184331 | JGI IMG/M metagenome (GOLD analysis project Ga0207645, IMG submission 184331) | Miscanthus rhizosphere microbial communities from Kellogg Biological Station, Michigan, USA - KBS M5-3 metaG (SPAdes) (version 2) | ecosystem: Host-associated > Plants > Roots > Rhizosphere >...
CTTGACCCGGACCAGGAAAGTCACCGCCTGCGCGCCGTCCACCAGACGGTGATCATATGACAATGCCAGGTACATCATGGGGCGGATCACGACCTGACCATCCACCGCCACCGGCCGGTCCTCGATCTTGTGCATCCCGAGAATTCCGGACTGCGGCGGGTTGAGGATCGGGGTCGAGAGCAGCGAGCCGAAGACGCCGCCGTTGGTGATGGTGAAGGTGCCTCCGGAAAGCTCGTCCGGCGTGATCTTGCCCTCGCGGGCTCTTCGGGCCAGCTCCTCGATCCGGCGCTCCAGGTCGGGCAGCTCGAGCGAGTCCGCGCCCCGGATCACCGGCACCACGAGCCCACGCTCGGTGCTCACCGCGATGCCGAGATGGACTTGACGATGATAGACGACGTCGGATCCCTCGATCTGGGCGTTGACCACGGGCACGACCCGGAGCGCCCCGACGCAGGCGCGAGCGAACAGGGACATCAGACCCAGATCCACGCCGTGCCGCTCGCGGAACGCCTCGCGGTGGCGGCGGCGGGCGGCCAGGAGGGCGGAGAGATCCACCTCGTTGAACGTGGTCAGGATCGCCGCGGTCCGCTGCGCCTCCACGAGCCGCTCGGCGATCCGCCGCCGCAGCCGGCTCATCGGGACTCGCTCCGGCATCTCGGCCTCGGCGGGCCGCGATGCCGCGTGCGGCGCGGGCGCGGGCGGTTTCGTTGACGGCCGGGCGTCGTCCGCGGCCCGCGGCTCGGTCGGACGAGGGACGGGTGCCCCGGCCGGAGCGGAAGCCGGCTGCTCGAGATGACGGAGCACGTCGTCCTTCGTCAGTCGCCCGCCCTTCCCGCTTCCGCTGAGCCGGGCCGGGTCGAGGGCATGCTCGGCCACGAGCTTGCGCACGGCCGGGCTCAACGCGGGGTCGACCGGCGGCGGCGCGGCGATCGGCGTGTCCGGCGGGCTCGGTCGGGGCGGGGCGGCCGTCGGCGCCGCCTTGGCGGCGGGGGCCGCCGTCGGCGCGCCTTGGTCGATGCGCGCCACCACGGTGCCCACGCGCACCACCGCGCCCTGCGGCTCGACGATCGAGAGCTGTCCCGACATTCCGGCGGGGATCTCCATCGTCGCCTTGTCGGTCTCGAGCTCGAGCACGGGCTCCTCGGCCTCCACCATGTCTCCGGTCTGCTTCAGCCAGCGGGCGATCGTGCCTTCGGTCACCGACTCGCCCAGCTGCGGGATCCGCAGCTCGGCGGTCATGGCGCCGACCCCCGCGTCGTGTCGGACGGCACCGGCGACGGCTCCCCGGCGCGCGGCGGGCGCTCGGCCCGGGGCCGCTTCAGGGCCCGCTCCACGAGCGCCTGCTCCTCGGACTCGTGGATCTTGTAGCTACCGGTGGCCGGGCTCGCGGCCTCGTCGCGGCCGACGTAGCGGAGCCGGCGGCCGCCGAGCACCGCCTCGATGCGCCCCCGCACGAAGCTCCACGCGCCCTGGTTGGCCGGCTCCTCCTGCACCCAGGCGAAGTCGGTGGCGCGCGAATACGGGCGGAGCGCGTCGGCGAGCTCGGTGGCCGGGAAGGGATAGAGCTGCTCGAGCCGGATGATCGCGATCCCGTCCCAGTCCCGATCCTCCCGGCCCTGGTCGAGGCCGTAGAAGATCTTGCCGGAGCAGAGGAGCACGCGCCGGACCGCCTCGGGCTCCTGCGATCGCGGATCGCGCAGCACGAGCTGGAAGGCGCCGTCCGTGAAGTCGTCCAGACGCGAGACGGCCCGCCGGTGTCGGAGCAGGCTCTTCGGGCTCATCACGATCAGCGGCTTCCGGAAGGGCCGGTGCATCTGGCGCCGGAGTGCGTGGAAGAGCTGGGCCGGCGTCGAGCAGTTGACCACCTGCATGTTGCCGTCCGCGCAGAGCTGGAGGAACCGCTCGGGCCGCGCGCTGGAGTGCTCCGGCCCTTGGCCCTCGTAGCCGTGGGGAAGGAGCAGGACGAGGCCGGTCTGACGCTGCCACTTGGACTCGGCGCTGGCGACGAACTGGTCGATGATCACCTGGGCGCCGTTGAAGAAGTCGCCGAACTGAGCTTCCCAGATGACCAACCGCCGCGGATCGGCGCTGGCCATGCCGTACTCGAACCCGACCACCCCGAGCTCGCTCAGCGGGCTGTTGACGAATTCGATCCGTGCCCGAGCGCCGCCCAGCTGGTTGAGCGGCACGTACGGTGCGCCGGTCTCGGCGTCGAAGAGCATGCCGTGGCGATGACTGAACGTGCCGCGGATGGAGTCCTGCCCGGAGAGCCGCACCGGCGTGCCCTCGAGCAGGAGGCTGCCGTAGGCGAGCGCCTCCGCACAGCCCCAGTCGATGCCCTCGCCCCGCTCGACCATCGCGTGGCGCGCCTCGATGAGGGCCGGGATTCGCTTGTGGGGTGTGAACCCGGGCGGTAGCCGCCGGGTCGCGTCGGCGATCGCGCGCAGACGCTCGGCCGGCACCGCGGTGGCCGCGCTCCAGTCCTCGCCCGCCCACGAAAGCCCCTTCCAGAGGCCGCCGAAGGCGAGCACCTTTTGCCGGGGCATGCGCTCGCGCGCGGCAACGCGGGCCGCGCGGAGTCGGCTCTTGACCGCCTCCCGGGCCTGCTCGGCGTGCCCGGTCTCGACGATCCCCTCCGCGGTGAGCCGCTCGCGATAGAGCTCCACCACCGACGGGTGGCCATCGATGGCGCGATACATCACGGGCTGGGTGAAGGTCGGATCGTCGAGCTCGTTGTGGCCGTGCCGGCGGTAGCAGACGAAGTCGATGAAGACATCCGACTGGAACGTCTGGCGGAAGCCGACCGCGAGCCGCGCCGCCTGCACCGCCGCCTCGGGGTCGTCGCCGTTGACGTGGAGCACCGGAGCCTGCACGACCGCGGCGGGATCGGAGGGGTAACGCGTAGGCCGGTAGTCCTCGGGAGACGTGGTGAAGCCGATCTGGTTGTTGATGATGACGTGGACGGTGCCGCCGGTGGCGAAGCCCGGCAGGCGCGACATCATCAGGGTCTCGTAGACCGAGCCCTGCCCCAGGAAGGCGGCGTCGCCGTGCAGCAGCACCGGCATGACGTGCCGCCCCTTGTCGTCGCCGCGATGACTCTGCTTGGCCCGGACGATACCCTCCACCACCGCGTCGACCGCCTCGAGGTGGCTCGGATTGGAGCTCATCGAGAGATGGATGGGCCGGCCGGACCGGCTCAGGTGATCGTGAGAGAAGCCCAAGTGGTACTTGACGTCTCCGTCACCCTGGATGTCCCACGGCAAGAAGGTGCCCTCGAACTCGGCCAGGATCAGCTCATAGGGCTTCCGGAGGACGTGCGTCAGGACGTTCAGTCGACCGCGGTGGGGCATGCCCATCACGAGCTCTTCGACCCCCTGAGTAGCCGCCTCCTCGACGACGGTGTCGAGCAATGGGATCAGCGCCTCGCCGCCTTCCAGGGAGAAGCGCTTCTGGCCGACGTAGCTGGTGTGGAGAAACTGCTCGAAGGTCTCCGCCGCGATGATGCGGTCGAGCAGGCCGGCGCGGTCCTCCGGGCCCAGCTGAGGCCGGTTGCGAGCCGGCTCCATTCGCTCCTGGAGCCACTCCCGCGGCGCCTTGTCGCTGATCATCAAGTACTCGACGCCGAGCGTCCGGCCATAGGTCTCCCGGAGCGCGGCCGCGAGCTCCCGCAGCGGCGCCGACCCGAGGCCCCGGAAGGGCGCGCAGTCGACCACGCGATCCAGATCCGCTTCCGCGAAGCCGAACTCGCCGAGCTCGAGGAGCGGATGGTTGCGAGGTGAGCGATCGAGCGGATTCAGGTCGGCGATCAGATGCCCCAGCTCGCGGTAGGAGTGGACGAGATCGGCCACCGACGGCGAGATCCTCGCGGTCGCGCTCGCGCCGGGGCCGCCCGCGAGCGCGAAGTCATAACCCGCGAAGACGAGCGCCCAGCTCTCGTCCACGGAACGCGGATCCGCCCGGTACCGGCGGTACAGCGCCTCGACGTATTCCGGATTCGCGCGCGCGATGGAGTCGAAGGTGTCCATGGGCTTGCAGGTCGCTCGTATTGTAGCAGGCGAACCCACGCGACGAGCGGCCAGCCATTCGCGCGATTCCCGCCTCGACTCGATCTACGGGAGCAGAGCGATCTTTCTAATGGACCGGTCGAGGCGCATCCCGTAGGGTGGCACCGAACGCTCGCCGAGACCATGTCAGGAGGTGGTCGTGAGCACGAATGACCGTACGCGCCCGTGGTGGCGCCGATTGGGGGCTGCGCTGGCCCCGACCCCGCCGGACGGCCCCGAGCGGCTCGCCCGGCACTACGCGGACGAGGTTCGGCTGGCGGAGGCCCTTGCCCGCGACGCCGAGCCACTGGTCCGGTATCCTCAAGCACGAGTCCGGATCCTCGAGGCGGCCGAGCGCGCCCGTGGGAGAGCGCAGCGCATCCGGCGGGCGCTCGAAGAATCGGGATACCCCGCGACCGAGCCCGCCACGAGGGGCGGCTTGCGATCGCCCACCGCCTGGGATGGGCTGCGCGCCAGCGTGTCGGAGGTCAGCGGCCTGAGCGAGCGGTATCTGGCGGACGCCTACGTGATGGAGCGCGGGCATCCCGAGATCGCGGGCCTGCTGCACGACCTCCACCGAGAATCCGCCCGGGATCGGCGGGACCTGATCTGGACGCTAGCCCAGCTCACGAGGACCGCGGCCACGACGACGTCGTTCGAAGAGGTGGCCGCCGGCGCGTCGACGATGTAACGCGAAGGGTACGCAAACCCAGAGATCGGTCGGCTCATGGAGACGATCGAGACTCACGGAGGGACGGGATGACTCGAAAGCGCTCGGCTGGTCTGACCTTGCTGCTGACGACCGACGGATCAAGCCAGGCGCACGACGCGCTCGCCGTGGCCGCGGCGGGCCCGTGGATCGAGACCTCGAAGGCCCATCTGGTGCTGGCCCGAGGCGGCATACCGATCGGGCCGTGGCCGGCTGACATGTGGGTCCGAGGCATCTCGGGTGCCGCTGACCAGGCTGTCGAACGCGAGGTATCGCGGGCGCGTCGCCTCGTACGCCACCGATGGCCCGACATGACGGTCTCCACGGTGAGCACTCCTCCGATCGAGGCCATCCTCGAGGCGGCGACCCGTCGTCGGGCGGGGGTGATCGTAGTCGGGTCCCGAGGGCTCGGATTTGCGCGACGGCTGATGCTCGGCAGCGTGTCACGGGGTGTCGTTCGACGGGCGCGCGGCGCGGTTCTCGTGGTCAAGGGGCGACGCCGCCGGATCAAGCGGGTGGTCTTTGCGACCGACGGTTCACGCAATGCGAGCCGAGCGCTGGGCTTCCTCCTCACCCGGCTCGAGCCCCCGGCCGGCGCCCGGGTCACGGTGGCTCGCGTCCTGGAGCCGGTGGCTCCTCGCTCTCCGGGGTTGCTGCCGGCTCCGATCCGGCGAGCGGTGCTCACATCGGCCGCGAGTCTCAATGCGAAGCGTACGAAACAGGCGCGACGCGAGGTTGCACAGGCCGCGGTACTGCTGAAGCGAGCCGGCTGGAGCGCTCGCGGTGTCGTGCGGGAAGGCCTGCCGCTGGCCGAGGTGCTCCAGCAAGTGGCCACCTCCCGGGCGGATCTGCTGGTGGTCGGCGCTCGCGGCACGGGCGGTCTCGCGCGGCTCCTGCTGGGCAGCGTGGCGGAAGGCCTTCTCGATCGCTCACCGGTACCGGTCCTTCTCGTCAGATAGCCGTGGTGGTGAGGGTGAGGGAGAAAGGAGACTGACCATGGTGAAGCGCATCTTGCACGCCTCCGACTTTTCACCGGCCTCACGGTCGGCGTTCAGTATGGCCCGCTTCCTGGCCAAGAAGCTTGGCGCTCGTCTCATCCTGTTCCACGCCTACGAAGGAATCGCACCCACCATGATGCCGGCACCCATGATGCCCATGACCGGCCCCGCACCCGGGGCGATCGTCGACAGCTTGTGGGCGGCGGCGAGAAGAGCCGGCGAGCGTGGGCTCGAGCGGCTGGCGACGAGGGCGCGGCGCGATGGGCTCCGTGTCTCGACGCGCCTCGAGGTCGGGGCGCCGGCTGCCGCGATCGTGCGGGCCGCGAGGAAGGAGCGGGCGGCCATGGTGGTGCTGGGGACGCATGGACGCACCGGGCTGCCGCGCCTGCTCATCGGGAGTGTCGCCGAACGGGTCATCCGGACGGCGCCGTGTCCTGTCGTGACCGTAGCTCGACGTCGCAGGTGATCGCGGGCACTCCGGTGAGCCGAGATAGACGATGCCAAGATCGACACCGTGGGTGATCGCGGCTCTTCGTGACCCCGCCGTCTATCCGCATCCGGTCGATCGGGTAGAGCTGGTGGAAACCCACATCTCGTGGGTGTTCCTGGCCGGGGAGCGTGTGTACAAGGTCAAGAAGCCGGTCGACCTGGGCTTCCTTGATTTCAGGACCCTCCGCCAGCGTCGGCACTTTTGCCGGGAGGAGGTGCGGCTCAATCGCCGGCTGGCTCCGGACACCTATCTCGGGGTGGTCGAGCTCAAGGGCTCCCGTCCTCGGGTCCGGATCGGCGGGCGCGGCCCGACCGTCGAGGTGGCGGTGGAGATGCGCCGGCTACCCGCCGATCGCATGCTCGACCAGCTCGTCGGAGCCGGCCGCGTCGAGCCCGCGCAGGTGCGCGCCGTCGCGGCGACGGTGGCGCGCTTTCACGCCGAGGCCGAGACCGGGGGCCGAATCGACGAGATGGGGAGTCTGGAGACGATCCGGAAGAACTGGGAGGAGTGCTTCACGCAGACGGCCGAGACTCGCGCGGATATCTGGCCTCCCGAGCAACGACGGGCGCTGCGAAGCTACGTGGATGACTTCTTGATGCGCGAGGCGCCCCGCCTGGAAGCTCGGATCTCGGAAGGTCGGATCCGTGACTGTCACGGTGACCTGCAGGCGCAGCACGTCTGCTGCGTCGAGCCGATCCAGATCTTCGACTGCATCGAGTTCAACGAGCGCTTCCGCTTCGGGGATACGACCGGGGAGATCGCCTTCCTCGCGATGGACTTGCAGCGGCTGGGCGCCCGGGAGCTCGCCGTCGAGTTCATCAACGCGTACCTGGAGGAGACCGGTGACTACGGCGCCGTGTCGCTGCTCGATTTCTACCGGGCCTATCGTGCGCTCGTACGCGCCAAGGTGCTCGGCTTCCAGGTGTCCGAGCGACCCGAGCTCGTGCCGGCCGCGCGAGCTCTCTTTGCACTCGCCGGGCGCTTCGCGGAGCCGCGTGGCCCGGCTCGCCTGCTGATCACCACCGGCGTGATGGGTTCGGGTAAGAGCACCGTCGCGCGGGCGGTCGCGGCGCGGCTCGGCGCCATCGTGATCCGTACCGATGCGGTCCGGAAGCGTTTGGCGGGCGTCGGCATCCACGAGCGGGCCGCCGCGGGCTTCGAGCAGGGGCTGTATACCTCCCACATGAGCGACCGCACATACACCAGGGCGCTTCAGCTCGCGGCCGAAGTGGTGGGCGCCGGCTGGACGGTCATCGTCGATGGAAGCTTCTCGAGGGCGGCCGAGCGAGCGGAAGCTCGGCGCGTGGCGCACCGTCTCGGCACCGCGCACGCCACGCTCTGGTGCGAGACGTCGGACGCCGTCATTGCCGAACGGCTTGCGCGTCGAACCGCCGACATCTCGGACGGGCGGCCGCAATTGCTTCCGCAGCACCGTGCGCGCTACGAGGCGCCTGACGGGGAGCCCGGGCTGGTGCGGGTGGCCATGGATGCGGAGCCGCCGGTGGACCAGGTGCTCGAGACGCTCGAGGGTCACATGGCCATCTGACGGGCCGTCCCCAGAAGGCCGACCTCGTCGTTCAGCACGAGCCGGACGGACATGGATTCGAGCCGCGACCGCATCCGCGCATCACAGGACCTCCACCTTGATCAAGTTCGTCGTCCCCCGGCGTCCTACCGGGACGCCGGCGGTGGTGACGACGGTATCCCCGTGCTGCGCGGCGCCGGCCGCCAGTACGCTGCCGAGGGCTCCATCGATCAGCTCGTCCGTCGTCGGCTGGCTCCGATTCAGTAACGGCGTCACGCCCCAGACGAGGGCCAGACGGCGGTAGGTTTCCGCGTGGGGGGTCGGGGCGAGGATCGGAGCTCGAGGCCGGTACCGGGCGACGCGCCTGGCGGTGGTCCCCGACTCGGTGCAGGTGACGATGGCCGCAGCCGCGATGTCGTCGGCCAGGATGCAGGCGGCCCGCCCGACCGCGTCGGCCGGAGAAGCGGTGGTCTCGGACGGGCCCACGAGGGCGGCGAAAGGAGCGATCGATTCGGCATCACCGGCGATCGCCGCCATCATCGTCACCGCCTCGACGGGGTAGCGGCCGATCGCGGTCTCCTCCGAGAGCATGACCGCGTCCGTGCCGTCGAGTACCGCATTCGCCACGTCCGTCGCCTCTGCTCGCGTCGGCCGCGGGTGGTCTTGCATCGAGCGCAGCATGTGGGTGGCGGTAATGACGGGCTTGCCCGCGCGATTCGCCTTTGCGATCAGCAGCTTCTGCAGCCGCGGTACTGTCGCCAGGGACGTGGCCACGCCAAGATCGCCACGGGCCACCATGACGCCATCCACGCTGTCGATGATCTCGTCGATATTGGTCAGCGCCTGAGACGTCTCTATCTTGGCGATCAGAGGCGCAGTCCCGCCGTGATCCTGGATCATCCGCCGCGCTTCGAGGACGTGGGCCGCGGTGCTGACGAACGACAGGGCCACGTAGTCGACGCCGTAGCGGAGGCCGAAGGCCAGGTCGTCTCGGTCCTTGCTCGTGAACAGCGGTGCCGTGATCGCCCGCCTCGGGAGGTGGACGCCCTTGCGGGATGCCAGCACGCCTCCCGTGATCACCCGGCAGTGGACATCCTCCTCGGTGGCGTGAATGACCTCCAGCTCCACGTCACCGTCGCTCAGGAGCACCGTGTCGCCGGGCTGGACGACCTCCGTCAGCTCGGGGTAGGGGACGGAGACCTCCTGCGGGGAGCCGAGAATCTGCCGCGTGGTCAAGGTGAACGGTGCGCCCGGCGCCAACGTCACGCTCCCCGACGCTATCTCCCCGATCCGCACCTTCACGCCGGCGAGGTCCTGAAGGATGGCGATGGGCTGGCCCAGTCGCTCGGCGATACGTCGAACCGCCGTGATGACGTCGAGATGCTCGGCCGGTGTGCCGTGAGAGAAGTTCAACCGAGCGACGTTCATTCCGGCCCGGATCAGCTGCTCCAGCATCTCCGGAGACCGCGACGCCGGTCCGATGGTGCACACGATTTTCGTTCTGGGCATGGCCGATTGTCTCCCCGCCATGGAGCGATCTCGGCTCATTTGGTCAGGCGGCGCGCCGCTGGGGCCCACGGGGCGCGCTGCCGACCCCGCGGTCCGCGGCGCCACCGGGCAGCCCTCGGAGCGTCAGGACATGCGTGATGTCCTTGAGAGAGAGGTACCCCACCAGCCGTGAGTTGCTGACCACCGCGAGCCGTCCGACGTCGTTTCGGCTGGCCTTGCCCAGCGCGTCGAACACCGACGCATCCGGCCCGACGACCAGGTCGTCGGTCAACGGCCGCATGAGGTCGCTCACGCGGCGTTGCGTCCGTTGCTCGGCCGGTACCGAGTGTACCTGCTGTACGCTCGCGATCCCGCGCACCCCGCCGCCGTCGACGACGGGGAAGCTGGTCACGTGATGGGCCCAGAAGGCGTCCGCGAGCTGCGCGACGGTCGCGTCCATGGGGACGGTGACCACCTCGCGGGTCATGATGTCCCGCACCGGGACTCGGCCCAGGGCTTCCCGCAGCGCCATCTGCGAATAGCTCGCGTCCGCGGCTCCGCGGAGGAACATGCCGATGATGATGAACCAGACGCCGCCGAGCACCGCGCCGCCGAAGATCTGAAGCACGCCGAGCGCCATGAGGGCGAACGCGAAGGCCACGCCGACCCGGCTGGCGACGTAGGTGGCCTGATCCAGCGTACCTTTCCACTTCCAGAGGGCGGCGCGCAGGAGTCGGCCGCCGTCGAGCGGAAAGCCGGGGACCAGATTGAAGATCCCGACGACAACGTTCACGAGCACGAGGTACGCGACCACCGCCTGCGCCCACGCCGGCCGCACGAGGCCGGCGGCGTTGATCGCCCATAGCACCGCCGCGATGGCGAAGCTCGTGATCGGGCCCACCACCGCGATCAGGAACTCGGCCCGCGGGGTTGGCGGCTCGTCCTCGAGGTGCGAGACGCCGCCGAAGACGTGCAGCGTGATGCCCCGGACCGAGAGCCCGTGCGCGATCGCGACGAGCGAATGCGACAGCTCGTGGAGCAATACGGAGACGAAGAGCAGGAAAGCGGCCAGCAGTCCGTTGGCCCAGTAGGCCACCGGCGGGAGGTTCGGCAGCGTCCGCGGGAAATATCCGACCGCGAGGGTCCACGTGATCAGCCCGTAGATCACGAGCCAGCTCACGTGGACATTGACCGGGATACCGCGGATCGTGACCACACGGACTGCCCCCCCCATGGGACTAGTCCTCCTCCGCCCGGAGGGAGTCGTGGATCAGGTCGACCGCGTCATCCGGATGCGTGCCGGGTGTTCGCCGGGGTGCCATCAGGCCACCTCGGGGACGGCGACCTGCCGCCTCGTGAGTCGCATCGTGAGCACCGGGATCTGTGCCCGGCGCAGCACCGCTTCCGCGATCGAGCCGAACAGGAGCCGGCCGAGGCCGCTGCGGCCATGAGTGGTCATCGCGATCAGGTCGGCCCGGCTGTCGCGCGCGGCCGCCAGGAGCTCGGCCAACGGTTCCCCGTGCCGAGCGTCGGTCGTGACGCGTACGCCACGGCTTCGCAGATCTTCGGCCACGGGGGCAAGATACTGACGAGCGTCCCTCAGACGAGCCGCGACGTCGTCGACGGGGGCGTGACCCGTGCCCTCCAGGGTCTGCGTCATGATTGGCTCCACGACTCGAACCAGCGCCACCTCCAGATCGAGCGGGCCTGCGATCTGAAGGACGAAGGGCAGGATGCCCTCGGCCAGGCGCGAGCCGTCGAGCGGGACCAGGACCCGCCTATACATGGGCCGCCTCCCGCTCCCGAGCGCCCGCGGGTCCAGCCGGCGCCTCTCCCCGCCGGGCGTTCGCGGTGATCAGAAAGACCGGCGTCCGACTGCCCCGCAGCACGGACTCGGCAACCGAACCGCGGATACGACGGCGGAAGCCGTTCCGTCCCTGGGTGGTGCTCATCATGATCACGTCGGGTTCCGCCATGCGCGCGGCCTCGAGAATCGACGACGCCGCGGCGCCGTACCACACCGACGTCCTCACGCTCGCTAAGGCGTTGCGACGGAGCCGCGCGGCCACCGCCTCGAGGTAGTCCTCGGCCTCGCGAACCACCGCCACCTGAGCGCCGATCGGGTCGACGCCGGGCACGGTGGTCGCCGCGGCCGCCCGGAGGAGAATCAACGTCGCCTCGGCATTGCTTCCGATGAGCTCCACCGCCTTCGGCAGCGCGGCCTCCGCGAGCAACGAGCCGTCGAGCGGCACCAGGATCTTGTCGAACGTCATCGGTTCCTCCCTGGCCGGGGGTGTGTGTCGTGGCCAGATCCTTTGTAGCGTCCGCGCTGGAACGGGACCATTAGATAGTTGGCTCCCGAGGCTTAGCGTGGACCTCACGGTTTCACGAGCCGTGGCCGTACTTGACCGGCGGCGTCTTTCGGCAGATTCTCGGGCGCATCGGGCGACTCACCTGGCATCCGACATCGGCGCGGCGCGGAGGTGTGACATGTCGCGAAACAGTGGTGGCACGGTGAAGGGAATCGAGGCTCGGAGAATCGGCTCGATCATGACGCAGAGTCCCCGCACGGTTCACCCGGATACCGCGCTCTTGGAGCTCCGACGACTGTTCGAGGTGTACGACTTCAACATGTTCCCCGTCGTGTCCGATCGCGACGTTCTCCGGGGCGTCGTGACCAAGCTCGATCTGCTGAAGATATTTCGGCCGTGGGCCGGACGCATCACCCCGAATCTGCAGGCCCTATGGGCCGAGCATGTCAAAGACATCATGAGTCGCGGGCTGACGACCGTCACTCCCAAGGATCCGGTGGCAACCGCCTTGACCTTGATGGTCAATCGGCGACTTCGAAGCATCCCGGTAGTGCAACGGCAAATGCGTGAGTCCGTGCTCGTGGGCATCGTCAGCCGGAACGACGTGCTTCGATGCTTGGTCCTCGAGGATTCGAGGCATCCCACCGGAGCGTGAGGGGCCCGGTTCACGTTCCGGTCGTCTTGCTGACCGGTCTCGTGTCCGTTGACGCGGCCGAGGTTGCAAGCCGGGACGGCGGCGTGTGGCGACGGGCGAGCGGATGCGCCCCGGGGTCCGCCATGTCGGGGCTTCGGATATGCCGGCCCCGAAGGCGGGGACGGATGACGAGACGCCAGACTACGAGCTGCCCGTGCTCCGAGCTCGGCCTGACCGCGGCGCCGGACACCCGCAGACACGGCGCGCGAGGGATGCGCAGGTTGCCGGGCGCGGACCGCCGTTTCGTGTCATCCCGGGCGCGGGGGGCGTAGCGTCAAGGGCGGCGCGGGAAGGCGGCGTCCGACGTAGGCGCGCACATCGCCGAACCGTCGGTGGTCCTGTTCCCAGTCGCTGCGCGCCTCCGCGATCTCCTCGGGAGTACGCGCCACGAAGTTCCACCACATCAGGATGCGCTCGCCGAACGGCTCACCGCCGATCAGCATCAGCCGCGCGCCGGCCCGCAGCCTGAGGGACAGCTGCTCCCGGCCGGTGCCGAGATAGTAGAGGGTGCCGGGCGCCAACGCGCGGTCGTCGAGTTCGACGTGGCCGACGAGCAGCAAGATCGCATGCTCGAAACTTGCGGCGAGCGGCACTGCAGTGTGGCCATCCCGGTCCGCCGCGAGCTCCACCCCGACCGTGCTCGAGTAGGTCTGCGCCGGCGAGCGCACTCCGTCGAGCTCTCCGATCACCACCATCGCCCGGCAGGTACCGAAGGTGACCATGGGAAGGCGGCCATGGTGATGGAACGAGGGGGCGGCATGTCGGTGGGCGTCCGGCAGCGCCAGCCAGAGCTGTAGTCCGTGGAGCGCCCGCGAGTTCCGAGGCGGTGTTTCTTCGGAGTGCGCGATCCCTCGGCCGGCGGTCATCAAGTTGAGCTGGCCAGGCCGTATCAACTGCTCGTGGCCCAGGCTGTCCTTGTGGAGCGCTTCACCCTCGACCAGCCAGGTCACGGTCTGAAGCCCGATGTGCGGATGCGGTGCGACGTCCATCGGCTTCCCCGCGTTGAACGACAGCGGGCCAAAGTGATCCAGAAAGCACCAGGGACCCACCAGCCGTCGCCCGGTCTGCGGCAGCGCCCGGCGCACGACGAAGCCGCCGCCGAGGTCGGCAGACCTCGCACGATACGCCTTCACTGAAGGCGCCGACGCCGCATCGGCGCGGCACTCGAGCGCATCGGGCGACGGCATCAGATTGCTCATGGCTCTCCCCTCACTGGTGCTGCGTCTCGAACGGGAGCTCCAGGCTCGCCAGCATCGCGGCCTCGGCGCGCGACACCTTCGAGGTCAGGCCCAGTACCCCGCCACTGGCGCGGGCGACGACGCGCGCGCTCCACGATCTCGGCCTTCAAGCGGTCCGCCTCTTCGGCTCCGATCTGGTCGCGGATGGCCCGGACGAGGGCGCGCCAGGCATCGAGCAATCGCTGGCTCGGGCGGCGCTCCAGCCACGCCTCGAGGAGCTCGTAGGCAGGCGAGCCGGCGGTGATCCCGGCGACACCGGCGTGCTCGAGCACCGCCCGACGCTCCTTGGCGTCGAGCGCGCCGTCGGCCCACGCCACCTCGATGAGGGGCACGATGGAGAGCGCGGCGAGCGTATGCGCCTGGATGCCGAGCCTCAGCAGCCGGTCGAGCACCTCGGGCTGGGTGATCCCGGACGCCTTGGACAGCGCCTCGCGGCTCGCCTCGGCCGCTCTCAGGTCCCTCAGCCGCTCGAGTAGCCGCTGGTCTTCGCGATGGAAGAACTCGTCCTCCAGGCTCTTACCGCGGTCACGGAGAATCTCGGGCTGTTGTGCCATGCGTGCACCTCCTGGTGGGTTGCGCGGCTCTGGCCGCGGTTCTTCGCAGAGCGGTAACGTGCCGGGATCAGGATACCTGATGCTTCAAGAACCCGCGCAAGGGGCGTACGATGAGCCGCATGACCGCGGCCGAACCCGTGGAGCTAGCCGTGAAGAGGAGGATCGCCAGTGTCCAGCGTCGCTGACGTCTTGAATGGTCTCCCGTCGGCATCCGCCTGGCAGGAACGTATGTACAAGGACCTGCACGCGCACCCCGAGCTGAGCTTCCAGGAAACCAGGACGTCTGCGCTCGCGGCGGCGAAGCTGAAGGACCTCGGCTACGAGGTCCTCGAGCAGATCGGCCGCACGGGCGTCGTGGGCATCCTGCGAAACGGCACGGGGCGGACCGTGCTTGCCCGCGCCGACATGGACGCGCTGCCGGTCCGGGAGCGCACGGGCGTGCCCTACGCATCGACACTGACCGCGACCGATGATGCCGGGGGGACGGTCGACGTCATGCATGCGTGCGGCCACGACGTGCACGTGACTTGCCTGCTGGGCGCGTCGGAGCTGCTCGCGCGGGCGAGGGGATCGTGGAGTGGAACCTTCGTCGCGGTGTTTCAGCCCGCGGAAGAGGCGGCGGTCGGCGCCAAGGCCATGCTGAAGGACGGGCTTCGCGACCGGATTCCGAAGCCGGACGTCGCGTTCGCGCAGCACGTGCTGGCCTATCCAGCCGGGACGGTTGGAACCCAGGTCGGGCCGGTGCTGTCCGCCGGCGACAGCATCCGGATCACCCTGCATGGCAAGGGGGCCCACGGCTCGATGCCTCACAATAGCGTGGACCCGGTTGTGCTGGCCGCGCTGGTCGTCCTGCGCCTGCAGACGATCGTCTCGCGCGAGACGAAGCCGGGCGAGTTCGCGGTCCTGACCGTGGGCAGCAGCGTGGCCGGCGCGAAGAGCAACATCATCCCGGACCACGCGGTGCTCCTGGCCAACCTGCGGACCTACGATGTGTCGGTCCGCAAGCGGATGATCGAGAGCATCGAGCGCATGGTCAAGGCCGAGTGCGAGGCGTCCGGCTCTCCGAAGGCGCCGGAATTCCAGTACTACGATCAGTACCCGATGACCGACAACGACCCCGACGTCACGAAGCGGATCACGGCCGCGTTCCGGAGCCATCTCCCGGCCGGCACGCTCTTCGACCTCGGCCATCAGACCGCCAGCGAAGACTTCAGCGATATCCCGAACGCCCTGGGTGCGCCCTACACGTACTGGGGAGTCGGCGGCATCGACGCGGAACGATACGAGCGGGCGCTCGCGGCCGGAAGAGTGGAGCAGGACATCCCGGTCAATCACTCGGAGTTCTTCGCGCCGGTCATCGAGCCGACGCTATCCACGGGCACCCAGGCCCTGGTGATCGCGGCGCTGGCGTATCTGGCGAAGTGATGGTTGCGACGGGTGCGGTACCGTCTCGAGGCACGGGTAACCGGCTCATCGTCGGCATCGTCCTCGCCGTCGTGACCTTCTGGCTCTTCGCCCAGACCACGCTGAACGTCGCGCCAGCGATCCGCTCAGATCTCGAGATCAGCGAGAGCCTGAGCAACATCGCGGTCAGCATCAGCGCGCTGTTCGCGGGCATCTTCACCGTGGTGGCGGGCGGGCTGGCCGACCGCTTCGGCCGCGTAAAGCTGACCTATGTCGGCCTGGTCTTGAGCGCTCTGGGCTCGCTGCTGATCGCCCTGTCGCCGTCCGGGACCGCATTCTTTCTGCTGGCGGGGCGGATCATCCAGGGGCTCTCGGCGGCGTGTATCATGCCGGCCACGCTCGCCCTGCTGAAGGAATCCTTCGACGGCAAGCAGCGGCAGCGTGCGGTGAGCTTCTGGTCCATCGGCTCCTGGGGCGGTTCGGGACTCTGTGCGCTCTTCGGCGGTCTGATCGCGTCTTCCGTCGGGTGGCGGTGGATCTTCTGGATATCGATCGCCGTCGCCGCGGTGAGCGCGTTCCTGCTCAAGAGCACACCCGAGACCAAGGTGACGACGGCCAGCCAGCCGCGGTTCGACTGGTTCGGTTTCCTCACGTTCATCATCGCCATGGTGGCCTTGAATATCGTCATCGGGCAGGGAGACGCTCTGGGATGGCTGAATCCCGCCGTGATCGGCCTGGCCCTCGTCTTCGTCATCGCCGCCGTGGTGTTCCTCAAAGTCGAAGCGGGTCGGGCGGACGGCTTCGTCGACCTCACGCTCTTCAAGAACCGCACCTACGCCGGAGCCACGCTCTCGAACTTCTTGCTCAATGGTGCAGCCGGGACGCTCCTCGTCGCGCTGGCGCTAGTGCAGCAAGGAGCCGGGCTGTCGTCGTTTCAGGCGGGTCTGTTGACCTTCGGCTACCTGGTCGCGATCCTCGGCACGATTCGCGTGGGCGAGAAGCTCCTCCAGCGGCTGGGCGCTCGACGGCCGATGCTCATGGGCTGCGCCATCACTGCGGCGGGTATCCTGCTGACGACATTCACGTTTTTACGAGCCCGGCCGTACATGATCGTCGCCTTCGTCGGATTCACGCTCTTCGGCGTCGGCCTCGGCTTCTACGCGACCCCGTCGACCGACGCGGCGCTGTCCAATGTGCCCGGCGACAAGGCCGGCGCGGCGTCCGGCATCTACAAGATGGCCTCGTCCCTTGGCACGGCGCTCGGCGTGGCCATCTCCGCAGCGGTCTTCACCGCTCTGAGCGGTCTCGAGAACCAGTCCGGCCCGCTGTCCGATCTGTATCTCGGAAGGACCGACAATATCAACATCCGGTTCGCAGCCGCGATCGCGCTGCTGTTCAACGTGCTGATGGTCGTCGTCGCGATCATGGCCATCGCTCGGACCGTGCCCAGGGACAATCCCGACGTTGGGCGCTGAACAAGTACTGGAAACGCTGGCCGCATTCAAGGAGTACGCGACGGGCACGCTCACGGTGCTCGAGCTCGTCGGCACGTTCGTGTTCGCCCTCAGCGGAGCGGCGGCCGGGGTCAAGCACCGACTCGACCTGTTCGGCGTGCTGGTGGTATCGTGTGCGACGGCCACCGCGGGGGGCATCACGCGCGACGTCCTGATCGGCGCGATCCCGCCGGCGGCACTCAGGGACTGGCGGTACCTGGGAATCTCGGTCGTCGCCGGGTTGGTGGTATTTTTCTCCTCGCCCCGTGCCGAGCGCCAGCAGCGGCTGCGTAATCTCGTCCTGACCTTCGATGCGGCGGGTCTGGCGCTCTTTGCCGTATCCGGCACACAAACGGCGCTCGGCTACGGCCTCAACCCCGTGATGGCGGCGCTGCTCGGAATGCTGACCGGCATCGGGGGCGGCATGCTGCGCGATGTGCTCGTTTCAGACATCCCCGCCGTGCTCCACTCCGAGCTCTATGCGGTGGCCGCCCTTGCCGGCGCCCTCGTCGTCGTGGCCGGCCACGCCTTGAAGGCTCAGCCGGTGGCGTCGGCGATGGTGGGAGCGTCAGTGTGCTTCGGGATCCGCGTCGTGGCGTTATGGCGCGGCTGGCGACTTCCCACCGCCGGTGAGAGAAATAGTGCGGCGGGACACGCCGACGATGCGGGCGGCCGTCCTGGTTCTCCCTAGCGGGGCGCCGGTGAACCTCGAGTCCTCGGGAGTGAGGATCCGGGGTTCATCGCTCACTCCTCTCTCGGGTGGTCCTGTCGCACACGATATGAGGGCCGATGGCCACATGGCAGTCACGGCGGGAGGAGAGCCGCCGGGATTCGGTGATCGGAAGCCGCTCCTCGTGATTCCGATGGAAGTCGGGAGCGCGGGCACGCGATATACTGCGGGGCGGCATGGAGGCGCCTCTCGCTCGGCACCAGGGACTTCGTGCGACGGAAAGGCGTCGCGCATGAGCCTGAGGTATGACTTCACCCGGGCCGGGTCGCCATGAGTCCCCCCGATCTGCCCCTTCGGCCGATGAGCTCGAGTTGAGCCCGATTGGACGCTCTGAAACCGCTCAGCGCGAGGCCGTAGCGTCGATGCGAGAGCTCGCCGACCAGGCCTTCTCGCGGGCGGCGGGCGCGGCGCTCGTCACCGGAAACAGCATCCGCGTGCTCAGGGACGCGCGTGAGAACTATCCGGCCTGGCTCGACTCGATCGCCCGTGCGAGCCGATCCATCCACTTCGAGAGCTACATCATCCACGACGACGACGTGGGTGAGCAGTTCGCGCGGGCCCTGATCGCCAAGGCGGGCGACGGGGTGCGCGTGCGCGTGATCTACGACTGGCTGGGGGGATTCGGCAAGACCTCGGGCAGATTCTGGAACACGCTCCGCGCGGGCGGCGTCGAGGTACGCTGCTACAATCGGCCGCACCCCGGAAGCCCGTTTGGCTGGATCAGTCGAGACCACCGGAAGATGTTGACCGTGGATGGAACGGTGGGCTTCGTGACCGGCCTATGCGTCGGACGGGCGTGGGTGGGGGATCCCGTCCGGGGCATCTCGCCATGGCGGGATACCGGTGTTGAGGTGCGGGGGCCGGCCGTCCTTCGCATCGAGGAGGCGTTTGCCCACATGTGGGCCCTCATGGGGGCTCCACTGCCCGGCGACGCGGTAACTCGCGCTCCGAGCCTGCCCGCGGGAGACGCGGCCTTGCGCATCGTCGCCACCGTGCCCGGCACGGCGGGGCTGTTTCGCGTGGATCAGCTCGTGGCGGCCCTCGCCCGAAAGCGACTCTGGCTCACCGATGCCTACTACGCCGGCACGACGTCCTACGTGCAGGCCCTGAGGGCGGCGGCACGCGACGGCGTGGACGTCAGGCTGCTGGTACCGAATGGAACGGACATTCCCTTGCTCCGCCCGCTCTCACGAGCGGGCTATCGGACCCTGCTCGAGGCCGGGGTGCGAGTCTTCGAGTGGAACGGCCCCATGCTGCACGCCAAGACCGCGGTGACCGACGGGCGCTGGGCGCGCGTCGGGTCGACCAACCTCAACATCGCGAGCTGGCTCGGCAACTACGAGCTCGACGTCATGGTCGAGGATGAGCAATGTGCGAGTCTCATGGAGACGATGTACCTCGACGACCTCACGAACGCCACCGAGGTGGTCCTGGACGGCCGACAGAGGATCCAGGTGCCGCCGCGACCCATCGATCGGGCGACGCCGCAATCGGGTGGGAGCGCGGGCCACGCGGCCGCCGGGCTGCTCCGCATCGGCAGCACGGTCGGCGCCGCCATGAGCGATCACCGGGTGCTGGAGCCGGTCGAAGCCCGCATCATGATCGTGGTCGCAGTGCTGATCCTGGCCGTCGGGAGCCTGGTTGCGCTCTTTCCAAGGTTGCTGGCGTACCCGGTGGCGGCAGTCGCGACGTGGATAGCCGGCGCGCTTCTCTACCGAGGTTGCCGCCTACGCCGTCGCGCGAAGCGAGACGCCATCTGAGACGATCGCGGTACGGCTGGGTGGTGGTCGCCGTATCGGCCACGGTGAGCCTGCTCGCCTGGTCGGTTCGGTCGACCTTCGCCGCATTTTACGTCTCACTCCTCGGCGAGTTCGACTGGCGCCGGGGCGAGGCGGCGCTCGGCTACTCCTTGAGCTGGCTGTTGCTACTCGTCTTCTCACCGCTGGCCGGCTGGCTCTACGATCGTTGGGGAGCGCGGGTCCTGGTGCCGGCGGGAGGCCTGCTCCTCGGTGTGGCCCTCGCGCTGACCGGTCGGGTGACGACACTCTGGCAGTACTACCTCGCCTTTGGCGTGCTCGGCGGCGCGGGGATCGCCTGCATCCAGATTCCGGCCGCGGCCATCGTCAGCCGGTGGTTCGTCCATTCGCGGGGCGCGGCGATGGGCATGATCAGCGCGGGCGCCTCGGCCAGCGCCATCGTCTTCTACCCGGTGAACACGTACCTGATCGTCGCTTTCGGCTGGCGTACGGCGCTGGCCATCTTCGGCCTGCTCGTGGCGGTCGTTGCGATCCCGCTCGCCTCGCTCCTCTATCGTGACCCACCCCAGAATATCGATGGTCGGGTCCGGGAGGCTCTCGGCCCCACCCCGATGGTCGGCGGCGACTGGACCCTGGGGAAGGCTCTCCGGAGCCTCCCGTTCTGGGCCGTGTTCGCGATGTGGGGATTCGGGGTCGTGGGCTACCAGATCGTGACGACGCACCAGGTCGCGCACGCGCTCGAGCGGGGCTTCAGCGCGGTCACGCTCGGGTGGGTGTTTGCAGTGGGTGGCGCGTGCACGGTCGCGGGGAACGTGATCGGCGGCACCCTCTCCGATCGCTGGGGCCGGGAGTGGGTCTTCGCGCTGGGCTCGGCCATCGGGGTTGCCGGCATCGGCTGTCTCGGCGCACTCGGTGGCCCCGACGATCTGCCACTCCTGCTCGGCTACGTGGTGGCCGGGGTCGGCTTCGGTATGCGCATTTCTCTGCTGGCGGCCATCCCGGCCGACCTCTTCGCGGGCCGGCACCTGGGAGTCATTCTCGGGGCCGCCCAGGGCGGCGGCGGCCTCGGGGGCTTCATCGGGCCCTTCCTCGGGGGCTGGCTCTTCGACGTCACCGGCAGCTATCGGATCGCGTTCGCCGTCGCCGCGCTTGCCATTGCGGCGTCTGCCGTGGCCGCGTGGGTGGCGGCTCCCCGCCGAGCCCGGGTGGCGACCCGCGCCACCAGCCGGATCGGTCCATGACGTCGGCCGATCCGCAGCTCCTCACGCCCGCGCTGATCCGACGGACGCTGACGTATCGTTGGGTGTGCCTCGGGCTGCTCTTCGTCAGCGGGCTGCTGGCCTTCTTCACCCGTCTGGCCCCGGCCGTGGTCATCCCCGACTTGCGGGAGGCATTCGCCCTGAACGCGGCCGAGCTGGGACTCCTCACCTCCCTGTACCTATGGCCGTTTGCGCTGATGCAGCCGGTGGCAGGTGTCCTGACCGATCGCTTCGGCTCGCGCCGAACGGTCACCGCCTTCCTGACCGTCGCCGGGGTCGGGCAGGTGCTGTTCGCCTTTGCCCCGAGCCTGTTCGCGGCGCTCGTCGGCCGAGCGCTGACCGGCCTCGGGGCCTCGATCCTCTACGTCGGCGCGGCCAGGATCATGGCGCAGTGGTTCCGCCCGCGGGAGTTCGGAACCCTCACCGGGGCCTGGACGTCGGTGGCCAACCTGGGTGCCCTCACCGCGGCCGCGCCGCTCATGGCGCTGATCACGCTGGCGGGTTGGCGGCCGAGCCTGGGCGGGGTTGGAGTCGTCATGCTGGCGACCGCGGTCCTCATCTACCTCCTCGTGCGCGACAACCCCTCGGAGCGGGGGCTCCCCTCGCTCGCCGAGATCGACGGCCTGCCGCAGTCCCGGCGGGTCACGCGGTCGATGTCACTGGGCGAGGGCGTTCTCGTGGTCCTTCGCGAGCCCAATACCTGGCTGCTCGGGAGCTATGCCTTCCTGCTCTTCGGCACGATGACGATGATGCAAGGGCTGTGGGCCGTGCCGTATCTCATGGATGCGTATGGGCAGACGCAGCAGCAAGCCGCCAACAGGCTGACTCTGTGGGCCATCGGGCTCATCGTGGGTTGCACGCTGTGGGGCTACCTGGCCGACAGGGTCGTGGGCTCGCGCAAGCGCGTGGTGCTTGCGGGAGCGGTCGTGTATGCCCTCCTCTGGGTGCTTCTCGCTCTCCGCCCGGTCGGGCTGCCGGGCGGCGTGCTATGGGTCGCGATGTTCTGGGGCGGGTTCTTCGCCTCGACCTGGATTCCATCGTATGCGCAGCTCAAGGACTCGGTCCCACCCGAGGCGGTCGCCACCGCCATGGGGATCCTCAATCTCTTCTTCTGGCTCGGAGGCGCCGTCTATCAGCAAGTCAGCGGGCTGATCGTGTCGGCGTTTCCCCAGCCAGGCGGACACACGCCCGTCGCGGCCTATCAGGCGGTGTTCTGGTTGTGCCTGGCTTCCGTGGGTCTCAGCATCATCCTCGTGGCCCTGAGCCACGAACACCGGCCCGCGCCGCCGCCCGCGACTACGTAGCCGCCGCGGGGCCGCCAGACTTCTCCAGGTCCGCCAGGCGCCGTCTCAGCTCACGCTCCGCTTCCCAGCGAGCCGTCACGTCACGGACGACCGCGGCGGCGCCGGTCACGGCTCCACGTTCGTCCTTCAAGAGAGCGATCGAGAACTCGATGGAGATGCGCTGACCGTCCTTCCGCATCGCGGGCACCGCCAGCAGCCGCTGTCCGTAGCTGGTCACCCCGGTGGCCATGACGTGACGATAGCCCTCCCAGTGGCGCGCGCGAAAACGCTCCGGGACGATCAGGTCCAGGCTCTGTCCCAGGGCCTCGGCCGCGGAGTACCCGAAGATGGCCTGCGCCCCCCGGTTCCAGAGGCGGACCACGCCCTCTCGATCGGCGAAGATGACCGCCTCCGGCATCTCCTCCACGATCTGGCGAAACAGCCCGCTATCGTCCGCCTCTCGCGTCGCCACTCGTTCTTTGTACCCGTCATTCCGTCGGCGGTCCACCGGTTCGATGCTTCGCGAAAAGCTATCGCTCACGCGCAGACTTTCTAATGGCCGATCCGCTGACCGTCGCGTACAAGAAAGACATGACGACCAAGGAGGTCTACCGTGATCAGTTTGGCTGAAGACGTCCGTGACATCGCTGGATGGCCGGAGATCGAGTGGGGGATGACCGAGGCGGAAGTGCGGGAGGCGCTGGCGGGTCGCGTGGGTGCGATCACGCCGGTCGCGAGATTCGCAAACGCGTATGCCCCGTTCAAGGGGGCCTTGACGATCGAGGAATACCCGTTCGACGTATTCCCGCAGTTCTCGCACGCCACCCGCGAGCTGTGCCAGGTGTTGTTCCGGGCCCGCGATGCGGATGCCGATCGACTCGAGCGGATGACCGAGATACTGACCGCCTGCTACGGCGGGCCGGTCGAGCGGGGAACGAAGCGCACATGGAAGGGTGGCACGGCCGCGGTCGAGCTCGACACCGTCAAGGCCCCCTCCCACGAGGAACAGCTGTGGCTTCGCTGGTACCCCCTTGGCGAGACGGAGGAGGGATGACATGCCCCCGATCATCGGGATCGATCTCGGCACGACGAACAGTCTGGTAGCGTACGTCGACTACCGGACCGGCCTCCCGCGGGTCATTCCCGACCGTCGGGAGCAGGTCCTTGTGCCGTCGATCGTCTCGTTCACGTCGGAGGGGCCGGTGGTCGGAGATGAGGCCAGACGCCTGCTTGCACAGGAGCCCGGATCCACCGTCTTCTCCGCCAAGCGGCTGCTCGGGCGGACCTACGATGACGCGGCGCCCGAGCTCGCGGACCTGCCCTTCACGGTGCTTCCCGGGGAGACGACCACTCGGCTTCTCGTCGGCGATCGTGAGATGACCCCGCCGGAGGTCTCGGCGATCGTGCTCAAGGCGCTCAAGGAGCGGGCGGATGCGCACTTCGGAGAGCCGGTCCGGCGAGCCGTGATCACGGTGCCGGCTTACTTCGACGAGAGCCAGCGGCAGGCGACGCGCGAGGCGGGGCGGATCGCCGGACTCGAGGTGGTGCGTTTGCTCAACGAGCCGTCGGCGGCGGCCCTCGCCTACGGGCTTCAGCGGCGGAGGAACGGGGTCGTCGCGGTCTACGACCTCGGCGGCGGCACGTTCGACATCTCCCTCCTCCGGGTCGAGGACGGAATCTTCGAGGTGCTCGCGACGAACGGGCATACCCGACTCGGGGGCGACGACTTCGACCGGGCGCTCGTGGAGTTCCTGCTCGAGGATATCCGTGCGAGCCATGGCGCGGAGCTGGCCGGGGACCGAGCGGCGATGCAGCGGCTCCGGCTGGCCGCGGAGGCCGCGAAGGTCGAGCTCTCGCGTCAGCTCCGGACCATCGTCCGGACATCCTTCGACAGCTTCGCATACCACCGGGAGATCACGCGCGCCGAGCTCGAGGATCGAATCGATCCGTTGGTGAAGGGGACGCTGATCCGATGCGAGATGGCGCTGCGAGACGCCGGGCTGGCCCCCGCCGACGTCGACGAGCTCGTGCTGGTGGGAGGATCGACCCGGGTGCCCCTGGTACGCCGGCGCGCGGAGAATCTGTTCGGTCGCCCGGCGCACCACCACCTCGATCCGGACCAGGTGGTGGCCATGGGCGCGGCGGTCCAGGCGAACATCCTGGAGGGGGGGCGTGCGGACACGCTCCTCCTGGACGTGACGCCGCTCGCGCTCGGGATCGAGACCCTCGGTGGCCGCGTCGGTGTGGTCATACCGCGGAACACCACGATTCCCACCCGGGCAGAAGAGACGTTCACGACGGCGGTCGACGGACAGACGACCATTGCCCTCCACGTGGTACAGGGCCAGGGCGAGCTGGCCGAAGAGTGTCGGTCGCTGGCCCGATTCGAGCTACGCGGGATCCCACCGATGCCCGCCGGCGTACCGGAAATCAGGGTCACGTTCTGGATCGATGCCGACGGACTGCTTCGAGTGGAGGCGACGGAGCGGCACGCCCCCGCGGCGGCGTCGATCATCTGCAAGCCAACCCATGGGCCCCATGAGGCGGAGATCACCCGCATCCTCGCGAGTGTCCGGCCCGAAGGAGAAATCGAATGTTCATGACCCCGGCCCCGGAGTCCGAATCACCTCTCCATCGAACCACACTCGCCCAGCTCGACTCGATCGCCGAGCGCCTGAATCTCGAGCCGGGCATTCACGAACGGCTGCGGTATCCCCGACGTGCCCTGACCGTGTCCATCCCGGTGCTCATGGACCATGGACGGACGGAGGTCTTCATCGGGTACCGGGTCCATCACGACACGGTGCTCGGGGCGAGCAAGGGCGGGCTCCGGTACGACCCGAGCGTGAACCTGGATGAGGTGACCGCCCTGGCCATGTTGATGACCTGGAAGTGCGCCCTGATGGGTCTGCCGTACGGCGGCGCGAAGGGCGGCGTGCGGTGTGCCCCCCGGCAGATGTCGGCACGCGAGCGCGAGGCTCTGACCCGGCGCTATACCGTGGAGATCATGCCGCTCATCGGGCCGGACCTGGACATTCCGGCTCCGGATCTGGGGACCGACGAGCAGACCATGGCATGGATGATGGACACGTACTCGATGACGCAAGGGCGGAGCGTACCGGGAGTGGTGACCGGCAAGCCGCTCATCATCGGAGGGTCGCACGGGCGGCGTGAGGCGACGGGGCGCGGGATCGTCTCCGTTCTTCATCAGGCCGCTCACCATCTGGGTCACGAGGTCAGCGGCAAGCGGGTCGTGATCCAGGGGTTCGGGAACGTGGGGAGCGTGGTGGCCCGTCTCCTGTGGGACGACGGCTGCAAGATCGTCGGGGTGGGCGACGTCAACGGAGGCATCTGGAACGGCGACGGCCTCGACGTACTCAAGCTGCAAGCCCACGTGAAGGAGAGCGGCAGCGTGGTCGGCCTACCGGGTGCCGAGCCGATCTCGAACGCGGACCTGATCGAGCAGGCGTGCGGCCTCCTCGTACCGGCCGCGGTCGGATCGCAGATCCACGAGGGGAACGCCGATCGGGTGAAGGCCGCCCTCATCATAGAGGGAGCCAACGGGCCCACCACCGCGGAGGCCGATGCGATCCTCCACGAGCGCGGGGTGCGGGTGATTCCGGACGTTCTCGCCAACGCGGGCGGGGTCGTCGTGTCGTACTTCGAGTGGGTGCAGGGGCTCCAGCACCACTTCTGGAGGGAGAGCGAGGTCATCTCTCGTCTTCAGGAGATCATGACGCGCGCCGTCGACCGGGTCTGGGCGACGGCCGAGAGCGAAAAGGTCACGCTGAGAGCGGCGGCCCTGATGGAGGGCATCGGCCGGGTGGCCGAGGCGCATCGGATCCGCGGCCTCTATCCCTAGGAGGAGCGTGATGCTGAGAGGCGCAGTCGAGATGGTCGGCTGGTCCATCGAGGCGGAGGGCGGCGAGGTCGGGCGCCTGTCCGACGTGTATTTCGACGATCAGCGGTGGGCCGTCCGGAATCTCGTGATGAACACCAGCCACTGGCCGGCCGGCCGGAGCGTGCTGCTATCACCCCGGTCCGTCAACGGGGTGGATCCCGCCCGCCAAGTCGTGCGGACGAGCCTGAGCCGGAGTGAGGTCGCCGGCAGTCCGGACGTCGACCGGGCCAGACCGGTATCGCGCCAGCACGAGCTCGAGCTGTCGCACTACTACGGTTTTCCCTCCTACGCGGTGACCGTCGGGGCCTCGGTAGGCCTGGCCATGCCCGCCACGCTTCCGAAGGGGCCGGCCGGCGGCGATGGGCATCTCAGGAGCGTGCGGGCGATCATGGGCTACTTCGTGCATGCGCTCGACGGCGAGGTCGGCCACGTCGAGGATTTCCTGGTCGATGACGACACGTGGTCGATCCGATACCTGCTCGTGTCCGTTCGCCGGAGGTGGACGATCCACCAGGTGCTCGTCCCGGTGGACTGGATCGCCCGGGTGAGCTGGGGGGCGCGCACGATCGAGGTGAGCCTGCCCGCGGAGGCCATCCGGCTGGCCCCTACCCACGATCGGGCCGTCCCCGTCAGCCCGGAGCACGAGGCACGCCTGGGCCGATACTACGGGTCGCCGCCCTTCGCGTCCGCGAACGGGCAAGCCCGATGAATGCCGAGCCGGTCCCGTGCTCCGACGCCCTCGTCCTCTTCGGCGCCACCGGCGATCTCGCATACAAGAAGATCTTCCCCGCGCTCCAGGCGATGGTGAGGCGAGGTGGATTCGACGTGCCCGTCATTGGCGTCGCCAAGTCGGGCCTTCGCCTCGAGGATCTGCGCGCGCGGGTCCGCGAGAGCCTGGAGACGTGTGAAGGCGGGGTCGATGCCTCCGCGTGGGCGAGGCTGTCGAGCCTGCTCCGCTATGTGGACGGTGACTATCGAGATCAGGCCACCTGGGGGATGCTGCACGCGGCGCTGGGGCCGGCGGTGCGGCCGCTCCACTATCTGGCCATTCCCCCGAGCATGTTCCCCACCGTGATCGAGGGGCTCGGCCACTCTGGTTCAGCGCGCGGGGCACGGGTGGTCGTCGAGAAACCGTTCGGACGGGACCTCACGTCGGCGAGGGGGCTGAACCGGACCATCCACCGCGTGTTCGACGAGTCATCGGTATTCCGGATCGACCACTACCTCGGCAAGGAGGCGGTGCAGAACCTTCTCTACTTCCGGTTCGCCAATTCCTTCCTCGAGCCGATCTGGAACCGCAACTATGTCGAGAGCATGCAGATCACGATGGCCGAGACCTTCGGGGTGGAGGGGCGCGGCCGCTTCTACGACGAGGTGGGGGCGATCCGCGACGTCCTGCAGAACCACATGCTGCAGGTGGTGGGCATGCTCGCCATGGAGCCGCCGGCCGGGTACACCGGCCAGGCACTTCGGAACGAGAAGGACAAGGTCTTTCGCTGCATTCGAGCTCTGACGCCGGAGAACCTGGTTCGCGGCCAGTTTCGGGGCTATCGCACCGAGGGAGGTGTCGCGCCGGACTCACGCGTGGAAACCTTCGCGGCGGTCCAGCTCTGCATCGACTCCTGGCGCTGGGAGGGCGTGCCGGTCTACATCCGGGTGGGCAAGCGCCTGCCGATCACCGCGACCGAGGTGGTGGTCACGCTACGGCCTCCGCCGCAAGTCCTCTTTCACGAGGCGCTCTCGGCCAACTACATCCGATTCCGACTTGGTCCGGAGGTCATGATCGCGATCGGAGCGCGGGCGAAAGCGGCCGGCGAGGCCATGGTCGGCGAAGCCGTCGAGCTCTCCCTCTGCCATCAGGACCCGGAGGAGATGCAGCCCTATGAGCGGCTGATCGGCGACGCGATGATGGGCGACGCCACGCTGTTCGCACGGGAGGATAGCGTCGAGGCAGCCTGGGCGATTGTCGATCCCATTCTTGGGGTGACGACGCCGATCTATCCTTACGAGCCTGGAACGTGGGGTCCCGCCGAGGCCGATGGCAGCATCGCGCCTCATGGGGGCTGGCGCTGTCCGGAGTCCGGCCCGGGCCCTCGCGCGAGGGCCCCGAGCCTTTAGGGTGTGCTCGAGCCGCGCTCGCCTCGGTGTCGGGCGCGCCGGGATCGGGTCGGCACCTTCTTGGCGAAGAGGCTGTTCCGTGCGGCCTCGCAGATGGCGACCGCGGCCGGATGTTTGAGCTGCCTCTCCACCGAGATGGCGTAGAAGCGAGAGGGTATGTCCGGGGCCCAGCCGATTCGCTGCACGTTGTACAGCCGCGCCAGATGCGTCTCGAGAACCAGCGGGGCGGAGAAGATCGCCATTCCGGTCCCCCCGAACTCCCAGCTCAGCTCCGAGTCGTCGAACTCTCCGACGACGCGGGGTCTGACGCCGAGCCCGTCGAACCACTGATCCAGCGTGCGTCGTACCGCGGTGTTCTCCGTGGGCAGCAGCATCGGCGCGTCATGCAGCGACTTCGGGAAATCCGGCCGGTACTTCCGCGCCAGTCGCTGAACACCGAGGAACGAGAGCCCCGTCTCGCCGAGCAGGTGATTGTAGGCGCGCACCTTCACGGTCGGGCTGATCGGCGCGTCGGCCAGCACGACATCAACGCGCTGGACGGACAGGTCCGCGAGGAGCTGTTCCGAGCTGCCCTCACGACAGGTGATCCGGACCGGGTTCGGGAGCTTCAGCGCCGGCTCGATGAGCCAGCGGGCGATGGACTTCGGGACGACGTCGTGCACGCCAATGACCACGTGCATCGGACGGCCCGTCGGCCGTCCGCGAGCGGTGTCGACAAGCTCCCGCCCGAGGGCGAAGATCTCGTCGGCATAGCGATAGACGAGCTGGCCCATCTCGGTGGGCACGACGTGACGCCCCGAACGCCGGAGCAGCTTCTCACCCAGCTGTTCCTCGAGCCGCCGGATCTGGACGCTGATGGTCGGCGAGGCCAGCTTCAGCTCGGTGCTGGCGGCCGCCACGCTGCCGGTACGCACGACCATCCAGTAGTAGAGCAGATGGTGGTAGTTGAGCCACTCCATCGCGCGCCGATCTTACAGCAAAGCTAAGGATGAGGAGACGCGTTTCTAATAGTCGAACCGACGGGCGCCCGGTAAAAAGAGTGGGCAGAAGGCGCGATCGGCGGCCATGGCGCGCGACCCTCGCCCAGATGCCCGCGCCACCGACGGTCAGCTGAAAGGGTCGCCGCGGAGACGGGAGCGCACGCTACTGGATCACGTGAGCGCCAAGGAGAATGTGCATGAGCGATCAAGCTAAGAGCGGTCCCGACCTTACCGCCGGCATCCCGGCCAACTCGCTGGCCGAGGGTGTTCCATTGCTGGGGCACGTCCAGACGGAACCGGTCATCCTGGTGCGGCGAGGAGCGGAGGTCTTCGCGATTGGCGCGACGTGCACCCACTACGGTGGCCCCCTCGCCGACGGACTCGTCGTGGGCGACACCGTCCGTTGCCCATGGCATCATGCCTGCTTCAGCCTCCGGAGCGGCGAGGCCCTGGCCGCGCCGGCGTTGAGTCCGGTCGACGCCTACGAGACCGAACAGCGCGCCGGCCAGGTGCTCGTCACCCGGAAACGGGCGAAGCCGGATAGCGTGCGGCGTCGGGAGCGCCCGGGAACGGCGCCGCGGTCGGTCGCGATCGTGGGCGCCGGGGCCGCCGGGAACAGCGCGGCGGACGAGCTGCGCCACCTCGGGTTCGAGGGCGGCATCACGCTCATCGATCGCGACGCAGAGGCGCCCTATGACCGGCCAAGCCTGTCCAAGGACTACCTGGCCGGAAGCATCCAGGAGGAGCAGCTTCCGCTCCACCCGAGTGCCTACTACGGGGAGCGGAAGGTGGAGCTCATGCGTGGCCGGCAGGTGACCGCGCTCGATCTCGACCGCAAGCGGCTCACCTTCGATGATGGAACGACACGACAGTTCGACACGATCGTCCTCGCCACCGGCGCCGATCCGATTCGGCTCCCGATGCCGGGCGAGTCGGGGCCACCCGTTCACTACCTGCGCACCCTTGCCGACAGTCGCGCGATCATCAAGTCGGCGGAAGGGGCCCGCCGCGCGGTCGTTCTGGGCGCGAGCTTCATCGGGCTCGAAGTCGCCGCGTCGCTCCGCGCACGGAAGATCGAGGTGCACGTGGTCGCGCCCGAGGTGCGTCCGCTCGAGCGCGTGCTGGGTCCGGAGCTCGGTGACTTCATCCGCGGCCTCCACGAGGAGCACGGGGTCGTCTTCCACCTCGGCCGGAAGGCGAGCGGCCTCACGCGCGGCGGCCTGGTGCTCGAGGGCGGGGAGCGGCTGGACGCGGACCTCATCGTCGCCGGCATCGGCGTGAGGCCGGCGACCGCGCTC
>Ga0207645_10000588_pt1 | contig 30197 bp, 28 predicted proteins | sample KBSM53metaG_FD_184331 | JGI IMG/M metagenome (GOLD analysis project Ga0207645, IMG submission 184331) | Miscanthus rhizosphere microbial communities from Kellogg Biological Station, Michigan, USA - KBS M5-3 metaG (SPAdes) (version 2) | ecosystem: Host-associated > Plants > Roots > Rhizosphere >...
GACGCGGTGTCTCGTGCCTGGTTTTCGGACGCGCCTATCGATTTACCCGACGGCGGGGCGCGCCTGAGCGCGCCCCGCCGCATGGCTATCAGCGCGTCAGGTGCGTCTTGGTTGCGCCTCAGTTACCTTTTAACTGGCCGCGGATTTCGCCGCCGGGATTCTTGGCGCTATGAACGTTGACATACAGCTTGCCCGCCTTGTAGCTCTCGTACTGGGCTTCGGTCAACTTGGCGCCTTCGGCCGCGGCGAACGTGTTGTCGCCGGTCTTCACGAACGGCACGATCACCGGCCCGTTGGCGCCTGCCGCGGCTTCATGGATGTGCGATGCAGTGGGCGTCATGCCCGACACGGTGACCGACGCGGTCACTGACCGGTCAGCCTTGATGTCGACGGTCGCGGTGCCGGTGGCGGTTGTCGTGACCGCCGGAACTTCGCTCGCACCGTCCAGCGTGATCTTTTGGCCCCCCACCATCGGCGACATCGTCGCGCAGCTTGCCAGCAACCCCACCGCGCCGGCGACAACGAGTGCCGACGTTCCTGCGAACCTGCTTGCCATCTTGATCATTGTTCTCTCCATTGTGTGACGTGCTTGCCGGGTGCGGCGTGCCGAACGCGCCGCGGTAAACGTACTAACATAACACTTGGCGCGCATTGCCGACGAAAAAAGCGCGGTAGCGGCACTGCTCGCCCGGAGGGCCGCAATCCGAGCGCGATGCAGGCAAACAGGATTCCTCGCCGGCGCATTCCCGCGACTCTGGACGCTGCAGCTTATTGCGGTGCATCAAGGAAGCTACAATTGCCGATTGACGCCCGCACGGTTCGCGTCCGAAATCACGATCCAAGCCATGAATGGAGATGGAAATGAGGCAATCCCTGGTGGCAGTCGTCACAGTGTTCTGCTTTGGCATCAACGCGGGCATTGCCGCGGCCGCCGACACTTCAGCGCCGATGAAGCCCGCGCCGGCGGCCCCCGCGGCCCCCGCACCTGCATCCATTACGGGCAAGGTGCTTGAAGTCAAGGACGTCGAAACGTATACCTACCTGCGGCTGAAGACCGCCAAAGGAGAAATCTGGGCGGCGGTCGGCAAGGCCCCGGTCAAGGTTGGCTCGGAAGTGACCATCGAGAATGTATCGATGATGGCCAACTTCGAGAGCAAGACGCTGAAACGGAAATTCGACCAGATCGCGTTCGGCTCACTGGCGGGATCCGGCGCCGCGGCGCACGCTCCCGCCGGCGACATGGCGGCGGCGCATGCTGGTCTGAGCAAAGTGGCCGACGTCGGCGACGTCAAGGTCGCCAGGGCCACCGGACCGGACGCGCGTACGGTGGCCGAGGTCGTGGGGAAGAGAACCGATCTCAAGGACAAGACGGTCGTGGTTCGCGGCAAGGTGGTGAAGTTCACGCCGGGAGTCATGGACAAGAACTGGATTCACCTGCGCGACGGCACAGGCTCGGCGGCGGACGGCACCAACGACATCGTCGTGACGACCCAGGACGAAACGCAGATCGGTGCCGTCGTCCTGGTCAAGGGCGTCGTGCACACCGACAAGGACCTTGGGTCCGGCTATTCGTACAAGGTGCTGATCGAGGAAGCCACGCTGCAGAAGTGACCAGCGTCCTGGCCGCGGAGCGAGGACGACCTCGCTGCGGCCATTTTGGGCCGGTCATTTCGAACCGACTTGCAGGGAAACGAGGCGGGCGATGATGACCGCCGGATAGAGCTGGCCGACCAGCGCTTCCAGCATCGCGAGCGAACGCGCACCAAGCGCCACGGGAGTCATGTCGCCATAGCCGACGGTGGTCAGCGTCACAAAGCTGAAGTAGGCCCATTGCGCGAGTGTGCCGCTCTCGTCCGTATGTCCGGAAAAAGCGCCGGGCGACAGCCGTTCCACAAGCTGATACGCGACGGCCCAGAGGACACCCAGGAGCAGGTACAGCACCAGGGCGCCGAATACACGGTCGCTCAACGCATGACCGAACGCGAATACGTTGATGCCCACGGCAATCGCCAGCAGCAGGAACGCGCCGAGTGTCGCCAGCGAGCGAAGTTCCCGCGCCCGCCATGCTGGCGCCAACCCTTCGCTCAACGCCAGCGCGATCACAACGGCGGAAAGCAGCGCCAGCGCGACGGCCAGCTTGCGATGCTCGGCGACCGCAGCGACGCCGCTGATGAGAATCAGCGCCAGCAGGACATCCCAAAGCAGATTCGTGTTCGAAACCCCGGGTGCGATGACCGGAATGACGAACACTATCGCGACCAGCAGCATGAGCAGCACGAACATGCCGCTGTTGTGCAGCCACTCTTTGGTCCTCGCCGGGTCAATCACAGCGCGTCCGATCAACGTACGCTGGCTAACGCGTTTTCCAGATCGGCGATGAGGTCGCCGGTGTCCTCGATGCCAACTGACAGGCGCAACAGGTCGGCCGGAACCGGCGTGCCGGCCCCTTCGATGCTGGCGCGATGCTCGAGCAGGCTCTCCACGCCGCCCAACGACGTGGCGCGCTTCCACAGTTCGACGTGCGCCGCCGTGGCGATGGCGGCGGCCTCGCCTGACACCGTGCCATCGGCCCCCGCGCGTACGCGAAGAGAAAGCATGCCGCCGAAGCCGCCACGCATCTGCTTGGCGGCGACATCGTGTCCGGGACAGCCCGGCAGCCCAGGGTAGAGCACCTCCAGAATCCTCGGATGGCCGGTGAAGTGTTCGGCAATTTTCTGCGCGCTCGCGCACGCCGTGCGCACGCGCGGGAAAAGCGTGCGCATGCCACGGGTAAGCAGCCATGCCTCGAATGGTCCGAGCACGCCGCCCAGTTGCGCGCGAAGGGCCTTCACGCGCTGCCACTGCGCGGAGTCCTCGCGCGTGGTCAGCGTTCCGGCAATTACGTCGGAGTGGCCGTTCAGGTACTTGGTCGCCGAATGCATGACCAGGTCCGCACCCAGGTCGAGAGGTCGCGTCAGCACGGGCGTCGCGGCCGTTGAATCGACGGCGACCGAAGCTCCTGCGGCATGCGCGAGCTCGCAGACAGACTCGATGTCGGCAATCGACCACAGCGGGTTGGCGGGTGTTTCCAGCCAGACGAACCGCGTGCGGCCCGGCTGCAATGCCTGGCGCACCGCATCGATGTCGGTCATGTCGATGAAGTCGACGCGCAGTCCCCACTGCGTCGCGAACGTCATCAACCAGTTGCGCAGCGACCAGTACATGACCTTCGGCGCCAGGACATGATCGCCGGGCGCCAGCGACAGGAATACGGCGGTTGCCGCGGCCATGCCCGACGCAAAGAGCAGCGACGCATGCCCTCCTTCGAGCGCGGTAAGGACCGCTTCCACCTGATCGAACGTCGGATTGTGGTCGCGTGCGTAGATGCGGCCCGAACGGTACTGGTTGTCCGCATCGCGGATGAATGTCGTCGACGTGTGGATTGGCGGGGCGATCGCCCGCGTCGCGTCATCCACCCAGCCCAGCGCCTGCGCCGCAATGCTTTCGGGTTTGACCGATTTTTCTTTCATTGTCGGTAAGGCATCGACGCGTTCGCGCGATTGTCTAAACGGGTACTTCGCCCAGCACCGTGCAGCGGCGGATCACCCGTCCCTGGGTGGCGGGGTCGTACGCAGTCGCGCGATGCATCACGCAGCGGTTGTCCCACAGGATCAGTTCGCGTGGCGTCCAGTGATGTTCGTACGTCAGGTCGGGATGCACGGCCAGCTTGTTCAACTCTTCGATGAGCGCGCGTCCCTCCGCGTAGGACATGCCGACGATGTACTCCGCGTGATCGCCCAGGTAAATGCATTTGCGGCCGGTTTCGGGGTGCGTGCGCACGATGGGCTGATCCACCGGCGGCTTGGCCAGCCGCTGCTCGTCGGTCATCGGGTCCTCGCCATGACGGCGCGTGCGCGAGAAGTCCAGGTTGTGCACTGCGCGCATGCCGGCGATGCGTTTCTTCCACGCCGCGTCGAGGCGCTCGTAAGCCTCGTACATGTCGCAGAAGTGCGTTTCGCCGCCGATCTCCGGCATGACCTCGCCGTAGATGATCGTAGCCTGGCCGGTGACGCGCGACCACGAGCCGTCGGTGTGCCACTCGAGCGTTCCCTTGTCCGGGTGGTGCCCGTTGGGCTTGCCATTCTCGTCGAGATTGGACAGCCGGTACAGCTCGGGGTAGCCGTCGGCGTGATACTGGTTCATCACGTGGATCTGCACTTCCCCGAAACGCCGGGCAAACGCGACCTGGCGGCCCGGGGGCACATCCTGCGGCGGGAACAGCAGAACCTGATAGCGCAGGAACGCCGCGTAGATGGCGCGAAAGACGTCGTCGGACATATCGTCGGCAAGAGTCACTCCCGACAGTTCGGCGCCGAGGCGCGGCGACAGCGGGCGCACGGCGAAGGGCAGGCGGAGGTCAGCGGTTGTGTTCATGGCAGCGGATGCCTCGTTCACAGTTTACTTGGGACAGATATATCCGGCACCGCTCGGATTCTTGAAGCATCCGACCGATTCCGGGATCACGTGCTTGGGCAGCCATAGCACGACGCTTGGCAGGTAGATGGCGAACGCAATGGTGCCCAGGAAGACGACATAGATGGGCAATGCGGCGCGCAGCGCCTGCGAGAAACGGACACCGATGAATTTCGACGCCATCAGAAGCACCAGGCCATAGGGCGGCGTGATCAGCCCGAAGGCGAGGGTGGCGATCAAGACCACGCCCATGTGTACCGGATTGATGTCGCCGGCGGTCGTCAGCGCGTTCACCAGCGGCATGAAGATGATGATGGTAGGCACGGGCTCGATGAAATCGCCGATGACCGTGAACAGCAGCACCATCAGCAGCATGATCAGGTGCGGATCGTTGCCGGCGATGCCGGTGATCCAGTCGGCGATCACGATTGCGCCACGCAGATAGGCCAGTACCCAGCCGAAGGCATTGGCCGCGCCGATGGTGATCAGCGGCAGCGAGAAGATCAGGCCGGCGATGCAGAAATCGTAGGGCAGCAGCTTCATGTGCCCGCGATTGAGTGTGGGAATGACGACAGCGATGATCCAGACCACGGCCACCACGCCCGCTTCCGTAGGCGTGAACCAGCCGGTCAGGATGCCGCCCAGCAGGATGAATGGGATCATCAACGGCAGCGAGGCGTCCTTGAACGCGTGGGCGACGTCGCGGAAAGGCGCGCGTGGGCGGGGCAGCCCTCTTGGCCCGAAGAAGTAGCAGTAGAGCATCAGCCCGAAGCCGATCATCAGCCCCGGCACGACGCCAGCCATGAACAGGCCGGCGATCGAGACGTTGCCCACGGCGCCGTACACCACGGCAGTGATGGACGGCGGCACGAGCGCGGCGATCGTCGACGCGGCCGCGATGATGGCGGCGGTGAACGCCGGCGAGTAGCCCTCCTTTTTCATCGGGCCGCCAAGAGCCCGGGTGATCACGGCGACGTCCGCGGTCGTCGATCCCGACATTTCCGAGAAGAACATGCTGAATACGGTCACCACCTGCGACAGGCCGCCGCGAATGTGCCCGACCAGCGCCAGCGAGAGATTGGTTATCCGGCTGACCACATTGGCCGAACTCATCAGCTCGCCGACCAGCAGGAAGAAGGGAATCGCCAGCAACGCCTCGGAATCCATGCCGTCGAACACCTTCTGGATGATCGCGGGGAACGTCACGTCGGTAAGCGCTGCTCCGATGAACACGCCGGCCAGCAGCGAGAACGCAACGGGGACGCCCAGATAGCCGAAGAACAGGAAGCAGAATGTCATGATGCCGAGGATGACCGGGGAGCTCATGGCTTGCCCCCACCGGTCATGGCCTGGACAGGTGTTATCGAAAGCGGCTGGTCCAGCGGCTCCGGATGGTCGAAGCCCTTGGTGCAGCCGTTGACCAGTTGCTCGATGGTGAACAGCGCGATCAACGCGCCGGAGATCGGTATGGCGGCGTACAGCGATGCGATGGGCGTCATCGATGGCATTCGGAAGCTTCCGAAGCCGCGCAGGAAATTGAGATAGCCGAAATACACAAGGCAGCAGGCGACGCCCAGCACCACCAGCCGGATTGTTATTTCCGCGACCAGCCGCGGCTTGCCGTGCAACGCGTCGGCAACCGCCGTGAGATACAGGTGGTCATTGCGCCTCGTGGCCACAGCCGCGCCGACGAAGATTGCGTATATGAAAAAAGTCTGCGTCACCTCCTGCAGCCACAGCCATGGGCGCCCGATCGTCCGGGTGACGATGTCGAAGATCACCGTGGACGAGAATCCGAACAGCAGCAAGCCGCACAGGATCATCAGCACGAGTTCGAGCCTGTCGAAGGCGCGCCATTTGAGATGGCGCTGACGCTCGAGGACCAGCTTGTGGGCAAAGCGCATGGAAATCCCCGGCTGCCGCCACCGCATGTCAGACAACGTACCGGGAGAGGCCGGCAATCGCCGCCCCTCCCGTCGAACACACCGCTACTTCGTGGCGCCGATCAGGTCCTTGATCTTCACGGCATGCGGGCCCAAGTCCTTGGCCAGCTTGTCCTGCATCGGGCCGGCAATCTTGACGAAGCTCGCCTTGTCGACGTCGGTGACGACCTTGACGCCAATGGCCTTCAGCTTGTCGGACGACTGGTGCTCGAGGTCGATCGCCTTGGCAGGCTGGTTCTTGCCGACTTCCACCGCCGCGGCAGTCACCCATTTCTTCTGCTCGTCGGTGAGGCTCTTCCAGGTCTTGTCGCTGACCCAGATGAAATTGATGTTGGCCTCGTGCTCGGTCATCGACAGCACCGGCGCGACTTCGTAATGCTTGTTGACCAGGTAGACGTTGATGCCGTTCTCGCCGGCGTCCACGACGCCGGTTTGCAGCGACGTGTAGAGGTTGCCGAACGGCATGTGCACTGTTTGCGCGCCATAGGCCGGGAACGTCGCGTCCTCGGTGGCCGTTGCCTGCACCCGGACCTTCAGGCCCTTGAAGTCCTCGACCTTGCGGAATTCCTTCTTGCTGTACATATTGCGCAGGCCGATCGTGATCACGGCGATCACGTGCCCGCCCTGCACGGTGTCGTCGATCATCTCCTTGACCGCCTGCACGACCTTGGGATCGGCCACCGCGCGCTTCAGGTGATCTTCCGACATGAACAAATAATGCAGGGACATCACGCCGGCCTGCGGAGACAGCGTAGCGGCGTTGGCCGCGGCGCTGATACAGAACTCGATGTCACCGGCTTTCATCAGCTGCAGAACCTGCGGCTCCTGGCCGAGTTGCGCGCCCGGATACTGGTCGATGATCATCGTGCCCTTCGAGAACTCCTTCAGCTTGTCCGTGAAGATGTCGGCGGCAATGGCGTAGCCGGTGCCCTTGGGCTGGTCATAGGCGAAACGGTAATGCTTGACGTCCTGGCCGGTGGCAAAGGGAGCCCCGCCGGCCGCAGCGACGGCGATAGCCAGCGCCGCGAGCAATTTCGTGGTTCTGAACATGTTGCCTCCAAGTCTGAATTTCTTGTTGTCGGTCAAATTCGCCACGCTCGGCTCCAGAACCGTGCGAGGCTTTGGCGTGGGGTCAGCCTAACCTGTTTATGCTCTTTGCCGCGAGAACTTCTATCAGCGATACGGGTGGTTGGGCGAAATTTGCGCAACGCTAACACGGGCGACCGTCCGCGACAAATTGGCACCGGGCGACGGCGCGAGGTGGCTTCTAGTGCGTCGCGGCATGCCCCGGTACACTTCTAGTCCAGCGCATCGCACGCGCAATCGGGGTCCTGGCGTGGAAGTACTGTCGGCCATCACCACCTTTCTGTTCACGGACATCGAAGGCAGCAGCCAGCTCTGGGAGCGAGATCCCGAGCGGATGCGCCTGGCGTTGGCTCGCCACGACGCGATCGCGCGGGAAGTCGTGGAGGGCAACCGTGGGGTCGTCGTAAAGACGAGCGGCGACGGGGTCCACGCGGTGTTCGACGACCCGTCTGATGCCGTCGTGGCGGTGCTGGCGATGCAGGAGGGCCTCAGCGATGCTGCGGCCACCGGCGGCGTCGCAATTCGCGTGCGCTGCGGTTTGCATGCCGGCCGGGCAGAGCATCGCGACAATGACTTCTTCGGCAGCGTCGTCAATCGTGCCGCGCGCATTTCCAATGCCGCGCATGGCGGCCAAGTGCTTTTGTCGCAGGCCGTGGCTGTGTTGGTCGTCGGTCGGCTGCCACCCCAGGCAACGTTGCGCGATCTGGGGCACGTTCGCCTGCGTGACCTGGCGAGCCCGGAGCGTATCTACCAACTCATTCACCCCAAGCTGCGCGAGACGTTTCCCGCATTGCGCTCGCTGGAGGCGACGCCGAACAACCTGGCGCTGCAGCTGACGTCGTTCGTGGGCCGCAAGCGCGAGCTGGACGAAGTACGGGCACTTCTGCGCAACACACGTTTGCTGACGCTGTCCGGGGCCGGCGGCATCGGCAAGACAAGGTTATCGCAGCAAGTTGCGGCCGAAGTGCTGGACGACTTCCCGGATGGCGTCTGGTTCGTGGAGCTCGCGCCGCTTTCCGATCCGCTCCTCGTGCCGCAATCGGTTGCGATCGTTCTCGGCGTCAAGGAGGAAGCGGGTCGTCCGGTCATCGAGGCTTTGATCAAATACGCGAAGGACCGGCGACTGCTCATCGTTCTCGACAACTGCGAGCATCTGGTCCAGGCGTGCGCAGAGCTGGCGACGCAGTTGTTGCAGTCGGGACCGCATCTGAAGATCCTCGCGTCGAGCCGCGAGTCGCTGCGGGTTTCCGGTGAAGCGAGCTACCCGGTGCCGGCGCTTGGTGTGCCGGACCCGGGAAAGACGGTCGCGCTTCCGGCCATGACGCAATACGAGGCCGTTCTCTTGTTCGTCGATCGGGCAATGGCGTCGCTGCCATCGTTCCAGCTTACGGAACAGAACGCCGCCGCCGTGGCGGACATTTGCCAGCGGCTGGACGGGATTCCGCTTGCGCTGGAACTGGCAGCCGCGCGCGTGCGCACGCTGTCCGTGGAATCGATTGCCGCCCGCCTGGGCGACCGCTTCCGGCTGCTGGCGGGGGGAAATCGCACGGCAATGCCGCGTCAGCAAACGCTGCGCGCGCTGATCGACTGGAGTTTCGACCTGCTCACGGAAAACGAGCGGGCGCTGCTGCGCCGCCTCGCGGTGTTTGCCGGCGGCTGGACGCTCGAAGGCGCGGAGGCAGTGGGTGCGGCGGGCAGCATCGGCGAGCACGACGTGGTCGACCTCCTGTCGAACCTGGTCGAAAAGTCGCTGGTCAACATGGAGGCCGAGGGCCAGCGCTATCGGTTGGTTGAGACGGTCCGGCAATATGCGCAGGACAAGCTTGACGAGGCGGGGGAGGCGGATGCGACCCGTTCCCGGCACCTGGCGTTCTACCTCGCGTTGGCGGAAAGGGCGAGTCCGGAACTCGTCGGGCCAAATCAGGGCGTGTGGCTTGCGCGCCTCGATCTGGAGGGGGAAAACCTGCTGGCGGCGCACGCATGGTGCGACCAGGCTCAAGACGGAGCAGAACTGGGCTTGCGCCTGGTTTTCGCGATCAATTTCTACATGTTCTACAGAGGACTGCTTGCGCTGCTGCAACGGGCCACGTTGGAAGCATTGGCACGCTCCGAAGGGCAGCCAATGACGGCCGCAAGATGTCGCGTGTTGCACACGGCCGGCAAGGCAAGCCTGTTCATGGGCCGCTTCGCCGAGGCGCAGGGACTATTGGAGCAGGCCATCGCGGTTGCAAGGGAAATTGGAGATGAACAACGCCTCGCGATGATCCACGATGAGTTGGGAGGCGTGGCGATGGGCCAGAGAGACCTCGTTACCGCCCGCCACCATGCCGAACAGGCGCTTCTCCTTGCCAAGGGCCACAGCGATCAGCGGGCGCTGGTATCAGCCAATTGCACGCTGGCGCAACTGTGCCGGATGGAGGGCGATCTCGACGCGGCGGAGCCCCTTTACGCGGAAGCGCAGGCGATGGCGCGCGCCATCGGTGACCGCGAAAGCATTGCCATCACGCTGCTCAATCTCGCGATGGTGGCGGTGGGCCGCAACGACGGCGATCGGGCGCGCCCGATGCTGCTGGAGGCGCTGACGATTGCCGGCGACATCGGCTCCAAGCCTGCGGGCCAGAGCGCGCTCGAAGTGGCCGCAGGCCTTGCGTCGTTACGCGAGGATTGGCCGCGGGCGGCAAGGTGCTTCGGTGCCGCCGAAGCGCTGATGGCACAGACCAGCCTGCAGCGCGATCCCGCCGACGAGGCATTTCTGGCGCCGTTGATGACTCAGGCACGCGAGGCGTTCGGCGCCGCCGCGTTCGATGCCGCCGTCACGTCCGGCAGATTGCTTGGTTACGAGGAGGCGACGGCGGAAGTCCGGAGCTGGCTCGAGGCGTGGGATTGATCTGCGCCGCACCTTCCAGCGTCCGCAGTACTTGATTTCTCCACCCGACCGGCCGGCGAATCATCAGTTGTTCCAGATCCCGCGGATCGAGCAGACAGAGCAACATTCGCTCGCATTGGCATTCTCCCCGTGTCTGACTTCGTCGCGCTCAGCTGTTCCAGATCCTCGGGTCTTTCTTGCATTTGATCCCGGAATGGGGATTGCCCTTGTAGACGTTGATTTCGTATTCGAACATCGCCTTGTAGCTGTTCTTGTCGATCCAGTGGAACTGCTTTCCGCCACCATGTGGCCCTTGCTCGTAAAACTGGTGAGTTGGGTCGGAGGCGTCAGGCTTCAGTAGCACGCCGTCCCGCTGGTCGAACCGAAAATCCGCCTTGGCCGAGGCGTCGTCCATTTGCCAGCGAATGGTGCGGTCGTTTCCGTCTACCTTGATATCGGGATTCACGGAAATGTCGCATGGCTGGGGGCCTGTCGGAGTTTCCTTCACAGATACGACGACGTCGCAGCTGGCGTTGCACACCTGCGCAGATGGCGGTGCGCCGGCCACCGTCGGCTGCTGCTGGCATCCAGCCAACAACGCTGCGCCAATGCCAAAGCAAAGAAAATGAATCACTCGCATTTACATTCTCCCCGTATCTGACTACGCGCTCCCCGCATCACGCGTCGAACGCTGGCGATGACCACTGCTCGCGTGGCACCGTTCCTGCCTGCTTAATGCCTTGTCGTCCGGAACACAGATTCCGTCAGCTGTTCCAGATCCTTGGGTCTAGCTTGCACTTGATCCCGGAATGGGGGTTGTCCTTGAAGACGTTGACTTCGTATTCGTACATATGGACAACCGTGTTCTTGTCGTTCCAGTGAAACTGCTTGCCGCCACCTTGCGGCCCCTGGCCGGAAAACTGCCCATGTGGGTCCGGGGACTTGAGTTTCACGCCATCCTGGGGTGCGAATCGGAATTTCGCCTCGGCCGAAGCGTCGTCCATTTTCCAGCGAATGACGCGGTCATTGCCCTCCACCTTGATGTCCCGGTTGCCGACGGAAACGATGCAAGGGTCGGTATCCGTCACAGACACGACGACGTCGCAGCTGGCGTTGCATATCTGCGCAGACGATGGCGGCGCGACCATCGCCTTCTGCTGGCATCCAGTCAACAACGCTGCGCCAATGCCGAGGCAAAGAAAATGAATCACTCGCATTTGATTTCTCCCCTTGAGTGAATCGACGCGACCGCGCATTCGCGGGCGGCCGCCGAAGCTCGGAGTCCGTGAACTGCCCGGTGAGTGCGCGTCGAGCATAGCCACTTTCCCATGGAATGAAAATCGGAATATTCGGCAAATTCCGGGGTGACGAGGCCTCCGGTTGGCGCCCTTGCGGGTCGCGAAGCCGAATCGGCTATCATTTCAGGTTGGTGGACTGCCGGAAATGACCGGACGCGGTGCCTGATTCCCAACCGATGAGCCAATTCCAACAATTGACGGTGAAAGTGCAATCCGGGATTTCGAAATACCTGCTCATCGTTGCGTTGGGCCTTGTCGCTGCCGGCTGCGCCATGGTTCCTCCATACGGGTCGGCGCCGGCGGAATCGCAGACCGCGAATCTCGCGGTTTTGCGCGGGGTCGCGATCGGTCATGTGCTCGAAGACCGGATCCTGGCCCTGGACCCGGACCACCTGAGCGCCGCCGACGTGACGACACTGGCCTCGGGCCCCACGCCTCGCATCATCCTGGTGCATGGCGGCATCTATCCCGTGCACCTTGCGATGGAGTCGTTCGGGGAATTCCTCGTCGGCATGGGGTATCCGGAGTCCCGAATCCGGGATCCCGCGACCGGCGAATGGTCGTATAGCCCCTACGACAACAGCGAGAGGCTGGCGGGGCTGGTCGCGTGGAGCTACGAGCACGATGGATTGCGTCCGATGCTGATCGGACATAGCCAGGGCGGGCTGCACGCGGTGAAGATCCTCAAGGAACTCGCCGGGCAGCGTTCGCAGAAGCTCTACACGTGGAACCCGCTTACGGGCGCCGTGGAGAATCGGACGACCATCACGGATCCGTTGACCGGCGCCGTGCGGCCGGTGATCGGCACGACGGTCGCCTATGCTTCGGTCGTCGGCGCCGGCGGCTGGGCGCTCGCGCTGCCTCACCAGTGGGAGAATCTGGACACGTTGCGCAAGATTCCCGACAACGTGGACGAATTCACCGGCTACTTCATCAGCGTCGACCTGTTCGCGCTGAGCTTTCCCGGTAATCCGCTCGATCGCCGCTACGAAAACAGCGGCAAGCCCAACGTTCGCAATGTCGTGCTGCCCGCGACGTACAACCACGTCACCGTTCCCGTGACATCGGGCCTGGCCAAGGAAGCCGCGGTGCGTGATTGGGTCAACGCATTTGTGCCAGGCAAGGACATGGACGCGTCCGGCCTGCCCGGTGACGCCGCCTTCCACGTGATGTGGGCCGCCGACGTCTGGTACAGCATCAAGAAGCATTGGTGCCTCGAGGCGCAGAGCCTCATTCGCGCGCGGCGCACGGCGCTCGGGCGACCGTGACCGCTCGTGGCTTATAGGTGGCCTACCGAACATAGTCTTGAGGCCCGCCGGGTGTATGCTGAAATTCGTACTGCGACGCGATTTGCAATTTCTAGTCGACGCAGGCGTCTCCATCCGCGAGGCGCTAACCAACAGTGAGGGCACACCATGGGAATGATCGATTTCGTGAAGGAAGCGGGAGAAAAACTGTTCGGACGCGGGAACGCGCAAGCGGCCATGAACGAGGTCAAGGCGGACCCCGCCAACGAAGCCAAGATCGCTGCGGCCAACGGAGCCGCGGGCGATGCCATCCTCGATTACATCAAGGCCCAGGGTCTATCGGCCACCGGGCTGACGGTGACTTTCGACGGCGCCAAGGGGATTGCCAGCGTGTTTGGCGTAGCGCCCGACCAGGCAACGCGGGAAAAGATCGTTCTGTGCTGCGGCAACGTCGCTGGCGTCGCGGCGGTGACGGACATGATGACCGTCGATAAGAGTGCGCCGCAAGCGACCTACTACACGGTCGTGTCGGGAGACACGCTCTCCAAGATTTCCAAGGCGAATTACGGCGATCCGAACAAGTACATGACGATCTTCGAGGCGAACAAGCCGATGCTCTCCGATCCCAACAAGATTTATCCGGGACAGGTGCTGCGCATCCCGCCGCAGTGAACTTGAACGAACCTGATCTCGTCGCGCTCGGCCCGACCGCCGGGCGCGGTGTGCGCCCGGCGCGCGGCGCGACATGCGCGCCCGGCCATGACATTCCGCACCCGATCGGCGATCCTGACGAGGATGAAGGGCTCCCCGGCGAGGATGACGACGACGAGGATGAAGATGAGGACGACGACGAGGAGCCGCTGCAGGTTTGACCGGCCCCGCGAGCCTCATTTTGCACCGCAGCAGGAAGTCCATTTTTCTGGTATAATCAGAACCTTGCGGCGTCTGCGAGCGATTTTTCGATCAGACTGAAGGTTGCCCGCCGCAAGTTGCACCCCCAAGGCAACCGGATCATCGGCTCCTAATCTTCCGGACGCGCATTCTGGCGTCCGAGTCTCTGCCCCGTGGCCCTCGTGGCCCCCGACGGCAGCTTCCGGTTAGCGACGATGGCTTTGCAGTACGTCGACCCGGTCGCGGCTTCACGAGGCGCGTGGGAATGCGTTGTTGCGCGGAAGCCTGTCGGCTCCGCGTGCCGGCTTTCCACAAAAATCTTCGTTTCCGTCTGTCCGGACTTTTCGGCTGCGGACCGCCTTGGGCGAGCGTCCGCGTCATGCCCCTTGCGGCGCTTTGCGCGACAAACGTGTCGCCGGTGCCGTGCCGTCCATGATTGGAATCGAGCATGCGTTTTGAAGAACTGAATCTCGCGCCGCAAATCCTGCAGGCGCTCACCGCGTGCGGCTACGACAAGCCGACGCCCATCCAGGCCCAGACCATTCCCGCGCTGCTCGAAGGCCGCGACGTCATCGGCTCGGCGCAAACCGGCACCGGCAAGACGGCGGCTTTCGTGCTGCCCGCGCTGCACCGGATCGCGGCGCAGCCCAATGCGCCGGTCGGTCAGCACCGCATGTCGAGCGTGCCGCGTGTGCTCGTGCTGGCGCCGACGCGAGAGCTCGCGCAGCAGGTTGCCGAGCAGGCCGTCCGCTACAGCCAGGGTCTGCGCGTGCGCACCGTGTGTCTCTACGGCGGTGCGCCCTACCCGGTACAGAACCGCGCGCTGCAGCGCGGCGTCGACCTCCTGGTAGCAACCCCCGGACGCCTGATGGACCACGTTGAACGCGGCCGCGTCGATCTGTCGCAGCTGCAGGTGCTCGTTCTGGACGAGGCCGACCGCATGCTCGACATGGGCTTCATCGACGACGTCGAGCGCGTGTGCGCGCTGACGCCGGCGACGCGCCAGACCGTGCTCTTTTCCGCGACCTTTGACGGCGCGATGGGGCGGCTTGCCGCGAAGCTCACCAAGAATCCGATTCGCGTGGATGTCCAGGGCGAGAAATCCTCGCAGTTGGCCATCGAGCAGCGCGTCCATTTTGCCGACGATCGCTCGCACAAGTACCGCTTGCTGGATCACTTGCTCGCCGACACGGGAATGGGACAGAGCATCGTCTTCATCGCGACCAAGCGCGATGCCGAGGCGCTTGCAGTCAAGCTGCAGGGCGAGGGCCACGCGGCCGCCGCTCTGCATGGCGACATGAATCAGTTCGAGCGCAACCGGACGCTGGCAAACATGCGCCGCGGCGGCGTCCGCACGCTCGTGGCGACGGACGTCGCTGCGCGTGGCATCGACGTGCCCGGCATCTCCCACGTCATCAACTTCGACCTGCCGCGACAGGCGGAAGACTATGTCCACCGCATCGGCCGTACCGGCCGCGCGGGGGCATCCGGAATCGCAGTCTCGTTCGCCAATCACGCGGAACGCGGCACGCTGCGCAACATCGAGCGCTTCACCGGCGCGGCGATTCCGGCGCATACGATTCCCGGCCTCGAGCCAAGGGCGCGTTCGTCGAGCGCTGGCGATGCGCGTCGTCCCGCCTATGGCAAGCCCGCGCCGCGCGGCCGTTCGTATGGCGCACCGTCGGCCTTCGCGCGCGATGCGAAGCCCGGCGGATTTCGCCAGCGCGATGGCGCGTCGGGCGGCTTCAGCCGCAAGAACGACCGCAGCCGCTAGCTCAACCGCGGTCCTCCAGGCCGCCAAAGCGCTCGTAGAACGTCGCATCCGCCGGGGGAAAGTCCTCGTGCGGATTCGCGAGCGTTGCCGCCAGGTGACGCTCGGCGCAGCGGTGGGTGAGGGAGTAGAAGTCGCGGCATAGGGCGTAGGCCGCGGCCCCCGGCCAATCGAGCGGCAGCAGCGCGGCGGGAAGCAGAGGATCGCGCAACAGGACACGCCGATACGCGTGGATCAGCATCGTGCGTACGACGAAGCAGTGCTGCGGATCGTGGGCGCCGTCGCGCGTGGCGCGGAAGCGCTCGATGACCGCGCCGAAGCGCTGCAGGAAGCGGCGGTAGTGTGCCGTCAGCAGTGACAGATCCCAAGCCTTCGCGACCGCAGCGGTCAGCGGCCGGCGCCCGGGCAGATCGAACGCCTTGGCAATCAGCAAATGTTCTGCCACGCCCGGTGCGTCCAGCGCGCCCGGCAATGTGCGTGAACTCTGCGCGGGCCGCACAAATACGGTGGGTCCGAGCGCACCGAACCCGGCCCAGACCAGTTCCTCGCGCAGCGCGGTTCGCTTCGCGGGCGGCACAGCGTCGGCCATGACCACATCCCAACCACCACTCCAGTCGTCGTCGGGCCGGGCGTAGATGCGCTGGTGGGCCGCGTCGAAGCGCCGCTTGCCTTCGCGCGTCAGCCTGTAGCGGCTGACCCGGCCGTGCGTCGCGGCGACGAGCCAGCCGTCGCGCGCCAGCCGGTATACGCTGGTGCGCACCAGCCGCTCGTTGATACCGAAAGCGGACATCAGCCGGATCAGCCCGGCCAGCCAAATTGTGCCTCCGTGCGGAGCAAGCGCGTCGCCCCAGACTGTCACGATCAGCGACCGGGCGCGCGGCGGCTCGGCTTTCAGCGTGCGCTGTATCCAGCGCGCGACCGTAACATCCGATCTGGCCCGCGCGCCGGGGCGCCGGGCGGAATAATGTGATACGGAATCACCTTGACGCATAACGAAACTGTATCATATGATTTTGCGGTCGCGCATGCCCCGCCACGCGGGCTTGACGGCGCAGGAGGAGGCTTCCGATGTACGCACAGATGGTCGAGACCGGACAGCAGAAGGTCCGGGGTGCCGAAGACATGTCGGACGAGGAGCGCGCATTCCAGGCGCGCGTCGACGCCGATATCAAGATCGAGCCCAAGGACTGGATGCCGGACGCGTACCGCAGGACGCTGGTGCGCCAGATCCAGCAGCACGCGCATTCCGAGATCGTGGGCATGCTGCCGGAGGGCAACTGGATCAGCCGCGCACCGTCGCTCAAGCGCAAGGCCATCCTGATGGCCAAGGTGCAGGACGAAGGCGGCCACGGACTTTATCTCTACGCTGCCGCCGAGACGCTGGGCGTCTCCCGCGACAGCCTGATCGACGACCTGCACGCCGGCAAGGTCAAGTACTCGTCGATCTTCAACTACCCGACGCTGACGTGGGCGGACATCGGAGCGATCGGCTGGCTGGTCGACGGGGCCGCGATCATGAACCAGATTCCGCTGTGCCGCTGCTCGTACGGACCCTACGCGCGCGCGATGGTGCGCGTATGCAAGGAGGAATCGTTCCACCAGCGCCAAGGCTTCGACATCCTGATGACGCTGTGCCGTGGCACGCCGGAACAAAAGGCGATGGCGCAGGACGCGCTCAACCGGTGGTGGTGGCCGTCGCTGATGATGTTCGGACCGCCCGATGCCGACAGCGTGCACAGCGCGCAATCGGCGAAGTGGAAGATCAAGCTCCTGTCGAACGACGAACTGCGCCAGCGCTTCGTCGACCAGACGGTGCCGCAGGCCGATTACCTTGGAATCACCATGCCGGACCCGGATCTGAAGTGGAATCCGGACACCGGCCACTACACGTTCGGCGCCATCGACTGGAGCGAGTTCCACGCGGTGCTGAAAGGCAATGGACCCTGCAACCGCGAACGGCTCGCCACCCGCGTCAAGGCATGGAATGACGGCGCCTGGGTTCGCGATGCCGCCACTGCGCATGCGGCGAAGCGCGCTGCGCGGCTGAGCAAGGAGGCCGCATGAGCGCGGCGGGCGAAGCCAACGCGCGCAGCGCGCGACGCTGCGCGATTAAGCGATGCCGACATGGTGTCGGCAAAGTAACGACATGTGGGAAGGAGGCCGAGGCATGACCGCCGCCATCAGCACGGAAGGGCCGTCCCAAGGTGCGAATTCCGCCGCCGTTGGCGGCAGCGAACGCAGCGAGCGTGGGGGTCAAGGCTGGCCACTGTGGGAGATCTTCATCCGTTCGCAGCACGGGCTCGCACACAAACATGTGGGCAGCCTGCACGCTCCCGATGCGACGATGGCGATCAACAATGCGCGCGACGTATACACGCGGCGCAATGAAGGCGTATCCATCTGGGCCGTGAAGTCGACGGATATCGTCGCCTCCGCGCCTGGCGACAAGGAAGCGCTTTTCGAACCCGCCAACAGCAAGGTCTACCGGCACCCGACGTTCTTCCCCATGCCGGAAGAAGTAAAGCACATATGAGCGCGGATCCCATGAGCGCCGAAGGGCCGTCCCAAGGCGCGAATTACTCCCCCTCGGGGGGCAGCGCAGCGGCCGAATTGGCGATTGAGGCCGCAAGCGTGGGGGCTGTTCAACTGTTCGAGTACCTGCAACGGCTGGGTGATACCGATGTCGTTCTGGCACAGCGACTCGGCGAATGGATCGGCCACGGTCCCGTGCTGGAAGAGGATATTGCGCTCGCCAATGTGGGCCTCGACCTGCTCGGCCAAGGGCGCATGTGGCTCTCGTACGCTGGCGAAGTCGAGGCGCGCTTCCGCGACAAGGGCCGCAGCGAGGACCAGCTGGCTTTCCTGCGCGACGGCGGAGCCTATCGGAACCTGCTGCTCGCGGAAATGCCCAACGGCGATTTCGCGGTGACGATGGCGCGGCAATTCTATTTCGACCAGTTCCACCTGCTGCAGCTGCGCGCTTTGTCGCGCTCGAGTGACCCGCGCATCGCGGAAATCGCCGCCAAGGGAGTCAAGGAAGTGACCTACCATGCCGAGCGGAGCATGGACTGGGTCATCCGGCTGGGCGATGGAACCGACGAATCCCATGAGCGCATGCAGCGGGCACTCGACGCGCTGTGGATGTACACGGGAGAGATGTTCGCCGCCGACGCCACTGAGCTCGCGTTGGCCGAAGCGGGTATCGGCGTCGACCCACGCACGCTGCGAGAACCTTGGCAGGCCGCGGTCGCTGCCGTGATTGGCGAGGCGACGCTCGAGTTGCCGACTTCGGAATGGATGCAAGGCAGCGGCAATCGCGGAGGCAAGCAGGGCATACACACCGAGCACCTGGGCCACCTGCTGGCTGAAATGCAGCACCTGCAACGCACGCACCCGGGATCGCAGTGGTAATCGGCGCGGTCGCGGAAGGCGCACCGATATTGCCCGCGGCGTGTGGCCGACCCGACCTCGACGTTGTCTGGGCGGCGCTTGCCACCGTGCCGGATCCTGAGATCCCCGTCATCTCCATTGTCGAGCTCGGTATTGTGCGCGATGTGGCGTGGGAGGGCGACCGCCTGATCGTGAAGGTCACGCCGACGTATTCGGGCTGCCCGGCCACGGAGATGATCAATACGCTGATTCGCGAGGCGCTCGCGGTTATCGGCGTGACCAATGCGGTCCTGCTCAACCAGCTTTCGCCCCCGTGGAGCACCGACTGGATCGCGCCGGAGGCCAGGACTCGCCTCAACGGCTATGGAATCGCGCCACCGCATGTCATCGGTACGCGCATCGACGTGACCGGCATCAGTCCGCTGCGCCGCGCCAACGTCGTCGTGCCGTGTCCCCGTTGCGCGTCCGCAAACACGGAGCTCCTGTCGCAGTTCGGCTCGACCGCATGCAAGGCGCAATATCGGTGCCTCGACTGCCGGGAGCCGTTCGACTATTTCAAGCCGCATTGAGATTGCCTTAAGCGCCCATGAGCAAGTTCCATCCGCTGCAGGTCGAAAGCGTCGAACGCGAGACGCGCGACGCCGTCGCAATCACGTTCGCCATTCCCGAAGCGTTGCGAGCGCAGTATCAGTTCAACCAGGGGCAACACCTGACGCTGCGCGCGAGCCTGGGCGGCGAGGACGTCCGCCGGTCGTATTCGATCTGCTCTGCCGTGCAGGACGGGAGCCTGCGCATCGCGGTGAAGAAGACGCCAGGCGGCGTGTTTTCCACGTGGGCCAATACGTTGCTGAAAGCCGGTGACACGCTCGACGTCATGCCACCGCTCGGGCATTTCAACGTCTCGCTGTCGCCCGATTCCGCGCGACACTACCTCGGATTTGCCGCCGGCAGCGGGATCACGCCGCTCTTATCCATCGTCAAGACGACGCTCGCGACCGAACCGGCGAGCCGCTTCACGCTTGTCTACGGCAACCGCGCCTCGGGCACGGTGATGTTCAAGGAAGAACTCGCCGGGCTCAAGGACACCTACCTTGGCCGCTTCAACCTGGTCCACGTGCTTTCGCGCGAGGCGCAGGATATCGAACTGCTGCACGGCCGGATCGATCGGGCGAAGGCCGACGCGCTGCTCGCACAGTGGGTGAACCTGGCCGACGTGGAAACGGCGTTCGTGTGCGGGCCGGAAGGCATGATGGATGCGGTTATCGCCGCATTGAAGGCGCGTGGATTTCCCGATGCGCGGATCAAGATCGAACGCTTTGCCGCAAGTATCCCCAAGCACACGCACGTCGCCCACGTCGCGCCGGTACCCGGACACACCGAGTGCGAGGTGACGGCGATCATCGATGGCGCCACCCACACGTTCGTTCTCGAAAAGGCCAAGGAGAACATCCTCGAGGCAGGACTGCGCAACGGCGTGGAACTTCCCTATTCCTGCAAGGGCGGCGTGTGCTCGACCTGCCGCTGTCGCTTGGTCGACGGCGAGGTGGACATGGACGTCAACTTCGCGCTGGAGGATTACGAGGTCGCCCGCGGTTTCATCCTTTCCTGCCAGAGTTACCCCGTCACGGACAAGGTCACGATCGACTTCGACCAGACAGGCAACTGAGGGGCATCCGAGCGGTAACGGAAGGGGTAACGGCGGGGTATCTGAGCGGCGCCCGAGCGGAATTCTCCGCTCCGCTTGATATAGACTCACGGAAAATACGAAGGAGTTCGCCTTGTCCCATCCCTTGTTCGAACGCCATCGCGCAATGCTTGACCGCGCGGTGACGGCTATCGGCGACCGCAGCTACTGGAGCGCTTTCCCGGAATCGGCCAGCCCGAAAAACTATGGCGAAGGCGCGGCAGAGGCGGGCAAGGCGGCCTTTGACGGGTTGCTCGGCAAGCGCTTCGCGATGCTGCAGCCGGGTACCGTCGGCCACGTGGGCGCGGAGAAGTCACCGTACGGAATGGCGCTCGGTGTCAGCTATCCCAAGTCGGACCTGGATTCGCTTCTGGCCGCGGCGAGCCGTGCCGAAGACCAGTGGAGGAAGGCGGGCGCTGAAGCGTGGGCGGGTGTGTGCGTCGAAATCATCGTGCGCCTGAACAAGGCCAGCTTCGAGATCGCCAACGCGGTCATGCACACCACCGGGCAGGCATTCATGATGGCCTTCCAGGCGGGCGGCCCCCACGCGCAGGATCGCGCGCTGGAAGCCGTTGCCTATGCATGGGACGAATTGCGCCGCGTTCCCGAGCATGCGTTATGGGAAAAGCCACAGGGCAAGAACGAACCCATCAAGATGGAAAAGTATTTCCGCATCGTGCCGCGAGGGGTTGCGCTCGTCATCGGTTGCTGCACGTTTCCGACCTGGAACGGCTATCCGGGCATTTTCGCGAGCCTCGCTACCGGCAACGCGGTCATCGTCAAGCCGCATCCCGGCGCCATCCTGCCGCTTGCCATCACCGTGCGCATCGCGCGCGAAGTGCTTGCCGAAGCCGGCTTCGATCCCAACGTCGTCACGCTGCTCGCCCATGACGCTGGCGACGACACGGCCAAGACCGTGGCGCTGAGGCCCGAGGTCAAGATCATCGACTTCACCGGCAGCACCGCCAACGGCCGCTGGCTGGAGGAAAACGCAAGGCAGGCGCAGGTCTATACCGAAAAGGCCGGGGTCAACCAGATCATCCTCGACTCCGCCGCCGACATCAAAGGAGTGGCGCGCAACATTGCCTTTTCCCTTGCGCTCTATTCGGGGCAGATGTGCACGGCGCCGCAGAACATCTACATTCCCAAGAAGGGCATCGACACGGCCGAGGGCGTGTTGAACTTCGACCAGGTGGTTGCCGCCATCGTCGAGGGCGTCCAGAAGCTGCTTGGCGATCCCGCACGCGCCGTGGAAGTGCTCGGCGCGCTGCAAAACGACGGTGTGGCGCGGCGGCTCGAGGCCGCGAGATCCCTCGGAACCGTCGTGCTGGATACACAGGCAATCGTGCATCCGGCATTTCCCGATGCGACGGTACGCACGCCTCTCATCGTCAAGCTCGGCGCCGCCGATCGCGCGGCCTACTTGAACGAGTGGTTCGGCCCGATCGCCTTCGTCATCAGCACCGAATCGACGGAGGAAAGCCTCGCCATCGCGCGCGACACCGTGCGCGGCCACGGGGCGCTCACGCTCTCCGTCTATTCGATGAGCGACGACGTCATAGACGAGGCGATCGACGTAGCGGAAGACGCGGGTGTCGCGCTGTCGATCAACCTGACCGGCGCGGTGTTCGTCAACCAGTCCGCCGCGTTCTCCGATTTTCACGGGACCGGCGCCAATCCTGCCGCCAACGCCGCCCTGACCGACTCGGCGTTTGTCGCGAGCCGGTTCCGCGTCGTGCAGCACCGGCGCCACGTGTGATCCGTGACCTACGAGTCGATCCTCCATGAGAGCGCCGCCGGCATCGCGCGGCTGACGCTCAACCGGCCGGACCGGTTGAACAGCTTCACGGCAAAGATGCACGAGGAGTTGCGCGATGCGCTGGGCCGGGTTCGCGCCGATACGTCGGCGCGCGTGCTGCTTCTCACCGGCGCCGGCCGCGGCTTCTGCGCCGGGCAGGATCTTTCCGACCGCGCGGTTGCGCCGGGTGGCGCGCCTGTCGACCTGGGCGCATCAATCGAAGCGAACTACCGGCCGCTGGTCCTCGCGCTGCAGTCCTTTCCCATGCCGGTCGTCTGTGCCGTCAACGGCGTCGCGGCGGGCGCCGGCGCCAATATCGCACTCGCCTGCGACCTGGTCATTGCCGCGCGATCGGCGAGCTTCATCCAGGCCTTCTGCAAGATCGGCCTCATCCCGGACTCCGGCGGTACGTACTTCCTGCCGCGCCTGGTCGGGACGGCGCGCGCGATGGGACTCGCACTGCTCGGCGACAAGCTGCCGGCGCAGCAGGCAGCGGACTGGGGACTCATCTGGAAATGCGTCGACGACGCGGATCTGGCGCCGACGGTGGAAGGATTGCTCGCGCAACTGGCGCAGGGACCAACCCGGGGACTGGTGGCCACGCGGCGCGCACTTCATGCCGGGTACGCCGCCACGCTGGAGACGCAGCTCGATCTCGAGCGCGACCTGCAGCGCGAGCTGGGATACAGCGCCGACTACCGCGAAGGCGTCGCCGCGTTCCTCGCTAAGCGTCCGCCGCGATTCACCGGGAAATAACGTGGCGAACGCGCTGCCGCAAACCGCGGAAGTCGGCGTCATAGGGGCGGGTGCCATGGGCGCCGGCATCGCGCAAATCGCCGCCCAGGCCGGCCATCGCGTGTGCCTGTTCGATACCCGCATGGGTGCGGCCGACCAGGCCAAGGCAAAGATCGGCGAAACCTTGGCCGCGTTGGCGGCGAAGGGCAAGATCGACCGCGCCGCGGCGGATGCCGCTGCCGCGCGAATCGGCGTGGTTCACGCGCTCGGCGCGCTGGTCAGCGCCGGACTGGTCATCGAGGCGATCGTCGAGGACCTGGCCGTCAAGCGCGCCCTGTTCCGCGAACTCGAAGTGGTGGTCAGTCCGGATACGATCCTCGCCACCAACACGTCCTCGCTTTCGATTACCGCGCTGGCCGCCGGCATGAAAAGCCCGGGGCGCGTCGTCGGCATGCATTTCTTCAATCCCGCGCCGCTCATGCCACTGGTCGAGGTGGTCAGCGGTCTCGCCACGGCTACCGACATGGCCGACACCATTTACGCTACGGCGCAGGCATGGGGCAAGGCGCCCGTGCGCGCGCAGTCCACGCCGGGATTCATCGTCAATCGCTGTGCGCGGCCGTTCTATGCCGAGGCGCTGCGCGTCCTCGGCGAGCGCGCGGCAGCACCCGAGACGCTCGATGCCGTCATGCGCGAGGCTGGCGGATTCCGCATGGGTCCGTTCGAGCTGATGGACCTGATTGGGCTCGACATCAACATCGCCGTGACGCGAAGCGTGTGGGAGGCATTCTTCCACGATGCGCGATTCACGCCTTCCGTCGCGCAGCATGAGCTGGTAGGCGCCGGTTTCCTGGGGCGCAAGACGGGAAGAGGCTTTTACGTTTACGGCGAGGGTGCCGTCAAGCCCGCCCCCGCCGCGGAGGCGCCGCGGCCGCGGCCCGCGAAAGTTGCGCGCGTCGGCGAATTGCGCATAGGCGGGCCGCTGGTTGCGCGGCTTGCGACGGCTGGTATCACCACCGATGTGGCGATCGCCGATCCACGCTTTCCGAACGGAGCGCTGCGCATCGATAATATTGCGTGGCTGGTTCCGGGCGATGGCCGGACGGCAACCGCGATGGCGGCCAAGGCCGGCATCCGCGACATCGTGGCCTACGACCTGGCGCTGGATTATGGCAACTGTCCGCGCCTTGCTGTGGCCCGCGCGGATACCTGCGGCGACGTCGCGTACGACGCGGCGGTGGGCGCGCTGCAGGCAGTGGGGATCACCGTGACGCGCCTCGACGATGTCGCAGGGCTGATCGTGCTGCGCACCGTTGTCATGCTGGCGAACGAGGCGGCCGATGCGGTGACGCAAGGCATCGCCAGCGCCACCGACGTCGACCTGGCCATGCAAAAGGGCGTGAATTATCCGCGCGGTCCGCTCGCGTGGGGGGACGAACTCGGCATTGCCTTCATCCGCGACACGCTCGTCAATCTGGCGGCCCACTATGGCGAAGACCGGTACCGGCTGTCGCCGCTGATTGCCCGCCGCTGGGCTAGCGAAGGCAGGCTCCTGCAATGAGCGCCGCAGGGCCGTCCCAAGGCGCGAATGGGTCCCCCTCTGGGGGCAGCGAACGAAGTGAGCGTGGGGGTCGTTCATGACCACCGCCGCGCATCACGAGGTCCCGCTGTCCGCTGAAGAGGCACAGGACCTGGCGCAGCGCTGCGCCGATGCCATGTACTCGCGCGACCGCGCATCGCAGGGGCTCGGCATGGCGATCGTCAGCGTCGCGCCCGGATTCGCGGTGATGACGATGACGGTGCGCGCGGATATGCTGAACGGACACGCCACCTGCCACGGCGGCTTCATCTTCGCGCTGGCCGACAGCGCCTTTGCCTTTGCCTGCAACAGCCACAACCTGATCACCGTCGCCGCTGGTTGCACTATCGAGTTCCTGGCGCCGGCGCGCGAGGGCGACGTGCTCACAGCCACAGGGCGCGAGCGCGCGCTTAGCGGACGAAGCGGCATCTACGACATCGACGTCGCCAATCAGCACGGCGCGACGATTGCGGTGTTTCGCGGCAAGAGCGCGCGCATCAAGGGTCACGTGATCGCCGGCCATGCCGGCCATGCGGAATAGCCGGGAGGAGTCACGATGCCGTCGAAGCGTCCACGACCGGATGAACTGGAGCCCATCGAACGGGCGAGCCGCGACGAAATGGCCGCGCTGCAGCTCACGCGTCTCAAGTGGTCGCTCAAGCACGCCTACGACAACGTCCCCCATTACCGCAAGGCGTTCGACGCCAAGGGTGTCGCGCCCGGCGACCTGAAAACCCTCGCGGACCTCGCGCACTTCCCATTCACGGTCAAGTCGGATCTCCGCGACAATTATCCGTTCGGGATGTTCGCGGTCCCGCGTGAGCAGGTCTCGCGCATTCACGCGTCATCGGGCACGACCGGCAAGCCGACGGTCGTTGGATACACGCGCAAGGACATCGACACATGGGCCACCGTCATGGCGCGTTCGATCCGCGCCGCCGGAGGACGCGCGGGCGACCTCCTGCACGTCGCATACGGCTATGGGCTCTTCACGGGCGGGCTCGGCGCGCACTATGGCGCGGAGAAGCTGGGCTGTACTGTGATTCCGATGTCCGGCGGGCAGACTGAGAAGCAGGTGCAGCTCATCCAGGATTTCAAGCCGTCGGTGATCATGGTTACGCCGTCGTACATGCTGGCGATCGCGGAGGAAATGGAGCGCCAGGGCATCGATCCCGCCGCCAGTTCGCTCGAGATCGGGATATTCGGCGCCGAGCCGTGGACACCGACAATGCGGCTCGCGATCGAGTCGAGGCTGGCGATGGACGCGATCGACATCTACGGTCTTTCGGAGGTGATGGGTCCCGGCGTGGCGCAAGAGTGCATCGAGACCAAGGACGGCCTCACCATCTGGGAAGACCATTTCTATCCCGAGATCATCAATCCCGAAACCGGCGCGGTGGTTGCCGACGGCGAATCGGGCGAACTCGTGTTCACGTCGCTGACCAAGGAAGCGCTGCCCATCATCCGCTACCGCACGCGGGATCTCACGCGCCTGCTGCCGCCGACTGCGCGCGCGATGCGCCGCATGGAAAAGATCACGGGGCGCTCCGACGACATGATGATCATCCGCGGCGTCAACGTGTTCCCGACGCAGATCGAGGAGCTGATACTGAAGGATGCCGCGCTCGCGCCGCACTACCAGCTCGAGATCACGCGTCCGGGGAACCTGGACGAACTGACGGTCATGGTGGAACGCGTGCCGGCGGCCGGGTCTGCCGACGGCAACGCCGCGGGCACGCGCCTCGCGCATCACATCAAAAGTCTGATCGGCGTCACGGCGGAGGTGCGCGTGTCCGCGCCGGGCAGTATCGAGCGCTCGCTGGGCAAGGCGAGGCGGATCGTCGACAAGCGTCCAAAGACCTGAATGGAAGTTTCGTTCAGCCGCGAAGCACAAATGCTGCGCCTGGGACGCGGCGCTTTGTTCCACGGCGAGGGCATTCTCGCGATCACCAAGGCGCTGCTGCAGTCGGGTGTAGCGTACGTCGGCGGCTACCAAGGCGCGCCGGTGTCGCACCTGCTCGACGTGCTGGTGCAATCGCACGAATACCTGGCGGAACTGGGCGTGCACGTCGAGGCTTGCTCCAATGAGGCGTCGGCCGCAGCCATGCTCGGCGCGTCGATCCACTATCCGCTGCGCGGCGCTGTGACGTGGAAATCGATCGTCGGCACCAACGTCGCCGCTGACGCACTGTCCAATCTCGCATCGCCGGGGGTGCTCGGCGGCGTGCTGATCATCGTCGGCGAGGACTACGGCGAAGGCGCCAGCGTGATTCAGGAGCGCACCTACGCGTACGCGCTCAAGTCTTCGCTCATCCTGCTCGATCCGCGGCCGGACTTGACCCGCATGGTGCGGATCGTGGAGGACGGATTCGCGCTGTCGGAAGCGTCCAACATGCCGGCCATGCTGCAGCTGCGCATTCGTGCGTGTCATATGCGCGGCAGCTTCGTGTGCAGCGACAACGCTGCGCCGGCGGTATCGCCGTTGCACCTGATGGAGGAACCGGCGGCGTTCGACTACGCCAAGCTGGCACATCCGCCGGTCACGTACGGCCAAGAGAAGCTGAAAGGGGAAGAGCGCATTCCCGCGGCGCGCCGCTATATTGTCGAGCACCAGTTGAACGAGGTGTTCGTCGGACACCACGACGACATCGGCATAGTCGTACAGGGTGGCCTCTACAATTCGCTGATTCGCGCGCTCCAGCAACTGGGGCTCGCGGACGCGCTGGGAAACGCCGGCCCTTCGATCCTGGCGCTCAATGTCATCTGCCCGCTTGTTCCGGAGCAGATTCACGCGTTCTGCCTGGCGAAGCGCGCGGTGCTCGTGGTCGAGGAGGGCCAGCCCGAATTCATCGAGCAGGAAATCCTGGCCATCCTGCGCCGCCGAGACGTGAACACGCCTGTCCAAGGCAAGGGCCCGTTGCCCATGGCGGGTGAATACACGGTGGAAGTCATCGCGCGGGGCCTGGCAGATTTCCTTGCGCGAGTGGCGCCCGAGCTGGCAATCGGGCCGGGCACGGCATGGCTGGCACAGACGAACGCGCGCCGCGATGCGGTCGCGGCGCAACTCGCGAAGCCGTTGCCGCCGCGGCCCCCGCAATTCTGCATCGGCTGTCCGGAGCGGCCGGTATTCGCCGCGTTGAAGCTTGCACAGCAGGATATCGGCCCGGTACACATCGCGGCGGACATCGGCTGCCATGCGTTCGCGACGTTCGAGCCATTCTCGATGGGACATTCGATCCTGGGCTATGGCATGAGCCTGGCCAGCCGCGCGGGCGTGTCGCCGATGATGAATCGCCGCGCGCTCGCGATCATGGGCGACGGCGGCTTCTGGCATAACGGATTGCTGACGGGCGTCCAGTCGGCGCTGTTCAACGGTGACGACGCCGTTCTGGTCATTCTCAAGAACGGCTATACGTCCGCCACCGGCACTCAGGAGATCATTTCCACGCCCACCGCCGATGCCAAGGGCGATGCCGCGGACAAGCAGGAAAGCCAGGTCCACACCAACCGCCTGATCGAGCAGACGCTGGAGGGTATCGGCGTGAAGTGGCTACGGACCGTGAACAGTTACCACGTGGCCGACATGCGTGCGGCGCTCGATGATGCGTTCACGACGGATTTCGCGGGTCTCAAGGTCATCATCGCCGAAGGCGAATGCCAGCTGGAGCGCCAGCGCCGGGTGCGGCCGTGGCAGGCGCAGATGCTGCAGAAACGGAAGCGGTTGGTGCGCGTCAAGTACGGCGTGGACGAGGACACGTGCTCGGGCGATCACTCGTGCATCCGCCTGTCCGGCTGCCCGACGCTGTCGGTGAAGGAGAGTAGCGATCCGCTGCGCGTCGATCCGGTGGCCACGGTCCTCGACGGGTGCGTAGGGTGCGGACTGTGCGGTGAAAACGCGCATGCGGCATCGTTGTGCCCGTCGTTTTATCGCGGCGAGGTAATCCAGAACCCGAATTGGCGCGACCGAGTCGCGGCGCGCGTGCGTTCCGCAGTCATTGCGCTGTTCCAGCCTGCGTGACCTGCTTGGCGAGCCGCCAGTGAATGCCACGATGAACCCCGAGAGGCCCGTTACGATACTGATCGCCGCGCTCGGCGGCGAGGGCGGCGGCGTGCTGGCGGAGTGGCTTGTGGATGCTGCGCGGCTGGCGGGCTACCCTGCACAAAGCACATCCATTCCGGGTGTTGCGCAACGAACAGGCGCCACGACCTACTATGTCGAGGTCTATCCGCGGCCGTTCTCGGAACTGCAGGGACGCACGCCGATCCTGAGTCTGCTGCCCGTTCCCGGATGCATCGACCTGGTCGTCGCATCGGAACTGCTCGAAGCGGTGCGCACCGTTCAAGCGGGAATGGTCAGCGCGGATCGCACGCTGCTGGTGACGTCGACCAGCCGGACGCTGACGACGGCGGAGAAGATGTCGCTGGGCGACGGCCGCATGGATTCCAGTCGATTGCAGGAGGTCGCGCGAAGCCACAGCCGCCGTCTGGTGGCCTTCGACATGGAACGCGTTGCGCGCGAAAGCGGCACCAGTCCGAGCGCCGTGATGTTAGGCGCGATTGCCGCAAGTGGCCTCCTTCCGATCGCCCGCGAGCAGTTCGAGGCCACGGTCCGGCAATTCGGCCGCGGTGCCGATGCCAGCCTGCGCGGGTTTTCTCTAGCGTGGGATGCGATGCGCGACAGCTCGAGCGAGCCCGCAGCTGGAAACACCGCCGCCACGCCGTCGCCTGACCATCAGGATGCGACTTCGAGCATTCCGGCCCATCCTGTCGACGCATCGTTCCCTGCGCCGGTGCGCGAGTTCGCAAGATTGGGCTACGAGCGGCTGAACGATTTCCAGGACGGCGTCTACGCCGATCTGTACGTCGCTCGCATGCGCCGTGTCCTGTCCGCGGAGACCAGGGCCGACGGGACAGCGATGCACGGCTTCGCGTTGACGCGGGAAACGGCGCGATTCCTCGCGCTCTGGATGGCGTTTGACGACGTCGTGCGCGTGGCCGACCTCAAGGTGCGCGCCAGCCGATTCGCGCGCGTGCGCCGCGAAGTGGGAGCGGGCGATGGCGACATCGTGCGCATCGTCGACCACTTCAAGCCGGGCATACCCGAATTTGCCGCGCTGCTGCCTGAACGGACGGGGAAACGGCTGGCCGCCTGGGACCGGCGGCGACAGCGCGCGGGCAAACCACCGGTGGCGATGGCGCTGCACCTGCGGACCGACACGGTCACCGGCTTCCTCGCGCTGCGCGCATTGGCCGGACTGCGCTGGCTGCGCCGGCGCGGAACGCGCTACAGGCAGGAGCAGGAAGCGATCGAGCGCTGGCTCGGTGCGATAGAATCCGCCGCGAAGTCCGATTGGCAATGCGCGTTCGAAGTGGCGCTATGCGGTCGCCTGGTCAAAGGCTACGGGGCAACCAATGAGCGCGGCAAGCGTAATCTCGAGCACATCGTCGATCACCTAG